>Ga0105047_10007039_pt1 | contig 19010 bp, 11 predicted proteins | sample MAT04_FD_78384 | JGI IMG/M metagenome (GOLD analysis project Ga0105047, IMG submission 78384) | Freshwater microbial communities from Lake Fryxell liftoff mats and glacier meltwater in Antarctica - MAT-04 (megahit assembly) | ecosystem: Environmental > Aquatic > Freshwater > Ice > Liftoff... | reverse complement strand
GTGAACTCGCCTGCTGACACAAAGGACACGGACTTTTATCCAGTGTCCGGCGTGCAGGTGTACGTTGACCAAGCGAAAAGTGTGATCAATTTGGTGACGGGAGAATCGCTCAAAATTGCAGACGGCAAGGTGACGTTGGATTTAGTCAACGAGCCCGCCGCGCTGCTCGCCATCGACGCACCCGCCGACGCGCCGGGCGTGCGCGTCACAAAAAGTGCTCGCGACGTGCGCTTTGATGTGGGTGAAAATCCCGCGATCGAAGCCGACAAGCACCCCGCCCACAGCGCGCTTCCGCCGGTGCAGGTTTCTTTGATCGATCCATCCAACCAGACCCGCGCGACATTCTTCCGTCGCGATGCCCACTACACCTTCGCTGACAGCGACGCGGGCACGTGGAAGGCAATCGCAACCAATCTCGTCAGCGGGGCGCAGTCGGTTGCGACGTTTGATGTGAAGGACGATGCACGGGAGGTGACAACAATCTCGCCGGATGTCTTTGTCACGCATCCGGATCGTCTCTCGCGATTTCTCGCGCGACACGATGACGTGCGGATCATTGTCGAAGCATCACAGCTGGATGCGCTCGCACAAGCAGAGCAGCTTGCAGCCGCCATGACGAAGGCCGGTCGACCGACGAAGGTGCTGCAGATCGATGACACGCGTTTTGATACGTATTGGCTGCGGTGGGTCCCGCGAAAGCTCGACGCGCGAGTGATGGATGCCATTGATCGCGATGAAGTCATCGGATTTCGTGGCAATATGCAGGCATTCATTCAGAAGTCGACCCGTGCGCACATCCCGGAAAAAGGCGGGTGGACCGACAACACGCCCGCGTACATCGTGCGCAAGGATGTGATTTTATTCAGTGGCGGCCGACTGGCCGAGAGCGTTCGCGCCTGCAACGACTGGCTGCCGACCGCCAACACCCCGGGTCATGGCCGGGCGAATCTGACCGTCGCGCTCAGTCCCTTCTGGGCCGGCAAGGATGCGATTGTCCTTGCGTCGCGCGACGTGCAGGGACGCGACAAGGCCGTCGATGTTTTACTGTCGGCGATTGCAAAAGGGCCCGATGTCACCAGTGCAGATGCTCAGCCGGACGTCGGCGCGCCACTGCAAAAGTTTGATGCGAAGGTCGCCGCTGCCGACGCCGTCGCACAGATCGCGCGTCCGCTCAAGGGATTCGTCCCCCCTGCTTTCGTGAAAAATCTCGATGCCTCGCAGGACGGTTTTGCCAGCGTCACGATGAAGGATCGCACGGTTGTGGTATCACCTGATGGGCAAGTGGTGCGCACGCTCCCTCCGGGTGGAGAGGCCACGCTGATCAGTGCGGGGGGACATCTGTTTCGCGTGCAGCCTGATGTGCTGACTTCAAGCGCGTCATGGTATTTCACGACAAGCTGGCGAGTGGGGCTCGACCATTTTGATGCGGCAGGGTTAAGTGAAAAGCTCTCGCTGGCCGGAACGTTTCAACGGGCTGCCGGTTATCCGAAGGACTGGCAAAATGCGTTTGCGATTTCGCGCGATGGTCAGACTTTTTTCACCGCTCGACTGGGCAACGGTTATGTCCTGTTTGATCTGTCCGGAAAAACGCATCGCGTATTCCAGGAGCCGGGCACGTCGCTTGGCTTCTACGAAACCGTTCGCGATCCCGTCTTCCCCACGGGTGCTGCTTTCAGTGCCGATACATCGCACGTCGTCGTCACGGCAGGGCATTTTCCAACCGGGTATGGCGGGATGGGTGGTCCGCCACTTTATCCGCTGGCGACTTCTATTCGCGTGATCGATGTCAAAACGGGTGCAATCGTCTGGCGACGCGACGCCAATGATTTCTTCGATCACTCGCTGGCGTCGGTCAACAATTGCCTGGCCATCAGCAATGCCGGCCGACGCGTCGCGTACATCGACTCGTGGTTGAACGCGGTGTTGTTGGATGAATCAGGCAAGGAACTGCTCCGCCACGCGCCAGTGACTTACAATTCAAGCGGGAAGAATTTGCCCGTTCCGTTGCGTGTCGAAATGACACCCGATGCCAGCACGATCTGCTGGATCTTCCCCGGACATGTGTTGATTAGCGACGTGGATGGAAAGCAGCAATCGCTCTTCCCCATCGCCAACGTCAGCGACGTCCGACTCGCGCAGGACGGCGGTCGCGTTTTTATCGCGGACGTTGATGGGCTTATCACCTGTTTGGATCGCGCAGGAAAAAGCCTGTGGACCTTCCAAACCCAAGGGGACCGCGCGAAGTTGGCCGTGACAACGTCGGGCCTGCTGGTGGGTGAAGGGCAGGGCAATCTGATCCTGCTTGATGCAGCAGGCAAGGAAGCGCGCAGGACGTTGCTGGCGGATTCTTCGATCGAAGCACCGAAGCTCGCCCCAGTGCGTTTTAATGGTCCGGCTGTATACCGCGAGCCATCCACGCTGGAGATATTGAAGAAGCACGCCCTGAAGGAAGTCGCCCGTTGGAAGCCTGACGGGGCGAAGTTTGATGCGTTCGACAAGTCGTTCTACCTCATCACACAAGATGCGACGCTGAGCGCGCCGGCAGAGGGACAAGCGCTGGTGCACCTGGTGTATCGTCACAGCTATACCCCGGCTGACCCCAAGGCCACCTCCGACCGCGCGCTGCAAACTCAGCCGCCTTCCGTAGTCGTCGAGGCTGGGGGAAAGACGCAGGAGTTTGTGCTCGATATGGCCACGCCGGAGTATCGCGTGGTCGATCTGCCTGTGCATGGTGCGGGACCGATTAAAGTCAAAGTGAAGGCAATGAGCGATATCCAGATTGCTGAACTGTCGATCCACGGTTTCAAGATCGCAGGGGTGAATGGCGCGTCGATTGCCAGCGCCAGCCTCGATGTCAGAACGGGCCTGACCCCGCCCGATGATTTGCCAGAAGAATCGGTCGAACCGGGGCTCGACGTCCTCGACGACACCGACGCCTCCTCCATCGCCAAGGCCGCTGCCGGGAAGATGAAGAATGTGAAGATTTTCTCCGTGAACACGGATGTCGACCGCGTGGCCGGTGCGTTTTTCACCAGCTCGGGAAATCCGCTGGAATCCTTTGACGGCCAGCATTTTCTTGACGGCAAGCCCAGCGCCTGGACAAAATGGGCCGCTGCTCCGGGGGCGCTCTATTCGAGCATGGGTTCGATGATCGTCATCGACCTGGGCTATACATCGCACACCCATTTGTGTGCATTATACGCACGCACGCTCAAGCAATCGGAAGTAATGAAGGGCATCGCGATCATCAAGGCGGTCAAGGGTGACCTGACTGAAGCTGGCACGATCGTACAGGATCGACGCGTGCTGGATGGCGTGATCGAGAACGATCAATTCTTCAACCTCTTTCCTCTCACCGGCGCGGAGATGAAGGCGCTGGCCGTGTACGTGTTTGGCGGCGAGGAGAACGATCACGGGCTGTCCGAGGTCGAACTATACGACTGATCATTCTTGTCGACGTGCAGGTGCGCATTGGGCGTATGATTTTCCGCAACCTATCAGACTTCTTATCCTCTTATCATGACATTTCAGGAACAACTGGGCGTTCAGTATGAACGCGTGCTGGTATCGGTCGATCTGTCCACATCGGCGGCCCGCGATCGCGTGAGCGGGCGCGTCGTGCCTGTGCAACTGATGCCGGCCTTGCCCGGCGAAGCGTCTGGCTTAACAGGTCAGCGCTTCGCGCTGGTCGACGTCATGCCCGGCGAATCGTTGGATCTGGAAGCGTCGCATGACACGCTGCCGACCACCATCACGATCGCGCAGCAAGCGGATCACATCACCATTGCCAACGGTTCGATTGCGATCACCATCCCCGCGAGCGCGCGATGGGTGCAGCCATTTCCCGGGCCGCTACTTTCCATTCGATCCGGATCGCACGAAGCGCGCAATATCTCCCAGCTGGTCGATGCGCCGCACTTCGGATCAGTCGAAACATTCATCGAATCGATCGGGCCCGCAGGCATTCAATGGCGGACGAACTACCGGTGGGGCGGCGATGCGGGGACGACGTTCGCCTGTCGCTGGGCCAGTGGCAGCGACACGATTTGCATCGTCGAGACGTGTTCGCGCGATACCGATGCGTTCATCGAGTTTCACCCGCTGGGCGACACGCCGGCAGAGGCTTTTCGTCGAGGGGGTGGCGAAGGTGTCGGACCGATGCTGCCGTTGAAACTGCCCGACATTCCCGCGAGTCGCCAAGGCGCCGGTAGACGGTCGCTGGGGTTTGTCAGTCATATTGGATACTGGAATCAGTGGAACTTCTCCTGGGTGGGGTTTGCCGGTGCGGGTGATGCGTTCGTCGGAATCTTCCCCATGTCCGGATCGAAATGGGACATGCGTGGCCGGCAGCGTTTGGAGATTATGGAGGACAACAGCCGGGGCGCTTTCTGGCGATGCCCGATCAGAAAAGGGACGCGCTACTGGGGGCTGACGCTCTCCACGCGGGAGGCGTCGGACATGGCCTCGACGACCCGCCGATGCCTGCCTAACCGTCGGAAAACGTCGCTGTCTGATTTGCCCATCGACAAGGTGCGACACTGGGAATTGGACCCCGCGCTGGAACCGCACGAGCCGCGCCTGGTCACGCGTCCGATGATCGCGTCGATGCGTCAAACGATCAGCGACAGCCCGGAGCTTGCCCGGACCTGCCGGGATTTTTTGGTTGCGACTGCCGACACCAAGCACCTCGGTCGTTTCGCAGCTGCGCTGGCTGTCGACGATGGATCGGTGCAGCAGCAGTGCGCGCAGGAGATGGTGAACGCAATCGCGCCCTTCTTCAGGGAGATTGGCGAAGGGGGATACGAACGTCTGATCATTTTTGATGGACGACGTGCCAAGCCGATCGCGTTTGATCTGGACGTGCTGTGGGCCGAGCAGCGCATCGACGAGGCCAGCTATCGTGCGGTCCGGCGCATGTTGCTGGCAGAGGCGTACATGTTCGTCGATCAGGATTTCTCGCGCTATCACGATTTCCTTCCCGACTTTGAACCGCAGACCGACCTCACTGTCTATGACGCATTGCGCGATGACATGGGGGATTGTCCGGTGCCACCCAACTTTGTCTCGGAATTCTTCAGCACGACAGGCGTGATGGCAGAACTGTTTGCCGGGCACCCGATGGCGAGCACCTGGCGACACCTTTGTGCCCGCGCGTTTGATGGATTTGGTCGGGTCTATTTCTCGCCTGATGGGACTTATCTGGAGTCGATCAATTATCACCAACATGGCTTCAATGAGCTGCTTCTGCACGCCTGGGCGATGCGACAAGCGGGCTTTTACGATGTGTTTGATCAGTGCTGGGTGAAGGGATCGTTTCAGCATTTTATCGACGTGCAGATGCCCGCCCCGTCGCATGCGATGCCGGCACTCAGTCCGACGGGTCATACGATTTATGTCGACCCGCCAGCGTTTCGACGAACGCCTTTTCTGCCCAACGGGAACTCTGGCAGCGAAGGTTTGCAGCAAAATTATCAGGGCGAACTATTGATGGGCGCACATGCCTATCGCAAAAGCGACCCGGCCCTTGCGGGCGCGCTGATGCAGGTTTGGCAGGACGCTGGCAGGCCGCTGATCGACTATGTGCATCCGCTGTTGACGTTGCTGTCGCTTGATCTTTCGATCAAGTCTCAACCCGCGCCGTGGGCGAGCGCGTATCGTCAGACGCTGGGTCTGGTGTCGAAGGCTATATCTGGACAGCGCGACAAGGTCTACGCGTTTTTCCGCGCCGGCCGGGCGACGCATCACATGGATTTTGATCAAGGGCACCTCAGCCTGGCGATGAACGACCGCGTGCTGCTGGGTGATCCGGGATATCACGCGCACGATCCATCGGGGAAAAATCTCCCGACCTGCGCGACCTGGCCGCACAGCACAATCGTCTATAGCGACGATAAGACGATGACCAGCGGGTACACCGGGTTGGAAATCGCGCCGGACCCCGTCGTGGTGCACATGGGGGATGCGTTTGACTGGTGCGTCAACCGTATCGTGAACACGAACTTTCGCTGCATCGAAAAGCTCGCGTACAACAAGCTGATCCCCTGCCCGCGGACGGTGCATGTTCGACACTATCTCTTTGTGAAGCCCGATTATTTTCTGTTGTGGGATGTATTTGAGGAATCTCACGCCCCGGCCATCGCGTTTTTTCATCCACACGAAGAACCGCTGCGTGTCGCGCCCGGCCGTTTCCGTGCCGGGCCGGTAAATCGGACGCACCTGGATATCCAGATAGTCACGCCAGCGGCTTTCGAAATTGTCGAGAACGAGAATATGGGGCCGATGTGGTCATTGGGCCTGCGCCTAAAAGAAGGGGAGTCGATGCTGACGCTGATGGTCCCACAGGCGCGCGAGCGCAACATCATCGCAACGTTTGATTCGGAAACGCGCATCGTGCAGGTGCGCGGGGATGACGTGAACGACGAGGTGCGCTTGCCGCCTTCAGGCACAAACGCGTTGCCGAGGGTGGTGCGGCGTGTGGGTGGATGAATAGGGGCTGGGACTTCGAGCGGAGCAGGGGCTGCGGTCTGATGCTTGTTACTCGGCGAGCAAGCTCGCCGAGTACGCTTGGGGAAAATCACCTACCCAACGCGCCCGCTTGTCGCCAGCGCGTGCCCGCAACCGACGCAGAACGCGTCGTTGGATTCCGGGTAGGTCCCGCATTGTGGGCATCTGCGGACGGTGGCGACGAGCTGCACGCCACAGTGCACGCAAAATTGGTCGTCGGGTTCAATCTTTTTGCGACAATGCGGGCACGTCGAGCGAGGCGGATAGACCTGATTTACCGGGGGCAGCGCCGGCGGATAAGCGCCCGATCGCCCCGCCGCTGCCGAGCGCATCGCATTGTCGGAACGCGCTGACGTGCTGGTCTGTACCAACGAATCCAAAGGCGGCGGGACAGTGGATCGCGCGGCCAGTACAAGCGCTTCACTGAACGCCTCTGCCGACGGAAATCGCTTTTCCAATCGAGCGTACGCCTGCTTGAATACCGTATCCAGGGCAGCAGGCACCGACGGCTTCAAATCGCTCGGCACGTCCGTGCCCGCAGGGCGCTCGCCGGTCAGAAGCTCAAAGAGCATGATTCCACACGCATACACGTCCGCCCGCACGTCCACCGGCGCACCCGTACGCTGCTCAGGGGCCATGTAATCGAGCGTCCCGGCGATTGCGTTTTTTCCCGCAGCGTCCATCTCCTGCGACAACAGGATTGACCCGGCTGCTGTTTTATTTGTCGCCTGACCGAGCCCAAAGTCGGTGACTTTCACCGCCCCCTCGGCGGCGAAGCCCTCCGTCGTCGAGCGGGAATGGATCAGCACATTTTCCGGTTTGATATCCCGATGCACGATCCCGCGTGCGTGCGCATAGTGCAGCCCGGCCAGCACGCAGCGCATGATTGCAATAATATCAGATACACCTAGATTCTGCTTGACCAGGGGGCGCAGGCTTGTCCCCGGCACATACTCCATCGCCAGGTATGGAACGGTCGCGTAGGGGTCGAAGCCAATCGCGCGAACAATATTGGGATGCACCAGACCATGAACGGCTGCGCCTTCATGCTGGAGATTACGCAGATAAAGCGGATCAATCGGAATCTTGATGGCGACTTCCTGATCGGTCCAGATGTGGTGATGCCCCAGCCAGACCTCGCCAAACGCGCCGGCACCAAGCTTGCGATCCAGAACATATTCAGAGACGCGTTGTCCGATCATGAAAGTATCCGTTGAAGGCAGAACGCAGTGGGACGGAATCTGTGTCGAGCTTTATCAGGTGCAGATGAGACAATCCCGTTTGTCATCGCAATCGTTCGGCCAGCCAGTCACAGGTCAGCAGATTGTAGGCACCAGCGAACAGCCCGCCGACTGCGAAAAAAGTCCATGCCACGCCCGTCGGAAAGTGCCATTCAAACAGCCACCCGAGCAGAAGCAGTTCGAGAATCGTATATGAAAGAACGACGACGGCGCTGATGATGTTGCTGTCTTTTTTAGATGCCCAGGTGGATACGAAAAACGTCACCCACGGCAGAAAAAGCACGATCCCCAGCCAGGCGATGATGCGCCCCGTCCCCGAAATCAGCATCTGGCGCGTCCCCGCATCCATCTGCCACCACGAGATGCCCGCAGCCACCACTGCGAGCCCGACCGCGCCGCTGACGATCTTGCCGGTGAGGGTCTTTAAAAAATCCACGAGCCGCCCTCCTTCGTCAAATGGGTCTTATCGCCGATCGGAACCGTCCCGCTTATGAATCACCTTCCGCACGTGTCGCACGCCAAGATAAACCACCAGCAGGATGATCGGCAGCGCAACGGCCTCGGCAATGCTCACGCGGATGGGCAAGCCTGCGTCGTGCAGGCCTTCAAACGCACAGCGCAGCAAGGCCAGCGCGTAGTAGGTGATGGCCACCACGCTCAACCCCTCCACTGTTTGCTGCAGGCGCAATTGCAGGTCGGCTCGGCGGTTCATTGATGTCAGCAATTCCTGATTCTGTGCTTCAAGCGTCAGATCGATGCGCGTGCGCAACAGATCGCTTGCCCGATCCAGCCGACGTGACAAATCCTCCATGCGATCACAAACGGTCTCGCACGTGCGCATAGCCGGGGTCATGCGACGATCCAGAAACTCTGCAAGCGTCAGATATCCAACAACCTGCGTTTCGCGCAGCTCTTCAAGTCGGCGGTTCATCAACGCCGAGTACGCTCGCGATGCACTGAAGCGGTAACTTTTCTTCGACCGAATATGCTCGACCTCCGCAGCCATGCCCGACAGATCGTGAAGCAGGATTCTTTCCTGATCGACGCCCCCTGGCTGGGCGATGCGGTCGTGTACACCGGACAACCGATGTTCGAGCGTCGTCAGCTTCGGTCCGATCTCCCTGGCGATCGGAAGCGCCAGCAACGCCATCAAGCGATACGTCTCCAGTTCGAGCAGACGTTGGATCAGCCGCCCGGCCCGGCAATCGTTCAGCGAGTCATCGTGGATGTAGATTCGCCCGAACCCGTCGTGATGCACACGCAAAGCTGTCCACACCAGGGCATTTTCCTCGACGACCCGGCTGCCGATCAGCCGGTGCCCGTCGAACAAATCGCGTAGCGCGTCGCTTGTTAGATGAGGCGTCGATGCCGGGGCGAGTGCAACATGCACCGCGCTGACCACCTCTCCCTTCAAACCGGCTAGCCAGTCAGGGGGCAGATGCGTGATGGGCGGGCGATCAAACGGAGCATCAAACGGCTCGAAGGTCATCACCGTGTACGTGAAGAACTCGGTATGACGTTCCCAGCGGAGGCGAAACGTGCCAAAGTCACGGGAGAAATGGTTGACGCCCGGTTCAGGGGGCTCGACCTTGAATTGCCGACAAAGCTCGCGCAGATGGGACGGTTCGTCGTCCCGACCTCCCTCGCCAGCCAGCACCGCCAGGTGCGACGCGCGCAACGGCGCGTGCACGATCGGGAACGGCCGGGCGTGCGCTTCATCCGCCAGCGCCGACCGAAGCGGATGGACACGTAACCCCCCATGTGCCGGGCCAGTAGCACGATCGTCGACGAATGACGCGTCGGCAGGAATCGGCTGAGCTTCGGCGAGGGTTGGCGTGGAAGGTTGCATGGACTGCGTCATCGCAATTAGGTCTGACGCTCTGTCAATCTACCACAGAAGTTGACGGTTTTGATAATTCGCTCGATGATGCGTGGTCGCATGTATCGCCCCAGCAAAAAGGTCAAGCCATTTGATTTCCAACCCGGACGGGTGATTGCCGGGAAATATCAGATCGAGCGAACGCTTGGAAGTGGTTGGGAGGGCGAGGTTTATGCCATTATTGAGCGAAAAACCGGCATCCGTCGGGCAGCGAAATTCTATTACCCGCATCGCGACCCCACCGGTACGGCGGCCATCAGCTATGCGCGCAAGCTGGATGCCCTTCGTCACTGCCCGATCCTCATGCAATATCACCATCAGGAAGTGACGCAAGTCCAGAGAAAGAAAGTAGTTGTGGTAATTAGCGAGCTGGTCGAGGGAGTGAAATTGTCGGAATTTCTGAAAGCTCAGCCCGGCCATCGGTTAAGCACGTTTGAAGCGCTGAACGTGTTGTACGTCCTGGCCCGAGGCATCGCCCCCATCCACGCCCGGGGGGAATATCATGGCGACATCCACGACGACAACGTGATGATCCGTCGGGCGGGTGTGGGGTTCGAGGTCAAGCTGCTCGACTTCTTCGACCTGGGAAAACCCACCAAGGCCAAGATCCGCAAGGATGTGCTGAACCTCGTGATGGTCTTCCATTCGACGGTCGGCGGGCGAGACCACTACGCCGATCAACCCAAGGTCGTCAAAGACATCATCCGCGGACTGAAAGACACGCTCATCCTGCAACGATTCGAAAGCGCGGGGGACATCCAGAGACATTTGGAGGAGTTGAAGTGGGAATAAGTCGGCAGCCATCACTCTTCAGTCGGCAGGGAAAGCAGTCCTTGGAAACAGGATGACGATGGTCTCGGTCAGATTAACTGCAGGTGAACCTCGACTCTCTCTGATGACTGCCCATTGAAGACTGGCGACTGAAGACTGGCGACTGCCCACTGCCGACTATCCCCATGCCCCGTCTCTGGAACCAATTTGCCATCGTAACCAACTGGCCGGTGCTGGCGGGGGTCTTTGTACTAACCGGGCTTGGCGTTGTCAGCATCTGGGCGGACACCCGACTTGATCCGGCACCGGAATGGCCGAAGCAGATTATCTTTCTTGGTATCGGGGTCGCACTCATGCTGGGCATGCAACTGCTCAGCTATCAAGCCATCGGGCGCTTCGCTTGGGGGTTCTACCTCTTCAGCATTGCCCTTCTCGTGTACACCATTCTCCCCGGCGTGCCACGATCAGGGTTGCTGGGCGTGCCGCTCATCAACGGTGCGCATGCGTGGATCAATTTCGGGCCGGTGAGCCTTCAGCCGGCCGAGCTGACCAAGATCAGTTTTGTCATGGTGCTTGCCCGCTACCTTCGATTCCGATCAAACTATCGCACGCTTCCCGGCCTGCTCCCGCCTTTCGCGCTAGCGCTCGTCCCCGTCGGGCTCATGCTCAAACAGCCTGATCTGGGGACGGCCCTCACGTTCATCCCCGCGCTTTTTGCGATGTTATTTGTCGCAGGGGCACGCTTCAGGCATCTGTTTATCATCGTCGGACTCGGGGCTGCGTGCGTACCACTTGCCTGGTACAGCGGAACGGATGTGCCGGTATTTCGACATCTACCGGAGCTGGTCAAGCAATATCAACGAGACCGGGTCTATGCGATGTTCTCGACCGACCCGAGCGTAATGCAGCGGAAAGGTTTTCAACAGGAGCGGGCGCTGGTCGCGTTCGGATCAGGCGGTTGGACGGGCAAGGGGCTGGGTGTGATCCCAGTTGGCCGAAGCATCCCCGAGGCGCACAACGACATGATCTTCGCGCTGATCGGCGAGCAGTTTGGATTGATCGGGGCGATCGGGCTGGTCATCGCGTACGTCGTCTTGTTCGCTGCCGGCGTTGAGATCAGCGCTGCCACGCGCGAACCTTTCGGCAAGCTGCTGGCGTTGGGACTGGTCTCGCTGCTTGCCGGCCAGGCATGCCTGAATCTGCTGGTATGCCTGCGCCTGATGCCCGTGACCGGCGTGACGCTCCCCTTCGTCAGCTACGGCGGCAGCAGCCTCCTGGCCAGCTTCATCGCTGCTGCCCTCCTCATCAACATAGGCAAAAACCGCCCGATGGTCATGGCGCGAAATGCGTTTGAGTTTGAGGAGTGAAAATGGAGTGACTGTCGCCGGAAGCGCGAGACAAAATGTGTTGATCGCCGATGGGATATTTCGAGAGACAACGGGCAGAACACGTGATAAATTTTGGTTGATATGAAGGCAGATACCTTTCGTGAAATCCTTCGTCGCAAGCCATTCGAACCGTTTCGCGTGGTGATGAGCAGCGGAGAAAGTTGCAACGTGATGCACCCGGAAACAGCATTGGTGAGTTCCCGGTCGCTCATTCTTGCGTTGCCTGATCCAGGTGAATCCGAAGGGGAACGACTCGCCTTTTGCTCCTATTTGCACCTGGCCCATGTAGGAGTCTTACGTCCTACCGAGATATCCCCCCGCCGCGCCGGTTGAGAAGACACGCTCAGGCGCCACAGAGAGCATCGCGACGACGCAGCGAAAAAGGAATCACCGCCGAGCCTCCCAAAACGCAGAGAGCATCACGACTCCCACAGCCTACTCGCTCATTTTCCCTTCGTATTTTTCAAGATGAGCTCGTCAAAATCGTCCGTGCTGGAGACAGTCTCCGAGCCCCGTGCGCCTCGGCGGTGAACCCGTATTCGCATTCCTGGCGTCGTTGGCTGGTCGCGGTTGAAAATACCTTCCCGCGTCGATCCAAGGCGGAAAATGCGCGCGGACTTCCCTCACTTATCCAATCCTCACAAATATCCAAGACAAATCACTTCACATCGCGCAGAAAAGGCTTGTCCCGCGATGGACTTCGCCGGTAGACTGGACCTGTGCGCACGCGAACCGGGTGCTTGGCCGGTGCGTATCATTCATTGGTTGAGCAAGAGACGTGGGTTATGTAAAAGTTTTCTCGCACAACCCTGCCAGTGAAATAGGCGCGAGTTCGACACACCTTAGGACGTTCAACATGGCCAGACAGCAAAAGAAGCTGGGCGAGATTCTGATCGAGCTCGGGTTTATCTCCGAAAAAGACATCGCCAAGGGTCTGGAACATGCCAAGGCCAAAGGCGTTCGCATTGGCGAGGCGCTGAGCGATCTGAAGGTCTGTACTGAAGACAACGTGTCGCGCGCACTCGCCATCCAGAACGGGATGGAATATGTCGACCTCGACAAGAGCAGCGTGCCTGCGTCGGCTGTCGGGTTGATCCCCAATGACCTGATGCAAAAGTACGTGATCCTGCCCATGGGTTTGGATAACGGCAAGGTGCGTGTCGTCATTCATGATCCGCTTGACGTCAACATGCTTGACGTGCTGCAGTTCCGATTGAACAAGCGCATCAGCCCTGTGCTGGCCCCGCGAAGTCGGATCAAGCAAGTGATGGACGAACTGATCGGCTCGGGCAACAACGGTACGATCGACCGGACGATGGACCGGACCATGGACCGCACGATCGACCGGTCGATGGACAAGTCCCTCGATGCGCATATCAAATCGCTGGATAAATCGGTTGACAAGAGCATCGACCGCTCGATTGATAAATCCATTGACGTGGCCGGCATGGGGGAGGATATCGGGCAGGATGCGACGCAGGCCCCGATCATCAAGCTGGTGCAGGCGATGATTGCCGAGGCCGTCCGGAACCGGGCTTCGGATATTCATATCGAACCGATGAAGGATCGCGTGCGCGTACGCTATCGCATTGACGGCGAATGCGTGGAGCGCGATCGCATCCCTTTACGCATGAAAGGCCCGCTCATCAGTCGTCTGAAAATCATGGCGGGCATCGATATTGCAGAGAAGCGATTACCGCAGGATGGTCGTATCAAGCTGAGCGTCGACAAGGTGCAGGTCGACTTCCGCGTGAGTACGCTTCCCGCCTACCACGGCGAATCGGTGGTGCTGCGTATTCTGCGTCCCGATTCCGTCCGCATCGGCGTGCAGAATCTCGGTTTTGAAGAAGAGGACGATCGCGCGTTCCAACGCATCATCAAGCGCCCCAACGGGATTTTCCTGGTGACGGGCCCGACGGGTAGCGGAAAAACGACGACGCTTTATGCGGCGCTCAACGAACTGAATCGTCCAGATAAAAAAATTATCACTGCCGAGGACCCGGTCGAATACAACTTCTCGGGCATCAACCAATGCCAGGTGAAAGAGGCCATCGGGCTGAGCTTCGGGAAAATCCTGCGCGCGATGCTGCGTCAGGCACCGAATATCATTCTCGTCGGTGAAATTCGCGATCTGGAGGTTGCCGAGGTCGCCATCCAGGCGGCACTGACGGGTCACCTGGTGTTCAGTACGCTGCACACCAACGACGCTCCCGGTGCCATCACGCGATTGATCGACATGGGCGTCAAGCCATTCCTCGTCGCCAGCTCGATCCAGGCGGTGATGGCGCAACGACTCGTGCGAACGCTCTGTGCCAAGTGCAAGATTCCTGACCCTGATCCCGATCCGATGTGGCTAAAACTCTCGGGCATTCTTCCAAGCGACTTTAAGGATAAGCCTCTGTTCAAACCCAAAGGCTGCGACTACTGCAGCGGCATTGGTTTCCGTGGGCGTCAGGGGATTTTCGAACTGATGACGATGAATGGCGAGTTACGCAATCTCGCTTTCGAGCGCGCCCCCACCAACAAGCTACGCAAAGCCGCGCTGGCCAGCGGGATGAAGAGCCTTTTGCAGGACGGGAAGATGAAAGTGCTCAACGGGCTGACCACGCCAGAGGAGATTGTGAAGGTTGCACAGGTGGAGGGGTTGGTATCGTGATTTCGTATTTAAAATCCATCGGTCCGGTTGTCGAACCTTCGACAAAACGCGTCACCAACCCGCGAAACGGACCCTTCGCTATGCACAACTGACTACGGACTTTTATGGCCACTCTTCAAATTGACCGCCTGCTTGAAACTGTCGTTCGCCGCGGGGCTTCTGACTTGCACCTTGCGGTGGGAAAGCCGCCTACGTTGCGCCTCAACGGGCATCTGCGCGAGTTGCAGACGAAAATGCTGGAGCCTGAGGACACGATCGCGCTGATGAAGTCGGTCACACCGGAACGTATCCAGGAGGAGTACGAGGAAAAAGGGTCGGGTGACTTTGGGTTTCGATATTCCGAAGAGGCTCGTTTCCGCGTTTCTGTCTTTAAGCAGCGTGGGAATTGCTCCATGGTTCTGCGTCAGATTCCCAACAAGATTCTGACGTTTGAGCAGATCGGTCTGCCGAAGATGGCTGAATCGATCTGTCGGCGTCCGCGCGGGATTTTCCTGGTGACCGGGCCTACGGGGTCGGGCAAATCGACCACGCTGGCGTGCATGATCAATTACATCAACGAGAACTTTGATCGGCACATCATCACGATGGAAGACCCGATCGAGTTTTATCACACGCACAAAAAGTCGATCGTGGTGCAGCGTGAGATTCACGTCGACGTGCCCAGCTTCGCTGAAGGCATTCGTCGCGCGTTGCGACAGGATCCGGACGTTATCCTGGTGGGCGAGATGCGCGATCTGGAAACCATCGGCGCTGCCATCAGCGCGGCTGAAACCGGTCACTTGGTGTTCGCTACGTTGCACACCAACGGTGCCGCCTCGACGATCAGCCGAATCATCGACGCCTTCCCTGCCGACCAGCAGGAACAGGTGCGCGTGCAGCTGGCGGGCAACATGATTGCGGTGCTGTCGCAGACGCTTTGCCCGCGTATCGACAAGGAGGGTCGGCTGGCAGCGTATGAGTTCATGTACGTGACGCCTTCGATCCAGAACCTCATTCGTGAGAACAAGGTGTTCCGCGTCGACTCTGATATTCAGACGGGCAAAAAGTACGGCATGCAGTTGCTGGACGACAGCCTGTTCCTGCACTGGCAAGGCGGGCGCATCAGCGCTGAAGAGGCGATCGACAAAAGCCGCACGCCGGGCTTGATGGTGGACCGGATTCAGAAGACCGGCGCGATGGTGCAGGTCGAAGACGACGCGCTGATGGCAGATGCTGCAACAGCCGGTCAGGCGCCCGGCGCACCTGCCGGTGCGGGTGGCGCGGGAGGCAGCGACGCCGAGCGCCAAGCCGCCATGGCCGCCAACCGCGCCCGGATGCAGGGGCTGGCAGGGAAGAAGTAGGATTGGGTTGTTGATTGATGGAAGGATTGTGCGACGCGTGACTTAGTCGTGCTTGATTGGTTTAGGAACTTGCGATGCCAGGTTTCCTCTTGGGGCTTGCCCCACGCTTCCATCACGCGTTTTGACAAGTTGCCTCGCACGACGGAATTGCGAAGCAAGCCAGGTAGCGAAACCAGATGAGTGAGTCCCTGGTATCTCACAGATTTTGCGACGAATGAAACCGTAACTGAAACGAGGATTTAACGATGTCCAGAACCACCTCTCCGACGCCGCCGCTACCCGATCCCTCGCGTCGTCCCGCGCCACCGGCTGCGGGTGTTCCCGGTGCAGGCATTCCCGGTGCGCGACCGGCCGGCGCCAGCATGGCCGGTGCGTCGATGGCGCGTCCTGCCAGTGCGCCGGGTGGGCCAGCTCAGCCGATGGATGTCGAGCGCGATCTGAAGGGTCGGCCTCTCGGGCGCATTCTCACCAAGATGGGGAAGGTCACGCGCGAACAGGTCGTCGAAGCGCTGGGATTCCAGAAGGAAAAAGGCGGCGCCATCGGGCGAATCCTGATGGATCTCGGTTACGTCAAGGAGCATGACCTCAATGCAGCCTTGGCTGCCCAACGTGGCTATGAGATGGTCAACCTCGAAGGGTTGAACATCCCCCCCGAGGTGCTTGCTAAAGTGGCTGCGCAGATTGCGACGACCAACAAAGTTCTGCCCCTGTCGTTTGAACAGGCGGGCAACAAGCTGACGGTGGCCATCGCGTCGCACGAAAACTTTCGCGCGCTGGACGACCTGCGCAGCATCATGGGCTTCAACGTCATCGCCAAGATCGCCGACAAGGATCAACTCGATAAGTTCATCAGCAAGTATTATCAGGCCGCAGCCGAATCGATTGGGGAAATCCTGGGCGAGCTTGCCAGCGATGCATCGCTTCAGGAATTGAAGAAGGGTGGCAAGGCCGGCGAATCGATCGACATCGACAGTCTGGAAGAGGCCGCCAACTCCAACCCGGTGCGAAAGTTGATCAACCTGGTACTTCTGCAGGCGATCAAGGACAAGGCTTCGGACATTCATTTCGAGCCGTTCGAAAATGAATTCAAGATGCGCTATCGCATCGACGGCGTGCTGTACGAGATGATGCCGCCACCGGCGCACATCGCGCCGGCGTTGTCGTCGCGTATCAAGGTGATGGCCAACCTCGACATCGCCGAGCGGCGCATGCCACAGGACGGGCGCATCGAACTGAACGTCAACAACCAGCCCATCGACTTGCGCGTCGCAGTGTTGCCGACGATGTTTGGTGAATCAGTCGTCATGCGCGTGCTTGATCGCGGAAACGTTTCGCTCGATCTAGATAAAATTGGGTTGCGCGATGACGATCTCAACTCGGTGCGTCAGTTGATCCACAAACCCAACGGCATCGTCGTGGTGACGGGCCCGACGGGCTCGGGAAAAACAACCACGCTTTACTCGGCGCTGCGGGAATTGAACGACCCATCCATGAAGCTGATCACGGCTGAGGATCCGGTTGAATATGACATCGATGGAATCATCCAGTGTCAGATTCGCGCGGATTTTGAACTGACATTCGCGCGCATCCTGCGATCGATGCTGCGTCAGGATCCCGACACGATTCTCATCGGTGAAATCCGCGATAAGGAAACCGCCCAGATCGCCGTGCAGGCCTCGCTGACGGGTCACTTGGTGTTCAGCACGCTGCACACGAATGACGCGCCGAGCGCCATCGCGCGTCTGCTCGATCTCGGGTTGGAACCATTCCTTGTGACAGCCACGATTGAGGGCATCGTCGCGCAACGCCTTGTGCGAAAGGTCTGCAACAGCTGCAAGACCGAATACACACCTTCCGAAGAGCAGCTGATGGAGCTCGAGCTTCGCCCCGAAGACGTGGTGGGCAAGATTTTCTATTACGGCAAAGGCTGCGACGCCTGCAATAACACGGGCTACAAAGGGCGACTCGGCATCTACGAGATCATGACCCTTGATGACGAGATGCGCGACATGATCGTCAAGCACGCCAGCACGCAGATCCTGCGTCTGGAAGCGAAAAAACGCGGCATGCGCACGCTGCGCCAAAGCGGGTTGATGGCGATCTATGACGGGATCACCAGCATCGAGGAAGTGGTGAAGGAAACGATCATGGAGGAGGGATAACGAGCACGGCTGTCCTTCCATCCCGGCCGGTATCGCAAAGCACCCGCGAGCACGATCTCGCTCTTGTGAAGCCCCTGACCGTTGCCGATTTGCTGCATGACCTAGGCGACGTTCCGACGAGCCGCGTGCTGACTCATCCGCCGGTGGGCACCGCCACCGAACTGGACGTCGTGCGGCTGGTGGAGAACAAAGCTGCGCTCGTGGAGTTGGTAAACGGTACCCTGGTGACGAAAGATCTGGAAATTTTTGAACCCTACCTCGCGCTCGTGATTTGCACTGCAATCATCTGTAGGCCAGCGTGTGATCATCCGATGGGCGTGCGCCCGGGGAGCACCAGCACCTGCCGCTGCTCGGGCGTCAACCGCTCCAGCAATGCCGGTGTGACATTCTGATTCTCATCCATCGTGGAGATGTTCTGAGATCGCAAAAAGCTGGGGCCGTATCCCACGTGCAGGGTATATCGCGTCTGATTTGATCGCAGTGTGAATCCGCCATGCCGGCAGGCTTCAGTGAAGAAGACTGCGTCGCCGGCCTTGGCATAAACGGGGACAATGCCCGGCTCTTCCTCAACGGGAACCCCTTCGCGCGGGCAGGGGAAGGCGCTCTTGTGCGATCCTGGGACAAACGCAATCGGGCCATCCTCCGGACCAACATCATGTAGAAAATAGACCATCCGCACCATCGCACAATCGATATGTCCATCGAGCACGTTGTAGCGGTACTTGGCCATATGTCCCCACGGAAACCCCATGTGGATGCCCGTGTGGTTGCCGGTGTATCGGATGCGCAGTTCAGAATTGTTGATGAACGGATCATTCCGCACGCCGGGCTTTAGGACGCGTTTGACGTAGGCCAGTGTGCGTTCATGGCCGACGAGAAAATCAAACTCACCAGGATAAAGCCAGAAGTCTTCGACCATGAGGGTTTGCCCATCGGCGCGATTGCCGTGGGCGTAGTAACCATGCTTCTGATTTTGCCAGTAGGCCATCCCGTACATCGCCATATGCTTAGGGGACCGCTCCCGGCAGGCGAGGGCGTCGGCTTCGAGGGCGATCGAAGCGTCGTACAG
>Ga0105047_10007038_pt1 | contig 19011 bp, 13 predicted proteins | sample MAT04_FD_78384 | JGI IMG/M metagenome (GOLD analysis project Ga0105047, IMG submission 78384) | Freshwater microbial communities from Lake Fryxell liftoff mats and glacier meltwater in Antarctica - MAT-04 (megahit assembly) | ecosystem: Environmental > Aquatic > Freshwater > Ice > Liftoff... | reverse complement strand
TCGGTGATCCACGTGGTGTACGCCACGATCGAGCCAGCGGCGGAGCCACGGCCTGGGCCGATCGGAATGTCGTGTTCGCGCGCCCAGTTAATCCAGTCCCACGTGATAAGGAAGTACGCGGAGTACCCCATGCGCGCAATCGTGGAGAGCTCGAAGTCGAGACGCTCACGGATCGCGGAATCGGTGTCGACGCGGTCGCCGTAGCGAATGCGCAGCCCGTCCTCGCACAGGTGACGCAGGTACGAATCCGCGTCGAAGTTCTCGGGGCAGTCGAACGGCGGCAGCAGGTTCTCACCCAGGACGAGCTTCACATCACAGCGCTCGGCGATCTCCTCCGTGTTGGTGAACCACTCGATGGGATATCCCAGCGGCTCGAACTGGCGCCACATCTCCTCCTGCGTCTTGAACCAGAACTGGTCGGTGGAGAACTTGAAGCGCTTCTCATCCGCCAGGCGCGCTTTGGTCTGGATGCACAGCAGCGCGTCGTGGGGCTTGGCGTGCTCTTGCAGCAGGTAGTGCACGTCTGACGTGATGACGAACGGGAGCTTGAGATCCGCGCCGATGCGGCGCAGCTTCTCGTTGATGTGCGCCTGGCTCATGCCGGAGGATTCGTCGACGACGCCGTTGTCTTGGATCTCGACGTAGAGGTTGTCAGCGCCGAACATGTCACGCAGCCGGCCGACCTCCTCGAGCGCGCCCTTGTCATCGCCAGCGAGGATGAGCTGCTGCGTCTTGGACGCCATGCAGCCCGTGAGCGCGATCATGCCCTCGGCCTTTGAGGCGAGCTGCGTGTAATCGGTGCGCGGCTTGTAGTACATGCCGTTCATGAACGCGTCGGAGCTGAGCGCCATGAGGTTTTGCCAGCCGATGTTGTTCTTGGCGAGCAGCGTGAGATGCGTGGTCTCGGAGCGCTTGCCATCCTCGAGCGCGCGGATCGATTGATCCTTGGTGAGGTACGCCTCCATCCCCATCACGGGGCGGATGCCAGCCTTGGTCGCCTTCTTGTACAGGTCGAGCGTGCCGGCCATCGTGCCGTGGTCGGTGAGCCCCACGTGCTTCATTCCGCATTCGCACGCCCGCTCGATCATCGGACCGACCTTGTTCGCCCCATCCAGGATCGAGTACTCGGAATGGACGTGCAGATGCGAGAATGCGGGAGCAGGCGACGACATACCCGGCATTCTACCTGGGGATTCGGACGGGTAGGGAGTTGCTACTCTCGCCTTCCTCGTAGCCGATCGGCAGGGGCAGCATTCGCAATGGTCGCCCTCGCTCATCTGCCGGAGAAATGGCGTGACCTCACCTCACAGACCGTTCACGAGCGTGCCGGCTATGCGTTTCACTTAAGCGTGCGCAGGATCGATCCGTCGTAGCCGATGTCGCGGTAGTGGTCGGGCCAGTTGGATGAGACGGTTTTGGTCATCTGCCGTGCATGTCCTGGTCGTGCCTTGCCGCAACCATCGCCGGCACCATCACGAGCCCAGGTCGTGCACCTCAAACAGCCGGCCGCCGTCCTCTGCGACCCACAGGAGCGAACCTAGGGCGAGATTCTTCATCTGCGTCTGCCTGCGAGCGACATCACGCCACGTGCGGTAGACGTTGACACACCCACCGACGGCGAGGCCCGCGCGCTCCACCCACCCTGTCATCTCACGTTGCCGGACAGGGTCGATCTCGCCGTCGGAGACGATCGCGTCGATCACCCACACCAGCCTCTTCGCCTCATCCACCAAGATCGCGTCGGGGTAGCGTGTGGACAGATCAAGCTTGAGCCCGAGCGCACCCAGTCGACGTTGGGCTGCATCCGGTATGCGATCGCCGTCGGAATCATCCACATACACGAGTTCGTATCCAGCTAGCAACGTCTCGCTCAGTGTGGCGACGGCCGCACGGATCAAGTCGGCGTGCGCGCCCGTCGCAGCGGCGCTCGAGGACCGCTCCTGGAGCACTCGGCGGCGACGGTCGGTATCTCCCGCGAGCCAGGTAGCGAGCGCGCCTTCCCACGCATCGTCTTCGATAGTGAGCAGCGCCCGCACCTCGGGCGCCATGCGGTAACAGTTGTTCCCCGACTTGGCCCGTAGGTGCGCGCCATGGTGGACGAGCTCACCCGGCTCAGGCCGATCGCCCTTGGGATACACGTACGCCAGATCGATCACCCCGACCTCACGCAGCGGCAAGATCACATAGTCGCGCTGCTCGCGGTCGATGGGTACGCGGCCCAGCTGGAAGGCTGCGTAGTCGAGCAGGTGTCGTGTGCTCGCACCGTGCGCGATGGATTTTCCCTCGGTTTCGAGCACGGTATACCGATTTGGCGTCACATCATCCGCAAGTGCCGCAATCACGTGAGCGCGCACGTCGGAGTACGCATCCAGCGCCTCGAGCAGCGAGCGGATCCGTTGCTCCAGATTCACGAAATCAGTTCGCTGTCCGCGACGAGTTCATCGATCTCGAGCTCGGTCAGTGTGTCCGGATCCACAACCTTCGCGCCGATGCGACGGAGCGAAGCGGCGTCCGGCGTGCGCAGCATGCGAACGTCGGTTGCGTTGACCTGGGTGTGGCCGCTGAACTGCCGAAAGTAGTCATCAACGAGTCGCGATCCAAGATGAACGGTGAGACCGACAGCAAGATCACGATCGAGACCCGAACCGCCGGCATGGAGGATGTTGAGGTGGTTCTCGAACGCGATGGCGTCGCCGGGAAGCGCCGATGCCGGGATCCACGTTGCGACGATACGACGCTTCTCCTCCTTCGACGTGAAGCGCTTGATTGCAACGTAGTGACCTGCGGGCATGAGCAAGGAGTGTGTTGCGTCGTCCACGCGGAGGGCGTTCGCTTTCTTGCCTCCTTCGATGGGCCAGGTGACTCGACCGCCGCGCAGGTGCTGGGGATAGATCAGCGGGACCGAGTTCTCCGTTGGCATCGACTCAAGGTGTTCGCGTGAGCGGAAGTCAACCACCCGACCTGTGGAGCAGGTGACACCCGCATCGGCAATCGTCGCGGGCAGTCCGTGCATCCTCCGGGCGACCTCGTGCCCGCGCGCGCCGGTACGCAAGTGTATGAAGCGTTCAGGGTCGTCGGCCGGCATGAAGTGTTCGTACGCCATGCGACTAACTTCGATCTGATCTCCTCGCAGATGGTGACGCACTTCGACAGCGCCAGCACGCGCATCGCCGCGACGCAGTGTGTACACCAGGTTCTCTTGGAGCACGCTCGTGTCAGCGAACAAGGTCGAGCGCGACTCGAACAGATCGACGTTCTCAAACACGGCCATCTGGTCAATGTATGCGCGGAATCGACGGAAGTACGGCCCGTTCGCGAACGAACGCGGAGTGATCGCCACCAATCCACCACCGTCGGTCAACGTCTGGAGGCCGATCGCCACGAACGCGGCGTACAGATTCGTCACCTCACAAGCGATGCTCGACGTCCGCGCGCGATGGTCACTCGCCGTTGCGAGCTTGGCGTAGGGCGGATTCATGATTGCGAGCTCGAACCGTGTCCCTGAGTCCGCAGTTTCAGCAACCCACTCAATGAAATCCTGAGTAACGATCTCGACCGCGGCTATCACTCCATGATCCGCCGCCCACTCCCGGACCGCGTGGGCCGTACGCTCGAGCGCTGGGAGCAGTTCCCTGTCGACCTCGACGTAGGTGAGATGGATGGACGCGTCAGGTCGCTCTGAGGCGATCCGCTCGATGAGCGCGGCGCCGAGACTGCCAACTCCAGCGCCCGGGTCGAGCACACGAATGACACCCGACCCATCAGGCAGCGCGGGCCGAGATGCGATCATCCGAGCGAGCGGAGCTGGCGTGAAGAATTGACCCAGCGTCTTTCTGGTCGCGGGCTCAAGCGCGTTCCACATCTCCATCCGACTGCACTCGGCCACCTCAAGCGGCGACGGTGTCGTGGCTGCGATGGCTGTGGGGAGCAAGTCCATAAGTTCCATTCTGACAGCTGCTCCGGGGAGCATCTCGCCACGTCCGCTCATGCCAACGCCCGGCCGAGTACCAACGCTACAGGGTGACGCCGCGCCCAGCGAGCCGAAGCGCCATTCCACCCATCCACTCGGTCAGCCGCTGCCCCAGATCCTCCTGCGATTCAGCGGAGCTCGTCGAGTCGGGAATCGCAATCCCCTGGTGGCGGAACGCATCGTCTGAGCGACGCAGCTGGATCAGCGCTGACATCACGTCGCCGCGCTCGGCACGCGCGGCAGCATTCCCGAGCACAGCCAAGAGGGCGTATCGCGCGCTCCAGTTGAGCCAAACCGGCGCGGTGGAATGCGAAGGTGGCTGGCGCTCCGCCGCACCGACTGACATCCCGAGAATCGAGAATCCCAGATTGGCGCGGGCTCCCGCATCGAGCGCGTAACGCGACGATTTGCCAACCTCCGCGCGAGTGACCCAGCCCCCGAGCTCCAGCCCGGTCAACGCCTCGACGACCTGACGGCGCGAGTATCCGACGGCGAGCACGATCACCGGGATACCCACATTCGAACCCCCGGTAGCGAGAAATGCCACCACCTCGGCTCGGGCGTTCGATCCGAACAGCGCACGCGTCCAAATTCGCAGGAGCGCGGGTCGGGCCGGCAGCTGCGGCAGGTTCACTGCGGTCGACGGCGTCCACTTGGGCGCGTCGCTGGCCATCGGCCACGCGAGCCGGTGACCGTTGTCGGCGACCTGTCGAGCCATCACAGCGAGCGCGGCAACGTCCTCTGGCGGCGCGGCGTTGAGCAGGTTGCGCAGGCGTACGGTGGTCACGAGTTGCGGCTGGGTCGTCAGCCACGAGATCGCCCCGTCGCGGATGCGGGACTCACCATCACTGGCGCGTCGCGCCGTCTCGATCATCAACGCCTCGAGGTCGATCACCCACGGAGACGGATCCGTAGCCGCAGCCACGCCGAGGGCGCGCCATTGGGACCAAAGCAGGTCGAGAACGAGTTTGTGGATCTCATCGCTACGCATCGCGCAGCCACCGCACGAGCGCATGCAGGGTTGTCCACGATGCGCTGTCTGGGACCCACGCGTGATCGGCGAACGCGATCGCGTGCTCCAGATCGTCGGCGTCGGGACCGAGCGCGATGACATCGTCCCAGTGCTTGGTGTCGGGTGCGCGTCCCACGTCTCCGCCGCGACCAGTAGCTTGATGGCGAGAATGTCCGTGCGGCCGAAATGCCATACGACCAACGCGCCAAACTGCCCGCACTCAAGCCGGTCCTCGAATCCAGATGGCGCGCCGTACACGAAATCGATCCCGGCACGATCATCCAGCCAAAGGTGCGGATCGATAGGAAGGCCCAACGCGGTTGCCACGTCCAGCGCTGCCGAGCGAACTCCCTCCGACAATGGATGCGCCGACCGCACCGATCCGTCTGGAAGCCGGATGCCGAATACGTCCATGTCTTGGGTCGCGCGCGAGGTCAGCTGTCGTGCGTGGAGGCTTGCTCCGCCGAGGATGACGAGCTCGTCGGTGATCCCCCTGCACGCCATCTGGTCTCCGAGGAGCTCAAGCGCCTGTTCATACGCGATGATTTTGGCGTAATACCCCTCTATTTCGAGTGTATAACACGCATAATAGCGGACGGATTCGGGGGACGACCTCCCGCACGACGCACTGCCGCGTCAGCCCTCGCGCATCCAGTTGCGCCTACGCGACTGCCATACGAGCCGACGGATTGCCGTGGCGACGCCGCCGGCGAGGAGCGCCCCGAACGCGCCGAACGTCGCGGGGATGGCCTCGGTGCCCGGAGCGCCCGCGCGAGAGCCCGGCTGGTTGTAGACATAGGTGAACACGACAGCCGCAACGACGAGCATGCCGATGATCCAACTAGCGGGATGCCACGTGGGCTCACCTGGGACGGGAGCGGGAAGCGGCACCGCACGCATGGCATACCACTGGCGCACCTGCGCGCGGTGCTTGGAAGCGCGCGACGCGAGGATGATCCATCCCGGGATCGAGGCGAGCGCGCCGAGAAACAGCGCGATCATGAGCAGCAGGAAGCTGAACTCACCATCGCCGCGCACCTCGCTCCAGATCGAGAGCGCGATGATCACGTCGACGACCATGAGGTTGAGCAGGACGCCAGGACGCGCCGACCACGGGGGAGGCTGATCGGTCGTGGACATGGGCGGCGAGATGTTGTTCATGGTGAGTGGCAACCTTAAGTGATTGGGTCAGTGAACCACGCTCGCTATGGTTTGCACGTGAAGCATCCGTCCCCAACTCGCAGGCACCCTCACGGCTGGATCGTGGTAGTCGCGCCGATGGTGCTCATCGTGTTGTCAGTTGCGCCGCTCATGCGCGAAGTCATCGGGCAGGTGATGACAAGCGAAGTCGTCGCCCCCGACAACCTCACGCGCATCGTTGTGCCAGGTGCAGGCAAGTTCCAGGTGAGTGATCCACAGACGGGCCGACAGCGGATCTTTGACGAGCACATGTCGACCGTGGATGGGAGGCGCTTTGACACCACCCCCGACAGCGGGCTGCCTGAGATCGAAGTGCAGGCACCCGACGGATCGCGCATCGCGGTCACGGGTGCGAGTGGATTGCGTGAGCACTACCGCAATCAACATGGGAGATCGGGCGAACTCGTCGGCGCATTGCTGTGCGTGCGCTGGGATCGCGCGCGTAAGCGCTGAATCAACCGCAACTGATCGCACGCGCGAGCGCCGCATCGATGCGGGTGCCGCGGCGGCGGAAGCCCATGAGCTCGCGGATCTCGGCCATGAGCGACTCGTCGGTGCGCAGGGCGCCGTCGGCGCGCACCCAGCGGACGATGTCCACGAGCTGCTGATCTGAGTACTCGGTGATGGGCGCGCCGGGGGTGATGGGCGGGCGGGCACCGCGCGCTGTGGCGGCGAGCTGCACGTCGGGCACGAGATCTGGGACAGGGAGGGACGCCGGCGCGAGCGGCGACGCTGCATCGCCAGCCGTGAGCGCTGCAACTGCTCGCTCGAACGCGGCCACTGCGGCCGTCGCGGCAAGCTCGGGGTCGTGGAACCAGTCGGTCGACCAGATACGATGGAACGTCCACCCCAGGCGCTCGAGGTGCTCTTGGCGCAGACGATCGCGGTCGCGTGCAGCGGGTGACGCGTGGTACGTGGCACCGTCGCATTCGATGGCGAGTACGAAGCGGCCCGGTTGCTGCGGATGGCGTGCCGCGAAGTCGATGCGGTAACCCGATGCGCCGTGCTGCGCGTCGAGGCTCAGGCCGCGCGCCTCAAGCCCGCGGGCAACGTCCAGCTCGAACGGGTTGAGCGGATGTTCGAGTGCACGAGCAGCGCCGACATCCGCGCCGCCGGACGCGGCGAACCGCAGGTACTCACGCAGCAGCTCCACGCCGCGCGCGCTGGAGCGGCCCGCCTCCATGTCCTCGAACGCGAAGCTCGACACCAGCGTCATCCGCCGCTTCGCGCGCGTCACCGCGACGTTGAGGCGCCGCTCGCCACCCTCTGTCAGCAGCGGCCCGAAGCGGTAGGGCAGCTGCCCACGCTCATCCTTGCCGTAGCCGATGGAGAGGATGATCGCGTCGCGCTCGTCGCCCTGCACGCGCTCGAGGTTCTTGACGAAGAAGCGCTCCTCCAGCCCCTCGTCGAAGAACGCGGCGAGGTCGGGCTCGTCGCGACGGCGCCCGAGCAGCGCGGCCTCGATGCGCATGGCGTGCTCGATGCCCATCGTGATGACGCCAAGCGATTCGGTGGGACGAGTGCGAGCGTGGTCGATGACGAGCTCCACAACGCGCTCGACCTCGAGCGGCGCGCTGCCCTTGGCGGTCGGGCGCGCGGGATCTGACGGCACGAGCACGTGGCTGATCGGCGCATCTGCCCACGCACCGGGGAAGGTCGTGAGCGTGCCGCCGTAGATGTAGGCATTGGAGAACGCGATGAGCCGCTCATCCTTGCTGCGGTAGTGCCACCCCAGCTGGCGAAATGGCAGCACCGGCTGCAGCGCGTCGAGAATCGACTCGTATCCGGTGGTGCTGCCGTCATCGGTGGGCAGACCATCATCCGCGCTCGCGGAATTCTCGTCCCCGACCTCAATGTCCTCAGCACTGACGGAGCCGAAGAACGCCGTCGGCGGGAGCTGGCGCTCATCGCCTGCGACCACCAGCTGGCGACCACGCGCGATCGCGGCCACCGCATCCTGCGGCATGATCTGGCTCGCCTCGTCGAAGATGACGACGTCGAACACCTGGCGCTGCGGCAGCAGCTGGCTCACCATGAGCGGGCTCATCACCCAGCACGGCTTCACGCCCAGCAGCACCGGCATCGTCTCGTCGATGAGGGCGCGCACGGGCTTGTGACGGGTCTTGAGACTGGCTTGACGCTCGAGCAGCGCATTGGCCTCAGGATGGTCGTTGCGGCGTTGCAGTGCACGCGCGGCGCAGGCGCGACGCACGCGGGCACTCGTGGAATCGATGTGCTTGGAATCGGCCTCGGCGAACTGGGCGCGTGCCGCGTTGAGACGGTCTGCTGACATGCGTGTCAACCGGGGATCGCCGAGCGTGATCGCATCGATCACGGAGCGATGCCAGACGCCGCGCACGACACGCTCAGCATTGTCGGCGGTGCACGTTGGGAGCGCCGCGAGATGGTCGAGTGCGGGCTCGAAGCCGGCGATCTCGAGCGTGTCAGTGAGTGTGCGGATACGGGGGAGCTTGGCGAGCGTCGGTAGATCACCCGCATAGGCGGTGAGCTGGCCCTCGATCTCATCGAAGGTAGCGACGAGCAGCGCAGGCGCGCCCGCCAGCGCTGCGAACGCTGTGAGCGCGTCGCGCAGCTGCGTGGCGGCGGCGGCGAACGCGGGCAGGTCCACGAAGGGGCGAGGATGGCCCGTCGATCCCGAGGTGCGCCACGCATCGCGGAGCTCGCAGAGCGCGACGGCGGCGGTGCGCGGGAGCTTCGCGGGCTCCGCGCCGGGGCGCACAAACGCACGAAGCTGGGTGCGCGCCCGGCGATAGCCTCCGGAGAACATCACGCGCCACACGTGCGCGAACGGGTTGCGGCCGCCATCGAGCGCTCCGCGGATCTCGTCGAGCGGCGCCTCCCATGCGGCGTCTGTGTAGCGCGCGCACAGCTCCCCCGAACGCTCGAGCAGACCCGCCGCGAGCGACAGCTGCTCGATCGTCGTAGCGACCACCACTCCGGTGCTGGCGTTCGCTTCAGCAACACGTCGGCGCACCTCGCGCACGCGACTTTGACGCAGCTCGATGAGCAGCTCCTGCGCACGCGCGGCCTGCGCCTCGGTCGTTACAGCCGCACCGCGCCACGGGCTCGCGCCAGCGTCCAAGCCGATACCGCCGAGCTGCGCGAGCTCGCGCACGACCAGCGCGCACGCATCGAGCCCGGCCGCGTCCGTGCCCGCGAGCTGCGCCTGCGTGAGCCGGATCGGCACCTCAGCTCCCGCCTCCATCGACCCGCAAAATGCTCCGTACAGCGACACGCCCCACGGCGTACGCACCTCGTGCAGCGCGTCGGAACTCTCATGTAGATCCTCGCGCGTGCGCACGAGCGCTTCGTGCAGCTTCGTCGCATCGACCTGCGCGGCGTTGTCCATCCAGCTGAGCGCCTCGCGCATGCGCCCTGCGAACTGCTTGCGTGTGCCGATACCGCTGTGCACGTCGAGCACGAGCTCGCCCAGCTCACGCTGGTCCAGGCGCTTGGTCACGGCGTCGATCGCTGCGCGTTTCTCCGCCACGAAGAGCACGGTCTGCCCACGTGCGGCAAGCGTGGCGATAAGGTTGGAAATCGTCTGGCTCTTGCCAGTGCCCGGAGGGCCTTTCACGATGAGGCTCGCACCTGAGATCACGCGATTGATGGCGGTGTTCTGCGTCGAATCGGTGTCGAGAACCAGGAACTCATCGACCGGCGCGATGTGATCGAAGTCGGGAATGGGTGCGTCCTGGTCCACGGCGCGCTGTGCGATGAGCGCAGCCTGCGCCTCGGGTGAGCCGGCCACGGCGGCGATCACATCGTGCCCCGCGAGCGTCTCGACCATCGTCTCGAGATCGTGGATCATCGGCAGCTTGGCGAACGCGAAGTTGCCCAGCACACGCCGTGCATCGATGGCGAATCCGGCCACGCCAGCGCACGTCTGGCGCATCCATTCGAGCGCCTCGGTGAGCTCCCCCTCCTCGTCCAGCTCACCGTCGAATTTGGCGTACAGAACCTCGGGCTCGATGCGCACGCCGTGCTCGGTGCGCAGGACATGCGTGAGCGTTGGGTTGATCTCCACCGCGCCCGTGAGCTGCAGATCGAACCCGTCGAGCAGCGCGCCACGCGGCACGAGCCGCGCACCCAGCAGCACCACAGGCGCTGAGGGCTCCCACGGCCCGTCGGTGGTCCACGTCGCGAGCCCGCACGCCACGTGAAGCGTGACGATGCCGCGCTCCTCGAAGTTCTCCTGCGCCTTGCGATAGATGGTGCGACCGCGAGCAGGCACCTCGGTGTCAGCCGCTGCGGCGAGCTGCTCGATCGCCACTGTGCGCCCGCGCAAGAGCTGGTCGAACGACTCCCCGCCTTCGCGCCGCAGCTCAAGCGTGCCCTTGGTGAGCGAGCGGAACTTGAGGAGCGAGTTGCGCCCCGTGCGATCCATCATAAGATCGGTCCACGCCCGCACTGCGCGCGCCACCACGCGTTGGCGCACGGTCGCCTCGAGCGGCACGCCCTCGCCCACCTCATCCGAGGTCGGCCGGGTGGAGAGCAGCGCGTCGAGCGAGGAGTCGGTCATCGGGTCGCGCTGATCAGGCTGCCGGCGCGGGGTGGTGCGCGTCACGGGTCCAGATCTTGGTGGCGCCGTCCACGATGAGCTCGAGGCGGCTGTCGCGTACCCAGGCGAAATGGGCATCGGCGTTGCCCTCGAAGTGCAGGAGTGACGCGCCGAGCTTGGGCGCTGCGGGAGCGCCTGCATCCGGAGCATCGTGCGGGCCCTTGGCGGCGGCTGCGGCAAGCGCGCGCACGAAGAATCGCTCACCCAGGTGGAACACGCCGGCGGCCGGGCTCTCGGCGCCGACGCTCAGCGCGTATGCCGCGCGGCGAGCGTTGGCGAGCGAGTTATAGCCCTCCTTGCGACCGTAGCCGGTGAGCGAATCCTTGAGCGTGAAGAAACCCACGCCGTGCAGGTCGAGCAGCGCGAGCTCGCGCGTGTCGTTCGCGGGGAACGCCGAACTGCGGACTGTGGACGGGGCGATGGGGGCAACGGGTGAGATACGCATAGGGCGATCCTACGTTCCCCGGTGACTGCGAGCCGCACCTCAGCAAGGGCGAGGTTGACTCAGCCGCACATGGTCTGACCGAGCAGCGACTGCGCAGCGGACACATACTGGCCACTTCTGTTCCCGGTCCGAGGTCGCTCCCGCACGTCCATCACCGCACGTACCCGCCGCACGCTCCGTTCGGGAGGTCTCGCCCTCGCGGGAGCTCTCACGCTCGCCGTGCCCGCCACCGCTTCCGCCACGGACGTGGTGTTCGCTCCCACGCCCGGCAACGACCTGGTGAGCTTCACCTCGCAGGCGCCGGGCCGCATCCTTACCACCGAGCCCATCGATGGCCTTGCTGCCGGCGAGACGACTGTCGGAATGGACATGCGTCCCGCCACCAGCCAGCTGTTTGCGCTCACGAGTTCTGGGCGACTGCTCATCGTCGATCGCAGCTCGGGCGCGACCCTCGGCGTCGGCGCCGTGCCGATTCCGATCACGGGCACCACGATCAGATTTGACTTCAACCCAACGGTCGATCGCATTCGCATCGTCACCGACACCGATCTCAACTTACGCGTGGACCCGAACACCGGACTTGTGTCGAGCACGGACACGCCGCTCGTGTACGCCCCGGGAGACGCGGGTGTGGGCACGAGCCCGACGGTCGGCGCGGCCGGCTACACCAACAGCGGTTTCGGCGCAGCACCCGCGACCACCGAACTGTTCGGTATCGACTCTGGCCGTGACTCACTCGTCAAGCAGGACCCGCCCAACAACGGTGCGCTCAATACGATCGGCGCGCTCGACTTGGACGCGGTTGAGCCAGTCCACTTCGACATCACCGGTGGCGGCACCCGCCTGGCGGCGTTCGCCGTGGCTGGCGTGACCGGCTCGCAGCTCTTCTCGGTCAACACCGTGGGCAAGGCCAAGCCAACGGCGTTCAACTCGAAGATCGGCGTACCGGCGATCCCGTCGCTCACCACTGTGGGTGAGACCAGAAGCGACGTGTCAGGTCCGCTCGTCGCGGTCGGCAACTACACGACGTATCGCGGCATCTAGGCCGATCGTGGACTGAAGCTCACGATCACATGCGTCCAGGACTGCACGTCGGTAGTGACGCTGCGCATCGACTCGACGGTGGTCGGCACGACGACCGTATCGATGACCACGCCGGGCACCCGCGCGCCGCTCATCACGCTCACCACGGCGGGCACGAACCTTGCCCAGCCCAAGCTGCGCTCCCCCGCATCACTGACGTTTGTCAATAACGATCTGGCCGGCAACAAGCGTGCACAGGTCGCCCGCTTCACGGCACTGCCAGGCATCAACTCGTAGGCACATTCGTTGAAACTGAGGCAGCGGTTGCGCCGCACTGTCTTCACCATCGGATGGTCTGGCGCAGTACTTTGTGCCAATCACGCCACATGTAATGCGCATGAAGCGACCAGGGAAACATGTGGCATCTCATCCGCTACAATGAAGCCGGATGGATGTCGTGGCGGCGAATCCGCCTCCTCCTGTGTGAGCACCACGGCCATAGCCATACTCGCTTCCTCCTGATGGATGGATTTCGCGCGAGTTGGCATCACTGACGCGTGTCACCTGAGCAAGCTTCGCGCAGGGGTGCGCACGCGATGTGCGCGCATCGTGACGATTCAGCATCATCTTCGTGTCGATCCCGTCACACGATGCTCAGCCCTCAGCCATCTCCAGCAGCAGCTCAAGATGCCAGCGCGCGGCGTACTCGATATCGGCGGCAAGGACGCGCTCGTTGGGGGCGTGCACGCCGGCCTGGTAGTCGGCAGGCGTCGTGTGCTTCCACGGCCACAGGCCATAGGTGACGGTACCCCAGGCGCGGCGCAGGTGCGAGGCGTCGGTGTAGAAGGAGTTCATCGTCGGGACCATGACGAGTGGGCGCCCGTCGACGCGCTCGAGCGCCTGCTCGCATGCGGCGGTAAAGGCGTCGTCGGGATCAGACGACGAGCCACCGACCGGGCCAGTTGCAGCGGGCACGAGGTCCCACGAATCGGTGTCAGTCGCGACGCTCGCGAGGATCGTCCTCAGTTGCTTCACCGCGTGGTCCGCATCACGCCCGGGCAGCACGCGGCAGTCGATGCGCGCCGTCGCATGATTGGGTACCACGTTGACCGCGTCTGAGCCGCGCAGCATCGTGGGCGTGTAGGTCGTGCGCGTGATGGCATCGAGCGACGCCGCAAGCTCGGGCACGGCGGTTTGCGCGGTGGCAACGAGCGCGTCCAGATCGGTCGTATTGACGTCGTCACCTAGGAGCCCGCGCAGCATGCGCTCGGCCGCAGGCACGAGATCACGCGTGCGCGGCGCCCGCTCGAGCGCAGCGAGCATGCGCGCGATGGTCAGCACCGGGTTCGCGACGGCGCTCGGGTTCGAGGCGTGCCCACCCGCCCCGCGTGCGTGCAGCTCGATCGGCAGGAGCGCCTTGTCGGCAACCCCAAACAGCACGGCGATGCGACCGTCGGGCAGCGCGATGTGGCGTCCCCCGCCCTCCTCGAGCGCCCAGTCGGTGCGCAGATCGCGGCGGTTCTCGACGAGCCAGCGCATGCCCACGCCGGCAGTGTTCACTTCCTCATCCGACTGTGCGATCAGTCGCACGTCACCAGCGGGCGTGACGCCGCTCTGCACGAGCGCGACGAGCGCCGCTGCGCGCGTGGCGACCTGCGCCTTCATGTCCACGGCGCCTCGCCCCCAGACGAATCCCTCGTCATCGAGCACGCCTGCGAACGGCGGGTGCTTCCACGCCTCCCGCTCACCGGCGGGAACCACATCGAGGTGCCCGCACAGCGCGAGCGACGGCCCATCGCCGCGGCCCTTCACAGTGGCGACCAGGTTGAGGCGCTCCGGATCCGGGCCGACCAGGTCGGACTCCACCCCATGGGCGGCAAGCCAGTCGCGCAGCACGCGCGCGGCGACCGTCTCCCTGCCGGGCGGATTTGAGGTGTCGACGCGGATGAGCGCGCGAGCAAGCTCAACGGCGTTGGGACCAATGTCGGGAAACCGCCCGAGGGCGGTGATGGGAGGGCGCACGTCATTCACGTGATCGGTGTACCCACTCAGCGCAGCGGCCAGCGTGACGGGTCACCGCTTCGAATCACGCCACTCCGCGTAGCGCCGCACGACATCTGGCGCGGCGTCGAGTTCACCAGCATCGGCCGGCGCACCGTAGCGCTCGCGGTGCATGCGGTCGCGGATGCGCTTGGCGTCCACGCACACGTCCCAGTGACAGCGGTAGAGGAAGGCTCCCACAAGATCGTCGCTCGTGTGCGCGCGGGAGACGGTGAAACCCGTGCGGTTGGGGAACACGGCGATGAGCCCGAGGTGCGAGCCTGTGTCGAACCACGTGGAAGTCGTCACGGGCCGCGCGACGATCTGCAAGCTGCTTCCGACGCGGCTGGCGGAGTTCGAGATCCAGCGAACGGCGCGGCCGCAGTGCTCACACTCGTGGAACTCGGAGCGGTCGTCGCGGCGTCGTTCATCCCCCCACAGGCGGTCAAACAGCGCGACGTGCTCAGCATCTGTCATGGGATCAGCAGCCATCGGCGGTCCCCATCCTGCCCGCACGGGTGGTCGCATCCACGTTGCGACGTCCGCCAGAGGCGTAGCCATCGCCCAGTGTGGGACGATTCCAGTGAAGCGGCGCACCCCGCGCCGAACGACCCTCCCCTGGGAGCTGCACCATGACCGGATCACTGGCAGGACGCCGCATCGTGCTCGGCGTGAGCGGCGGCGTGGCCGCATACAAGGCGGTCGAGCTGTGCCGCGAGCTCGTGCGCCGCGGCGCGTTTGTGAGCCCCCTCCTTACGGCCAGCGCGCAAAGGTTCATCGGTGCGGCGACGTTCTCCGCTGTGGCATCCGAGCCAGCGCGTGCGTCGCTGTGGGACTCCCCCGAGCCGAGCCCGCACACCGATCTGGGCCAGACGGCAGACCTCGTGCTCGTGGCGCCGGCTACCGCGCGCCTGGTGGCCGCCGCTCGCGCTGGGCTCGCCGACGATCTGCTCACCACCACGCTCCTCGCAACACGCGCGCCCGTGGTGTTCGCTCCAGCGATGCACACGGAGATGTGGGAACACGCTGCGACGCGCGACAACGTCGCGACGCTCGAGGCGCGGGGCGTGCACTTCGTCGCGCCGGCAGCGGGCGAGCTCGCCGGCGGCGACATCGGCGTGGGCCGGCTCGCCGACACCATGACCATTGCCGATGCGTGCGAGGCCGCACTCGCAGATCTGCCGAATCGCACGTCGGGCACCTCCAGCGACGCGCCCCTGCGACGACCCCTTCCGGGCACCACCGTCCTGGTGAGCGCCGGCGGCACGCGCGAGGCGATCGACCCGGTTCGCTTCATCGGCAACCGCTCGTCCGGCAAGCAGGGGCATGCCATCGCGATGGCAGCGCTCGATCGCGGCGCCCGCGTGCGCCTGGTCACCACCACCGACGCGCCCCGCGAACTCACCGATCATCCCGCCGTGGAGATCACCCGCGTGACGAGCGCCGCAGAGATGCACGACGCGATGCTCGAGCGCACCGCTGATGCCGACATCGTGATCATGGCCGCTGCGGTCGCCGACTTCCGACCAGCCGATCCTGTGGAGCACAAGCTCAAGCGGCGCGACGGCCTGCCCATCATCCGGCTCGAGCCCACCGCCAACGTGCTCGGCGCGCTTGTGGAGCATCGCCACGCGGGCCAGACGATCGTTGGGTTCGCGGCGGAGACCGACGACCTCGAACGCAATGCGCTCGGCAAGCTCCGATCGAGCGGCGCCGACCTGACGGTCGCCAATGACGTGTCAGGTCCGGACGCAGGGTTCGAGTGCGATACCAACGCTGTGTGCATCTTCGGCGCGCGCGCCAATGGGGAGCCCGTACGAGTGGCCACGTCTTCGAAGCGCGAGGTGGCGGAGGCGATCATCGACATCGTGCTCGACGAGCGCGCGACTGCAACGACCGTCGCCGTCGATGAGCGCCCCCGGCTGCGCGAGGTTCGCTGACGTGTGCACCGCATTCGTGCGCGTGGACCCAGATAGCGCGTGGCCGATCCGCGTCGCGTTCGTTCGGGACGAGGACCGCGCACGCCCCACCGCTGCGTCCGGTCGCTGGTGGCCCGACCAGCCGCATGTCATAGGTGGACGCGACGAGCGTGCCGGCGGCACGTGGCTTGCAATGAGTGATGACCCCGCCGCGCCGGCCATCGCCTTCCTCCTCAATCGCCACGAGCCCAATCTCGACGAGACACCACCTCCCAACTCGCGCAGCCGAGGCGAGCTCCCATTGCGCGCGCTCGCCGACGAGGGGTTCGATCACGCGCACCTTGACCTCGACCGCTACGCGCCGTTTCATCTCGTGCACGCGACCATGCACGTCGCGCACGTGTGGCACTGGGACGGCGCCGACCTACAGGAAGAGGCACTGCCGGCCGGCACGCACATGATCGCCTCGCGCGGCATCACCTTGCCAGGCGAGGCAGACCGGCGCGTCGCGCAACTCGCGCGCTGTGCGGCCGCGATACCGCCCGACCCCGCACCCTCACCCACTTCCGGCGACGACGAGGACACGCGGTCAGCCTGGGGGCCCTGGCTCGACCTGCTCGATGGTCGCGCCGCCGTGGTCGACGATCTCTCCTCCGTCGTCGTGGCCGGCATCACCCAGTACCCGCGATTCGGCACGGTCGGCGCGTCGCTCGTGGCGCTCGCCAATACCGGCCAAGTGCGCTACGACATCAACGTCACCAACAATGTGGACTGTACCGCCTGGTCACGCGTGGATCTGAGCACGTAACTGTTCACTACTCCAGCCGGCGATCCACGCTCGCGCACGGCTCAGCGCCTGACGATCAACCCATCGATCTCGACGCGGCCGTTGCCAACCGCCACGAACCGGAGTGGCGAAGACGCGGGGTTCACGAGGGTGGGCAGATCGAACGCCACGCGGTAGCGCGTTGTTGGCGACTTGAGCGACACCGTCTTGAGCAGCTTCGTGCCGTGGTAGACGCGGATCGACCCGCAGTTCGAGCAGGTCGCAGCGAGCAGCGTCACGTCAGTGCCGGCGACACGAGTCGAGGCGGTTGCGCCCGCACGTGAGGCGCCCATCACGCGCTGCAAGTAGGCGGACGCGGGCGCTACACGGGCGCGCCATCCTCCGCCGAGCGCGAGGTCGCGATCATCGAGTGGCACGACCGAACAGACTTCCGAGCTCGTCGCACTGTTGCCCGCCGCGTCGGTGGCGACAACACGAAAACACCCGGTCGAGCCCCGCGCACCAACGCTCATTGCACGCGGGCTCGTCGCCACATTGACCACGGACTTCCATGGGCTCCAGACGACGGCGTTGGCCCGGATCGACTGCTGCTCGATGCGATATGTGGGGACTGCTCCGGAATCGTCGCTCGCGGCCCACTTCAACGGCACTTGACCAAACGCAGCATCGGGGAGGGTGATGGCAGAGAACGTCGGTGCAGTCAGGTCGCTCGTCGGCGCAGGTGGTGTGGGCGGCGTCTCTTGCGGGACGGCGCCCAGGAGTCGAATCGTGCCGCGCTCGACGGCCCGGTTCCCAGCCTCATCAGTGATCGTCGCGGCCAGGGCGTAGGCACCGACCGTGACCGCCGCCGTATCCCACGGGCACGTCCAGCGACCGCTCGTCACCACTGTTGCGCGGCACACGACGATCTCACCGGCCGGACCGGTGGCGGTGACATCCACGCGCACCGCGCTCGCGACATCAATCGCCGAACCGCTGACGGCGACGTTACCGCCACGCGTCTCACTCGGCGCAGTGATCGATCCGTACGGAGCAACGCGGTCGACGCGGAGCGTTGCGGGCGAGACCCATGTCGCCATGTTGCCCGCACCGTCAGTCACCAGAAGTCGGAACTGTGCACACGCGTGGTTGGTGGCAGCTTCGGAGTACGGGGACGCTGGCCCGACCGCCCCGGCGTTGGTCCAGCCACCCCAGCTCGCGCAGGCGCCACCGGAGAGTGGCGCGACCCGGCGCTGGAGACGCCACGTGCCAATACCCGAGGGATCAGCGCCTACGGTGAAGCTCACGAGGGCGGAAGCCGCCGGCGTCGCGCCGTCGGGATAGACGATGGTTCCCCCTGTGGGTGCCGAGGTATCGGCAGGCGGCAGCGGTACGTCATTGTCGGTGATGGCAGCAGTCGCGTTCGCGACACCGAGTCCACTGAACATCGGGTCCGCACTCGACACCGCGTGCCTGACATCCCCTGCGTGTGGGCTCGCTTCGACGATGGCATCATCCACGGCCGTGACGGTCGCGGTCTGCGGAACGTTCCAGTTCGCTGGCGTGAACGTCATCACTGCGGGCATCGCTGTGACCTGCGCATCTGGACTCAGCGCGATCGCGACGTCAGCCGTTGGCTGCGACGCAAGCACGAGGCTGTACGTGTCAGACGTTGAACCACGCTCGAACAGCAGCAGATCGCCCCCGCCCCCGACGACGACGCCAGGAGCATCGTCGTCCGTGATGTCCACCTCAACATCCGTCATGGCGAGCGCCGCATAGGCCGGGTCGGCGCTGACCACCGTCATGGACACGCGACCTACGTGGGGAGTCGCCTCGGCGACTGCGTCGTCGAGCGCATACAACTGCACCGTCTGAGGAATCTGCCAGTTGACGGTCGTGAAGCTGATACTACTCGTCGTCCACAGCTGATCATCAGTCGCCACGAGCACCGAGACGCTCGCGGTAGGCGCAGCGCCCAGGACCATCGTGAAGCTGGCACCCGCGCCACTTTCTGTCGCACTGAGCCCCGACGACGGCGTCACCGTGATTCC
>Ga0105047_10007036_pt1 | contig 19015 bp, 18 predicted proteins | sample MAT04_FD_78384 | JGI IMG/M metagenome (GOLD analysis project Ga0105047, IMG submission 78384) | Freshwater microbial communities from Lake Fryxell liftoff mats and glacier meltwater in Antarctica - MAT-04 (megahit assembly) | ecosystem: Environmental > Aquatic > Freshwater > Ice > Liftoff... | reverse complement strand
CCCGGGCGAGGGGCCCGCCGACGAGGTAGCCGGACGAGAAGAACACCTCCGGCGACTCGCAGGCCGGGTAGGGCGCGAAGATGTGGTCCCAGCCGAGCATCGCCGCGATCAGGAATGCGGAGGCGGCCACGTGCAGGCGCTCCGTGCCCGCGGTGATCCTGGCGCGACTCCAGAAACCCCGCGTCGCCAGTACCGGCCAGGTGAGTCCCGCCGTGGAAGCTGCCGTCATGAGCGCGACGTTTGCCTCAGGAACCAGCCGATATGCACCACGAGTTGCCCGAGTCCCGCGAGGAACGAGCCATCCGCGCGAGCCAGGGCGCCCCACGAGTAGGCCTCCCTGCGCACCCCCGGTGGGCCGGACGGAACACTCTCGCGCCAGAAACCGCCGAGGTCGTCGGCCCGGTCAGCGGCGATGTCCTTCTCCTGCCGCTCGAGCATCTCCGCGGGAGGCGTCTTCTTGATCCCGTGGGTGCGGAGCTCGAGCACGCTCCGGGCATTGCTGGGCCCGGGTGTCTCACCCACCCGCCAGGGTCCCGGCATGCCCGCTCCCATCGTCGGGTGCGCGACACACTACTCGCGGTAGGCACCCGGGTCCACGCCCCTGTCACCAACCCCGAAAACACCGAAAACCCCGCAAGTTGCCCACTAACGCGGGGTCTTCGGCCCTTTAGGGGGCGTTGGTGGGCAATTCGCGGTCGAGGCGGTGCGGCGCTACGGGCGGGCGGCGTTGCGCCGCAGGTGGTCGATGCGCGCCTGCAGCTGGCTCACTGTCGCCGAGGCGACCGCCGGACCGCCGCAGGTGCGCCGGAGCTCGGCGTGGATGATGCCGTGCGGCTCCCCCGACAGCTTCGCGCGCATACCCACAAGGCTGTTCAGCAGTCTGCGCTGTTCGACGAGCGTACGGTAGAGCGGCGCGGGTTCGGCGGGCGTGCCTGGGTCGTCCGCGCGTCGCCGGGAGCGGTCGCTGGACCGTCGCGACTGCCGTGCCTGGCGCTGCTTCAGAAGATCGCTCACCTGTTCCGGCTCGAGCAGCCCGGGGATGCCGATGAAGTCGAACTCCTCGTCGCTTCCCGGCTCGGCAAGCGAGCCGAACTCCTCCCCGTCGAACAACACGCGGTCGAAGGTCGCCTGGGACTCGATCGCCTGCCAGGTGAACTCGTCGAGGAGACCGGACGAGGCCTTCTCCTCCTTCTCCGCCGACTCCATCAGGTCGTCGTCGAGCAGGTCGTCGTCGGCGCTCTCCCGGTCCAGGGCATGGTCGCGCTCGAGCTCGAGCGTCGCTGCGAGGGCCATGAGCGACGGCACGCTCGGCAGGAAGATGCTCGCGGTCTCGCCGCGCCGCCGCGTGCGCACAAAGCGGCCAATCGCCTGGGCGAAGAACAGCGGGGTGGAGGCCGAGGTCGCGTACACGCCGACCGCGAGCCGGGGAACGTCGACCCCCTCCGACACCATGCGCACCGCGACCATCCACCGGCTCGTGCCGTGGGAGAACGCGTCGATCCGGTCACTCGCCTCTTTCTCGTCCGAGAGCACGATCGTCGGTTCGATGCCCGTGATCTCGGTGAGGATGCGCGCGTAGGCCTTCGCGGCGAAGTGGTCGGTCGCGATCACGAGGCCGCCGGCATCGGGAACGGCGCGCCGCACTTCGGTGAGCCGCTGGTTCGCGGCGCGCAGCACCGCGGGGATCCACTCGCCCTCCGGGTTCAACGCGGTGCGCCAGGCCTGCGCGGTGACGTCCTTCGTGTCCCCCTCGCCGAGCCGCGCCTCCATCTCGTCGCCCATCTTGGTGCGCCAGCGCATCGTCCCCGCGTAGGCGAGGAAGATGACGGGGCGCACGACGCCGTCGGCGAGCGCGCGGCCATAGCCGTAGTTGAAGTCGGTCTGCGACAGCCGGATGCCGTGCTCGTCGCGCAGGTAGCTCACGAACGGAATGGGGGCGGTGTCCGAACGGAACGGCGTTCCGGTGAGCGACAGGCGCCGCGTTGCAGGCTCGAAGGCCTCGCGGATCGCGTCGCCCCAGCTCAGCGCGTCGCCGCCGTGGTGCACCTCGTCGAGGATCACCAGGGTACGGCGGTCCTCGATGAGTGACCGGTGCAGTGCCGGCGCCATCGCGACCTGCGCGTAAGTGACGACAACCCCGTGGAACTGGCGACCGCCAGTGCCGTGGTTGTTGCGGAAAGCGGGGTTCAACCGGATGCTCGCACGATGCGCGGCCTCGGCCCACTGGCGTTTGAGGTGCTCCGTCGGGGCGACGACGGTGATCCTGTCGACAGACCGCCTGGCGAGGAGCTCGGCCGCGAGTCGCAGGGCGAAGGTCGTCTTGCCGGCGCCCGGCGTCGCCGCGGCGAGGAAGTCGCGCGGCTCGGTCTCGAAATACAGGTCGAGTGCCTCGGCCTGCCAGGCCCGCAGCCTCTCGGCCGTTCCGCGTGCCGCCCGCTCCGGGAAGGCCGGGGACAGGTGTTCGGCGGCGAAGGTTCCGAAAGACGAGGGGGTATTCACTTGGTCAAACTTTACCGCACGGCCGCCGCCCCCGTGGCGCCGGGGACGAGCTCACGTGGCCGGACGCAGCGAACTCCCCGCCCAATGGGCGGGGAGTCCGGTGAAAAGTATCTAGCCGAGCTTGGCTCTGGCTATCCCTTGCGCGACCCGCGGGTCACGAAGCCGTAGATGACCAGCACGAGGAGCGATCCGAGGATCGCGACCAGCCAGGTCTGGATTGAGAAGAAGTCCTCGAGGCCGATGCCGAAGATGGCACTTCCGATGAACCCCCCGAGCAGCGCGCCGACGACACCGAGCACGAGAGTGATCAGCCATCCACCGCCCTGGTTGCCCGGAAGGATTGCCTTTGCAATTGCTCCGGCGAGTAGTCCAAGTACGATCCAGCCAATGATTCCCATTACGACCTCCCAGTCGATCGTGTCGTTGCGCAGAGAGTGCACAACTCGAGTGGCACCGTGTTTCGGCACACACCCTTTTCACATCTTGTGCGATGCGGGGACCTAGCCTCTCATGACCCGCCGTTGGGGGGCAAATCGATGTGACGGAATCTCCGCCACGGGTAGATAACTTGTCAACTATCAAGTAGGCGCCCCCGGTGGCGCCGCGACCGTACATGGGCCACTCTTGAGAGCATGACTCAGCATCACCCGTGGACGCGTTACGTCGCGATGGGAGATTCCTTCACCGAAGGCATCGGCGATCCGGAGCCCCGCTCGCCCGGCGGAAATCGCGGCTGGGCGGATCGCGTCGCGGAGGTGCTCGCTTCCACGACCGACGAATTCGCGTACGCCAACCTGGCGATCCGAGGCCGGCTTCTCCAGCAGATCATCGACGAGCAGGTCGATACCGCACTCGCGCTGCGCCCCGACCTGATCACCATTTCCGCCGGAGGGAATGACATCATTCGCCCGAACACCGACCCGGACGACATCGCCGACCGCCTCGACGGCGCGGTGAAACGCCTGCGGGCGGGCGGCGCGACGGTCGTGCTGTTCAACGGACCCGATATCGGCATGACGCCGGTGCTGAACCGCTCCCGCGGAAAAGTCGCGATTTACAACGAGAACCTGCGGCGCGTGGCCGCCGTCCGCGGGGCGATCACCGCCGACATGTGGGCCCTGCGCGAACTCAGGGACCCGCGCATGTGGGCGCCAGACCGCCTTCACTTCTCCCCCATCGGCCACAACACGGTCGCCAGGATGGTGCTCGACACGCTCGGTGTGGAGAACGAGCTCGAGCCGTACCGCCCCGATCCGCTCCTGCACCGCCCCTGGCGGCAGGCGCGGGCCGAGGACGTGGGCTGGGCGCGGGACTTTCTGGTGCCATGGGTCGTTCGGCGCATCCGGCACCAGTCCTCCGGCGATGGAATCAGCGCAAAACGACCGATCGCGGGCGGCGTCGCGGGACTCGAGCCGCGCGCCGCCCTGCTGGACGAATCAGCGGGTCAGCGACCGTAGGCGGATGCCGCCGGGCAATCGAACGGGTCGCCGCCCGCAGCCAGGCCCACCCGGTTCAGGTATTGGATCACGATGCCGTACGACTGCACGAGCGTCGTCTCGGTGTAGGGGATCTTGTGGGTCGCACAGTACTGCTTCGCAATCTGCTGCGCCTTCTTGAGATGCGGGCGGGGCAGGTTCGGGAACAGGTGGTGCTCGATCTGGTAGTTGAGGCCGCCCATGAAGGTGTCCATCGCCCAGTTGCCCTTGATGTTGCGCGAGGTGAGCACCTGGCGACGCAGGAAGTCGACCTTCGATTCGCGCGGCAGGATCGGCATCCCCTTGTGGTTCGGAGCGAACGAGGCACCCATGTAGAGACCGAACACGCCGAGCTGCACACCGATGAAGGCGAAGCCGAGGCCCACCGGCAGCACGAGGAAAATCACGGCGACGTACGCCGCGAGCCTCGTGACGATCATCGCGAGCTCGACGAAGCGCTTGTCGACCTTGCCGCGGCCAAGCACGGTGCGCATGCCGAGAATGTGGAGGTTGAGTCCCTCGAGCAGCAGCGCGGGGAAGAAGAGGTATCCCTGGCGCCGAGTGGCCCAGCCGTACAGCCCCTTCGCCTTCGCGGCATCCTCGGGGGTGAACGAGACGAAGTCGCGCTCGATGTCCGGGTCCTTGCCAATGATGTTCGGGTTGGCGTGGTGGCGGCTGTGCTTGGTCATCCACCACGAGTAGCTGATGCCCACAAAGAGGTTGGCGAGGACTCGGCCGGCGACGTCGTTGGCCTTGCCCGACTCGAACACCTGACGGTGAGCGGTCTCGTGGGCGAGGAACGCGTACTGGGTCAGGATGATGCCGAGGGCCGCGGCCATCAGCAACTGGAACCAGGAATCGCCGAGGAGGACGAAGCCGGTGATGACACCGCCGAGCGCCAGGGTGACGATGGCGAACATCATCACGTAGAAGCCGGTGCGCCGTTTTAGGAGTCCCGCGTCGCGTACTACTCGCAACAGTGCGGAGTACTCGGTCGTCGGATTGCCGCGGTTTCCCCCGGGCTTGGTCTTCGTGAAAGTGACTACAGGCGACGCAATCGATGTACCGCTCATAAAGGTGGAACCCCGTTCCGGCTGCTGACTTCCCAGTCGAAATGTACGAGCGGTTGCTCTCGCGGATTCGTCAATTATATCCGGCGACCTGTGAAAAGAGTGGAGAGGTTTTAGCGGAGCGCCCAATCGATGCCGCTGAGCGATTCGAAGGGATGCCAGATCCGCCACCACGCCCCCGGTTCCGCCAGGGCCGAATCGAGCACGAGCGGCACCGTGATCTCGCGGCCGTCGCCAATGGTGAACGCGACCTCGCCGACCGCCTCGCCGAGCGCCGCCGTGACGAGCGGTGCGGCGTCGACAACGCCGGAGATGGACGTGTCCGACCACACCACGACCGAGGCGCTCCCCTCCGCGACGGCCTGGGCACTCTCTCCCCACTCGGTGGCGTACGACGCGAACGCCTCGCCGTCGCCTGCGAGCGTCACCTCGCTGAACCCGTCTGCGGCGGCGCCGAACAGCGAGCGGCTCGCGATCTCGAGCGACTCGCGGGACTCGCTCCCGAGCACCACACCCACGACGGTGACGCTCGAGGAACCGACCGGGTAGTCGGCCGAGAAGAGCAGGCAGGATCCCGCCTCGTCGAGCGTCCCCGTCTTGATGCCGTCGATGCTGTCGACCCCGAGCAGGGTGTTCGTGTTGTCGATGCGCCCGATGTGCGGCACGTCCACGCTAGGTGAGGCGACAATCTCGGCGATCACGGGGTGGGCGAGGGCGACCTGGGCGATCCCGAGCAGGTCATCGACCGTGCTGACGTTCCGCGGCGACATCCCGGTCGGCTCGACGAGCACCGTGGAGTCGAACCCGTTCTCCGCAAGCCATACGGCCGCGGCATCGACGAATGCCCCCTGCGACCCGAAACTCCAGCCCGCGAGCGACTCGGCGTAGTTGTTCGCCGAGGAGACGAGCATGACCTCGAGTACCTCCCGCTGGCTCATCACGACGCCGGCGGCGACCGACTCGACCTTGCCGCCGACCCGCTGGTACTTTCCATACAGCGCGACGTCGGCGTCGGTGAGGGTGATCGACGGGCCCTGCTCTCCGGCGGCGAGGGGCATCCGCTCGAGCACCACGAGCGCGGAAACAATCTTGCTGATGCTTGCGATCGGCAGGGGGCCCTCCGGCCCGCTCGACGCGAGGACCCCATCGAATCCGATCGCGGCGATCCCGCTCGCGCCGACCCGCGGCGCGGGCACCTCCGGCGCCTCGATCACCGGCGGCGCGTAGGCCTGGACGGTCGCGCCCGCCGCCGCGAGGGGCGCCTGCAGCGCCGTCTCGGTGTACGCGCCCCCGCTCGCCACGACGGCGAATGCGACGGCCGCGGCGGCCCATCTGAGACGCGGCGCGAAAAGTCGGGGAGAGGGCACGAACGCAATGCTAGGCCACCGCCACCACCACCCGTGGACCGAGGGCGACGCGTCTTCTCGGCTGATCCGGTGCACGCTCGCCTCTTCGAACCCGCCGGTATTCTGGCGTAACCGACCCGGGCCGCCTGGGACGCGTCGGCGGCGGAAATCCTGGCGGGAGTGCTCGACAGGTGGGCCCTGACCGCCGGACCGGCTTTCAGCGGCGGCAACGCCGGCACAGTGCTCGCCGTGACGAGGGCAGACGGGTCCCCCGCCGTGCTGAAGATCGGTTTCCCTCACGCCGAGGGAATCCCGGAGGCGATCGCCCTCGAGGCCTACCCCCGCGGCACCGCCCCGCTGGTGCCGCTTCAGGATCCCTGGACCTGGCCGATGCTGCTCGAGAGGATCGACCCGGGCACGCCACTGGCAAACGCCGGACTCGACACGGGCGCGGCGCTGCTGGTGGGAGCCGGCCTGCTCGCCCGCATCGGCCGCGCCGCGCCCGTCGACGGGATCCCCGACCTGCGCACGGTCGTTGGCGGATACTCCGCGGCCGCCCTGACACGGTGGCCAGAGCACCGCGGTCACCTCGACACGCTCGGGGCCACCGACCTCGTGTCGTCGGCCCGCGACGACCTCGTCGCGCTCGCGGGTGACGACGTCGCCGTCGCGATGCTGCACGGCGACTTCAATCCCGACAACATCCTGTGCTCCCCCTCCGGCATGTTCGCCATCGACCCGAAGCCCATGGTCGGCGACCCCGCCTTCGACCTCTGGCCGCTCGTGAGCCAGCTCGGGGCCCCGTTCTCGCGGGCCGACCCGCCAACCGTCCTCGCCGGGCAGCTCGAGCTCGTTGCGGGCGAGGCGGGATGCGATGCGACGCGCTGCAGGCTGGGCATTCGCGCGCACCGCCCTCACGCTCGGGTGGTACCTCGACGAGAACAACCTCGACCTCGCCGCCCGCAGCGTGCGGGGGCTCGTCGCCTGGTCACGGGTTCGCGACCAGCACCTTGCGGGTCGGGCGCCCCGATGGCGTCTCCCTCGCGGGACGCGCGCCCGGGCTGGTGCCTAGCGCAGCGCCCAGAGGGCCACCGCGCTCGCCGCGGCGACGTTGAGGGAGTCGACACCATGCCCCATCGGAATCGTTACAGTCGTGTCGGCGTGCGCCAGGGCCGCGCCACTCAGGCCGTGCCCCTCCGAGCCGAGGAGGATCGCGACCTTCTCCGGCGGGCTCGCCGCGAATGCGTCGAGGCTCACCGCGCCCTCCGCCAGTGCGAGCGCGGCGAGGTGGAAGCCGGCGTCGCGCAGGATGCCGGCCCCGTCCGGCCAGTCTTGCAGGCGGGTCCACGGCACCTGGAGCACCGTGCCCATGCTCACCCGCACGCTCCGCCGGTAAAGGGGGTCGGCGCAGCGCGGCGTCACGAATACGGCGTCGGCCCCGAGCCCGGCGACCGAGCGGAAGATCGCCCCGACGTTGGTGTGGTCGACAATGTCCTCCAGCACGACGACGCGGCGGGCGCCCGCGAGCAGCTGCTCGGCCGGAACGAGCTCCGGGCGGTGCATCGCGGCGAGCGCACCGCGGTGCAGGTTGTATCCGGTGAGCGACTCCAGCAGTGCCGACTCGCCCACGAAGACGGGAATGTCGAACGGATCGAGCAGCGGGACCAGGGCGTCCAGCCACTGCTCCTGGAGCAGCACTGACCGCGGACGGTGGCCCGCAGCGATCGCGCGGGCCATGACCTTGCTCGACTCCGCAATGTAGAGGCCGCCCGCCGGCTCGGAGACCCGGCGCAGCGCGACATCCGTCAGCCCGGAATAGTCCGACAGGCCCGGCTCATCGAGGGTGGAAATGCGGATGACGTTCATGCGGCCCCATCTTCTGTTCCGGCCGAACGAGTACTGCCAGCTGAATGAAATGTATCGGACTCGCCGGTTGTCTATCCTGAAGGGGGCTGGCCAGCGTGCGGCCGACAGGCGGGCGAGGGAGAATCGATGGCGGCACCGGATGTTGCTGGTCTCGACACCGGGCAGGCAGAGGGGTTCGAGGAGGCCGTCGAAGTCCTCGCCGGCCACACCATCGCGGTGCTCACGGGGGCAGGGATCAGCACCGACTCCGGAATTCCCGACTATCGCGGCAGAGGTGCGCTACCGCGCAACCCCATGACTTTCCAGCAGTTCATCAAGGACCCCGACTACCGAAAGCGGTACTGGGCGGGCAGCCACCTCGGCTGGCGCCGCTTCGACGACGCCAGGCCGAACGACGGCCATCTGGCGATCGCGGCGCTCGAGGCGGCCGGTGTGGTCAACGGGGTCATGTCGCAGAACGTCGACGGGCTGCACCTGAGGGCGGGGTCGCAGCGCGTGGTCGACCTGCACGGCACTATGGACCGCGTGCGGTGCCTGACCTGCGGCCAGGGCTTCGCCCGCTCCGACATCGCGGTGCGACTCGCTGCGGAGAATCCCTGGCTCGACGAGCCCCACGCGGTCGAGCTCGCCCCGGACGGCGACGTCGAGGTGGGCCACATCGACGACTTCGTGACGCCGGACTGCACTGTGTGCGGAGGTGTGCTCAAGCCCGACATCGTGTTCTTCGGCGAGTTCATCCCCACCGAGCGGTTCGCGGAGGCGACGGCGCTCATGCAGTCGGCCGACGCGCTGCTGATCGCCGGCTCGTCCCTCGTCGTCAATTCGGGCATCCGGCTCCTCGACCAGGCGGCCAAGCGCAAGCTTCCCATCGTCATCATCAACCGGGGCGTCACCCGGGGCGACCTGAGGGCGACCGTGAAGGTCGACGGCGGAACCTCGCACCACCTCTCCGCCCTCCAGGCGCGTCTGACGGCCCCGTCGTGACGCACCTCTACCTCGTTCGCCACGGCGAGACCGACTGGAACGCCGCGCGCCGTGTGCAGGGCAGCACCGACATCCCGCTCAACGACACGGGGCGCGCCCAGGCCCGCCGCACCGGCAGGCTGCTGTCGTCGAGGCGCTGGGACGCGATCGTCGCGAGCCCTCTCTCCCGCGCTCTCGAGACCGCGGAGATCATCGCCGACGAGATCGACCTGCCCTCTCCCCTCACGCTCGACGCGCTCGTCGAGCGGCACTACGGCGAGGCCGAGGGGCTCGACTACACGACGATCGACGCGCGGTTCCCCGGCGGCGCACCGGTGCCGGGCCGGGAGGAGCGCGAGTCCGTCGCGAGGCGCGTCTTCGCCGCACTGATCGGTCTCGCGGAGGACAGGCCCGGACAGCGCCTCATCGTCGTGACCCACGGCGGAGTGATCCGCACGGTGCTGAACTCGGTCGCCTCCGAGCAGCCGCGTTTTTTCGGGATCCCGATCACGAACGGCTCGGTGCACAGCTTCGCGTGCGCCGAGGGGGCGCTCGCGCTGATGGCCTTCGACGACCAGATCGAGCTCGACTCCGTCGACCCGGTGGCCGCCGACTTCATCGAGCAGAACGCCGTCGCGGCGCGCGACGAGGTCGGCGGGGCGTAGCCGGCCCGATCACCGCCGCCGCCACGGCTGCCACCACTTGCGGTTGCGCGAAGGGAGCGTCTCGATCAGGTGCAGCAGGCGCCGCGCCGACTCGTCCCACGAGAAGACGGCCGACTGCGTCAGGGCGAGCTCGGTGAGCTCGTTCCACCTCTCGGGTGTGTCGACCTCGGTCACGGCGCGAGCAAAGTCCTCGGCGCTGTTCGGGTCGAAGAAGGTTCCGGCTTCGCCCCCCACCTCGCGGAACACGTCGATGTCGCTCACCACGAGCGGGGTGCCGGCGGCGAGGGCCTCGATCAACGGGATCCCGAATCCCTCGTCGAAGCAGGCGGACACCATCGCGGTGCTCGAGCGGAGCAGCTCGAGGTACCGTTCGTCGCTCACCCCGTTCTCGAACACGACGGCGCCGGCCGGAGCGATGGCGGTGAGACGCTCCCTGGCCTCGTCGGTGATGCGGCTCAGCAGGTGGAGCCGGTACCCGGGAAGGTGCTCCATGCCCCGCACGAGCAACTCGACATTCTTATTCGGCATGAACGTGCCCATGTAGACGAGGGTCTTGGTGTCGACGTGGGTGCGCGGCGGCAGGTCGAGCTGGTCGACCCCCGGCCTGATCGACGTGATGGTGCGTGTGGTCAGGCGGGCCTTCGTCATCTGGGCCTTGCAGTTGTCGGAGCCGGTGACGACCGCCTCGGACCGGTTCAGGGCCATCCGCTGGGGAATGTAGGTGTAGTGGAATCCCCGCCAGATCGTGCGTACAAACCAGTTGAACTCCTTCGGTGGCCTGCGCGTCTGGTAGAAGACCATGTCGTGCAGGGTCAGGATGAGCCGGAACCGACGGTGCGCCGACCCGACCGTCTGCATCGGGCTGAAGACGACGTCGGGCTTAGCGCGGTTGATCCAGAGGGCCACCCACGGCTCCAGGATGCTCGTCGCCCGCGGGATCTTGATCCAGGGCAGGTCCGGCAGCATCGTCAGCTGCCGCTCGTCGTGGATCATCATCGTCACCGGGTGCAGCCGGGCGAACGCCCCGACGAGCCCCGCGGTGTACCGGCTGATCCCGTCGTGCCGACCGAGCCGCGTGTAGCGGCAGTCGAAGAGCACATTCACGAGCGCGGCAGGGTGTCGAGGAAGGAGCGGATCGCCGCGGCCGCGAGAGCGGGGACCTCGTAGTGGATGAGGTGGCCGACACCGTCGAGTACCCGCAGGGTTGCGTTCGGCATCTTCGCGACGAGCTCGTACTGCGCCGCAATGGGGGTGATGTCGTCGTTGCTCGCCGCGACGAGGAGGGTCGGCATCGGGATCCGCGCGGCGAACACGCTCACGTCGGTGCTGATCGAAGCGCGGAACCCCTCGACGACGACGTCGCGATTGGCGTACCGGCTGAAGAAGGTGTGGTGCTCGCGGTGAATCCAGCGCCGCAGCGCCCTGTCACGAGTCTTGGTCATGCTCGAGCTCATGAACTGCACGACGAGCCAGCTGTTGAGCAGGCGATGTCCGATCCTCTCCGGCAGTTTCGCCGCGAGGTCGTAGTAGGCGACCGTGACCTTCGTCGCGAACTTCCGCGGACCCTCGAGGCCGGAAACGGCGATCGGATTGACCAGGATCAGGGCCGGCGCCGCGAGCCCGTCGGCGACCGCCCTCGCGGTGACAATCGTGCCGAAGGAGTGCCCGAGGATCACGGCGCGGCCGGTCAGGCCGAGCTGGGATACGAACGCGGCGAGCCAGGCTGCGTATCCCTCGACCGAATGGGCTGCCTCGCTGAGCGGAGTCGACTCGCCGAATCCGGGGAGGTCGGGCGAGATGAAGCGGATGCCGGGCAGCTGCGCGATAATCGGCTCGATCCCATGGTGCTCGCCACGGTAGCCGTGGGCGATCACGACCGTGACCGGGGAATCCTCCGCGCCGTACGTCCAGTATCGCGTCGTGCTTCCGAGTACCGTCACCTCGTTCTTCTCGACCGGGATTGCCGCGAGAAGGGATGCAAAGGGCGATTCGATGCTCATCAGGTCCCAGCATAGGGACGTGAGGAGAACTGGCCACGCCAAAGGCCTCCTAGACTCATAACGAGTTTGTTATGAGCGGCCCGAGGGCCGGAAGGATGACCGTGAGCTTTACAGCACCCATTCAACTGCCCGGACTGACCCTCGACCCGCAGTGGTATCGACGCGCGGTGTTCTACGAGGTCATGGTCCGCTCGTTCGTCGACAGCAACGGAGACGGCGCCGGCGACCTTCAGGGCCTCATCGGCAAGCTCGACTACCTGCAGTGGCTCGGCATCGACGCGCTGTGGCTGCCGCCGTTCTACCAGTCGCCGCTGCGCGACGGCGGGTACGACGTGTCCGACTTCACCGAGGTGCTGCCGGAGTTCGGCACCCTGGATGAGTTCAGGGACCTGGTCACGAAGGCGCACGAGCGAAACATGCGCATCGTGATCGACTACCCCCTCAACCACACGTCCGACCAGCACGACTGGTTCCAACAGTCCAGGTCCGACCCGGAGGGTCCGTACGGGGACTACTACGTGTGGAGCGACACCGACAAGAAGTACGAGAACATCCGCATCATCTTCGTCGACACCGAGGAGTCCAACTGGACCTTCGACCCGATCCGCCGGCAGTTCTTCTTCCACCGCTTCTTCTCCCACCAGCCCGACCTCAACTTCGAGAACGAGGCCGTGCGCGAGGCGGTCTTCGACACCGTCAGATTCTGGATGGACCTGGGAGTCGACGGCATCCGGCTGGATGCCATCCCCTACCTCTTCGAGTCGGAGGAGGGCAACGGCGAGGGGGAGCCGCCGACGCACGAGTTCACGAAGCAGCTGCGCGAGATGGTCGACCGGGACTACCCCGGCCGCATTCTCATCGCCGAGGCGAACCAGTGGCCGCGCGAGGTGGCCGCGTTCTTCGGAACGAACGAGGAGCCGGAGTGCCACATGGCGTTCGACTTCCCCGTCATGCCCCGCATCTTCTACTCGCTTCGCTCCCAGAACGCCGCCGAGCTCATCAGCGTGCTGTCCGAGACCCTCGACATCCCCGACGGCGCAGGCTGGGGCGTCTTCCTGCGCAACCACGACGAGCTGACGCTCGAGATGGTGTCGGAGGAGTACCGGCAGGCCATGTACGGCTGGTACGCCTACGACCCGCGAATGCGCTCGAACATCGGAATCCGCCGCCGGCTCGCACCGCTGCTCGACAATTCGCGCGCCGAGCTCGAGCTCGCCCACGCCCTGCTCTTCGCGCTGCCCGGGAGCCCGTTCCTGTACTACGGCGACGAGATCGGGATGGGCGACAACATCTGGCTGGCGGACCGTGACAGCTCGCGCACTCCGATGCAGTGGACCCCCGACCGCAACGCCGGATTCTCCTCCGCCGACCCGGGCAAACTGTTCCTGCCCGTCGTGCAGTCCCTCGTCTACAACTACAACCTCACGAATGTCGAGTCGCAGCTCGCGCAGTCGCGCTCGCTGCTGCACTGGGTGCGCAACGTGATCCACGTGCGCAAGGCGCACCCGACGTTCGGGCTCGGCACCCTCACGGTGCTCGAGACATCCCACGAGTCTGTGCTCGCGTTCGTGCGCTCGTACGGCGGCTCGGGAACGCAGTTCGGCGACTCCGCCGAAGACGTGCTGTGCGTCTTCAGCTTCGCGCACAACCCCGTGTCGGTGGCGATCACCATTCCGGGGTTCGAGGGGTCCGCGACCTGGGACCTGTTCGGCGGGGGCCAGTTCCCGACCATCTCTGCCGACGGCACGCTGAACCTCACCCTGGCGACCCAGAGCTTCTACTGGCTGCACCTCGGCACGCCCGCCCGTGACGGTGGTCGGCCCTAGGGTGGGCGTGTGACAGAGACCTGGTACGACAAGCTCGGCGTGTTCGACCTCGAGACGACCGGAATCGACGTGGAGTCGAGCCGGATCGTCTCGGCCTACGTGGGCGTCATCGACGCCGACGGCGTTCCGCACACGGCCGGGAAGTCGTGGCTTGCCGACCCCGGCATCGAGATCCCAGCCGGCGCGAGCGCGGTGCACGGGATCACGACCGAGCGCGCGCGCGCCGAGGGCAGGCCGGCGGCCGAGGTGGTCGCCGAGATCATCGCGGTCCTCCGCGCGCTGCTCGCGCAGCGCGTCCCGGTGACGATCTATAACGCCCCCTACGATCTTTCGTTGCTCAACCGCGAGGCCCTCCGGCACGGTATCGAGCCTCTCGACGGCCCCACTCCGATCATCGATCCGCTCGTGCTCGACAAGGCGATGGACACCTACCGCAAGGGAAAGCGCACGCTTGAGATCGCCGCCGGGGTGTACGGCGTCGACCTGCTCGACGCGCACGACGCGACCGCCGACGCCGTGGCCGCCGGGCGCGTCGCGCAGGCGATCGCGCGCAAGTACGCGGCAAAGCTCGGAGACGACCTCGACGAGCTGCACGGTCGACAGGTGCAGTGGTGCGCCGAGCAGGCCTCGAGCTTCCAGAGCTTCAAGCGCCGCACGATGCCCGAATTCACAGCCGACGGGTCCTGGCCCGAGCGCTGACGCCTCACAACCCCACCAGGTCGCGCGCCCGCGCGCCCGCCCGCCCGCGCCCACTCACCATCATCGACCCATCCGCGAGTTGCCGTCTTCTGCGGCCTTCTGTGCCCCGGAGGGGGCGTAAGTGGGCCACTCGCGGGGCTACCGCGCCGTTAATGGCGAAAGCGACCGGTCGGACCCAGGGTCCTCCGGTCGCTCTCCCGCCGCTCCGCCCGATGGGCGGCCGATGCGGGTTAGGAGCCGAAGCCCTTGTAGCGTGTGTTGAACTTCTCGACGCGGCCGGCGGAGTCCATGATCCGCTGCTTGCCCGTGTAGAACGGGTGCGACTCCGACGAGATCTCCACGTCGATGACCGGGTAGGTATTGCCGTCTTCCCACTCGATCGTCTTGGCGCTGCCGACCGTCGAACGGGTCAGGAACGTGGCGCCGGAGGCCAGATCGCGGAACACGACGGGCTTGTACGTGGGGTGGATGTCTGACTTCATGGCGATTCCTTGGGATTCTGGGTGGGAGCGGTGAAAACTGCGTAAGTTGCGCGGCCCGTGGGCCGACCATCGATGTTACCAGATGGCGCGGTCGGGTATCAGGCGGCGCGCGCCGCGAACCGTCCGTCGCGCGCCTCGACGACGAGGCCGAGGCCGAAGGCGGCACCGAGGGTCTCCGAGGTGATCACGTCGGCGACCGGGCCGGCGGCATGGAGGGCGCCGCCCGCGAGCACGAGGGCGTGAGTGAAACCGAGTGGAATCTCCTCGACGTGGTGGGTGACCATGATGATCGCCGGGGCGGCAGGGGCGCTCGCGTAGCCGCCGAGAATCTGGAGGAGCTCCTCGCGCGCGCCGAGGTCGAGGCTCGCGGCCGGCTCGTCGAGCAGCAGCAGCTCGGGGTCGGTCATGATCGAGCGGGCGATCTGCACGCGCTTCTGTTCGCCGTCGCTGAGGTCGCCGAATCGGCGGTGCGCGAGGGCGTCGAGCCGCCACTCGGCCAGCACGCGCTGCGCCCGGCGGGTGTCGATGTCGTCGTAGCTCTCGTTCCAGCGACCGGTGACAGCGTAGGCCGCCGTCATCACGACGTTGAGCACCGTCTCGGTCGGTGGGATCCGGCGCGCGAGGGCGGTCGACGCGAAGCCGATCCGCGGGCGCAGTTCGAACAGGTCGGCCTTCCCGAGGGTCTCCTCAAGCACGATCGCCTCCCCCGAGCTGGGATGGAGAAGCGCCGCGGCGATCTGAAGCAGGGTGGTCTTGCCGGCGCCGTTCGGGCCGAGCACAACCCAGCGTTCGTCATCGTTTACGGTCCATGAAACCGAGTCGAGGATGGCGTTGCCACCCCGAACGACGGAGACATCAGTGAGCTGGAGAACACGAGCCATTACTCAACTCTAGGCCACGCAACCGGCAACTACCGGCACCGGGGCGTCCGGTTCACGCTCAGACGAGCGAGTCGTAAATGCGCCGGGTCTCGAGCGCGATCCTGTCCCAGCCGAACTCCTTCTCGGCGCGCACCCGACCGGCGGCACCGTACTTCGACGCCTGCTCCGGGTCGCCGGTGACCTCGGTCAGCGTCGCCGCGAGGTCGTTCACGAACCTCTCGGGGTCAACCGGGGTTCCCGTGCCGTCCTGGGCCTGTTCGATCGGCACGAGCCGCCCGGTGACGCCGTCGTCGACGACCTCGGGGATGCCGCCGGTCGCGGTGCCGACCACCGCGGCCCCGCAGGCCATCGCCTCGAGGTTGACAATGCCGAGCGGCTCGTACACCGAGGGGCAGACGAAGGTCGTGGCGACGCTGAGCACCGCAGAAAGCTCGTGCTGACTCAGCAAACGGTCGATCCAGACGACGCCGGAGCGGCCGGCCGCGAGCTCGGCGACGCCCGCCTCGACTTCGGCGAGGATCTCCTTCGTGTCCGGCGCCCCGGCGCAAAGCACCAGCTGCACGTCGGGCGGCAGCTGCTTCGCCGCGCGCAGCAGGTAGGGCAGGCCCTTCTGCCTGGTGATCCGGCCGACGAACACCACCGAGGGACGGTCGGGGTCGATGCCGAGCGAGCGCACGAGGTCGGCGTCGGAGACGGGCTTCCATTTGGAGAGGTCGATGCCGTTGTAGACAACAGACACCTTCTCCTCGTCGAGGAACGGGTACGAGCGCAGGATGTCGTCGCGCATGCCGTGGCTCACGGCGATGATCGCCGCCGCGCTCGCAAACGCGTTGCTCTCGATCCAGCTCGAAACGCGGTAGCCACCCCCGAGCTGCTCGGCCTTCCACGGCCGCAACGGCTCGAGGCTGTGCGCGGTGACGACGTGCGGGATGCCGTGCAGCCTCGACGCAAGGTCGCCAGCGCCGTTCGCGTACCAGGTGTGCGAATGAACGAGGTCGGCTCCCCCGACATCCTGCGCCATCTGCAGGTCGACGCCGAGGGTGGCGAGGGCGGGGTTCGCCGCCGCCAGCTCGGCCGGCACGCTGTAGGCGTGCACGTCCGGCTCATCGCGCGGCGCGCCGAAGCACCGCACGACGACGTCGAGCGACGGGCGCAGCGCCTTCACGAGCTCTGCTACATGCACGCCAGCGCCGCCATAGACCTCGGGCGGATATTCACGGGTTATCAGGTCGACTCTCACGCAGTGAACGCTAGTACACGTCAACTCCTCCCTCCTCTACTGTGGGGGGATGCCATCAAAGAAGATCTTCGGAATTGTCCTCGCCGGCGGAGAGGGCAAGCGCCTCATGCCCCTCACAGCGGACCGGGCCAAGCCCGGCGTACCGTTTGGCGGCAACTACCGTCTCATCGACTTCGCACTCTCGAACCTCATCAATTCCGGTCTGAGGCAAATCGTCGTCCTCACCCAGTACAAGTCGCACAGCCTCGACCGCCATGTGTCGCAGACCTGGCGCCTGTCCGGCCTCACCAATTCCTACGTCGCCTCGGTGCCAGCGCAGCAGCGCCTCGGCAAGCGCTGGTTCGCCGGCTCCGCCGACGCGATCCTGCAGAGCCTCAACCTGCTCCGCGACGAGAAGCCCGACATCGTCGTCGTGGTCGGGGCCGACCACGTGTACCGCATGGACTTCAGCCAGATGGTCGCCGCCCACATCGAATCCGGCGCCGGCGTCACGGTCGCCGCGATCCGCCAGCCGATCGAGCTCGCCGACCAGTTCGGCGTCATCGAGGTCAGCCAGGACGACCCCACCCGCATCAAGGCGTTCCACGAAAAGCCGAAGAACCCGGTCGGCCTCGCCGACTCCCCCGGCGAGGTGCTCGCCTCGATGGGCAACTACATCTTCGACGCCGACGTGCTCATGGATGCGGTGATCCGCGACGGGGAGTTGTCCGAGTCCGCCCACGACATGGGTGGCGACATCGTGCCGTGGTTCGTCTCCCATAACGATGCGGCGGTCTACGACCTGAACCGCAACGAGGTACCCGGCGCGACCGACCGCGACCGCTACTACTGGCGTGACGTCGGGACGATCGAGTCGTTCTTCGACGCCCACCAGGACCTGATCTCGGCGCTCCCGATCTTCAACCTCTACAACCAGCAGTGGCCGATCTTCAGCCAGCAGCTCAATTCGCCGCCGGCGAAGTTCGTGCGGGACTCGAGCGGCAACCTTGGCACGACGATCGACTCGATCGTCTCGCTCGGCTCGGTGCTCTCCGGCGCGCACATCGAGCGCTGCGTCCTCGGGCCGTGGGCGACAATCGGCGGCGGCGCGAAGGTTGTCGACTCCATCGTCTTCGACCGGGTGAAGATCGGTGCGGGCGCCGTGATCCGCCGGGCTATTCTGGACAAGGAAGTCGTGGTCGATGCCGGCGCCACCATCGGCGTCGACGCCGACGCCGACCGGGCTCGCGGATTCACCGTCACCGATTCGGGGATCACCGTCGTGGGCAAGGGCGTGCACGTCGTCTAGCCGCCAGGTGCCGACCGGCCATGGCCGATCGAGTGGGATGAGACGCAACGCATGACCGGATTCCTCGTAGTTCTCGATGTCGACTCGACCCTCATCGAGAATGAGGTCATCGAGCTGCTGGCCGACGCTGCCGGTTCCCTCGACGAGGTGGCCGTCATCACCGCGGCGGCGATGAACGGGGATCTCGACTTCGAGGAGAGCCTGAGGGCGCGCGTGAAGACCCTCGCGGGCCTCCCCGTGTCGGTCTTCGACGATGTCGCGAGGCTCATCACGGTCACGGCCGGCGTGCCGGAGATGATCAGCGGGGTGCACGAGGCCGGCGGATGCGTCGGGGTGGTCTCCGGCGGATTCCACGAGCTCGTCGACCCGCTCGCGCGGCAGCTCGGACTCGACTACTGGCGCGCGAACCGGCTCGAGGTCGCCTCGGGCCGCCTCACCGGCTGTCTCGCGGGCGACGTCGTCGATGCCGAGGCGAAAGCGCACACCCTGCGGGAGTGGGCGGCCGACTGCGGCGTCCCCCTCCGCCAGACGGTCGCCGTGGGCGACGGGGCCAACGACCTGCCGATGATGGCGATCACCGGCCTGTCAGTCGGCTTCGACGCCAAGGCCCCGGTGCGTGACGAGGCGGACCTGGTCATGGATGTGCGCGACCTCGCACAGCTGCTCCCCCTGCTGGGGCTGCGCCGGGCCTGAACACCGGGGCCTGCGCACCATG
>Ga0105047_10007035_pt1 | contig 19015 bp, 13 predicted proteins | sample MAT04_FD_78384 | JGI IMG/M metagenome (GOLD analysis project Ga0105047, IMG submission 78384) | Freshwater microbial communities from Lake Fryxell liftoff mats and glacier meltwater in Antarctica - MAT-04 (megahit assembly) | ecosystem: Environmental > Aquatic > Freshwater > Ice > Liftoff... | reverse complement strand
TTAAGAAATCGTCATGACTGAACGATGCGAAGCAAAATCAGTCGCAAACTGATTTAGTGATGAAACCGAGCTTTGCTCGGATGGGTGGATATTTTAGCTTTGAACTGTGGACGCCGTGCCACATCGTCTAAGAAATCTTATATATGATCAATATACAGCGAGGCTTTTTAACGCAGAGATATACTAAAAGAGCCACAAATTATTTAATTATTTTTCTGGAAATAGCACTAGATATATCGAAATTTAAAATTCCTTTGGAATCATCTTGAGACGGGATGAAAGACAAGACTTGTTGGCCGGTTATATCAAATATAAAAACAGTCTGTATATTTGTCGCATTATTGATGTTTAATAAATTGCTAGTCGTATTTGGGTATAGACTCAGCGGCGGCGAGTGTTGATCTACTGATTTTGATAGTGATTCTTCGGTGTAAATAAAGAAATTATAATCAGTACCTGCGTACAATCTATTTTGATCATCTTTGCACATCATAATCACTGCATCTTGTCCAGAACCATAATAAAAATTTGACCAAGACGTACCTCCATCTGTACTTTTATAAATGACTGTCGAATCAGTAACATTATTTATTTCGAGTCTGCCACCGATATAGATATCTTTACCTATCATAAGTGAAGATACTAAATAATTGCCTTCCTGAAAAGCTTTTTTACGCCATATTTGACCCAGATCATCGCTAAAAAACAAAGACCAAATATTGCCTACAGCCCTGATTTTATTTCCACCAAGGTATTGAATACCTGATATTGCAGCATCATTGCCATTGGTGTTGAATTTCCATGAAGAAATAAAACTAATAATCGATTTTTCATCTACTAATTATTTAACATTTTTATCTTACCACTTTAATCAAACCAATACATAACAAATTATGTGGCGCATTGGAAAATGGATTGTCACCCAGATTATCTACATCAAAACAATACTGGAACGACTGATTCTGCCCACAATTTACTTCTTATCAGAATTTATTTTGCTTAGGCTGTGGTTAAGAATTAGAAAGGAGGTTTTCAGCGTATTCCTAAAAACCTCCTACTACTCCAATCTATTTCTATTTTATATTTAAGGCTTCACTTCCTTAAATGCTTTTTCAAAATCTCCGGCTTTGACATATATCATCTTTTCAGGGTCCATATACTTTGCCATGACTTTATTGATATCAGCTACACTTAGTTTCATAATCTTTTCTTCCAGCACTTTGTCCCACATCATGTCGCGATCCAATCTCATATTATTGGCCAGCTTGCCAAGAAGTGCTCTGTCTTGAGCTCTATTGACAACCTGTCCCTGAATCCATCCAGACCTGGCTGCATCCAGTTCTTCTTTGGTAAATCCTTCATTTCTTACTTTCAGGATCTCTTCTTTAAATGCTTTCTGAACTTTATCTCTATTTTCAGGTGCATAGATAGCATATGCTCCCAAATTGCCTGAATCGTCCTGACTGCTGGCCTGAAACCAAGATCCCACGCCATAACTTAGACCTTCTTTCTGTCGTATTCTGGCGGCAAGTCTCGAATTTAAAAATCCGCCACCCAGCATAAAATTACCTATGACCATAGCAGCATAATCAGGGTGACTATCATTGATCTGTAGGGGAAGCGATGCAAAAAACATGGCATTGGCTTTGTCAGGGGTATTGATATTTTCATCCACAGGCTTGATTGGCATATATGGATCAGTAATCCGCTCATATTTTGAAGGTGATTTCCAGTTTCCAAAATATTTTGTCAACTTTTGATTTGTCTTCTCTTTATCAAAATCACCTACGACTGTTGCAGTTGCCTCACTGGCCCCATAATTTTCTTTATAAAATTTTTTTACATCTTCAAGTGTTGCCCCCTCAAGTGCCTCTATTTCTTCCTTCATAGTCATTACATATCTTACATCACTTTTTGGATAAGGATTGGTAATGACATTCAGTCTGTTATTTGCGATTGATCCGGGATCAGACAATTGCTCTTCCATGCCTGCAATCTGCTCATTTTTAAGTTTATCAAACTCTTCTTGACTAAAAGCAGGATTAAGTGCCATTTCACCTACCAGATCCAACACCTGATCTAGGTTTTCATTGGTAGTTTCGATATTGAAAGTCAGGCTGGATTGGCCACCGAATACGCCTACTCTTGCTTTTATAGCATCCAATTTATCCTGAATAGCTTGTCTCGACATAGACTTAGTTCCTTTGTCCAGCATAGATGCTGTGAGCTGAGCTACAGACGATTTGCCAAGTAATGAAGTTGGTGTTCCGTAGCGCAATGTGATATTTGCATTTACTCCATCCCCTCTGTTTTGCTTAGAAAGCAGCGCATATTCCAATCCTGATTTTTCTTTTCCTTTAATGGTTCTTTTCTCGATATTCTCAAAAGAAGGATCAAATTCTTCGCCCTGAGCAATCAGTTCCTTTCCTTTGTATGTGGAAACAAGACTGACTACATCAGGAGCTGAAGGCACTTCGACCCTGTCAGGTTTTTCTTCAGGAATGAATATGCCTATGGTTCTGTTGGATGGTTTGAAATAACTAGATGCTGCATTAACGACATCATCCAAAGTTACTTTTTCTACTGCATCCCTGTATAGAAAATATAATCGCCAGTCACCCTGAGCTATATATTCACTGATATTCATACCCACTCTGTCCGATGCATTAAACCCCAGTTCCCACTGTTTAAGAATTCTTCCTTTCGCTCTTTCTAACTCTTCTTTGGTAGGCTGATTTATTTTCAGACTATCTAAAGTGGCCAGCATAATAGCCTTGGCTTCTTCCAGATTGTCTTCTTTTCTCAATGTAGCATTGATATAAATAAAACCTGATTCTTTAAGGCTTGGGGCAAAACTCCAGATATAAGATGCTTTTTTTGTTTCCACCAATGATTTATATAATCTTCCTGAAGGTTCATTACTTATGATTTCATCAATAACGGCAATAGCAGCATAATCCTTGTGAGATCCGGGAGCAGTATGGTAACTACAACTTACAACCTGAACGTCTCCTGTTCTTTTTAATGTCACTTGTCTCTCCCCATCCTGTACTGGTTCTTTGGTGTAAGTGATTTCTAATTTTCTGTCAGGTCTTGGTATTGGTGAATAGTATTCATCAATTAATTTTAATATTTTAGCAGTATCAAACTTTCCTGTGACGGTGAGAATTGCATTATCGGGTTGATAATATTTTCTGTAAAAAGCCTGTAGTCTTTCTATGGGAACATTTTCAATATCTGCTCTCGCTCCGATAGTACTGTTACCATAATTGTGCCACAAATATGCTGTACTAAGCACTCTCTCCATCAATACCCCGGAAGGATCATTTTCACCGCTTTCAAACTCATTTCTAACTACTGAAAACTCGCTGTCAAGGTCTTTTTTGGCAATGTATGAGTTTATCATTCGATCCGCTTCCAGATCAAGCGCCCATTTAAGATTTTCTTCTGTGGCATTGAATGTTTCAAAATAGTTGGTCCGGTCATACCAAGTAGTACCGTTTGGTCTTGCCCCATGTTCTGTGAGTTCTTGTGGAATATTAGGATGTTTTGGTGTACCTTTAAATACTAAATGTTCCAGTAAGTGGGCCATTCCTGTTTCGCCGTACCCTTCATGCCTTGAACCGACCATATAGGTAATATTTACGGTAATGGTAGGTTTTGACAGATCAGGAAATAATAATACTTTGAGTCCGTTTTTGAGTTGGTACTCAGTGATTCCTTCTACTGAAGCGCCTTTAGTGATGCCTGTCGGAATATCCTTTTGCGCAAAAACGGACAAATTGATACACAGCAATAAGAACAAAATGTTACTAAATTTTTGATTTTGCATAGCTTAAAACTATTTTTGATGATTTGAAAAAAATTACAACCAAATATAACTCTAATTTGAATGAAAATATTTTTAAGATTGAGATTATTCTATCCGAATGGTTATAGAAATAGACAAAGTACTATATTTTTTATGATTTCCACCAATTAGATTTGAATTGATTTGGAAAATTGAACTACACTGTGAAAATAAAACTTTGGCTTTTGAATGACAAAAATGTCTTGAAACTAAATCACAAAATACGAATAAATTTGTAAATCCTACATCAGAAATTATTTCATATTCACTTAAATCTATTTTATATACAAATGCACTAATATTGCGTTATCTTTGGGTAAAATATTTAAATACATTTTATGAAAAACCTGACCTTTATTCTATCTGTATTATTATTAATCACATTTTCCTGCAAATCAAAAAAAGATTCATCTGTTTTGTTGGATGTAGCTAAAGATCAGGCATTGCTTGATGAATATTTCATGGCAGCAACGGTGGGAGTAATATCAGCCTCAGATGAGCTAAAATTTGTGCTGAAAGAACCTCTATCCGATACTGTTTCTGATGATGTCTTAAAAAATGTAGTATCGCTCAGTCCCTCAGTTTCAGGAAAAGTAACTCTTTCCAACAATACCATCATCACGTTTACACCCAATGAACCCTTACAATCTGACCAGACTTATACCGTAAATCTTGACTTGAAAGCTCTGGAGAGTAAAAGGTTTGATAAAAATATAGAATATCAGATTAAAACCTTTGCTCAGGATATGAAAGTTGAGCGCGAAGGTCTCATCATCAATGACGATGCTTCTATTTCCATTATACTTGGCGTGAAGACAGCAGATAAAGTTTCTGTAGACAAACTCAAATCCTGTTTTACCAGTGATGCTTCGTCCATAGAAATCATGGAAAGAAATCCTATGGATTACGAAGTAGAATTTAGATTTGCAGGTGGAATGAAAAAAACATCAGCGATAACTTATGATGGCAAAAATATCGGTTGTGTTGCCGCTGGAAATATTGAGTTATTCGATCTGAATGCCAAAGAATTTGGTGTGGTCTACACGCACCACAATACATCAGATAAATCATTCAATATCTACTTTTCACAGCGACTCAATAAACAAATGGACCTTACCGGATTGCTGAAAGTACAGAATGAAAACGGTTCCTACACAATTAAAAATAACGTCCTAAAAGTTTTTCTCGGTGAAATAAAAAATCAGAATGTTGTTAAAATAACTTTGGACAAAGGCATCCGGTCTGAAGAAGGAAAAAATCTACTTTCAGATTTTACATTTGATATCAATTTGCAGGTAGACAATCCTGATGCACAATTTGTTAGTGATGGCAATTATTTTCCATCTGAAGGCGATTTTAAAATCCCTGTAAAAACCCGTGCATTGGATGCGCTCAGAATTGTAGTCATTGAAATAAAACAAGAAAACGTCATGCATTATCTGGCTTGGCAGTCGCTGACTTATGCTGATTATTACAACATTCGTATGTATGGCAAGCCAGTCTACGATCAGATAGTTCCTCTTCGTCAGGGTATCAGTGATAATGAAGGATGGACTGTACATGGCATTGATCTTACAGCAAGAATCAATAAAAATCCTGGTAGTATCTACCATATCAGTATGGAGTTTTCTCCTGACAATACTTCTCTTTCCTGTAAAAAGGGGCTTAAAAAATATAAAATAAACTCAAAGATACCGAACATTGATTTTTTTACTATCCGGGACAATTATTATAACGATTACTATAACTATTACGAAGATTATAATTGGGAAGAAAATAATGATCCATGCAAGCTGGCGTATTATGTCAATAGGCAACCCGTCCATAAACTCTTTGTATGTTCTGATTATTCTGTAATTACAAAAAAAGCGGGAAAAAATTACAATATAGCCTTAACAAAACTTATGGATCTGAGCGCAGTGTCTGATGCAGATATCACCTTATACAATATGCAGGCTGAAAAAATAGCCAACATGCGTACATCAGGAGATGGCTTTGTCAAGTTTGAAAACATCAGAGAAGATGCTGCGGTACTAAAAGTAGAAAAAGGTAAACAAGTCACTTATCTTGCCCTCGACCCAAACCAAAGCAATTCGCTCACGGATTTTGATATTTCGGGAGAGCGATCCGAAACGGATACGGAATTTTTTGCCTATGCGGATAGAGATATTTGGCGTCCGGGTGATAGTATTTATGTAGATCTGATGATTAATAAAGCAGACTCAGATCTCCCGAAAGGTATGCCACTCGTCATGTCGTTTTACAACGTGGACAATATGATCGTCGACGAGCAGATACAACAGATTGATCTTGAAAACAAACAGATTTACAGCTTCAAAATGGTCACACCTTCCAATGCAAAGACAGGACTTTACAGATGCATGTTTCAGGTGGGACCAAAATCAATCCGGAAAAACATAAGAATTGAAACGATAAAACCAAATACGGCTGAAGTAATCTATACTTTTGACAAAATGATAAATAATACTATTTTCAGTGATAAAATATCCGGTTCAGTTCAGGCAAAATATCTGACAGGATTTGAAGTTGGAAATGCAAAAATAAAGGCGGCAGCCAGAGGTAGAAAAATCAGCACACCTTTTCCTGAGTTCAAAGATTATTATTTTGACGTATATGATCTACCAACCTCTGATAATAATTTTGAGGTCCTTGACGCATCGACCAATGCCAAAGGTTTTGCAGCTTTTAACGGTAATCAAGAGTTAAAATACTTTAATACGCCGATCAATGTGTCCATTGAGACGGAGACTATCCTCCCTGGTGGCGGCACCAATAAAGAAGGTAAAACGGTCATGGTTTCTCCTTTTGAATCTTATATCGGTGCCTTCCGAAAAGAAGGATCGGGTTGGAATGGCAATCACACTTTTAGTGAAAATATTGACGTATCTGTGGTCAACCTGACCAATAAAGGTAAATTAAATGCAACAAAAAATTCAGTTTCTTATATCTTAAGGCAGCATATAGATTCTTGGTGGGTGGATAAATACCGTCTCCGTTCTTCTGGCAATTTTGTCAACGCTGACTTCTGGAAAGATGTCGATAACGGCAATATAAATATCACGGGGAAAGGAAAAATATCCTTTCCCAAGGGAAAACTTGGTAAAGGAGCTTACAAACTAACCATGACGGATGAAACGTCCGGTCATATGACACAGGTATATTTTACAGTTTATGATGGCATCGAAAGTATACCCGGATCACAACCATATATAGTGGAATTTCAAACTGATAAAGACGCTTACAAAACAGGTGAGCCAGTCAAGGTTATGCTTCCGGACATTGATGGAGCTAAAGCATTGATCAGTATAGAGCGCGGAAACCGTGTTATTGAACAGAAATGGTTCAACATGACATCATCCAATAATGTAGTTACACTGCCAACCGGCGACAACTGGTCTCCCAATGTATATATACACGTCACCATCATGCAAAAATACAAACAGGAAAACAATGATCTGCCTTTAAGAATGTATGGTATAAAACATGTAAAAATGGATGGGACATTCAGCCAGCTTAAACCTCTGGCTACCATACCTGAAAAGTTGGAATCCAATAAGTCGTATACATTTACAGTATCTGAAAGTGAAGGCAGACCTTTGGAATATACTTTGGCTATAGTAGATGAAGGATTGCTCAATCTGACTGGATTTGCCACACCAGACCCAGCCAAACATTTTAATGGCAAGTTTCCATTACTTGTAAAAACATGGGATATTTACCAATATCTGATCAATTACTTCAAAGGTAAATTTGCGGGGATAATTTCTATTGGAGGTGATGATGCATACAATCCTGACGCCATTGCAGAGATCAATCGATTCAAACCGGTATCTATACATCAGGGGCCATTTAAACTAACCAAAGCTGGTAAAAATACACATACGATTGCTATTCCAAATTATATAGGCAAAGTAAGACTAATGATAGTTGCATGTAATACTGGTAATTTTGGTAAACTAGAAAAATTTATACCTGTCAAAAATCCATTGATGGTGCAAACGCAATTTCCACGTACACTCAATGTGACAGACAAACTTCAATTGCCTGTAACCATACTCAGGGATGATGCCTCTATCAGTACAGCTACCCTTACTGTAAAAGCAGATGCAAGTTTGGTAAAAGGATTTTCAGCTTCCAAAACGCTTACATTTAATGGTAAAAATCAATTGGCTCATACCTACGACATCGAAGTAATGAATAAGTCCGGGGCACTAAATGTGGAAACAGGCATCAGTGGCGGAGGCAAGAGCATGAAGGAAGTCACCAATATATTCATCAATTATCCAAATTCATTTGAATCATCCATCAGTAAAAATATCATAGAGCCAGGAGCCAAACTCAGTTATACCATCAAACCAAAAGGATACAGTGAAGTTTTTACCTCGAAAATCATGGTGAGTGGCCTTAAAGTACCGAACTTCACCCAATATGCAGAAGATTTGATAGATTTTCCATATGGCTGTCTGGAACAGACCACTTCCGCCGGATTCAGTCAGCTTTATCTGGACAAAATCATCCAACTGGACCCAAGTGAAAACAAGATACGTATGGAAAATCTTCAGGCATCCATCAATAAAATATCGAGATTTCAGCAGTCATCGGGCAAATTCAATTATTGGGATGGTTCTTATTATCACACTTGGTCAGACATTTATGCCGGTAATTTCATGATAGAAATGAAACGACTCAACTATCTGCCAAGTACCTCTGATATGTTGGATCGATGGTTGAATGCTCACGTCAGTACAGCCAACAACTGGGCACTCGCAGAAGTAACCAATGAATATATATACGAAAGCGAATCTCTAGCTCAGGCCTTCAGGCTTTTTGTTTTGGCCAAAGGTGGCAAACCAGCCAAATCAGCAATGAACAGATTTGTAACCTCCAGTAAATCCATGAATCCATTGACATGGTGGCTTATTGCGGGTAGTTTTCAACTCAGCGGTTACGACTCGAAAGCCAAAGAATTTGTATCTAAAGCAGAAGGACTCCAAAAAAATTATAGTGAAAACAGGAGTTATGAAAGTTTTGGTGATAAAGGAAGAGATTGGGCTATTATTGTAGAAATACTAAGTTACATAGAAACAGACAAAAATAAACTAGAGAATTATTATGACCAAATGGTAGAAACGCTCAATAGTATGTCATGGGCAAGTACACAAACCAAAGGATTTGCATTCATAGCTGCCTATAAATATTTTGGAAAGTCACTCCAGATCGCAGGTAAAGTAGATTATACCGTATCTGGTCTTGCCGGGGCTGTGAAAAATTATCAGCATTCGGCGTATGAGCCTCGACTTATCAAAATAGAAAAATCGTCTTTTGACAAACCGATTACCATCCAAAACAAAGGTAAAGGTAAACTATATGTGTATCAGACAGACCGATATATTGACGACAATCTTTATAAAGAATCAGCATCTTCCAATTTAGGTATTAAAGTAGACTATTATAATGCTACTAAAAAACAAGCAGGCATAGCAGGTATGAGACTTGGCGATGATATCATCATCAATGTCACTGTAAGCAATCCATCAGCGCTTGAAGTCAGTGACCTTGCATTAAACCTAAAAATGCCCGCTGGATGGGAACTTATAAACCCACGCCTTTATGAAACGGAGAGCAATAAAAATAAAAATAATTTTGTCTATCAGGACTTCAAAGATGACAGAGTGTATACTTTTTTTAATCTGCGTGCTGGAGGCAATGAGTCTTATTCTTTTAAAGCCAAAGCAGCATTTACCGGAGATTTTTATATGCCGGCGGTGAGTTGTGAACATATGTACAAAGGAACAGTATATGCCAGAACGGATAGTAAGAGAGTGGGTGTAGGGAAGTAAAAATTAAATAATATGCAACTATTATTTAGTTGCATTTGTTAAAATATATGTAGATTACTTTGCAGAATATTTCATTTTTGCAACTCTATATCTTTACATTGTAGCCGATTCATAAATGAGCCAATTTGATAAATTTCTCAGTAAGTTGTTAAATGCTGATGCTGTTTTAACATTTATTGAACTTGAATATATTTTATCAAAATTAGGTTATTCAGAAAAGAAGAAAGGTAAAATTTCCGGCTCAAGAAAAGCTTATATCAACAATAAAAGTAATCACATTATATTATTACACCGCCCACACCCAAGAAATGAATTAAAAAAATATGTTAAGCAATATATTATTGATGAATTAAAAAAAATGGGTTTAGTATGACTAATAAAATAACATATAAGGAGTTTATAGGTACAGTATCTTTTGCATCCGAAGATGAAGTCTTTTATGGTAAAATCGAAGGTATTAATGACTTGGTTACTTTTGAAGGTAGCTCTGTTGTGGATTTGAAAAATGCCTTTCAAGAATCTGTGGATGAATACATTGAATTATGTAAAGAATTGGGGAAAGACGTAAGTCGCTCTTTTAAAGGTTCCTTCAATGTAAGAGTAAAGCCTGAATTACATGCAAGAGCTTATCAAAATGCCCTAATACATGGTAAGACACTGAACCAATTCATTCAGGAAGCTATTGAATTAAAATTAAATACTGTCAATTAGATGTATTGCATTTTTAAGGAGATAGATTGAAACACACGATCACAAAACCCCAAAAATATATTTTTGGGATTGCTACCCTAATATTACTTCTCTGGGTCTTTATTCCATTGCCCAATATCAAACCTTCCTACAGCAAAGTATTATATAGTAAAGAAGGCATTTTGCTTTCTGCCACCATTTCCGACGAACAACAATGGTGTTTTCCGATGGATGAAGACATACCTGAAAAACTGAAAGTCAGTATTATCACTTACGAAGATGAGTATTTTGCGTTTCATCCCGGTGTAAATCCGGTGGCGATTTTAAAGGCTTTGGTGGTCAATGTAAGGTCAGGCAAAACCAAACGTGGAGCCAGCACCATTCCCATGCAGGTGATGCGTATGAAAAATAAACATGCTTCGCGCAACTGGTACAACAAAATCAAAGAAACGCTTGGTGCTATAAAGTACAGCCTGATCACGAGAGATAAAACTATACTTAGAGAATGGTGTGAGATTGCCCCTTTTGGTGGAAATACAATTGGCATTAAAGCGGCATCGTTGCGATATTTCGGTCGGTCTGTAGATAAATTATCCTGGTCAGAATATGCCTTACTCGCCGTCATGCCCAATGGTCCCTCTACCGCCAACATCACAAAAAACCGACAAAAGCTTCAGCAAAAAAGAGATTTTCTGCTCAGAAAACTGCACCACAAAGGATATTTTGACAAGTCAGAACTCGAACTATATCTGGATGAAGAGCTGCCGGTAGAGACAAAAGCCATTCCACAATATGCTTATCATGCGCTTCTTTTTTTGTCAAAACAATTTCCTGATAAAAATATATTTCGTTCTACCATACCGTATGACATTCAGATAAGGATACAGGAACTTTTAGACAGAGAATCAACATTCCTAAAGATGGACGATATCAGAAATATTGCCGCTGTAGTGCTGGATATTACGACCAATCAACTGGTAGCTTATCAAGGTAATGTCAAATCAGGGGATGGAAAATTTTCTTACGTCGATGTAGCTCAATCACCAAGGAGTTATGGTAGTTTGTTAAAACCACTTCTATATGCACATACGCTGGAAACCGCACAACTACTTCCCAATGAAATGGTCGCAGATATTCCAACTTCAATAGGTGACTTTCAGCCCGAAAATTTTGATAAAAAATATCGCGGTGCAGTACCCTTCGAGGAAGTACTGATACAGTCGCTCAATGTACCATCGGTCAGAGTATTGAATTCTGTGGGATTGCAAAGCTTTTATGATCTAATAAAAAGGCTTGATATTTCTTATCTAAACAAAGGCGTAAATCATTATGGGCTAAGCATCATCCTTGGCGGCGGCGAATCTACTCTCTGGGATTTAAGCAGGATTTATAAAGGCTTTGCTCAAAATTATGTTGGACATCCTGACCCATTCAGACAGATCCAATCTTTGACCGATGTACAGGTAACTGAAAGTAAAAATGTTTTTTCTTTTTCGGCAGAAACTATGGAGCACCTGGTCAAAGCAATGTCAGATCTGACACGTCCAAGGGAAGAAAAATCATGGGACCTTTACGGCACAGATTATAAAATCGCTTGGAAAACCGGAACAAGTTATGGTCATAGAGACGCTTGGGCGCTGGGATTTAACGGCAGATACGCGGTAGGCGTATGGATAGGAAATGAAGGTGGGGAAGGTCGTTTTGATCTTACGGGCATCTCAAAAGCAGCCCCTGTAATGTTTAAGGTATTTAATGCCTTACCGGACAATCAATGGTTTGCTACCGCACCACACTATCTAAAAAAAGAAGTGATAACTGTATGTGCAGAATCAGGAAAAATGGCTGGTGCGCTATGCAAAATTAGACAAAAAATAACAACGGAAAAAACGTCATACAAATACCAGCCATGTCATTATCATCAGGAAGTGCTGATCAGTAAAGACGGATTGGTACTTGCTGAAGACTGTGCACAATATGCCTTTAGGAGAGATACAATATTTGTGCTGCCGTCTTATATGGAGTACTATTATAAGACAGCTCATATGGACTACAAGGGATTGCCGGCCCACGATCCATCATGTCTGTCCGTAACCGGTGCTTGCAAAATTATTTATCCTTATGATGGCCTAAAAATATTCCTGCCTAGAGAAAGTACAGAAAAGCAAAACGACCTTGTTTTTAAAGCTTACCATCGGCAAAAGGATGCAAGCTTGTTTTGGTTTATGGACAGCGAATATAAAATGACCACTTTTGATTCACCCCATGATTGTATTATGAAATTAAGTATCGGTGTCCATAATCTTACCATTACAGATCAGTGGGGCAATCAGGATCAGGTAGAATTTGAAATCTTAGGAAGGGAATAAAGATAAATTTTGTACTAAACAGGAAATAATCCTAAAAATACTTCAACACGACTTTTTCTCTGTAATCAAATATCTCTTGTAGCTTACTTTTCACAAAAAGTGCGTTAGCCATTCTACCTAAAAAACCAAGTGGCAAGCCGTAATTTACAATATCCGTCATTTCAACGCCTCCTTCTACTTCTCTAAACCAATGCTGATGGTGCCAAAAGGAATAGGGTCCAAACCTCTGTTCATCCACAAAATACTTTTTATCGAGTACATGTGTGATCTCTGTGGTCCAGCTCATAGGTATCCCTAGGACAGGAGTTACTACATAAGAAATGATTTGACCGGGATACATCTTCCCGTCTCCAAATTCTGATGTGATTTTAAAACCCATATATTCCGGTGTTATTTTCTTGAGATTGACAGGAGATGAGAAAAAATCCCATGCCTGATCCAGGGATATAGGCAAAAACTGATCTTTCTTTAAAGTATATATTTTCATTGTGTCTTTAAATTTTAATTTGGGTAACATAATTTAGTTACTTTTGTTCCTAATTGCTTCATTAAAACACTTGTAAAATTAACTTTATCCGGAAATGTCAATAGAAGTCAACCTAGCCATCACGCTCCAAAACCGCAAAGCCTTTAAAAAGATTTTGGATTCGCACAGCATAGAGCAAATCAACCACATTCCTGCTGGATTTAATAATAATATTCTTTGGAATTGTGCACATATTATTGCTGTACAACAAATGCTCACCTATGGTCTTACCAATCAGACATTTAGCATTGGAGAGGAGTTTGTGTTCAGATTTGCACCGGGAACAAAACCGGATGGTTTGTACAATGAAGTTTTTGTCAACGAAGTAAAAGCCATGTTATTTTCTTCTTTCGAACAAATTCAGATTGATATAAAAACAGAAAAATTCTCTGTTTTTAACCCATTCCTGACTGCCCTAAGATTTGAAATAAACGATCTGGATAAAGCCATTGCTTTCAATCAATACCATGAAGCGTTGCATATGGGGCATATCCTTAATATCAGAAAGTTTTTGTAAAGCCTATTGTATATTCTCAACATATTTGTATGGAGATCCAGTATTGATCAGCACCACGATGTCTGAAGGTTTGATATATCCACTTGTGACAAGTTTTTTAAATCCAGTATAAACAGCGGCCCCTTCAGGAGATAAAAACATACCTTCCCTTCTTCCAAACTCATGGATAGATGACATCATTTCATCCTCGGAGACATCCAGCGCATATCCATTGCTTTCCTTGATAGTACGCATGATAAGCCTGTCACCAAATGCTTTGGGGACTCTCAGGCCATTTGCCATAGTTTCTTCAGGATTTTCATACAGATCACAATGATCCATACCTGCATCAAAAGCCTGAACCACCGGATTACAACCTTTGGTTTGGACAGCTACCATTCGGGTAGGAATATGGTCTACCCAACCCATCTCCATCATCTCCTGAAAAGCTTTCCAAATACCTATCAATCCAGTTCCACCTCCTGTAGGATAAATGATCACATCTGGTAATTTCCAATCCAACTGTTCAGCAATTTCATACCCCATGGTTTTTTTCCCTTCTAGCCTGAAAGGTTCTTTAAGAGTGGTAATATCCCACCATTGACCATCAGCATTATCCCTGTTCATAGCCAATCCTGCATCTCTTATACTACCATCTACTTTGGTGACATGAGCTCCCATTACTTCACAATCCAACTGAAAAACTCTTGGAGTGGCTTCAGGCATATATATATGAGCTTCACCGTCTATTGCGGCAACATATGCAGCAAGTGCACTTCCCGCATTTCCTGCTGTGGGAATACAAAATGATTGAATTCCTAGTTCTTTGGCTTTTGATACCGCCATACCTATTCCTCTTGCTTTGAATGAGCCAGTAGGATTAAGTCCTTCTTCTTTCAAAAAGACATTGTTTACACCAAAAGATTTACTAGTTTTGTTTAAAACCAGCATCGGAGTCCAGCCTTCACCAAGATGTACAAAATTGACTTCACTTTCAATGGGAAGGATGGCCTGATATCTCCACATGTCATATCTTTGAGATTTTATAACATTTTTACTGACTCCTTTATGCAAATTATATTTGGCCACCAAAGGTTGAATGCATTCAGGACAAAAGCTGTGTATCAACATTTTATCAAATACTCGGCCGCAATTACTACATTGTAGGTGAGAATATAGATTCATAACAAAATTTTATTTCGGACAAGATAGGTTTACTTTAAACAATATATATAGTTTTTTGTCTAAAAAAGCAATACAATCATACAATTTGCATCAAAATTACTTTTACCAGATTCTGGCTTTAATGCTTTTTGTAGATATCTCATTTGCACAAAGTCACTCCCCTGATAAAAAATCAATTCAGGTGAGCGGCAAAGTGATGGAAGCAACAACGGGTGCCATACTTGAATTTGCTACAATATCTTTATATTCTGCCAAGGACAATACTATGATTGGCTGTGGGCTTTCTGATGAAAAGGGCTTATTTTCTATTTGTGCAAGATTTGAAAATATATATGCATTGGTTGAATTTCTTTCGTACAGCACAGAGGTCATTTCTAATATCATCCCACTTAAAGGCCAAAACAAGGTTGATGTCGGTACCATTAGACTTTTACCGGATGCGGTATTCTCTTGACGTCATTGAGATTGTTGGTGAAAAAAGCGAAAGCACCTTTGCGTTAGACAAAAGAGTGTCTAATGTAGGAAAAGACCTGTCTAATAAAGGAAGTACCGCACAGGATATCCTTGATAATTTTCCCTTAGTCTCAGTGGATGTAGACGGTGGTGTGAGTTTGATGGGTAGCAGGAACGTGCCTATCCTGATTGATGGTAAACCAAGTGGATTAGTAGGAGTAAGCGGTGCAAACGGATTAAAATCGCTACCTGCCAATATGATAGATAGGGTGGAAGTTATTACCAATCCTACCGCCAGATATGAAGCAGAAGGAATGTCTGGAATAATCAACATTGTACTAAAAAAAGACAATCGTGCAGGCGTCAACGGATCATGTGAAGTTTCTGGCGGCTGGCCTGAAAATTATGGTTTGGGCTCTAATATGAATTAAAGAAAAGGCAAAACCAATTTTTCTTGAATTACGGACTAAACTATAATTACAATTCATCAGAAGGATACATATATCAGGAAAACTATATCGTGGACACTACAAACTCTTCTTATGTGGTTAGAAATGGGTTTTGGATTAAACTGGCAAATAGTTTAGGGCAGGAATGGATTTTTCTCTTACTGAAAATCAAATACTCACAGGCTCATTTTTGTATAGATATTCTACAAACAATAATGAAGTACCCATCAGATATTATGATCACACTTTCTATTCCAATGTACCAAGGGGAAGATTTCTCGTTCCTACACTATCTTATACAGAAAGGATAGAAAATGAAAATGAAACCAGTCCTACGCCGGAGTATACGGCAGATTACCTGAAAAGATTTAAGCAGGAAGGACGTGAGTTTAAGGCATCTTTGCAGTTCAGCAGCAATGAAGAAAGCGAAAAGGCAGAATATACTCAAGGATTTTACAATTCAAGCGTATACGAAGGAAACACACTTTTACATCGATCTGATAATACTTAAGATCAGCAAACCATTATTTTGCAGTCGGACTATATTCATCAGTAAGCTAATAAATTTGAAGCAGGATTCAGAACATAACTTAGAGATATAACCAATAATTTTCTAGTAGAAGAATTTAATAACGGAAATTGGAACAAATTGACTAATTTTTCCAATCGGTTCAGATATTCAGAAGATATCCATGCAGCATATGCTGTTTATGGTGCTAAAGTTAAGAAATTCTCTTATCAGGGTGGACTCCGATTTGAATATTCAGGAATCAATACTGAACTTCTTGAAACAAGTCAGCTAAATCCAAGGAACTATGTCAATGTATTTCCAAGCGGACATATTAATTATGAATTCAGTGGTCATAATCAGGTACAAATCAGTTATGCCAAAAGAATATAGCGACCAAGATTCTGGGATTTAAACCCTTTTTTCACCTTTGCTGATAATAGAATTATATTTAGCGGAAATCCTAATCTAAATCCTGAATTTCCAGATACCTATGAGATGGGACATATAAAATACTGGGAAAAAGGCAATATTGGCTCAAGTATATACTGGCGAAATACCAGAGATGTAATACAAAGAGTGACGCTATTTAATAATGGTGGAACTACCTTGACTCAACCTCTCAATCTTGCCACTTCTGATAACGTTGGTATTGAATTTCTTTTTGCATACAACCCAAATAAATGACTTAAAATAGATGAAAATGCAAACATATTCAGAAATATAATAAAGGGAGAATATCTAGGAGAAGACATTGATGCAGATAGCTATAGTTGGTTTGGAAGAATAGGAAGCAGAATGTCGTTCTGGAAAAATGCAGACTTTCAGACAAGATTCAATTATCGAGCACCAGTCGATATCCCTCAGGGCGAACAAAAAGCACAACATATTGTAGACATTGCTTTCAGCAAAGATTTTTTTTATAATAAAGCCACTTTTACTTTGGCTGCCAGAGACCTGTTTATTTCGCGACATCGAAATTCTGAACTACAGAGTGATGATTTTTATCAAAGAGATGAACAGCAATGGCGGCGGGCACCGATTGTGGCTACTGTGAACTATAGACTCAATAAGAAAAAAGATCCAAAAAAGTCAGCCAGAAGTGAAGGTGAATTTGAAGGCGGAGATATGTAAGTTAATATTAATATCATTATTCTTATAAATGTTAAATATTAGATCCGGTATATTTTTACTTTTAATTACGACAAATAATGGTATCTTTGCGCCAGATTTAATAACATAAATAATTAACCATGAACCCGTTACACTTTTTTTCAAATAAATCTCTGTTGTTTATTATTTTTAGTACTGTACTTTCATTCCCTTTAATTAGCCAAAATTGTGCAGGCGTTGATTTTACATATAAAATAATTGATAATACGATAGTTTTTAGTGGTGAAAGCAAAAAAGATGTAACAGAGTGGGTTTGGAGCTTCGGGGATGATACAGTTGAAAAAGGACGGGTAGTAAAGCACAAATATGAAAAAGGTGGAGAGTATGAAGTGTGTCTTAAATTTTATTCATCCAGAGAATGCTCTGGTGTAGTCTGTAAAAAAATCAAATTTGACCCTTCGGTAAATGAATGTGGCTTAAGTGCAGATTTTTCATTTAAAATAGATGGTAAAACGGTCATATTTAATGCCACAAGCAATGATAGCCTTGCTAAGTATCTTTGGAGTGTATCTGGACAAAATAGTCAATATAACGGAAAAGAAGTAAAAATTACTTTTGAGAAAGATGGAACCTATGAAGTTTGTCTTATAGTGGTAAATCAGGAAGAAAACTGTAAAATACAGATTTGTAAAAAAATAGAAATAGGCAATATATGCAATGTAGATCTTGACTTTATTTATGAAACATCAGGGAACGTAATCAAATTATTAGGCAGATCAAATGCGGGCGCAAATGCTAAATATGTCTGGTCGTTTGGTAATGGTGAGACTGGTGAAGGGAAAAATATAAGATATAAGTATGAAAAACCAGGTATTTATGAAATTTGTCTTAAGATTATTTCAGAAGATCCTTTGAGCCCTGATAAAACATGTTCAAAAACCATTTGTAAAAAAGTCACGATTAATGTACCAAGCACAGATTGTAATATTAAAGCAGACTTTAGTGTAAAAACAGATGGATTAACAGCACTTTTTAGCGGGACAAGTAGCGAGCAGGATGCAAAATATCTTTGGTATGTTAATGGTCTAACAGGCCAGTATTCAGGTAAAGATGTAAAAATACCTTTTCTTAAAGAAGGTGTATATGAAGTTTGCCTGATTGTAGTAAATCGGGCAGAAACATGTAAAGTTCAGGTTTGCAAAAAAGTTGAGATAAAATTACTAAGCGACGAGTAATTGGAGTTTTGAGTGTAGCCCATTTTTTGCTAGATAGACTAAAAATAGATTTATTCAATGATACTTTCTCCTTAATATGGGATAATATATCTACAAATGTACATAAGCTTTTTTGACTTATCATTTACTATATATGAGTCCACTCCGAAAAGTAAATTTAACACTAAGGTTAAAAGATAAAGATTTGTACTTGATTGATAATCAACTGTTTCCCTTCAGGGATAAAGGGTAAAAAACAGCTGATTATCAAACAATTGGTGTTTTCGGAGTGGACTCAAATATA
>Ga0105047_10007034_pt1 | contig 19016 bp, 23 predicted proteins | sample MAT04_FD_78384 | JGI IMG/M metagenome (GOLD analysis project Ga0105047, IMG submission 78384) | Freshwater microbial communities from Lake Fryxell liftoff mats and glacier meltwater in Antarctica - MAT-04 (megahit assembly) | ecosystem: Environmental > Aquatic > Freshwater > Ice > Liftoff... | reverse complement strand
GCGCATCCGACGCAAAAGCCCGAAAGCCTGCTGCACCGGGTGATCCTTGCCACGACCAGTGCCGGGGATGTCATTCTGGACCCGTTCTTTGGCACCGGCACCACCGGCGCTGTCGCCAAGATGCTGGGCCGGGATTTCATCGGGATCGAGCGGGAAGAGGCCTACCGGAAAGTCGCGCAGGACCGGATCGACCGGGTGCGGCGGCTGGACGCCTCGGCGCTGGAGATCACCGGCTCGCGCCGTGCCGAACCTCGCGTGCCCTTCGGTCAGGTGGTCGAACGCGGCATGCTGCGCCCGGGCGAGGCGCTGTATTCGCTGGGCGAACGCCACGTGGCCAAGGTGCGCGCCGATGGCTCGCTGGTCGGGCTGGACGTGAAGGGCTCGATCCATCAGGTCGGCGCGCATCTGGAAGGCGCGCCAAGCTGCAACGGCTGGACCTATTGGCACTTCAAGCGCGACGGGAAGATGATTCCCATCGACGTGCTGCGCCAGCAAATCAGAGCCGAGATGGAGGCCGAGACGAGGCCGTCGCACTGACCGAAGGGGCGCATCGCCCTTGCCTCATCCAATTCCCATTGCCTGCTCTGCGGACCGCCTGCAGGGCCAACTCCCCGCCACGCCTTCGTGCTGGCGGGGATTTTTCTTGTCGCGCGCCCTGAGAAATAAACGAAATTCCCACGAAATTTCAGATTTTTCGGAGAAAAATCGTTCTTCGGCAGAGGGTTGACATACCCATAATTCAGCGGTTATGAATGTACCATAGCCAGGGAGTTATTGGATGCAATCCCCCGCCCCCCTTTTCAAAGCCCTGTCGGACCCCACGCGCCGCGCCTTGTTCGAGCGGCTGTGCCGGGACGGCGATCTGCCCGTGCATGCGCTGACCCAAGGCGCGGGCATATCGCAGCCTGCCGTCTCCAAGCATCTGGTGCAGTTGCGACTTGCGGGGCTGGTGCTGGCCGATCCGCAGGGGCGCGAGACGTTTTACCGCGCCGATCCGCGTGCCCTGGCGCCGCTGGCCGACTGGCTGGCAGATTCGGCGACGTTCTGGTCGGGGCGGCTGGATGCCTTGGGCGATGTGTTGAAACGGATGGACCAATGACCAGAACGATGACCATGACCCGCGACTACCCGTTCCCGCAAGATCGGGTCTGGCGCGCGATCTCGACCGGAGCGCTGATGGCGGACTGGCTGCTGCCCAATGATTTTCAGCCCGTGCCCGGCCACGCCTTCACCTTTCGCGCGCAGGCGATGCCCGACTGGGACGGCATAATCGAGGCCAAAGTTCTGGCCGTCGATGCGCCGCGCCATCTGGCCTATACATGGGTCGCGCTGGGTGTCGTGACCGAAGTCGTCCTGACGCTGGAACCCACGCCGACCGGCACCCGTCTGACCGTGGCGCAATCGGGCTTCGGGCCGGATCAAGCGCAAAACTACGCCGGGGCCCGTTACGGCTGGACCCATTTCCTTGACCGTCTTGCAACCCAACTGGAGGCACCATGACCCGCTACCCCCTGATCTTCCGCGTGATCCACTGGTTCACCGCCCTTATGTTCATTCCCATGCTGGCGGGCGGCTATTTCGTCATCCGGACCATGGCCAGCACCGACCCGGTCAAACTCGACGCCTTGACGTATCACATGACCATCGGCGTCTTTCTGGTGGCGCTGACGGCGCTGCGGCTGGTGCTGCGCTGGCGAAAGGCGCATCCCGAGGTGGCGGGCCTCGCGCTTTGGGTCCACCGCGCGCTGTATGCCTGCGTGTTCCTGATGCCGGTGTCGGGCTTTACCATGGTGGTGTCTGCCCGGCTGAACGAGATCGTCTTTGCGCGCAGCGGCGCACCGCTGCCGGCCGACATGGCCACGATTCCCGGGCATTTCTGGCACGGAGCGACCGCGCTGGTGCTGACCCTGCTGATCGCGCTGCACACCGCCGGAGCGTTCAAGGACCGCCTCACGCTCCGTCGGATGCTTTAAGGCAAGGCCCTTGCGTCGCTGCTGGTTTTCCACAGCGACGCCCCGGTCCCGGCGCCATGGATGGCAAAGGTGATGCTCAGCGACAGGGCGGGCGGGAATTTGCCGAGGCCGGTGAACTCCGCAATGAAGATCCCGGACCCGATGAACACCAAAAGCGCCGCCAGCGCATATTTCAGATTGGCAAAGCGGTGCATCACAGCGGCCAGCGCCACGTAAAGCGCGCGCAGCCCCAGGATCGCGAAGATGTTCGAGGCATGGACATTGAAGGTGTCGGTGGTGATGGCAAAGACCGCCAGCACCGAACCGGCCGCAAAGACCAGATCGGACAGGTCCACCATCACCAGCGCCAGAAACAGCGGGGTGACATAGGTTTTAATCCGCCCCGCCACGCGCCGGCGGACCACGAAAGCCTCGCCTTCAAGCGTGTCGGTGACCGGCAGGATGCGCCGCATCAGCGTCATCATCCGCCCGTTGGCCGGTGTCAGCCTTCTTCAGCCAAAAGTGCCGCCAACCCTTCGCGGTAGGTGGGATACGCGAGCCGAACGCCCAGTTCGCCCCGGATCCGGTCGTTCCGCACCCGCTTGTTTTCCGCATAAAAGCTGCGCGCCATCGGGGTCAACTCGGCCTGATCGAAGGGAATGGCGGGCGGATCGGGCAGGTTCAGAAGGCGCGCGGCATGGGACAGCACATCCTCGGGCGGGGCGGGATCGTCGTCGCAGACATTGTAGACGCGGCCCGGCGACGGGTGCGCGATGGACCCCAACAGCACGCGCGCGATGTCGCCCACATGGATGCGGCTGAACACCTGGCCGGGTTTCAGGATGCGCCGGGCGCTGCCGTCGCGCACCTTCTGGAACGGCCCGCGGCCCGGCCCATAGATGCCCGCCAGCCGAAAGATATGCACCGGCAGGCCAGACGCCAGCCACTGCCGCTCTGCCAACACCCGCTGCACGGCGCGGGCGGACTGCGGGTTTACGGGCGTATCCTCGTTCACCCATGCGCCCTGATGGTCGCCGTAAACCGCCGTGGTGGACAGATAGCCCACCCAGACCGGATGCGCCGCCCGTATCGCATCCCCTTCGGCGCCCAGGAACGGATCGCCGCCGTCCTCGGGCGCGGCAGAGGCAAGGATATGCGTCGCCCGGGCCAGCGCAGGGCGCAGATCGCAGGGCCACAGCAGAGGCTCGACGCCGGACGCGCGCAGGGTTGCGGTCTTGCCAGCCTCTCGCGTGGTGCCGATGACCTGCCAGCCCCGCTCCAGCAGGCGCGCGGCCAAAGCAGAGGCGGTATAGCCAAGACCAAGGGACAAAAGCACGGACATGGAGCGGTTATCGCTGTGGCAGGCCAGCAGGACAAGCCCGGCTTGGCGGATGGGGGTTTCCTGTCATCACGACGTCACTTGTTTCACCCCTTGGCTAAGGTTTAGATGCCCGATCAATCCCGGATGTGCCGAATGAACGATATTTTGACTCCCGCCAGTGCCCCGCGCGCCAGTTTCACCGACGCCGCTGCCGCCGTCACCCGGCTGGAGCAGCTGTATGCCGAAGCGACGCAATTCCTGCTGGAGGGCTTTCGCCGGGCGGTTGCCACCGGCAAGCCAGCCGAGCGGGTGCGGGCGTTTTATCCGGAAGTCCGTCTGACGGTGACCAGCCACACCCGCACCGACAGCCGCCTGTCGTTTGGCCATGTCAGCCATCCCGGCACCTATTCCACCACCGTCACCCAGCCCGAATTGTTCCGCAATTACCTGAAGCAGCAGATCGGCCTGCTGTTGCAGAACCACGGCGTGCCGGTCGAGATCGGGCCGTCCAGCACGCCGATCCCGCTGCATTTTGCGGTGGTGGGGCAGCCTTCGGTATCCGTGCCGCAAGAAGGGGTGCTGGACTTCTCGCTGCGCGATGTGTTCGACGTGCCGGACCTTGCCACCACCAATGACGACATCGTCAACGGCGTGCGCCTGTATCATCCCGACGGCTCGCTGCCGCTTGCGCCGTTCACCGCGCAAAGGGTGGATTACTCGCTGTCCCGGCTGTCGCATTACACCGCGACCGATCCGATCCATTTCCAGAACTATGTGCTGTTCACCAACTACCAGTTCTATGTGGACGAATTCGAAGAGTTTGCACGGCAATCCCTTGGTCGGCCCGAACTTGGCTACACCAGCTTTGTCGCCACCGGGAATCAGGAAATCACCCGATCTGACGCGATGATCCAAAGCATCGCGCGGATGCCGCAGATGCCGACCTATCATCTCAAACGCCCGGACGGGAATGGGATCACGCTGGTCAACATCGGGATCGGTCCGTCCAACGCCAAGACCGCCACCGACCATATCGCCGTGCTGCGCCCGCATGCCTGGCTGATGGTCGGGCATTGCGCCGGCCTGCGTAACAGCCAGAACCTAGGCGATTTCTGCCTCGCCCATGCTTACCTCCGCGAGGATCACGTGCTGGACGACGATCTGCCGATCTGGGTGCCGATTCCGGCTTTGGCGGAAATCCAGATCGCCTTGCAGGACGCGGTGGCCGAGGTCACACAGTTGAACGGCTATGAGTTGAAGCGGATCATGCGCACCGGCACCGTTGCCACCATCGACAACCGCAACTGGGAACTGCGCGACCAGTCCGGCCCGGTGCAGCGCCTGTCGCAGTCCCGCGCCATCGCGCTGGACATGGAATCGGCCACGATTGCCGCCAATGGGTTCCGCTTTCGGGTGCCCTACGGCACGCTCTTGTGCGTGTCCGACAAGCCGCTGCATGGCGAATTGAAGCTGCCCGGCATGGCGACGGACTTTTACCGCACGCAAGTCAGCCGCCATCTTCAGGTCGGCGTCCGCGCGATGGAAAAGCTGCGCGAGCAACCGCTTGAAAGCATCCACAGCCGCAAACTTCGTAGTTTTGAGGAAACGGCCTTCCTGTAACGCAGCCTTCGCGGCCAGAAATGCCTTGCGTTGTTGCCTAAAAGAATGCTGTAGCGATGGGCAGTGGCCCGAAAGGGGCATCAAAGCAACAGCCCCGCAAAGGGCGACACGAGGGGATGAACATGTCCAACAAACCGATGAGCAAGACCCAGCTTCTGGCCGCACTGGCCGATGCGATGGGCTCTGACAAGAAGACCGCTGGCACTGCCCTTGATGCGCTTGTCGCCGTCGTGGCGCGCGAAGTTGCCAATGGCGGCGCCGTGACCCTGCCGGGTCTGGGCAAGATCGCCTGCCGCGAGCGCCCCGAGCGTGACGTCCGCAACCCGGCCACCGGCGAGACGGTGAAGAAGCCGGCGGACAAGCAGATCAAATTCTCGATCGCCAAGTCGCTGAAAGACAGCGTCAACGCCTGAGACTTCGGTCCGGCGCAATGTGCTGGGGCGGTGCTCGCCCCGGCGCTTCCCTTGAACCGATGTTTCGGCGACCGGGCGCTTCCAGCGCCGCGCTGGAATTTTCAGGCGCCCGCGCTGTAACACGCAACTGTTGTTTGACGTATGGACCGTTTGATCCGACCTTTTCGGTCCGAGGTTCCTCTATGACACTGTTGCTTGCCTTTCTTGCCGGGATTTTGACCCTGATCAATCCCTGCGTCCTGCCGGTCCTGCCGATCGTGCTGGCCTCGGCACTGCAATCGCATCGGCTGGGGCCAGTGGCACTGGCGGCAGGGATGGCGGTCAGCTTTGTCGCCTTTGGTCTGACGGTTGCCGTGTTGGCCAATTCCGCCGGCCTTTCCTCGGACCGGGTCGGCCAGATCGGCGCGGTGATGATGGTCGCCTTCGGTCTGGTGCTGCTGGTGCCGCAATTTAACGTGCAGTTCAGCCGGGCGACGGCTGGTTTTGCCGCGCGCGCCGATCAGGGCATCGACGAGGTGGACCGCTCCGGTCTGGTCGGGCAGGCGCTGACGGGTATGCTTTTGGGTGCGGTGTGGAGCCCATGCGTCGGCCCGACGCTGGGCGGTGCCATCGCCCTGGCTGCGACCGGCGGCACGACGCTTTGGTCCGCGCTGGTGATGATCGCCTTTGCTGCCGGTGTGGCCTCCGTGATGCTGGTCCTGGCGTACGGCGCGCGGGCCAGCCTGTTGCGCCGCCGCGACGCGCTGCGGGGCCTGTCGGGCTGGGCCAAGCCGCTGATGGGCGTGGTGCTGGCCGGTGTCGGCCTGATGATTCTTTTCGGCCTGCATCACCGGCTAGAGGCTTGGGCCCTGTCGGTGATGCCGGTCTGGCTGCAAGACCTCTCCGTGAAATTTTGAAAGGACGCTCCATGAACCGCCGCACGTTTCTGCTGACGACCGCCGCCCTGTCCCTGACCCTTCCGGTCGCCGCCCATGCCGAAGAGGTGGTCTATTCCGCCGATCTGCTGAAATCCGACCTCGCCGCAGGCAAGACGGTGCTTCTCGATTTCTTCGCGCCCTGGTGTTCGACTTGTGTCGCCCAGCATCGGGTTATGGACAAGCTGAAGGCCGCCAACCCGGCCTACGAGGCGCATATCACCTTCATGATCGTCGATTGGGACACATGGGGCGAGGGCGATCTGGTGAAACAGCTGCAAATCCCCCGCCGCTCGACCCTTGTGGTGCTGAAAGGCGACGCCGAGCTTGGACGCATCGTCGCCGACACGTCCGAGGCTGCGATAAAGGCGCTGTTGGACACGGCGGTTCAGGCAGCAACAGCCGCCTGAGCAAGGAAAGCCTGATCGCGCGCCCGTGTCCGGTGGCCCGCCGGGCGGGCGAGACAGCGCGCGACCCAATCCTTGATCAAAGGATCATCCGGGGTGGACTTGCTGCGCGAGTTTCACGCCCAGTTGAAATCAGGCGCGCGAGGTTAGATCAAGTCGGGCGCACGCACCGCGCCGGTTCAACGCAGGGTGCGTGCTTGCAGGCACCGCGCAACTCAAGCCAGATGCCCCCGGAACTCCGCGACGACGCTCTCATAAACCGCGCGCTTGAACGGCACGATGGCCGCAACCATCTCGTCCGCCGTGATCCAGCGCCAGCGCGCGAATTCCGGGTGCGCGCTGTCAATCTTCACCTGATCGTCGGTCCCTTTGAAGCGGAACAAGAACCACTTTTGCCGTTGTCCGCGAAACTTGCCGCCCCAGACTTTGCCGAGCAATTCCGGCGGCAGGTCATAAGTCACCCAGCCCTTGGTCTTGCCCATGAACTGGACCAGACCCTTGGTCACGCCGGTTTCTTCCCACAACTCGCGCAAGGCCGCCTGACGCGGCTTTTCGCCGTCGTCAATCCCGCCCTGCGGCATCTGCCAGGCGGCAGCTATGGAATCCAGCCGCTGACCGGCAAAAATCTGTCCCGTCTGGTTGATCAGCACAATGCCCACACAGGGCCGATAAGGCAGGGATTCGGGATCGGTCATCACCATCCTCAGACAGGCCCAACGAATTTCCTCCGACAATTCAGAGCGCAACGTGCGCCCCCTGATTTTTCGAAGGAAAATCGTTGGGGGCGCGGGGCTTCGGTTACGGCTGCGGCGCGACCGCCGACAGGCCGCGCAAGATGTCCACGGCATAGGCGAGCTGGTAATCCTCGTCCCGCAGCTTGGCTGCGTCTTCGGTGCGGGCGCGGTCTTCTTCCAGCTGCTTTTTCTCATCATCCGTCATGGAATCATTGGAAATCGCGCCGCGCAGATCGGCCTCGCTGATCGTCTTGTCCGCCGCGGATTTCGCCGCGTCATCGGCCGGTTTGGCATTGGGATCGACGGCGGGCTGGGCCACCACGATGTCCGGCATGATGCCAAGCGCCTGAATCGAGCGGCCCGACGGCGTGTAATACCGCGCCGTGGTCAGCCGCATCGCACCTTCTCCGCGCACCGGGATGATGGTCTGGACCGAGCCTTTGCCGAAGCTTTTGGTCCCGACAACGATCGCCCGGCGGTGATCCTGCAACGCGCCGGTCACGATTTCCGACGCCGAGGCCGACCCGCCGTTGATCAGCACGACCATCGGCTTGCCCATCGCCTCGTCCCCCGCCGTGGCATTGTAGCGCTCGTTGTCTTCGGGGTTGCGCCCCCGGGTCGAGACGATCTCGCCCTCGGTCAGGAAGGCGTCCGAGACCTTGATCGCTTGGGTCAATAGCCCGCCCGGATCGTTGCGCAGGTCGATGACAAAGCCGTTGACCTTGTCCATGCCGCCCGCCGCCTCGATCTGCTTTTTCATCTCTTTTTCAAGGTCGGGATAGGTCTGGTCCGTGAACGAGGCAATGCGCAGAACCACGGTATTGCCCACCGTGCGGCCCTTCACCGCCGCCACCTTGATCGTGTCGCGGATGATCGAGACGTCGAACGGGTCCTTGACCGCTTCGCGCTCTACTGTAATGACAATCTCGCTGCCCACCGGCCCGCGCATCAGATCGACAGCCTGATCCAGGTTCAGCCCCAGCACCGACTGGCCGTTCACATGGCTGATCATGTCGCCGGTCTGAATCCCCGCCTTGTCGGCCGGGGTGCCATCGATGGGCGAGACCACCTTGATGTAGCCGTCCTGCTGCGTCACCTCGATGCCGACGCCGCCGAATTCGCCCTTGGTCTGGACCTGCATCGCGGCGAAGTCCTTGGCGTTCATGTAGCTGGAATGCGGGTCAAGCGAAGTCAGCATGCCGCCAATCGCCGCCTCGATCAACTTCTGGCTGTCGGGGGCTTCGACATATTGACCGCGGATGCGTTCAAACACATCGCCGAACAGGTCAAGCTGCTCATAAACCGACTTGTCCTTGGACGCTTCCTGCGCGATCAGCGGACCGGCAATTTGCGTCGTCAGCAGGGCCCCTGCGACAATGCCGCCAACCGCGGCCAGAACCATCTTCTTCATCCGTCATCCGTCCTTGGCTAAGGTCACGCGACCGTTGCGTTACTGAATAGGGCCGAACCAGTCCGTCGGGTCAACTGGCCGCGCCCCCTGTCTCAACTCCAGATACAGCGTCTGGGACGCCTCTGCACCCGTTCCTTGCGCTTGCGTCAGATCGGCGTCGCTTCCCGCCGCTCCGCCCATCAGGCCGAGCGGCGCGTTCGCCCCCACCACCTGTCCGGTGCCCACATATATGGTATCAAGCCCGGCCAGAATGATCAGATATCCGTCACCGGGCTCTAAAATCATCACATTTCCGTAGTCGAGCAGGGGGCCGACATAGCGCACGGTTGCCGCCCACGGGGCGGTGACCATCGCCAGCGCGCGGGTCGCGACACTCAGACCCGGCTTCTTGACACCTTTGGCATCAGGTTCCCCCGGGCGCAGCACGATGCGGCCCAGCACCGGCAGCGACAGACGGCCCTTCTGCGCGGCAAAGCCAAGGGGGGCCCCCTCATCCGATTTCAGACCCTTGGCGAAGGCGTCCAGCGTCTTGGCGCTGTCGATCAGGCGCTGCAGGGCGGCGGGATCGTCGATCAGCCGTTTGGGCAGGTCGGTGCGGTCCGAGATGGCTTGCGATAGCGCCGTCCGTGCCGTCTGCGCGTCGGCCATGCCGTCTTGCAGGGTTTGCGCTGCGGTCCGTTGCAGGTCTTGCAAGCTGGCGAGTTCGGTCAGTTCCGCCTTCAGGATGTCGGCCTGCGCCAGCAAGGCGGGCGTCACATCGGCCAGAACCATGCCCGAGCGCACCGTGCCCAAAGGCCCGCCGGGATGCAGCAGCAGCAGCGGCCCCGGCCTGGCATCAAGGCCGGACAGGGCACCGACCAGTTGCCCGATCTCGCCGCGCTTGGCCGCCAGATCGCGCTGCAACGCCGCTTGCCGCAACTCGGCATTGCGCAGCGCGCCGCGAAGCGAGGCCAGCCCCGCCTCATAGGCCTTGATCGTCCGGGTCAAACTCGCCACCCGGTCTTTGGCATCGATGGCGCCTTTCAGCGCCTTGACGGCTTTGGACAGCGCCATTGAGGCCGCAGCCGCGTCCGCAGCCGCATCTGCGAATGCAGCGCCCGGCAGCAGCAGAACCGTCAAAGCGAGGGCGAAGCGCAACTGCATCACGTCTGGATCAGGCTCTTTCCGGTCATCTCGGGCGGCAAATCCATCTGCATCAGTTGCAGCAACGTCGGCGCAAGATCGGCCAGCCTGCCGCCTTCGCGCAAACTGACCCCCGTTGGCCCCCCGACCAGAATCACCGGCACCGGGTTCATCGTATGCGAGGTATGGGGCTGCAATGTCACCGGGTCCACCATCAGATCGCAATTGCCGTGGTCGGCCGTGACAATCATCGCCCCGCCCGCCGTGTCCAGCGCCGCCAGCACCCGGCCCAAGCCCCGGTCCACCGCCTCACAGGCCAGAATCGCCGCCGGCAGGCTGCCGGTGTGGCCGACCATGTCGGGGTTGGCATAATTCACTACGATCAGGTCATAGCCCTTTTCGATCGCCGCCACGAATTGGTCCGTGACTTCGACCGAGGACATTTCCGGTTGCAGATCATAGGTCGCAACCATGGGCGATTTCGGCATGAAGCGGTCCTCGCCCTCGAACGGCACCTCGCGGCCACCGTTCAGGAAGAAGGTGACATGGGGGTATTTTTCCGTCTCGGCCAGCCGGAACTGGGTCTTGCCGTGGTTGGCGATCCACTCGCCGATGGTGTTGACCAGATGCCGCTTGGGAAAGGCCGAAGCCATGTAAGTGCTGTGCGTGTCAGAATATTCCACCATCCCCAGCAGCGCCGCCCAAACCGGGCGCTTGCCCGTGACAAAGCCGCTGAAGCCTGGGTCTGCCAGCGCCGCCAGAATCTCCCTCGCGCGGTCAGAGCGGAAGTTCAGGCAGAAGAACCCGTCGCCGTCCCTGGCCCCGGCATAGTCGCCAATCACCGTCGGGGCGATGAATTCGTCCATCTCCTTCTTGGCATAGGACGCGGCAACCGCCACCTGCGCCGTCGCCGCCGGCTCGCCCTTGGCGTTCACAATAGCTTCATACGCGCGGGCGACCCGCTCCCACCGATTGTCGCGGTCCATCGCCCAATACCGGCCAATGACCGTGGCAACCTTTGCCCCGGCAGGCAGCGAGGTCATCAAACGCTCAACAAATCCCGCCGCCGAATTCGGCGCCACATCGCGCCCGTCGGTGATCGCATGCAGCGCCACCGGCACACCCTGCGCCGTGATGGCGCGCGCCGCCGCGAGGACATGGTTCAGATGCCCATGCACCCCGCCATCCGAGATCATGCCCATCAGATGCGCCGTGCCGCCATCGGCTTTCAGCTTCCCGGTAAACGCGAGCAGCGCCGCATTGATGGCAAAGGTGCCATCCTCGATCGCCAGATCAATCGCGCCAAGGTCCATCGCCACCACGCGCCCTGCACCGATGTTGGTATGCCCGACCTCGGAATTGCCCATCTGCCCGGTCGGCAGCCCCACATCCGGGCCAAAGGTGGTCAGCGTCGCATGCGGGCAGGTGGCCCACAGCCGGTTGAAATTCGGCACATCGGCATTGGCCGGGGCGGAGTATTTCGGGATTTGGCCAATGCCCCAACCGTCAAGAATGCACAGGACAACAGGTTTCGGTGCGGTCATGACGGGCCCCTTCGCTACGTTGCCCCGGTCTTACAAGGTTGCCGGGATACGAGCAACGCCGGGGGTTGACGCACAAATTTCTACGAAGAAATTTGGGCCCGGCGGTTCAGGTCAGATCATGCACCACAGGGATCGCAATTCCCTCGGGCGCAAACATGGGGTCCGTTTCATAAGCATAGCGCACCGCCGCAAGCACCGGATCGCGCGCCGAGGCGCGCAACGCGCAATACCCCGCCCCCAAGCTTTGCCAGTGGGCGGCAACCCAATTTTGCGGATCGCCGTTGCCGAGCAGGTTCAGCAGCATCAGCGCGGTGCAGCCCTCGAACCCCGGCGCGCCGGGAAGGTTTGCGACATTCTCCACCCCGACCACCGGCGGGCCATCCGTCCCGAATATCCCGCGCTGATGCCGGATCACCGCCTTCAGCGCGTCCAGGTCATTCTCCATGTCCTCGCCCTGATCCGCCACCTCCAGCAACTCATCCGGCCGCATCGCCCGCACCATCCGCAAAAGCGGCTCGGCGATCACTTCGGCAGCGCGGGTTACACAGTCCGTGGCGGTCGGTGCCTCGGCAATCAGCCCCAACGCCGCGCCCTGCGCCAAGCCATTCGCCACCGCCGCCCGCAGCGTCTCGGGCCAGTCCCGCAGCCGCACCTGCGCCGCCGCCCAACCCTCTGCCAACGGGCGCGAGGCTTGCCGGGTCTGCAAAAGGTCGGCCAGCAGGATCACCACCGCCACCTCGAACCCGGCACCCTGTGCAAGGGCCAGACTTTCCAACCCGTCCAGCAAAGCAAAGGTTTCGTCCCGCGAAAAGCGGAACCGGTCGTCACGCAAAAGCTGGATTGCCTCGCCGGTTTGCACGATGGTCAGCCCCGAAGCCCTGGCCACCGCGCCAAACGACGGCGACAGCAGCGGCTTCACATGCGCCACAAGATCGCTGACCGCTTGACGGGTGCGAAAACCGGGGTCTGGAAAAACACTGCCGGGCATCAGGACTCCTGAACTGAAGCGCGGTGATAGGGCAGGCCGGCCAGAATCGTCGCCGCCCGATACAATTGCTCGGCCAGCATCACCCGCACCAGCATATGCGGCCAGACCATCGCGCCGAAACTGACCGCCAGATCGGCCTTCGCCCGCAATGAGGGGTCAATTCCATCCGCCCCGCCGATCACCAGCGCCACATCCTGCCGCCCGCCATCCCGCCACGTCGCCAGCGCGCCTGCAAACTCCGGACTGCTCAGCACCCGCCCGCGCTCGTCCAGCACCACCAATGCAGCCCCCGCCGGGACCGCGCGAGCCAAAAGCTCGCCCTCCGCCTTCATGCCAAGGTTCTTCTTGTCCTCGACCTCATGCTCCACCGCGGGCCCCAGTCCAAGGGCGCGCCCGGTCTTGCCGAATCGGTCAAGGTAGTCGTTCACCAAAGTGCGCTCGGGGCCGGCACGCAGCCGACCCACCGCGCACAGGTGGATCTTCATATCGCTTCGGCTGCCCGGTGCGCGCCCGACGGCACCCACATCTTTTCCAGCTGGTAGAAATCGCGGACTTCGGGCCGGAACACATGGACAATCACATCGCCCGTATCGATCAGCACCCAGTCGCCGGTTTCCTTGCCTTCGATCTTGGCCACCAGCTTGAACTGCTCTTTCAGCCGGTCCACCAGCTTGTCGGCAATCGAGCCAACCTGACGCGACGACCGGCCCGAGCAGATCACCATGTAATCGGCCATGTTTGACCGGCCGCGCAGGTCGATCTGCACGACCTCTTCGGCCTTGTCGTCGTCCACCGAGGCCAGCACCGCCTCAAGCACCTGTTCGGCAGTGTATTCTGCGGGAGAGCTCATGCGCTCGGCCCGGGGTCCGACCGGAAGCCCGGTCGAAGGGTCTGAATGTGACAGGACATCGTCCTCCAAAAGCGTGCCGCATCCATCCCCGGCACCGGGTGTTTCGCCAAACCTATCACCTGAGGCCGACAATCTCAACGTCCCGGCGGAACGGGCGGGGGGGCGGGATCGGCGAAGGCCTGCGCTTAGCGGTCAGGAGGGACCGGAACAAGGCCCGATGGCGTCAACGAGGGCCGAGCCAAGCAGTTGACGCAATGACGCGTCCTCGAACAGCGGCAGGAAGGCGCCGTCGGCCTGAGTGCGCAAATAGGCCGAAGCACGGGCATCGGTGGCGGGTCCCGGCGCCGTTGCGTAACCGCCAGGCGCCAGCGACAGTTGGCCGCGCGACACACCTTCGGGCGTGGTCCGCTTCCAGTCGCGCAAAGTGGCCTGCAGCGCGCGCAGCTTTTCGGCGTCGGCAGTGGACAGCCGACAAACCGAGGCATGTGCGCCTTGCGGCACCGCCAATGTGGCGGCACCCGGCACCGGTTGCAGCACGATTTCCAGCCGCAGCGCGGCATCGGTGTCGCTGCGCCGGGCCGCGACGGTCAGCACGGCGGCGCCCTTGGGCACCTGCAGACCCGGCGGCAGGACCAAGGCAATCCCTATCTGCGCCGGATTCGCATCCAGCGGCGAAACGGCGACAGTCTATGTCATTGTGGCAGGTACGAAGCTGGAACAGCCGGCGAGCCCAAGAACGGCGCAGAGCGACAGGAATCGAATCATTTACATCTCCTTTAGAAACTATTACTTATCGTAATACAGTAAATAATAGACGTAAAAAGAGGATACATCATGCCCGACCTGAACCGCATCACCCGTGTCTCGGCCTGGCTATACTGGGCTTCGGCGGTCCTCGCCTATGTGCTGCCGTTCAAAGTGATCATTGCTATCTTGCGGGGCTGGTTCGATCCGGCCTCGCTGCCGGCGCGCTTTCCGTTGCTGGCCGACGGCACCATTGTCAGCCCGTTTCAGGGCACCCTCGTGGCCTTGATTGCCGTGCTCTCGGTTTTTCCACTGATCGCGGCGCTCATTGCCATGCAAAGCCTGTTCTCGCGCTATCGCCGGGGGGAAATCCTGACCGATGGCTGTGCGACTGACATCCTGCGAATCGGACGGGCGATGTTTCTGGTGGCCGCGGCCACGGTCCTTGTCCCGATGCTGCAATATCTGGCGCTCAGCTGGAACGCCGGGCAAGGCAAGCGGGTGCTGCAGATCGGCCTCGACAGCGGCACGCCCGGGTTCCTGTTGTCGGGCAGCCTCCTGTTCGTGATCGGCTGGGTCATGCGCGAAGCGGCCCGAGTCAAGGTCGAGAATCAGGGCTTCGTCTGATGCAGATCGTGGTGCGGCTGGACGTCATGCTGGCGCGGCGCAAGATGCGATCGCGCGAACTGGCCGAAAAGGTCGGGATCACCGAGCAGAATATCAGTCTGCTGAAATCCGGCCATGTGAAGGGCATCCGATTCGATACGCTGGCCCGCATCTGCGAGGTTCTGGAATGTCAGCCGGGTGACATTCTGGAAGCGGTCACTGCACCGTGAAGGCCACCTCGTTGCGCCGGTTCCACGGCAGGGTCCACGGCGGGTCATAGAAGAAATACCGCGGCCCGCGGATCGCCTTCAGCCCCTTCGCCGCCATCCAGGCCTGCAATTCATCCGTCTTGCCTTCCAGCTTGCCGGCCCCGGAAAGTCCGGAAAACCGCAGCACCGCTTGGCGTTCGGCGGGAACCTCGACGAAGCGGATCGAGGGGTCCTTGGCCTTGGGCAGCGTATGCACCGTATAAGAAGACGGCATCATGAACTGCACCACCCATCCGTCCCCCGCCTGCGCCTGCGCCACCGGCGTCGTCATGGCGATCTTGGCCGAAGCCGCAGCCTGCGCCACCGGCGTCGTCATCGCCACCTTGGCCGCGCCTTCATTGCCGCCGAAGATATAGCCCGCCAGAATCCTGAACCCCGCGCTGACTGCCTGCGACTGGCTGCCCGGCACGGTCACTTCGGCCATCAGGCGCGGCGCATAATCCCGCACCTCGACCGTGCCATCGCTTTGCTGCACGGTGTAATGCGCCGTCTCCGTCGCGTTATAGGTGTCGGCCATCGCCATCTCCCCTGCACAAAGCACAAGAACCACCGCAAACAGGGTTTTGTTCCGCATCGGGCAGCCTCCTGCCCGCGATATGGCGTCTCGCCACGATTTCACCAGAGCCAAAGGTTGCATCGCGGGGCCAAAGGCAGTATTTCAAGCCCCATGTACCGGTTTTTCGACATAACCGACCACGAACGCCTGCCTTGGCGGTTCACCAGCCTTGATCGCTCGATTCTGGCGCGGCCGGTCTGACGCATCCCCCGCGTCAGGCCCTATCCCCATTCCCCAATCGAAAGGCCGAGCCATGACCGCTCGCACGCTCTACGACAAGATCTGGGACGACCATCTGGTTGACCAGGCCGCCGACGGCACTTGCCTCTTGTATATCGACCGCCACCTCGTCCACGAAGTCACCTCGCCGCAAGCCTTCGAAGGTCTGCGGATGACGGGTCGCCGCGTGCGCGCGCCGGAAAAGACCATCGCGGTGCCGGACCATAACGTCCCCACCACGCTGGACCGCGCCAATGCCGCGACGATGACCGAGGACAGCCGCATCCAGGTCGAGGCTTTGGACAAGAACGCCAAGGATTTCGGTATCAATTACTATCCGGTGAGTGACGTCCGCCAGGGCATCGTCCATATCGTCGGACCCGAGCAAGGCTGGACTCTGCCCGGCATGACCGTCGTCTGCGGCGATTCGCACACCGCCACGCATGGCGCGTTCGGCGCGCTGGCCCACGGCATCGGCACGTCCGAGGTCGAGCATGTCCTCGCCACCCAAACCCTGATCCAGCGCAAGGCGAAGAACTTCAAGGTCGAGATCACCGGCCACCTGCTGCCCGGCGTCACTGCCAAGGACATTACCTTGTCGGTCATCGGCGCCACTGGCACCGCAGGTGGCACCGGCCATGTCATCGAGTATTGCGGCCAGGCCATCCGCGATCTGTCGATGGAAGGCCGCATGACGGTCTGCAACATGGCCATCGAAGGCGGCGCCCGCGCCGGCCTGATCGCGCCGGACGAAAAGACCTTCGCCTATTGCATGGGCCGCCCGCACGCACCGAAAGGCGCGGCTTGGGAGGCGGCCTTGGCCTATTGGAAAACGCTTTACACCGATGACGGCGCGCATTGGGACAAGGTCATCACGCTGAAAGGCGAAGACATCGTCCCGGTCGTCACCTGGGGCACCAGCCCAGAAGACGTGCTGCCGATCACCGGCATCGTGCCCAGCCCGTCCGATTTCACCGGCGGCAAGGTCGATGCCGTGCAGCGCAGCCTTGACTACATGGGCCTGACGCCCGGCATGAAACTGTCCGACATCAAGATCGACACGGTGTTCATCGGTTCCTGCACCAATGGCCGCATCGAGGACCTGCGCGCCGCCGCAGCGATCCTGAAGGGCAAGACGAAGAAGGATGGCATCCGCGCCATGGTCGTCCCCGGCTCCGGCCTTGTCCGCGCCCAAGCCGAAGAAGAAGGCCTCGCGCAAATCTTCATCGACGCCGGTTTTGAATGGCGCTTGGCCGGTTGCTCCATGTGCCTTGCGATGAACCCCGACCAACTTGCGCCGGGTGAACGCTGCGCCGCCACGTCCAACCGCAACTTCGAAGGCCGTCAGGGCCGGGGCGGCCGCACGCATCTCCTCAGCCCCGCCATGGCCGCCGCTGCCGCGATCACCGGGCATCTGACCGATGTGCGCGAAATGATGGAGTGACGGTATCCTAATAGTTCCATCCTGAATGATCTCGATTAGAACTGATCATTTTCGCAATTCGGGCGTTTCGGATGGAAACCCCCTGCCCCTCGACACATTCGCTTGTGGCAAGCCGAAACTTCGCACTCTTCGCGCGCCGCCATAGTTTCAATCTGGGCGGGCGGAAACGGCGTTTCGGATTGTCCCTATTTCGGCAACAATAGGGGTGTCAATTCACCGGTCGTCTACCTTGGGTTGAATTCAGCCTCAGGGAATTCATCTTCACTTTTAGTTGAATGTGGCTATACTATGGCGTCGGCTGCTGATTCTACTCAACCGGCGTTTGACTTAATGTGTTTGAAACCTAGGGGAATAAACCTATGAAAAGGCTAGTAACAATGATGTTTGCCCTGATGATGGGCATTCAGGTGTTCGCTACAGGCGCCGTAGCCAGCATCGACTCAGCGGTGGATTCCAGTGAGTATGTCACAATCGGTGGTGCTGACTGGGCTTGGGCGAACCCGTGCAACGATTCCGATCCAACCTGCGGCGCAATCGACATGTCGTACCAAAGCACTCAAGGCTGGGCGCTGGCTTCGACTGCCCAGATCGATGCGATCATTGCGTCGGTTGGCGGTTTGACGGATTGGGTCGCCTTGTTCCAACCCGGTAACGTTTGCGCGACCGCGTATTTCAGCGATTTCTACACCCACTGCGACTACAGCGATGCGCTCGAGTTTAGTCTCGTCGACAACTGGAGCGGCAATACTCTTTATCCGGAATACGAACAGTACAATGAGGTCTTTGTGGTCCGGGTCGCCGCCGTGCCGGTTCCGGCAGCGGGCCTCCTGCTGTTGACTGGTTTGGGACTTGTTGGGGCTGCGAAGCGCCGCAAACAGAAGACCGTCTGAACGTCAGGCGTTCCTTAACTCAGCGGCCTGCTGCATAGCCTGCGGCGGGCCGTTTTCATGCCTGCACCCTGAAGCCGCTTCAACCGAAATCCTGGCTGGTTCCGGACGGTGTAATTGGTTAGTTTCCGCCCGCGACAAACGGCAGGCTGACTGGGTGATCAAGGCATGATCGACCGTCGCCCGTTTCAAGGGCAAGGAGACCCGAATGGACAAATTCACCACCCTGACCGGCGTTGCGGCCCCGATGCCGCTGGTCAACATCGACACCGACATGATCATTCCCAAGCAGTTCCTGAAAACCATCGCCCGCACCGGCCTTGGCAAGAACCTGTTTGACGAAATGCGCTTCACCCTCGATGGCGCGGAGATCCCGGAGTTCGTCCTGAACCAGCCTGCCTACCGCCATGCCGAGATCATCGTGGCGGGGGAGAATTTCGGCTGCGGCTCCTCCCGCGAACACGCGCCCTGGGCGCTCTTGGATTTCGGCATCCGCTGCGTGATCTCGACGTCCTTCGCCGACATTTTCTACAACAACTGCTTCAAGAACGGCATTCTGCCGATCGTGATGCCGCAAGACGTGGTCGATGTGCTGATGGAGGATGCCCGCAAGGGTGCCAACGCCCGGCAGACCGTGGATCTTGCCGCGCAGACCGTCACCACCTCGGACGGAAGGGTGTTTGCCTTCGAGGTCGACAGCCATCGCAAGCACTGCCTGCTGAACGGTCTGGACGACATTGGTCTGACACTGAAGAAGGTCTCGGCCATCGACTCGTATGAGAAAAAGGCCAAGTCGCTGCATCCCTGGGCGTGACACAAAAGTCACTCTGCTTCTCCTCTTGCGGTTGAACAACAAGCAGACACAACATCTTGCGCCGCCGGTGAGACAGGCGCTTTTTTTTCCAAAGATTGATGCAATCCGGCGACATATGGCCAAGAAATCGCCGCAAAGTTTGCGCCTGCTGCCAGAACTGTTGCTGGACTTGGGGAAAGAAGGCACAAATTGGGCAAGAAT
>Ga0105047_10007033_pt1 | contig 19016 bp, 22 predicted proteins | sample MAT04_FD_78384 | JGI IMG/M metagenome (GOLD analysis project Ga0105047, IMG submission 78384) | Freshwater microbial communities from Lake Fryxell liftoff mats and glacier meltwater in Antarctica - MAT-04 (megahit assembly) | ecosystem: Environmental > Aquatic > Freshwater > Ice > Liftoff... | reverse complement strand
GCCGAGATCACTTTCCGTCGGAGTTGTCCGGCATGTCACACGAATCAATCGACGGCTCGGAGCGTTGATCTCTCTCGCAGCGGCATCACCTGAAATCTACGACGGCCTCGACGTGCTACTCGGCTCGACAACAGGGCGCGAGTTCGCCGCTGAACGATGGGCCGACTGACCCCGGGAGCGATCCGTTGCCAGCGCGCTCGACGCGAGCGATCCGCGAGATGAAGCATGGGTCCGCGACCATGTGGTTCGGCGCGAGGCGACCTCCGCTCGTGATGTCACGACTCGTGCTCTCGGACCGACTCGACGTTGTCCAAATCGCTTGCCGACCCATCCTCGGGCACATGATCGAGGCTTGGCACGAGGAGTATGAACAAGTATGATCAACCCCATGTCGGTGAAGCGAATGACCGTGTCCATCGAATCCAACCTCGCTGACGCTGTACGCATCGCTGCCGACACCGACGATCAGAACATATCGACCTGGCTCGCCGAAGCCGCTCGACGACAGTTGAACCTCCGCGGACTACGCGACGTCGTCGGAGCTTGGGAGGCCGAACACGGTACCTTCGATGACGCCGAGCTCTCCCTCGCTCGCCGCCGGATCGACGGCGACTCGTGACGTCGATCGTCCTCGATGCTGGCGCATTGATTGCACTCGACCGAAACGACAGGGCGACGTGGGCGCTTCTTCGAGTGGCGGCAGACGACGAACGAGCGGTGTTCGTACCCGCAGCAGTCATCGCCCAGGCCTGGCGCGACGGTCGACGACAGGTATTGCTTGCTCGGGCTATGGCCCATTGCAGCGAGATTCCACTCGATGGACACGTTGCACGCGCTGCCGGAAGCTTGTGTGCCAGCGCCCGCACCGCCGACGTGATCGACGCGACAGTCGCCCTCGCAACAGCCGGTGCTGCCCGCAGCGGTGACGTCGCAATCGTCACCTCCGACCCCGACGACCTGCGACACCTCCTCGACACCATCGGGGTCGATGCAACGATCATCGTCGCGTGAAACGACAAGCTTGACCGAAGCCCGGTCGATGAGAGGGGCCGGAAATCGTTCTGCGCAAGTTTCGGCCAGGCCGAACCGCTGATACGAAGGACATTGTCGCAATCACAACCCTCGTTACCGCCCGGGGGACCGGAGCCCGGCGTCTTCCATCCAATCCGTGTTCCTCCCCCGCTACGTGGCGGCGGTACAACCACCAGAGAAGCGGCTCGCCATGGCGACCGAGCTCAGCTTGGAATGCGCCGATGCGACTCACACAAGACTCCGCCGAGTTCATCGAGTGCTGCGTCAGACGTGAGGTCAGTTTCTTGGTCGTCGGTGGCTACGCACTCGGTGCTCACGGCCATCGACGAGCGCATGACCGGGCGGGCCGCCATCCCGGGCGGCACAATCGTCATGGCGGATGATTCTGGCGCTGATACCGTCGGCAGACGTGAGCGATGAACTGTGGACCACCGCCTGTCGGAAGCACCTGGCCACCGATCATTCACTCGAAGAATTTGAGCGGTCCGGAGTCCTCATGGTCCGCTCGGCTCTCGATCCCGACCTGCTCTCCGCCCTGAGGTCCGCCGCCGAGGCGCTCGACACCGAGTTCCGCAACGGACCCGACAGTGGACCCCATCATGTCCTCAACCGTCATGACCTCTTCGGCCTCGGCGCACCATTCGACATGCTGGTTGACATGCCCACTGTGCTGCCCACCGTCTGGGCGGTGCTCGGTTGGAACATCGCGTGCTACCACACCCAACTGGTCGTGACCCCGCCGGCGCCGACCGGTGCGGGTGGCGGTGCGTACGGGTGGCACCAGGACAACAATCGAATGAACGTCGATCTCGGGGTCCCGCCCCCCCAACCACGAATCTCGCTGAAGGTGGGGTATCTACTGAGCGATCTCCCCGACCCGGGTATGGGCAACCTGTCCGTCGTGCCGGGTTCACACGAGCGGGGTCGACCCTCGGTGGCGCTCACCGAACAGCCGGACGGAGCGGTGGAGATCTGCGGACGGGCCGGTGACGCCGTAGTGTTCGATCGCCGCACCTGGCACGCAGCGAGTACCAACAACTCGGAGGTCACCCGTGTGATGGTGTTCGTGGGGTACGCGTACCGCTGGGTGCAACCGAAGTCGGCCATGAACGTCCATCCCGGGGTCGACATCTCCAGCGCGGTCCGACGCCAACTCCTCGGGGAGTCGACCTCCGCGAACGGGCGGTATGACCCGACCGACCATGACGTGCCTCTCCGTGCCTGGATCGCCGAACACGTCGGCGCCGCCGCCGTCGCGCCGTGATCGCCTTGTGACGTCGCTGGCCCACCGTCGGATCGGCCGGTCCGAGCTTTCGGTGTTCCCGCTCGCGCTCGGAGCGATGAACTTCGGCGACCCGACCCCGGTCGAGGAATCCTTCGCCATTCTCAGCACGGCCGTCGCAGCGGGCATTGATCTGATCGACGTCGCCGACGTGTACAACAACGGTCGGGCCGAAGAGATCGTGGGGGAATGGATCGCCACCTCAGGAGTGCGCGACGAGCTCGTGATCGCCACCAAGGTCGGGATGGCTGTTGGCGGGGTCGAGGCACCCCAGACCCATTCGAGGCGCCACATCGAAGACTCCTGCGATGCGTCGTTGCGACGATTGCGAACCGATCGGATCGACCTGTATCAGCTCCACAAGGCGAGCTTCGACGTTCCGGTGGCGGATTTGGTGGGAGTCTTCGATGGGTTGATCGACGCGGGAAAGATCCGGTCGTACGGCTTGTCGTCGCATCCCGCAACGATGATCCGGGAGTTCGTCGGCGTCGCCGGCGACGCAAGAGCGGCGGCGCCGATCTCCGAGCAACCGCCGTACAACTTGCTGGATCGTCGGATCGAACGCGAGGTGGTGCCGGCGGCAGTGTCGTGTGGTGTGGGACTGCTGGCGTGGTCGCCGCTGGGTGGCGGTCTCCTCGCCGGCCGCTATGCCGCGGGCCAGGCCGTTCCCAACGGCTCCCGCGCTCAACGAAAGAACGCGGTGAGGGACCGCGTGACGGCGGCTGCGATCGACGCCGCGGCCGCCCTCGACCGGCTTGCGGTGGACACCGGTCTGACGTCGATCCAGTTATCGCTGGCGTGGGTTCGGGACCGCCCGGGCGTCGTCGCCCCCATCGTCGGTCCGCGCACTGTGGGGCAACTCCACGCCATGTTGAGCGGATTGGACGTCACCCTCGATGACGACGTGCTCGCGCACATCGATCTGATCGTCGAGCCGCGGACCGCGGTCAGCGACTTCTACAACACCTCCGGGTGGTCGCCGGGACCGTTGGGTACGGGGGGCCCGGCGCTTCGGTAGCGTCAGCCCGGCCCAGCGGCGTCGAACCACTCTCACTCGACCCCGAGGCAATGGTGACCAAGACGAGCGACTCACTGTGTCGTCGGGCTCGACGACCGAAACCTTCGCAGCCGCAGACTGTTCGAGACGACGAACACGCTCGACAGCGCCATCGCCAAACCGGCGAGCATGGGATTGAGGAGACCGGCGGCAGCGAGCGGGAGAGCGGCGACGTTGTAGGCGAAGGCCCAGAAAAGGTTGGCCTTGATGGTTCCGAGGGTCCGCCGGGACAACCGGATCGCATCGACAGCGCCCCGCAGGTCGCCTCGAACGAGGGTGATATCACTCGCCTCGATGGCCACATCGGTTCCGGTTCCCATCGCGAGCCCCAGGTCTGCCTGAGCGAGGGCGGCAGCGTCATTGACGCCATCGCCGATCATCGCGACAACGCGACCCTCGGACTGGAGCCGCCGGATCACCTCGACTTTGTCCTTCGGCAACACCTCGGCGATGACCTCGGTGATCCCAACCTGCGCGGCGACCGTTTCGGCGGCGCGCTGGTTGTCACCGGTCAGCAATACCGGACGAAGGCCGAGGTCGCGGAGGCCATGAATTGCCTCCGACGAGGAGGCTTTGATGGTGTCAGAGACGATGAGCGCCGCCCGCACCTCGCCGTCCCACCCGACGTACACGGGCGTCTGTCCCGCAGCCTCGGCGGCATCGCGCGCTGCACACAGCGTGTCGTCGAGATGGATCGCCCAGTCGGCCAGGAACCGCTCGCGGCCGGCAACGATCGAGTGACCTTCGACGATCCCTTGCACCCCGAGACCCTCGGTGTTGACGAACGACTCGACCTCGGCGAGTTCGAGCCCGCGCTCAATCGCGCCCGCCGCGATGGCGCGAGCGATCGGGTGTTCTGACGCATCCTCGAGCGACGCCGCCAAGCGCAACGCCTCCTCGGGTGTTGTCGAGCCTGTGGTCGTCACGTCGACCAGCGACATCCGGCCCGTTGTCACGGTGCCCGTCTTGTCGAGCACGACCGTGTCGACCTTCCGAGTCGACTCCAGCACTTCTGGCCCCTTGATCAGGATGCCCAGTTGGGCGCCGCGACCGGTGCCGACCATCAGCGCTGTCGGTGTCGCCAGCCCGAGCGCACAGGGGCAGGCGATGATCAGCACCGCGACGGCAGCCGTGAACGCCGTGGTCGCGTTGTCCGTTGCGGCAGCGGTCAGCCAGAATCCGAGTGTCGCGAATGCGAGCGTGATGACGATTGGCACGAACACTGCCGACACTCGGTCGGCGAGTCGCTGAACCTCCGCCTTTCCGGTCTGAGCGTCTTCGACCATCCTGCCGATCTGCGCCAGAGCGGTATCGGCGCCGACACGCTCGGCTCGTACCACGAGTCGGCCTGATGCGTTGACTGTCGCGCCGGCGACTTGGTCGCCCGGCGCCACCTCGACGGGAACCGGTTCCCCCGTCAGAAGGGAGGCGTCGACCGCTGACCTGCCTTCCTCGACGACACCGTCGGTCGCGATTTTCTCCCCCGGACGCACGACAAAGCTGTCGCCCACTGACAACTGGTCGATCGGGACGCGGACCTCCACGCCGTCACGCAGAACCGCTACATCCTTGGCGCCCAATTCGAGGAGCGCCTTCAGCGCTGCGCCCGACTGTCTTTTCGCTCGCGCCTCGAAATAGCGGCCGGCGAGGATGAAGACGGTGACGCCAGCAGCTACCTCGAGATAGATCTGACTCGACCCCATGCCGCGTTCGGGGGTCAACGAGAACCCGTGTCGCATCGAGAGTTGGCCGGCGTCGCCAAGGAAGAGGGCGTAGAGGCTCCAGCCGAATGCCGCCAGCGTTCCGATGGAAATGAGTGTGTCCATGGTCGCGGCGGCGTGGCGAAGATTGGCCCATGCCGCCCGGTGGAAGGGCCAAGCACCCCAGGTAACGACCGGCGCAGCGAGCGTCAGCGACAGCCACTGCCACGCGTCGAACTGAAGTACGGGGATCATCGCCATCGCGATGACTGGCACCGCGAGGATCGTCGACCCCACCAACCGGTCGCGCAACGCTCGTGTTGGGTCGTCTGCCGCTATCTCGTCGGTTGGCGCCGACGTGGAAGAGAGGCGCGGAACCTGCGCGGAGTATCCCGTGGCTTCGACCTCGGCGATCAGATCGGCGGCAGTGACACCGTCCCCAAAGGACACCTTCGCTTTCTCGGTGGCATAGTTCACCGACGCGATCACGCCGTCGATTCGATTGAGCTTTTTCTCGATCCGCGCAGCGCAGGACGCGCAGGTCATGCCGCCAATGTCGAGCTGGATCTGATGCTCGGCGAGTGGAGTCTCTGCCTGTGCGTTCACCTCAATCACCGGGGGCGGAGGTCCACGGTTGAACGGTTCCGGCAGAGTGTCCATCGTGCCCCGAGGACGGCACCGCAGGGTCGCCAATCGGTCCGATCGCTGCGCCGACCACGGCTCCACCACCGAGTGCTCCGGCCAGCACGACACCGAAGACTGCCAGCTTCACTGCGGGTTTCATTTCGCGACGACATATCCGGCTTCGTCGACGGCGGCAGCAAACGCCGCCTCGTCGACTGGCCCGTCGGAGCGCACCGAAACAGCGCCGGTGCCGAGATCGATGTCCACTCGTTCGACGTTCGGAAGTTTGGAGACCTCAGAAGTCACCGCTGAAACGCAGTGGCCGCAGGTCATGCCCTCAACTGTGAAGGTGGTGGTCGTGGTGTTGCCCATGAGGACTCCCAAGCGATGAAGCCAGCCGTTTGAACGGGCAAGCGTTGGTGGTTGACTCGATCAGTCTGATACCCCCCTAGGGTACACCGAATCTTGTCCGACGAGGACACGTACTGCATCGACCTACTGACGCAGGTCAGGGTGACGGAGGCAAGAAAGGCGATCGAACGGCTCATCAGATCGTAGTCAGATGCGCACGCGGTCGAGAGCCCTCACGCCCGTCCCGCCCGGCCAGACCTGCGCCGTCACGGCCAGTGGATTGCCAAATGATGGAGCGAACGATCGGCATCGGTGGAGTTGCAGCGACGAATCGAGTGAGTTCGCTGCTGATAGGCGACGACCTCGACCGCCTCTATCCGTTGGTTGCGAGTGACGCTCCAGATGGGAACTACCCAGTTCGTTCGGGAGCCCGCAGTATCTGCCTTCACACCTCGCTGACCGACCAGGTCGAAGCGTCCACCAGGCGATCCATGTCGATGCGGAGCGCGAGAGTCTCGCCTCGATGGACCTCGCGATCGAGACGGTACATGCGGTTCCCCCAACTCGTGTTGGGGGCGAGCGGCGACGTCGTCAGCACCGTGTGGTCGTCGAACGTCGCGTCGAACCAGACACACACCCCGTCGGCGATGACGTCGGATTCCGAAACCCGCTCGATGACGTGGTGACGCGGAACCGTCGCTGACGATTCGAGTGTGGACAGATCGATCTCGATGACGGGCTTCGGGGTGCCGATACATGTGGCAACGGAACCCGGCCGCGCCCAGAACTGCTCGAACCGGTCGGTGCCAGAAAGCGCCATGGTCAGCGATGCCTCCATTGCTCGGAGATCGATGCCGTCAGGCAGCGTGATCTTGTGGAACCGTCGAACGCGCATCTCGGGACGGATCGAGACCGGTTCCATGAACAACCGGAACCGGGCTGGAAGGATCCGTCCGCCCGGGGCCATCACCCGATCACGGACGTCGAGCACGTTCTCGACCATGTTTTCGTTGAACAGCTCGTCACCCATCTGCTCATGGAGCACCACATCAATGGGTTCGGGCGGCGTGAACTCGCGACTGTTCGCCTGCACGAACTCGATGTTCGTGAACCCGTTGTGTCGACCGATCTCTCTGGCACACTCGATGATGTCGGAGTGCTCGACGGCGTACACCTTGCGGGCTCCTGCCCGGCTGGCCATGAACGACAAGAGGCCGGTTCCCGAACCGAGATCGAGAACGACGTCCCCCGGCGACACGTTTCGATGGATGCCACGGTGATAGGCGTTGACCCGAACGGTGTCGCTCAACATCTCCTCGTGGTGGGAGATCCCGGCGAAGCTGCTCTCGTTCATGTTGTCGTACACGAGGCCCATCAGCCGCTCGCTCGACACCACCCGACGCGCTCCGAAGGAGAGGGCCGACCGGATCGCCCGATTCGCGGCCCGTTGCATCCCGTCGGCGATCATCCACCCATTCTGCTTGAACTGCACGCATCCCACCGAAGCGACGAACGACTGAGTTCGTCGATCATGGCCGCCCCGAGTGAGGTCTCGAACACGCATAAGCGGCGCATCAGGGGACCTTCGTATGCTGGCTTCCACGCCGACTTGTTCAAGGAGCCACCGTGAAACGACTGCACCTCGGGGCCGTCACGACTCTCGCCGCACTGGTTCTCGGTGCCTGCACTCCCCCGTCGCCCCCCGGACCACCGACATGGAACCCGACCTACGTCAGCCCGACACCGACGGCGGACGCCAGGATCTCGTCCACCTCGCTCGGGTGGTGGGCGATCCTGCGGACCAGCCCGACAACGGGGCTCCCCGTCACACTCGACCTCCACCGGCGGACCGGGCCGAACGGCGAGCCGTCCGCCACACCCACCGAGTCGATCGTCGTTTCCGGCGGCATTCCCGTTGCCATGGCCATGACCGACCGGGTCATCGCCATCGCCAGCCGCTTCCTCGACCAGGTGTCGGTCGGAATTCTCCGTTACGACGATCCCAATGCCCAGTGGGTGCCGGCCACGCCGAACCCGGTGGTGCCCACAGATCCCGCGCTCCGGATCGCGCCCAACGCGGTCGTGAAACTCGACGTGACAGACACTGCCGTGGCACTCAGCCTGTCCTATCAAGCTCCCCAGACGGGTACGGGCAGAGTCATCGTGCAACAGCTGACGTCGACGCCCACCTCGGTCACCACCGGTCCCATCCAGGTCCTCAGCCCACCCCCGGCGTGGAGTTCATTCGACCAGGAGGGATTCGGCCGTTCTGTCTCGCTGGAAGGAGACCTGCTCGCAGTGTCCGGCGGCTCGGACCACGTCGTGCTCTATCAGTCGCCTGGGGGAGCCGGGCCGTGGAGCCAGGACGGACTGCTGGTGAATCCGGAACCACCGTCGAGCGAGAACCGGTTCGGGGCCTCGGTGTCGGTGGACACCTCGTCAGCCACGAGCCGTGTCCTGGTCGGCACACGAGGTTCTTTCGGGCTGTTCGGGCCTCCCGGACCAGCAGCCGGACGTGCCGACCTCTGGCAGCGGGGTCCAGCGGGGTGGGTAATGGTCAGGACGCTCAACCCGCCCGACAGCACGAGCCAGGTGACGTTCGGACAGCAGGTCGCGTTGGATGGGGACCTAGGCGTCGTGGCGAACTCCCTGACCCTCATCGGGCCGGTGGCGGACTATGGCGTCGGCATCTACCGGATGGGAACCGGAGCCCTCGAAGCAACACTCTCGGGAGTTCCACCCTCCGGACCCTCCCCCACCCTGCTGTCCGCCGGGCTCACCGACTTGACTCTGGTGGGTTCCCACCTGTCGACGGTGCTGGGGGAATCCTTCACGACATCGAGTCGAGTCAGCGCTGTCACCTGGGACCGGGTTCCGAACCTCTGACAACCGCTCGACGAATCTCGGCGAGGACGCCGCCCGCGAGTTCGAGTCGCTCGGGATGTCGCTGAATGCTGCCGAGACGTGGCGCTCGGTCGGGGTGCGCACGGTGGAGGGTCACCTACATTGCGCCTACGTCGAGCTCGGCGTGACCAACCGAGCGGAGCTCGTCGGAGTGGTCCACACAGGTTCGCCCCCGACGGACTCACGAAACGGCGACTCAGGAGCCGTCCGGCCGGAACGGCGGCACGCTGAAACTCAACGTGCCGACCGGCTCGATCCCGCTCCTGAGCATCAGCGTGTAGTCGCCCCCTCCGGGTTCGAGAACGTGTCGCTGCAGTCGAACGGGATCAGCTGCGCTGCAGCGACCGCGAAGGTTCCGCCGTACGCCATGGTCAGCGTGCCCGACACCGGGAAGTCGAGGGGTTGGGCCGTCGTCACCTTGCCGCTCTCCGCCAACCCGACCGTGGCCCGGCGCAGGTTGGCGGCGCCGGAATACAGCATCGCCGAATCGAGGTCAAACGCATCCGGCAATGACTGGATCTCGTAGCGATCCTTCACCGCCGTGCCGGGTGGGTACGTCTTCGTCGGCGTCGACCCGAGGATCTCGTCATCGCCGACGATCACACCGAGGTCGGTCGTGCCCATCGTCTCATCGCGGAGGCTGTTGTTCTCGACGGTGATGTCCACCGCCATGCTCGACGCTACGGCGTCGTAAGTGATCTTCGAGATCGAGACCTGGAGCCCGTTCGGCGTCCAGATGACCGCATTCGGTGTCCGCTCCGCCGATGATGATCCGGACTCGGTGGTAGACGTCGGTCTCGTTGTTGGTGTCCCCCGGCTCCCATGCCGACGTGGTCCACACCACCGCTCGACCACCGCCGGCGAGCGCTACCTGCGGCGCCATATCGACCAGTTGGATCGGCGTGACCGGCATCTCGGGGTCGGGGGGGACCGCGATGGTCGTGGGAGAAACGACCGTGGGTGCGGAGCGAACCGTGACCTTGGTCGTCGCGCCGCCGATGTCTCGGACATATCCGATGCCACTCGAGAAGAACGATGGCATCACGACATACAACACAACGCTGCCGTCGTTGCTCACGCCACCGACCAGCGACGAGCCAGCGAGCTGCTCACCGGCCGGACCCACGCTCACTCGGGTGGTCGTGCCCGTGACGAGGCCACGTTGGAAGACGTCGGCGACACCGTTCGTGTCGCCCGCCACGAGGTTGGTCGCCACCGAATCGAAAGCGACGACGCGACCATCGTCTGAGACGCGGCCTCGACCGACGTAGCTACCGCCCAGCCCATTGGCCTGGGTCCCGCCGGTCGCAACGTCGACCCTGGTGGTCGTCCCGGCGAACCGGCCGTCACCGGACATGTCGGTGACGAAGGACGCGAGGTTGCCCGGTGTGCCGTCCGTCGCGACGCTGACCGAGACGATCGAGCCCGTCAGCATGTCCCGAACAACGGCATCGGCCACCCCGTTCACGTCGGCCGTGGTGAGGTTGCTCGCCTCGGTGGTGAACGCGATCACGTTGCCGTCGCGATTGGGCTGGGCGCCGTACGACGCGCCGTTGCCGGTGAAAGCAAAGGTCCCGGTGAACGCGCTCACGGGAAACGGCACACCGGAGAGAACCGGTGGGCGTGCACGCCACGCCGAGACCGACCAGTACGAGCGCCGCTGCCGCACCTCGCCGGCGATTCGACACAACTTGATTCGTCAGCAGTCGGCGCGGCCGACGGGTGGTTCTCGGTGCAGTACTCATGTTTCCCCCCACGTACATCACGCTGAATAGCTATCAGCGAGAGCGTCGCAATGTTAGTGACGGTATGTCACGAACCTGGCGGTCTCGGAAGCCGGTGGACGGATCCCGAAGCCGATCAGGACGGCTGGTTCCGTGAGGGCGGTGGTGCAGATACCGCGACGAGCTACACGGCTCGGTGCGTTCAGTGGTGGTCCCCGGATCCGGGAACCAATCCGGCGAGCGACCACAGCACGGCGAACAGCGCTGAACCGACGAGCAGCACCCCGAATAGGCTCTTGGAGTTCAGAGCACGACGGTCCTCGCGAAGGCAGAAGCTGATGTATGCGATGACGAGCCCGACGCTCGCGAGCACGGCTCCGGCTCGCGGCCCATCGAGAAAGTGCTGAGCGGATCCCGACATCATCCCCGTCCCGAGGGACACCACGGTGGAGACCGCCAAATAGTTGGCGAGCCGGCGATCGACACGGAAGCCGGCCTCGATCAGGAACTTCATGCAGTAGATGAGGGTGCCGACGGCGATCATCACCGCGTACTTGATCGGGTTCCCCCCCAGGGTGCTGGCGTGAACGACGCTCCCCGACACAATCCCGATGCCGAGGTACTGGGCTGCATGGGCGAGAAACGCACGGATGAGGAACGGATCGCTCCCCACGTCGGCGTTCACAAGGCTCGTCTCGGCGGGAATGGTCTCGTTTCGAACGGCAACCCCGGGGGTGGCAGATTCAATCGTCATGTTCCGGCTTCCAGTCGGGCGTGGGAGACAAGGGCGTTGAACGCGTGAAGGTATCGGGTGGTCGGTGCTCCGCCCACGATGGTGGGTAAGAGATTCCACAGCCATTCAAGCGCGATCGCTGGCGCCATTGGATGTGACCGGCACCACTCATCGACGAGCCAGCGCCCGTTCCCCGAATGGATGAGGTTCGATCATGATCGACGCTGAAACCCACCGAATCCCTGACACCCCCGGTGCCGATTAACGGGCGGACTCAATCGAAGGGCACTCATTTGCACCTGTGTGGAGAGGTTGCTGCCGCTGCTTTGAGTAGCGGTGGTGAATCTCAGGCCAAAGCACCTCAGGTGGCTTGCCAGCCGGTCCGTCGTTGCTCGATCTGGTGGCCAAGCCAGCGCCCGGTCTCGTCGTCGCCTCGATCAAACCCTGAGCCCGGCGACGATTGCGCTCGTCGCCATAGGCTCGGCTCGCGCGCTGACCACACGGCATTCGGCAGTGCACCGAGCAATCAAGCGCACCGACCGCACACCGGGGAACACACATGACTGACACATCGACACGTCGTTTACGGGTAGCAGTGTGGGGCACCGGCAATATGGGTGCGGCGGCGATCCGTTCGGCGTTGTCATTTCCTGGCATCGAATTGTGCGACATCATCACCTCGTCGCCAACGAAGGTCGGGCTCGCTGCCCGGGTGCTCGCCAACATCGGCGGGAGTCCAGAGACGCCAAGCGATGTCATCGCCACCGACGACATCGCTGCCGTCTTCGCGCGCTGCGACGCCGTTGCGTACATGGCATCTGGCGACACTCGACCCGAGGACGCCCTCGCCGACATCGAACGATGTTTGCAGGCTGGCCTCCATGTCGTGACACCGTCGATCTACGCCCTCTACGACCCGACCTCGGCCCCGTCGGAGCTGACGAACCGGCTCCGTACAACGTGCCGATCCGGCGGCGCATCGCTTCTGGTCAGCGGCGTCGATCCCGGTTGGGCAAACGACGCTCTGGCGGTACTCGCCGCGGGATTGTGCACCCGAATCAACACGATCCACTGCCAGGAGATCTTCGACTATTCGACCTACAACCAGCCTCACGCTGTTCGGGTGCTCTGCGGGTTCGGCCAACCAATGGACGAGATGCCGATGATGCTCATGGCATCAGTCCCGACGATGGTGTGGGGCGGGAACATTCGTCTGATCGGTCGGGGCCTCGGACTCGAGATCGACGAGATCACCGAGCTCGTTGATCGCCGACCACTCGACGACGACCTCGATACCGACATGGGCCGTTTCGCCAAGGGAACGCAGGGCGCGTTTCGTCTACAGATCGTCGGGTCAGTTGCGGGTCGACCCCGAGTTGTCATCGACCATGTCACACGAATCGATCCGAGATGTGCGCCGGACTGGCCCCAACCCGACGAAGGGGTCGGCGATCACCGCATCATTGTCGACGGTGACCCGCGGCTCACCGTTGTGGTGCGCGCCGACGTTGACGGGGGCACGCGCGCCGACGGTGGCAACACCACTGCGGCCAATCGACTGCTCGGAGCGTTGAGCTGGCTCGCAGCGGCATCACCTGGAATCTACGACGGCCTCGATGTGCCACTGGGCTCGACAACAGGGCCCGAGTTCGCCGAGGAACGATGGGCCAACTGACAACAGGAGCGATCTGCGATCAGTTCTTAGCGGGTGCTGGCTCGCTGCAGCTCGAACGGCCGCCATCATGTGGAGGTGCCCGGCGGGGGCAATGATGCGCGCGGCGAGGCCCGGGTGGTCAGCGCAGCGAGGACACCTTGTGGATCTCGTCGCCAGCGGTGATCGTGGCGGCGACCACCACCCGGGCACAGATGCCGCGCAGTCGATGCTGGCGACCGACCCGCCCGTTGACCCAACGGTGCGACGGTATGGCTGGATCGGCCTGCTTTCGTCGAATCCTGGTCGATCCGCTGGGCCAGGTCGGGCCGAGCGCAGTGATCGTCGCTGCCCCGAGCGGACCAGAGTCTCGTGCGAGGCCGACGAGCACCTCAGCATTCTTTGGTGGAGTGACGGCGAGCCGACAGAAAGCCGGCGTATCGCGAATCCTCCCCATCTCCCACGCTCGACCCAGCATCGCCGCCTCGAGAGCGTCAGCGACCGCTTCAACGGAGGTGCGACTCGTGAAGAGATCGAGGTCCTCAGTGCGACGCTCCGACAAGCCGATTGCCACCAGACCACCGGCAGATCTTCCGCGTCACTCCCTGGCACCTGCCGCCGACGCCTTTCCGGAGCCCGGTTGCCAGACCGACGAGCGCGTGGCGTTGGAACGGTTTGATGCGGATTCTGACGGGGCTCAGGGCGCCCGCTTCATTGACTCTGCGGAAAGGGCGACTGAAGGCGGGCCAGGGTGGACGCAAATTTCCGCAGGTTTTCGTAGCTACACAACCAACCCAGTAGTAGCTATGATGGGGCCATGACAGTAGCTACCACACGCGTCGAGGTCGGCGTGCGCGACCTCAAGAACAACCTGAGCCGCTACCTCGATCGCGTTCGCGATGGCGACGAGGTCATCGTGACCGACCGAGGCCGCCCAGTCGCGCGGCTGCTCGCCATCGACGCCTCGACCGATCGCCTGTCCGATCTCATCGAGGCCGGCCTCGTACGGCCGGCGAGAAGTCCCCGTCGACGACTCCCCAAGCCGATCAAGACCGCGGGAACGGTCAGCGATCTGGTGGCCGAGCAACGACGTTGATCACGTACCTCGACACCTCGACACTCATCAAGCTGCTCATCCACGAGCCAGGCTCAGAACAAGCGACCCGGATCTGGGACGCCGCCGATCGACTGGTGTCGGTTGGCCTCGTCGAAGTCGAGGCGCGGGCCGCGCTCGCAGCCGCCGAACGCTCGAATCGACTGACGACCGCCGAGCACCGCCGGGCGAAGGCATCACTCACTGCTCACCTCGACCAGGTCAACATCGTGGAAGTCGATGCGCATCTGATCACGGCGGCAAGTGAGCTGGCCGAACGCGAAGGGCTGCGCGGCTACGACGCAGTGCATCTCGCTGCTGCGCTCGTCGTGGGGGTCGACGCGCTCACGAGCGCCGACGCCGACCTCTGCTCCGCCGCCGCCCGACGCGGGCTCAGCGTGGCGAACCCGATTGACGAAGGCTGACGAATCGGGCCTCGTTGCCGCAGCACCCCAGGTTCAACCGAGCCGGGCGCGTCCCGTCGACTGAGCAGAGCCGACTCCGCGTTCGATCGACACCTCGGCGGTACGTCCCACGATGACCAGGCCTGCGAGCAGTATCGCGATTCCGACCCATCCGAGCGGCGCCAGCAACTCGCCGAGTACGACGAGGGCGAGCAACGTTGCGGTCAGCGGCTCGGCGAGCACGAGCGTGACGGTCGTCGCCGTGGTCAATCGGTGCAGGCCGTATCCGAACAACAGGTAGGCGCCGCCCGTCGCCGCCACGCCGAGGTGCAGACCCATCGCCAGACCGGAGACTGTTCCGACCCAAACGAATGGCTCTCCGAGAGCCAACACCGCGACCAGCGCCACACCGACCGTGAACGGTCCCGCCAACGCCAGCGTGGGGGCGACCCCGCGGCTCATTGTCGACTTCGACGACACGGAGTACAGCGCGTAGCCGGCCCCTGCGGCGAGGGCGAACAGAACACCACCTGCATGTACGTCGTCAGACCCATCGCCGCCTGCCTGGGCCACCACGAGAATGGCTCCTCCGGTCACGGTGATCACCGTTCCGACGAACCAGCCCCGAATCGGCCGCACGCCGCGCCATGCCCACTCCAACGCACCAGCAAAGAAGGGGCCGCTGCCGATCGCGACGACAGTCCCGACAGCCACACCGGTGCGCTCCACACCTTCGAAGAACGACGGCGTGTAGGTCGCCACACCGAGGCCACCGACCAGCATCAACTCCCAGTTCGCACGAATTGCCGGGATGATCGCGGGGCGGTCGCGCGTCACACCGATCGACGTCCAAAGAACGACGGCGCCGATCGCGATGCGCACAGCCCCGACGCCAAGCGGCGTGGCCGAGTCCGGCCCAAGTTCGAGCGCCGTCCCTGACGTACCGAACAACATCGCCGCACCCACAACCGCCGCGATCGGTCGAGCGTTGGAGGGCACGTCTGTTGTCTAGCTGGTGCTCAGCTCAATTGATCCGTCAATTACTCAGACACAACCGACTCCACGAACCCGGGGCACATCAGAGCCTCCAACCCAGGGCGTTTCACAGCACCCCCCAAGTGGGGCCAGATCAGACCAGCGCTCTCAGAAGAAAGTTCACGAAGCAATCATCAACCTCCGAACTCGTCCACATCGACCCGCCGAGACCGTGGGTGTGCGAGGTATCGACGGGCCGTCCGACCCATCGTCGACGTCACGGTGGAGTCCATCGACGCCGACCATTCGACCGTCACCATCTCCGTCGACTTCGTGGGCCACCGCATCGGTCGGGTGCTCGCCCCCTCGTAGTTACCGGACAGAAACGCAAGGAGATGCCCGCCAACCTTGCCGTGCTGAAGCGCCAGCTCGAGTAGATGCGCCCACCTCGAAACGGTGGCGGCACAACCGATCAAGAAGCCCGCAAACTCGGCGCTTTCCGAAGAACCCGCTGAGCCCATCTCGCGACGTCCGCGCGATATCCGCGAGATGCGATCAGGGCTTCCCTGACGGCTGACACCATCCCTCGAAAACCCCGAGATGCAGCCATTCTCAGTAGTACCCCCAACGGGATTCGAACCCGTTCCGCCACCTTGAGAGTTCGACCGAAGTCGTCCGACGAGTCCGTCGAGAGCGCTCACGCCCGTCCTGTCAGGCTCGACCGTCCGTCTGATCCGGCCAGACCTGCGGGTCACGGCCAGTGGATTACCAAAATGGATTACCAAATTGTCGGCATCGGTTTGAACTCGGCGCTTCCGTCCCGCGTGATCGGGCCGTACCATTGCCGTTGGAGTTCTGCCATGAGTCACGCTGCACAACCCAACTCGCCTCGGGGTGTGCTTGGGCTGCCGCCCGACCTGACCGCTGACGAACTTGCCGCCGCTCCAATCCTTGGGTCGCTCGACGCACTCACCATCGACGACCTCACCGATGAGGAGGCTGACGCCTTCTTCGCAGCCCTCGACGGCTGAATCGACCCGCTTCCAGAATGTATCGAGTACGATACATTGATGATTGAGTATCCGATGCTGCTGCGAGCTGCTCGTCGAGCGACGGGGCTCACGCAGGCGGAACTCGCTGAACGTTCCGGGGTCGCCCGGCCGAACATCGCCGCCTACGAAGCCGGCCGACGTGAACCGCTGTTCCACGCAGGAGTCTCGCTCCTCCGGGTAGCCGGCTCGGACGTCAGCATCGAGACGCCCGTCACCTGGAGCTGGAATGGCGACCGCCGCCCCTACGCCATCCCATCACGACTGTGGCGTCTGGCCCCCGACCGGGCGCTCCGCCAGCTCGAGAGCGCTATCCACCTCTGGTGGAGCGGACCCCCACGGACCTTTGATCTCGCTGACCGACAGGACCGCCTACGCGCCTATGAGATCGTGCTCCGGGAAGGAACGCCCGACGTCATCGAATCGATCGTGGACGGAGTATTGCTCTGCGAAGCCTGGCCGGACCTGGTGCTCCCGCCCGCACTGAGAGCAGCGTGGGCGAGACTGATCCCGCGGCCGCTCGCCGACCGAGCCCAGCCTGCTGCATCGTGAACAGGCTGACCGCCGTCCAGAGCGAGGCTGCACGGATCATCTTCGACTTGAGCGAAGCAGACGGCTTCTGTGTTGCGTCTGGCTTCGCGCGACAGACGCCTCCCTGGCCACCAACAACTCGAATCGCCTACTTCGATGCGCACGTCCGAAACCAGACGACCGTTATCAAGCCCGCCAAAGCCGCCCAAACGAATTGCCGGCACCTACAGGATGTCTTCTCGGCTCCTTCAGGCTGAATTGATCTCGCTTTCGAGCGCACCCGCACTGCAGGATTGTTCACCACATCGTCTTGACGGGGAAGAGCTCGAAGGCCGAATCGTTCGTCACGATGGCGACATTCTCGAGTTCGCCTTGCGCGCAAATGAGGCGGTCGAACGGGTCACGGTGATCGACGGTATAGCCTCCACCTCGGAGTGCGTGAGCCGCTGTGACATCGAGTTCTTCGAGCTGCAATCGCTCACACTGCTGGTCCCAGCTCTGCAAGAGAGCTTCGGCTTGATCGAGCTTGCCGAGTCGACATTTCGTCGACAGCTCCCACGCCGTAGCGGCAGAAACCAGCACCTGATTTGATTCGTCCGAAATCAGCTCAGCGACGCGCCGGCTCATCCGGTCCGGGTTGGCAACAACGCACAGCAGCCCGACGGTGTCGAGCAACAACCTCAACGTGGCCACCCAATCTCGTCGAGCTCCGCATCACTCTCCATGGCGACAAGACTGGCGAGCGTAGCGTCACTGAGCGCTCCGCCAAGATCGAGCTGCCCCAACTTGCGGCGACCTTTCGAACTCTTGGCCGCGACGAGCTTCGCTACCGGGCGCCCGCGGTTGGCGATGATCACTTCATCACCGTCGGCGAGCTCGTTGATCAGGCGGGAGAGGTGTGTCTTGGCTTCATGGATGTTGACGTGCGTGGTAGCCATCCCCCATGCCACCTCGTCTACTTGGTCAAGTGGACTAACTTCGTCGGTCTACTTGCGATACGGCAGACCTGAGGGTGCTGAAAACTCGTTGGCCCTCGATCGTGAATCGCCTCGGGATTCTTCGAGCCATCAAACCCGGAACGATGTCGTGGCGGGTGAGCGGGAGTTGGCCGCCGCGCTCCGCCCTCGCTCAGCGACGGCGCCGACTCAACGCCAAGAAGCCGAGGCCCGCGAGGAGCGCCATGAAGCCAGCCCGTGCGGATGCCGTGGAACCACCGGTGAACGCCAACTCTTTGGACTCATCTGATGCCTGCTGCGCCAGTTGCACCCGGGTTTCGACCCCATCGATCGCGATGGTGCGCACAACCTCGACACCGTCAGCGGTCCGACCGCTGACCGTGGCCGCTCCGGTTGCGATCGGGTTGGCATCGGTGCCCTCAACACTAAAGGAGCCGTCGGGAGCGGTAGTGGTCCGGAACGTCGCACCGGTCGCGTCGGTGACCACGATGGAGACGTTGCCCAGCGGCTGACCATTGTCGTCGAGGAAGACTCCGCTGATGAGCGGATGGTTGGCGCCGAAGTCGCGTTTCGTCACTGGGGACGATCCGACCACGACACGAATGCGGGTCTTCGTCCCGCCATCGACATCACCCGTGGGCAGCATGCCGCGTACGAGCGACACCGGGTCGATCACGAGCTCGTAGGTCCCGGCGCCGACATTGGCGAAACGGTACGGGCTGGCGGTGCGGGCAGTGGCTACCACCACGTCATCGGACGTGGCGAAAAGACCGTCGGCACCGGCGGTGACGAGCGAGACCAACACGCCCGAGAGCGTCGCCTCACCGGGATCGGCGACGCCGTCGCGATCCAGGTCGCGGAACACCTCGCCCGTCACCTCGACGCCGGGCAGATCGAGATAGTCGGGCACCCCGTCTCCGTCACTGTCCGCGGGACGGCCGGTGCCGTTG
>Ga0105047_10007032_pt1 | contig 19019 bp, 15 predicted proteins | sample MAT04_FD_78384 | JGI IMG/M metagenome (GOLD analysis project Ga0105047, IMG submission 78384) | Freshwater microbial communities from Lake Fryxell liftoff mats and glacier meltwater in Antarctica - MAT-04 (megahit assembly) | ecosystem: Environmental > Aquatic > Freshwater > Ice > Liftoff... | reverse complement strand
TCGACGGTCATGCGGATATCGCAGTCCACAGCCTGAAAGACCTCCCAACGGTGGAGTATACTACCATCCATGTAGCTGCAATTCCACCCAGGGCTAATGTGCATGACCGACTGATTTCTGCGGCTGGTTGGGAATTTTCCGAGCTTCCTGACGGGGCCATTGTGGGTACCAGCAGCCGGCGCCGCGCCGCGCAACTGCTGCACGCGCGACCGGACCTGGAGATTCGCCCGATTCGCGGCAATGTTCAAACGCGACTCGACCAAGTCAGCCGAGGCGACTTTGACGCCACGATTCTTGCCGCAGCCGGCTTGGATCGCCTGGATTTACCAGGCATTCATAGCGTCGAGTTAGATCTCGAAACGATGCTCCCGGCTCCCGGCCAGGGTGCGTTGGGAATCGAGACTCGCCGTGACGATACGAGAATCACCGAAATTGTCGCCGCAATCGACGACGCCAACACGCGTGCCGCTGTGACGGCCGAGCGTTCGTTACTTCGACATCTCAGCGGCGGTTGCTTAGCTCCGATTGCTGCGTTTGCCGAGATCGTTAACGATCGATTATCGTTATCTGCCGTCGTGCTTTCCGTCGATGGACGCGTGCGGTTGCAACACTCAGGAGGCGGCATGCCTGAAGATGCAAAAGCGATCGGCGAAGAAGTTGCCGACGCATTGCTTGCCGCAGGAGCTGCTCGCTGGATTGCCGCAGCTCGCTAAGTTGAGCGGCAGTTAGAAAACTGAAAACTGAAAACTGAAAACTGAAAACTTATATGCATCCCATCGGTTCGCGAAGCTTGGCAGCATTCGATCGCGCAAAGAAACTGATCCCTGGCGGCGTCAACAGCCCCGCTCGCGCCTTCGGTGGAGTCGGCGGCTCACCACTGTTCATCGACCACGCCGAAGGTCCGTTCTTGTTTGATATCGATGGCAAGCGTTACCTCGATTACATCGGCTCTTGGGGACCGATGATCCTTGGTCACGCTCATCCTGAAGTGATCGAAGCCATCACCCGAGCAGCGCAGCGTGGGACCAGTTACGGTGCACCTACGGAAGCCGAAAGCGAGCTGGCCGAACGCATCATCGCAGCAGTACCAAGCGTTGAACGCGTGCGACTGGTCAATAGCGGAACAGAAGCCACCATGAGCGCGATCCGGGTCGCCCGCGGCGTCACAGGTCGAGACAAAATCATCAAGTTCGCCGGTAACTACCACGGTCATGTCGATTCGCTGTTGGTCTCCGCCGGAAGTGCCGCCGCGACGCTTGGCGTTCCCGATTCGCCCGGCGTTACCGCAGGCGCAAGCGGCGACACAATCGTGCTGGACTACAATGATTTGCCTGCGGTCACTGCAACGTTTGAAAGCCATGTTGGCAAGATTGCTGCTGTAATCCTAGAGCCGGTCGTCGGTAACATGGGTTGTGTCGTGCCGACAATGGACTTCCTCCATGGCCTCCGCAGTCTGACGCAGCAAGACGGTTCGATTCTGATCTTCGACGAAGTGATGACGGGCTTCCGATTGGCGATGGGCGGTGCACAGGAATTGTTCGGAATCACTCCTGACATGACCACGCTGGGGAAGATTGTCGGTGGCGGTATGCCGCTGGGTGCCTATGGCGGACGCGAGGAGATCATGCGACATGTGTTGCCGGCGGGACGTATTTTTCAAGCCGGAACGCTGAGCGGCAATCCTGTCGCCGTCGCCGCTGGCAACGCAACATTGCGACTGCTAGTGCAAGACCCTCCTTACGCGTATTTGGAACAAGCCGGAAAGCGTCTTGGCGAAGGTTTATCGCAAGCAGCAACCGATGCTGGGATCACTCACCAATTACAGCGAATGGGCAGCATGATGACGTTGTTTTTCAACGATTCACCGATCACCAACTGGCCCGACGCCGACCGCAGCGACCGAGCGAAGTTCGCAAGATTTTTCTGGGGCATGATCGAGCGCGGCGTGTACTTTCCGTGCAGCCAATTTGAAGCACTATTCTTCAGTCGCACCCATACGATGGACCACATCGAGCAAACGATCGCTGCCGCCAAGTCCACATTCGCGACCTTTTGACACTGTTCAGTGGAGAGCAATTGTCCCAATTGCTCCGAAAACAATTGCGACAATTGTTCTACACTGACAGGAAAACCCTTGCCGAATTCATTCGATCAATCTGTCGAGGTACCGCAAGTCTGAACTCGCGTCTGCTGAAGAAAACGCCTGCTTTGACTTGATACAGATATGTATCGATGCAATAGTGCATCGATAAATAAACCCCATCGAGATCGCGAAATGCCCGATAAAATGCGTAACATCACCGGAAATCCTGTCTCTGGTACGGACTTCCATGGCCGCTAGTTAGAACTAAAGGAACTTCTGCGGTCCGTTAAAAATGGAAATCACGTCCTGATTTTGGCTCCTCGTCGCGTCGGAAAATCGTCTGTCGTTGCCGAAACTGAACGCTTACTCTCCGAAAATGGCTGGAAAGTTGTCAGCGTCGACGTCCAGCACGCCGAGGACGAAGCTGGCTTCCTGCAGCTTATCAACGAAGCGATTAGCGAATCTCAAATTCAGCTCGATAAAACTGTCGGCGAAAGCATCAAGAGCGGTATTCGGGCGTTCCGTTCGGCGCTACGTGGGACATGCGGTTCTATCGGACTCGATTCATTCGTGCATAAGCATGAGCTTGAACGTTCCATTAACGACCTGACAGAAATGACCATCGGTGCTTTTACAAGCGACGACGCCAAATGCCTATTACAACGCCTAGCAAACGCGGAATCGGAAATCGACAGGCTTCCCGATGATGTGATCGACGATATCCTCACTCACGTCGCAGGCAACACTGGCGGAGCAACTCGTGAACAGTTATGTGGAGCATTAGTTGCCGCGGCTCCGCAAGCGAATCCTGACGAACTGCAATCGCAACAACGTAGTTTGCTAAAGCTGCTCGCTGATGATGGATACGTTTTCGAAGAAGATGGTCGAGTGCAATTTTTGTCATTCCTGCTTCGCGACTTCTGGAAGCAAGAATTCCCAATATGAAACTCAGTAGAAATCAATCCGGCAAACCGCTTCGTATTCGCGCGTTCAATCAGCATCGGCTTAACTCCGAAGAAATTCGCGCGGCCTTTGTTGCGCGACAAAAGCTGTTCGATTTTATCGTGCGCGACATTGCCGCTCATAAACCCAATAGTGTTCCGCAGCATCACTTGATCGTTGGTCAGCGAGGGATGGGTAAGTCATTGTTGTTGCAACGAATCGCCGTAGAGTTGCTTGCGGAACCGTTGTGCCAGGAATTCCTACCGCTGACTTTTCCTGAAGAGCAGTATATCGAGGTTGATCGCTTATCGAAATTTTGGTTGAACTGCCTTAATTCGGTAGCCGATGCGATGGAGCGGGAGAACAACACAGCGACGGTGCGCGAGATTGAGGCGACCGTTCGTAAATTGGAAATCATGGATACCGATGAAATCACATTTGGTGAGCAGTGCTTCGAAGCGTTCCGCGAAATATGGAAGAAATTGAACCGCCGCCCAGTCTTGCTGATCGACAATTTCAACATGCTGCTCTCTCGGCTGCGCGACAGTGACTACATACTACGCGGACACTTCACAAAGCGAGGTGGTCCGATTCTGATCGCAGCTTCCACGATCTATCCCAACCAGACGGAAGATTACGGAGCCGCTTTCTACGAAGGTTTCAAGCCCCATGTTCTGAATCCATTATCACTAGAGGAAATAACTGACGTCTTTCGGAATCTGGCCGAGGCAAGAGAGCGAACCGATCTAGTAAATCACATCCAGCAGGAAAGGCCGAGACTTGCTGCGCTGCGGGATTTAACGGGAGGAAATCCGCGAACGGCATTATTGCTATTCGAATTATTCGCGGGCGGATTCTCCGAAGATGCTTACGAAGACCTGGACGCATTGTTGGATGTCGTCACGCCGCTTTACCAATCGCGTTTGGACCAGTTATCGCAACAGGCCCAGACCATCGTCGGCGCATTGGCTCGTAACTGGGCACCGATGACCAAGGCCGGAATCGCGAAATTAGCACGCGTTAACTCAGCCAGTGTGCCTTCTCAACTGGGGCGGTTAAGGGAGATGGGGCTCGTTGAAGAAACGCCAATCTTTCCTGGGAAGAAGACGGGTTACCAGATTGCCGAGCGTTTTTTCAATATCTGGTATCTGATGCGTTTCACGACTCGGCGACAACGATCAAGTTTATCTAGTCTCGCACGTTTTCTTAAAGAATATCACGCCCAAAGAATTCATCGCATTGGTATTAAGTTCACCGTCGCTGGTTCCAGGCGGCAAAGGCGATAAGGCTCAAGTAGATCGCAATGATATCGCAAGCTCAATCTGTCAGGACCTCAGTTGAGGAACATTGTAGAACAACTGCAGGCAGAGCAGAAAAAACTAGAGAGTCAATTCGGCGAGGACCTGACGATCGACTCCGTCCAGCAATGATTGGGGCAATGCGGCTTCGAGCGTGCGTTTGTACTGGATGCTCTGCTACCGCAATGCACTCATGTAAAAGCTGAAGATTCGCTTCTGATCGGTGCTGGCCATCGAAACGGGATAGGCGAAGTCGAAGGCCAGCGGTGCTGGTCCAAGCATCGGAATCGAGATTCGAAGCCCGACGCCTGGAGCGACGCGAAAGTCATCTTTGTTGATTTCAATATCTCGCTCGACGGTTCCAAAATCACAGAACGCGACACCGCGAAACGCGTCATCAGCGGTGATCGGGAACATATATTCTACGGTGTTGAGCCATTGAAAACGACCACCGACTTGAACGCTGTCTTCTGTGGGGCTGGCACCACGAAAGTTAAAGCCACGCATCGTTGCGTAACCACCGGCAAAATAGTTTTCGAACAACGGAGTGTCTTCGCCGCTAAAACCAAGTCGCGTGCTGAACGAAACGGTCTGTCTGCCAGAACCGTCTGCACGCTCGGATAACAAAAGATAATTTCTGTTTTCGATTTCAAAGCGTGAGTAGCCAAAGTCACCAAACGCTTTCTCATAACCGAACTCGAAAAAGTGCCCTTCGCTGGGTTGGAAGGGGCTGTTCCGAGTGTCGTGAGTCAAACGGAACTCACCGGTGAACAGTTGGTTGTTACCGACAACCTCGTTCAACTTGCTGACCGTGTTGACTCGCGGGTTGGTGACCTCAACGTTCTGCCCGTTAAGACCCGTTGTCAACGATAACTCGGGTGTAACGCGGTAGCCGAGGCTAACGCGACCCCCAAGCCGTTCTTCGTTGTAGTCTAGAAATCGCCGATCGTAGAGGAAAGCCGACACCCCAAAACTGACCGGAGAGTCGAATAAGTTGGGTTCTGCAAAGCTTGCGGTGTAACGTTTGAATATTGACCCCGGCGCGGCTTCGACTCGCAACGTTTGGCCCGCGCCACGAAATGCGGTGCCGCTTGCTAAATCCCGGAAACTTGTTGGCCAGCGAGTGATATCAAAGTTTCGTTCGTCGACGGTGATCTGCCCTGTCACGCCCGCATCACTATTAACGGCACCACCGAACATCAGCCGACCGGTGCGAGCGGGATAGCCCGTAATCTCCAAGTCCGCTGTTCGCGTATTGGGAATATAGATCGGTGTTTCCGATTGCGCACCGGCGTACGGATCATTGAGATTTCCAAAGGCTGGCGAGTCTAAACCTTGCCCACCTACGACGGGTGCTCCGTAGCTAGGGTCGCTGTAAACGGGAACGCTAAGCCCCGTATCGCCAAACAGCGACGGTGGTGGCAATGAGCCGCCTGGAATTTGCGGCGGGGCTGCGTTCACCGGCGGCGGCAGCGGTTGCGACTGCGGGATGGGGAATCCGCTGAGCGGTACTGCGTTGTTTTGAGGTGGTTGATAAGTCTGTGCTTGAGGCTGTATCGCAGCCGCGCTCATCGCCGGGTTTTGATAGCCGCCCGGCAGTTGATAGACCGAAGGGGGCTGAGGACCTAAGGCAGGATTATTATTGGGAACCGTGTAGGCGCTTGGAGGCGGTGGAGCTGCGTACGTTCTAGGGTATTGCCTAGCGATGTACGTGTCCCCGCTCTGGTCATCCGCCGGAATCAGTTCACCATCGACGTAATTAACAGGTGTAAGAATTGGATGCGCCGGTAAAAACGCAGTCTGCGGCGGGTCGGACGCGAGCGGTGAGACTCCCGGTGCAAGGCTTCCACAGCCGGTCGGTACGAGCAGCAACAACCCCAGCCAGAACAGGCAGTCGCATCGCGATTGGGTGTTTGTAAGGGTCATAAAAACAGATTCCGTACCGAACGATCGATCAATCAATGAGGTCTTAGCGTCACTCGTCTTCGTCTACCGGGACGACTTTAATATCAGGCGGGTCCGCGACCGCCGGATTCACTTCCAACAGGCTTTGCCGTTCGATACGGCGTCGATTCATTTCCAAGGTCCGACGATTGATGAATTCACCTTCAACAAGGTCGATTTGATTCAGCAACGTCGTATCTTTCATCAAGTGCGGTTCGCCTTCAATGTTGACATTGATGTTGCGAATCTTCCAACGATCACCCTCCCCGATGGTGTAGACCAAGTCGACGAGGTTGGCTTCGTCACGCATCACGGTCTGAGGTTCGATTTCCGAGTAGATGAATCCAAGCGAACCATACGCATAAGTGATTTCACCAGCGTCTCGGCGCATCAGGGTCCCATCGAACATGTCGCCAGCTTTGAGTTCAAGCAGGTTCATCAATGATGCCGTTTCAATGTATTGATTGCCGACGATGCGAACTTCGTTGACCTTGTATCTTGCCCCTTCGTCGACAACAAAGGTTACGGTAATCCACTTGCCAGTCTCGTCGTATTCCAGCCGTCGTCCCACGGTTGCGGTCAGGAAGCCAAGGTTGTGATAGTACGACTCCAGGACTTTGACGTCCTCGTCGATCTTGGTCAGATCAGCGGTATTGTTGATGTGCCGCAGGACGCCACCGAATGGCCCACGCGTCTTGACAATTTTTTCCAGCCGGGCTGCCGTCACAATCGTGCCGCCCTCCACACGAACTTGTTCAATTCGTTCTTTGGGGCCTTCGTTAATGCGAAAAATGACAACTTGAGAATCCGCCCCGCTGCCTCGAACCGTTTTGATCGCAACCTGATTGAAGCCTTCTTCTTTGTAGTAGTCGACGAGCCGACGCCGCGCCGATTCAATCGAAAACTCGCTCATCGGATCTCCGGCAGCGATGCCAGCTCGACTGCCTAGCTCGCGTTCATTCAGGGCGCGGTTGCCATGGTAGACGACCTTGGTGAGAGTTGGTCGCTCCCGCACTTCGTAGCGTACCGACATCCCGCCAGGAACTTCCTTGGTTTTATAGGTCACATGCTCAAAAGCACCCATGTCATTGAGGCGACGAATGTCGGAGAGCACGGTTTCGTAGTCGTAAAAACGGTCTTTGCGAGTCTGAAGTTGCTGAAAGATCTTTTCGGTGCTGACGTTGACGTTGCCGACCACGGAAACATCAACAACGACCGTATCGCCGGTTTCTCGGTGTGCCTTCATCCCGCCGCGTTCATGGATGTAATCACGAAACGATGGTTTTTCGGGAGGTCCGCCTGGGCCGCCGCCGGCTCCGCCCGCGCCACCCCCGCCACCGAATTGCGCGAGCACGGCCGAATCCGTCAGGATCAACGTCGCGAAAAACAGCGGGACTATCGGAAAAACCAGGCATCGACGCATGGGCAATCTCCAGAGGAATTCAGACGCAGGTAACTTCATCAGGCCGTTACTACCACTGCCGAGCGAAAAGAAACAAGGTGAATTCGCAGATCACCTGAATCGCCACGCTAGTCGCAAACATTTTTATCAGGCCCATCTGGCTATCGAATCGAACTGAGATCGACGCGCTCACCGGTCAAAGAACTCTGGTCGGCCGCGTGCAGGATGCTGGCGGCTCGGAATGCATCGTCTAAGTCGTTAAGCCGACGCACGAGGCTGGTCACAATGCGGTGGAACTGCGTCAACATCTGCTCACCAACCGGCATTTCGGTATCGAGCGACTCCAAGTGCCGGCCGGCCTCATCAAACCAGACCAACGACGACGGTAAGTCGATGAACGCCACTCCACGTTCGCAGCAGATCTGCATTGCTGACGGCGGGCGAAAGGCAATCGCTTCGTGCCACGCGGCGGGAATGTACTGACCGCAGCTTAACTGGCACATCACCTCCGGACCGCTGGCTGATGCCGGAAAACGAAGACTAAAACATTGGTAGTCGCGTTCATCGGTCAGGCTCGGTGTATGCCCGATGGAAGCATTCGCATGATGGACAAGTGCTGTCACATTGGACGGGTTTCGCCCAACGACATACCTGCACCAGTCGATCAACTCGATCAGCTCACGACGACTTTCAGCCAGCGGGTCCGAGTCACAAACGCCGCCTGGTTTGGTCGGTACTGCGGACAAACGTCGATGGCAAAAAATCAACTTTGGCGGCCCTAGTTTTGTCGCAATCAGCTCCTTCAACCGCAGCGTCGCTGGCGCGAATCGACGCGGTAATTCCGCCATAAAAGCGATTCCCGATTCGTCGACCTGCTTGCGTATCGCCGCGTCTGCCGTGGGATCAAATTGCGGGTCACCGGCCCAGTAAACTGCCTTGCCCGCTTCGCATGCGGCCAACACTGGCAGCCAACCGTGCCAGGAGCGTTCGAGGATCATGACGGCATCGATGTCGCTTCGATTCATCATCGCTCGGTAGCCGTCAACAACGTCGGCCTGAAACTCGGTGGCGACTGCTTCTGCCTTCTTGGCGACACCACAATAAACGGCTCGAACGGTAAACCGATCTTGCAACATTCGCAGCGCTGGACGGTGGCGATTTTGCCAGGCGGAGCCAATCTCGATCAGACCAATGCGTAATTTCATCGTTCAGTTCTTGGAAAAGTAAGAAAACTTTTGCGTCTAAATGCTAGCAATATATACTCTATCTGGGGGTCCATTAGCGACGGAATCGAGCCCGTTGGAGGTATGTTAGTGGCTTTCGAATCGGTGTTGCCGTCTATTTTCGGATCACCACCGCTTGGGGGCGTCAAGATCAGTTTAGGCGGAAAATCGAAAAAAGCACTTGTTGACCTCTCCGGAAGGTCCTTAAAATCCCGACCCGTCCGATTTACCCTTAAACTCAAGCTGATCGACAAGGAGCCACCAGCTTACCCAACATTAACGATTTATGTTTCACTTTCGAGAAGGAGTTTCTCATGCTGTGTTTGGTACTTGTAGCCGCTCTCGTCACCCTGTCCGGCACGTCGCCTGATACTACTCATAACTACGCGGAGGCATACCGCAAATCGCAAGTGGAAGGGAAGCCCTTGTTAGTCATTGTCAGCGCAAAATGGTGTCCCGCGTGCCATACGCTAAAGGATACGACAATCCGGGACCTGGAAACGAGCGGTCAATTGTCCGAGGTTAACGTCGCTGTTGTCGATCGCGACGTCGAACCAGAATTGGCCAAGCAATTGATGCGTGAACAGAAGATTCCGCAGATCATTGTTTTCTCCAAGAGCACAACCGGCCGGTGGGAGCGATCGCAGTTGATTGGGTACCAGCCACAGGGCCCGGTTCGCAATTTGATCCGCTCGGCAATTTCGGCCCTTCGCCGCGGCTAAGGATCACGGAGACAGTCAGTGGCTGGGGCGGGAAGTACCTGGCTCGCACTGTGAATTGCAGTCGATACGAGTGCAATTGTCCCAATCGCTTGGAGAACAATTGGGACAATTGTTCGACTCGATGAGCGATAGGCGGGACGCAATTTTTGGGCTGATCGGTTATGTTGTTGCGTCGAAGCGGTAAGTCAAAAGGCTGATCGTTTCGGTACGACGAAGACCAAAATCAAATTGAAAATTAGTAACCTCGCCGAAACAAAACCGCTGAAGCCATGCAGTTTCCAGATTCCGTCGCTCATCTCATTCAACCGGATTTCCCGCTTGCTTCTTTGTTGTGGCTGGGGATCGGTGGCCCAGCACGATATTACGCTGAACCAACCAACCGCGACGAACTGGTAGCGCTTGTTCGTGCGGCGGCTGGCGCGGGCGTTGCCGTTCGCGTGCTTGGTGGTGGCAGCAATGTGCTGGCGCGAGAAGCCGGCGTTGATGGGCTGGTGATCTCGCTGAGTGCCTCGCCGCTGTCGCAGTTCTCGATCGACGGCACACGTCTGGAAGCTGGTGGCGGAGCGAAACTCTCGCACGTGGTGACGCATGCCGTTGGTGCAGGCTTGGCTGGGATCGAGCATTTACTCGGAATTCCTGGTACGGTCGCCGGTGCTTTGGTTGGCAACGCAAGTGCTGACGGTCGGGATATTGGTTCGGTCACAAGCGAAATCGAAGTTCTGAATTTGGCTGGGCAAATCGCGACCATGCGAGGTGATGAAGCGCAGTTTTCTCATCGGCGCTCAGGGCTGGCTGGGCTGATCGTGCTCAGCGTCGTGTTCCAGCTTGATCGTCGCGATTCGCAATCGTTGACCAAGCGAATGCAGAAACTATGGATTGTCCGAGGTGCAGCGCGTCCTCAAGGTTTGTCACGGATTGCAATGCCGTTCGTTGATCCCGATGGCGCAACGGCCGAAAGATTGATAGCAGACATCGGTTTATCAGGGCTTCGTGAGGGCGGAGCATCGTTAAGTACAGAACATCCGCACTTTCTGATTGCTGGCGAATCAGCTACCAGCCAAGACTGCCTGAGGCTGATTGAGCGAGTCCGAGAACAAGTGTTACTTCAGACTGGGATCGACTTGCAGACAAGTCTGCAAATTTGGTAATCCATCCTGACGCGGCGTTCGTTTGACGACGAACCCAGGCCGTGATTCCGCACTCTGGAGAGTGTTGCGAAGGATAGTCTCAAACTAACGCCCGCGAATTAGCTCGCGAAAACGGATTTGACGTGAAGGGCGACGATCGAAATCAAGAATCGCAACGTCCCGCTCGGAGGATTCTCCAGCGTCTTGTTAAAGCGCCAGCAGCCTGGGCGATGGTATGGCCGGCGGCCCTTGTAATTGGCGGCTATGTTGCTTGGCAGAACTGGGGTGCCCAGCATGTCGCGAAAAAGTATTACGCCATCACGCCTGAGAAAATGCATGTCACGGCGCGGCCAGATTACATCGATACGGACATTGCTCCCACAGTCTATTCAGACTCGCGATTAGATCAGTTATCAATGCTTGATCCGTCAGCTGCCGGACGGATTGCATCGGCATTTTCGTTTCATCCGTGGGTTCATCGCGTGCTGGCGGTTTCGAAGCTCCCCGGTGGCGAGGTCGATGTACACGTTCAATACCGTCGCCCAGTTGCGATGGTATTTGTCATCAGTCGCCATTCAGAAGTTCAGGGGCGATCGTTCTTTGCGATCGACGAGGAAGGCGTGCTTTTGCCAACCAAAGAGTTTTCGCGTGAGGAGACGATGAATTACGTCCACATTGAAGTGCCCGACGTTTATCCCACCGGCGGCGTTGGGTCAACATTTGGCGATGCCAGAATCACCGGTGCCGCCAAGGTTGCAGCCGCGATCGAACCGCATCGTGCGATCTTGAAATTGAAAAGCATTCGTTTGGACGAAACGTCGCGAACTGCGCCCGTGCCACAATATGAGTTCTCCACGAGCGACGGTCGAGACTTTTTTTGGGGCAGTCCACCGGGAGAGGAAATGTATGGCGAACCAAAAAGCGACATTAAGATTCGTCAGTTGATCGAACGAATTGCGTCGGACCCTGGCAAAGAGCCGGGCAAACGGATCGGCCTTAAGTGAGCGAGATCTTCAGGCTATCGTTTTCGGAAGCGACACGCTGGAACTGACCTGTCCAACCTCAACGATTCCCATGCCGCCACTTACCGTCCAACCATTGCTCGCGACGCATTGGTCGGCAAGATTTGGTCTATGAATTTGCTCAGCGATGTTGTCGTGTCTTTGGAGATTTTCACACGATCTCCCGCTTGAAGCGAGTAGTCGGTTTCTGGCCGAACGGTTTCGCCTTCGTCATCAAATCGAACTACCATTTTCGCTCCCGCAAAGTCCGTCGGAGAGGGCCGATAAACGGTAACGATCATCCGCCCCATTTTTTCCTGAATACCGGTTTGCTTTAACAAGTCGCCGACGAAAACGGGCCGCCCATTCGGTGGCAACGGCAAAACTCGGATCGGCTGAGTATCACCCTCGACTTGCAAGACCAACGCGTTTTGCGACTTGGCCTGCCTAACTCGCTGGAACGCTTCACTGGAGTCGGAGCCTTGCAGCGTGGCTCGCTGATCAAAAACCAACTCTTTGCTCGGCTTGCTAAACATGCTGCAGCCGCCGCAATTTAGGATCATCAACGTCGCGATCGCACCTGGTAAAGCAGCCGTGAGCGTGGGGAAATGCTTGATTGAGTGCACGGCTATGCTTCCAGTAGTCAGGGCAAACGACAAGGCAAACCTTGCCGCCTAGGTAGTCTGTAAGGTCAATCGGGTCATGGCGATGATTTCTTTAAGGAGGAATCGCAAAAATACGGATTTGTGGCGATCATCCGCTTGGTTCGACTGTCCCAGATCGCCCCCAATGGCCTTGCGCGATTGGTGAAGAAGATTTGGGACAGTCTAAAAAGGCAAAGAGCTCGCCCGCCCAATCTCGTCGATTCCACTCAACATGAACTGGTTCGTCCCTGAATCGATCTCAGCAAACGTGCTCATCCTTGCCCTTGCTGACTTGTTAAACTGGTGGGCCGCCGATTCGAGCGGTTGAGCACGGACCATAGTTGAAGGGAGACGAGATGAAGATTTATACCCGCACTGGCGATATGGGCAGCACGGGGCTATTTGGCGGCCCGCGAGTGTCCAAAGACGATGATCGAATCGAAGCCTACGGAACCGTTGATGAATTGAACGCGGCAATCGGCATCGCTCGATCTTCGGGAATCCCGGGAGATATCGATGGACAACTGGCCACGATTCAAAGCGAGCTGTTTTCGATGGGGGCCGAATTGGCGACGCCGGACCCTGATAAACATGCGGTCCGCTTAATCGGCGAAAAGCACATCGCTCGCTTGGAGCAAACGATCGATTTGCACGAAGCCACCTTGACGCCTCTGAAGCATTTCATCCTTCCGGCGGGTTCGCCAGACTCGACACAACTGCACCTGGCACGAGGCATCTGCCGCCGGGCGGAGCGTCGCGTGGTCACGCTGGTTCGTCGGCACGAAGCCAGCGTCAGCGAGGCGTTGATGATTTATCTCAATCGGCTAGGAGATTTGCTGTTCGTGCTCAGCCGAGTTGCCAACGCTCGCGCTGGCGTTAGCGAGGTTTTGTGGGTAAAACCTGAACCAAATGAGTGAATCAGGCCCAGACTTCATCGTTGGCGGCTTGTCGCTTCGGGCTGCTAACCTCAAAATGACCTCCTAGTCGCTCATTTCAAGCAAGTTTTTTAAGCATCGTCGTTCCATAAAGGGTTCAAAGGCCGTGAAAAAAGTCGAAGCCATCGTTCGCCATTTTAAGCTCGAAGATGTGAAGAACGCGTTGACGGAAGCCGGTATTCATGGCATGACGGTCAGCGAAGTACGGGGATTCGGTCGCCAGAAAGGCCATACCGAGATCTATCGCGGCACCGAATATGCCATCGATTTCGTGCCTAAAGTGAAAATCGAAGTCGTCTGCACAGACGACAATTTGCAAACTGTGATCGATACCGTTTTGCAAACGGCGCAAACGGGGCAGATCGGTGACGGCAAGCTTTTTGTTACCAACCTTGAAGACGCCATCCGAATCCGAACGGGTGAGCGAGGCGAGGACGCTCTCTAACGGCCCGTTTCGGCGGTTGGCGCGAGCGGAAAATTTCTTATCGATGACAGTATCTTCTCCTTTGATCGAGTCGGTAGTGCTGGATGCACGTAACCGACTGCGCGAAGGTCGAGAGAAAATCAAAAAGCAACATGATCAAGGAGCTCCCGGTCCTCAGGTCTGCGCGCAAATCACCGACCTCTTCGACGGCATCATTCTTGATATCTGGAATGCAGCGGTAGAACAATTGCTTACACCATCGCAGCGTTCGAAGCTGGCCCTGGTGGCGCATGGTGGCTACGGGCGACGCGACTTGGCACCGTACAGCGATGTTGACATTATGCTGGTTCCGATGCGTGGCGCTGGTTCAATCGTGCAGCCCGTTGCCGCAAGGTTGTCACGCGATATTGTCGACGCAGGCTTGCAGTTAGGGTTTTCGGTTCGAGGACCTGGCGAAGCATGCCGATTGGCTTGGCGCGATCCGGTCATTTTTTCATCGCTCGCCGAGTCTCGACTTCTTTCCGGAAGCCTGAAGGTCTACAGCCGTTTTTTTAATGCTCTTCGAGGTGGTGCCAGGCGTCGACGAAGTTTGCTGGTCGAAATGCTCTACCACGCTCGGCGCGAGGAACGCGTCAAATGGGGCGAAACGAATTACTTACTTCGCCCCAACGTGAAGCGATCGCGCGGCGGACTGCGTGATCTCCAGTTCATCCGCTGGGTTGGGTTTACCTGCGACGGTGAAACCGAGCCCGATCGCTTGGTCAAGCTTGGAAGATTGCCTGCGGACGATTTTCGACGCATCCGCCAAGCCTATGCGTTCCTGCTGCGTGTGCGAAACGAATTGCATTTCGAGCATGGGCGTAGCCAAGATGTGCTTGATCGACCGACGCAAATGAATATCGCAGCCAAGTGGGGCTACCAAGCAAGTGAAGGTCGACTGCCCGTTGAGTTCTTCATGCAAGACTATTTCGAGCATACTCGTAACGTTCGCTACGCGGCGTCGTACATGTATGACGACGCGCGCCGATTGCCGCTCTGGTCGCGCGCGTACGAGCGTGTGATGTCACGCAAAGTTGATGAATCGATTCGACTTGGACCGCACTACGTTTGGGTTGAAACTAAACGATTGCCAGAATTTGCCAAGAACCTCAACGACGTGTTGCGTTTGATGGACATCGCCAATCGACATCGGCGTCGAATTTCACACCCGACGTGGCAAGCGATTCGCGAGGCGATGATCGCACGCCAACCCGCAGCGCCGGACGAGTCCGCTGTTCGGTCGTTTTTGTCATTGATGAGTCGCCCAGGCCAACTAGCCGACCTGCTCCGTCGGCTCAATGAGTTGCGAGTTTTGGAGCAAGTCATTCCCGCAATGAAACGAGCTCGCGGCTTGCTTCAGTTCAATGAGTATCACAAATACACGGTCGATGCGCACTGCATTCGCGCGGTCGAAGCGGCGACTCGTTTTGAAAAGAAAGAAGGCCCGGTCGGTGAACAGTACCGACAACTCGACGACAAAATGATGTTGCACTTGTCGTTGCTCATCCATGACCTTGGCAAAGGGTTCGAAGAAGATCACAGCGACGTGGGCAAGCGAATTGCCGCCGAGACTGCGGAACAATTGGGACTCGATGAGTCGTCCAGTGAAACGCTGCAGTGGTTGGTCCATAAGCATCTGATCATGCATTACGCCGCCTTTCGACATGACCTAAGCGACCCGCAAATTGTCAGCAAGTTTGCCGATCAGGTCGGCTCGCAGCAGCGATTGGACTTGCTCACCTTGATGTCACTTGCCGATCTCACGGCGGTCGGTCCAGATGTTCTGACCGATTGGAAAGAGTATCTCGTCGAAGACTTATATACACGTACGTCCGCCTTTTTTAGAACAGGTCAATTGCCAGGCGCACCAAGTCCGCTGACCGAAAAAGCCCGAGACGAAATTCGCCGGCTCTTGAGCGGTGTCGGCTACACGGCGCTAGCCGAATCCATGCTTCGCGGACTCACGGAAACCGTTGTCCTCCGCAGTCCACCCGAATACCTCGCCAATCTGGTACGTGATGCGATCAATGGCCAGGAACAAGGGACGACGATCTGTCGCGGACGATTTGAAGCCAGTCGTGGTGCGACCGAGTATACCGTTGTAACGAACCAGAAAGATCGTCCCATCGGTACGTTTGCCAGAGCAACCGCCGCGCTCGCCGACTCGGGGTTGTCGATCCTCAAAGCCGAAATTGAAACACTTGATGGTGATTGGGTTTGGGACACGTTTCTTGTCGAAGATCGTGAAGCAAGTGGCTTTTCAGATGAGCGAATTGCGAAAGTGGCGGCGAAGGTACGCGACTTCATGATCGATGAAACTCGCCCCTTCTCGGTGCATCGCCGGTATTGGTTGCCGACGGATAAATTCGAATCGAAAACCATTAAGTTGCAGCCTGCCAAAGTCAGCTTTGACAATGAGACGATGGACCGTTATACGATCGTCTTATTGTTTGCCTATGACCGACCTGGATTATTGGCTTCCATCGCATCCACGTTTGCACAGCTCCAAATCGTTTTGCATTTCGCCAAGATCAACACGCACCTCGATCAGGCCGTTGACGTGTTCTATATCACCGAACTCGGCAATCAAAAAATCGATGACGCTGATCGACTCGAACAGATTCGATTTGAACTGCTGGATGCGGTTGCAACCGATGGTGACGATGCTTGACTTTAGCGATTAGCGAAAGTCGGCTCGGAACATCGATTGCGATGCCAAGCAACCAAAGCACCAAAATTATTTCTGCTGGTTTTGCTTGCACAGTCACGATCGCGCGGCAACGCTTATGAGGATGAATTTGAAGTGCGAAACTTTTTGGTTTCGCACCTTTGGCTTGCGGATAAAACAAGCCATTGAGGATTCTTACGAAGGTCCGCCTCCCTCTTAGATGGCAGTTGTCACGGAATGACGGCGCAATGGATCGCTTCCCCGATCCGTGTTTCGTTTGCCCCAACGCAGCACCATCGCCAAATTAAGCAAGGAAGTTTTCATGCGATCCACCAATCTCCTGGTAGCACTGCTCGTTTTCGCTGTCCCGTCCATCGTCAATGCTCAGTACGACTTTGACGACTTTATCAACGCGGTCGAAGCTGGTCAGGCAAAGACGCCGGTATCAGCACCATCGTTAGAAATGCCGCAACTGGCTCAGATACCCAGCGGGTCAGTCACTGCTAACGCAGACGGCATTAACATGCCACAAGCGGTCCCCGCCGAAAGCCCAGTTCAGCTTGAGCCAATTCAATTTTCAATGATCGAAGACTACCCACCGCCAATGCAGGTTAACTTCGAAGAGTTGTTCCAGCAGCAGGACGTTGGCTTAGCCGACCCTTCGAGGCCTTGCTCCTGCAACTCCGCCCCGGCAGCGTGCCAGAGCTGCCGTCACGCGAGACACCATCGACAATGCACGGTAATGCCTTACCAAACCCCTGAACTGCCAGCGCCAGCATCGCTGCGGGGTTACTTCAATGCGTCGCCTTGCATTGCCAACGTCTGGGATGGCTACGCCTGCGAAGCATCTGCCCACTGCGCCAAGACGCAGCAACGCATCAACGGAACGAACGGAAAATGTCACCGATGTGCTCGCGGAAAACAGCCATGCGAGTGATCTCCTGAGGAAAATGCTGCCGGCAAGCCCGACCGCACGCTGAACCGATTTTTTCTTGATCAAACCCAATTCGGTTGAAGGTCGTGCATTGAACGTGCCGATAAACCTTCTACCATGGATTGGGAGGGTGGAACGATCGGTACCATCGTTCCAGCGACTGATGGGCCATGGTGAGGCAGGGAGGGCTTCACCATGGCCCCTCTTCTTTTACTCTCACGCTTCCCGCTTGCGAAGCATCTTGCTATCGTCGTCGTTTGTGGTAACGCAACTTTTCTGAACGACTAACTCGAAGCGCTGCTGAACTCAGCAACGGCCTGAGCACGAATCATTGAACTGACGCATCCCTTGCGTCGTATCACGCTCACTAAAACTGCGATCCGAGCAGACTATTCCCAACGGATTTTTTCCGTTTGAGGTGCAGCGTGCGAGTGTTCAATGATCCCCGGTGGTTCTCCGCTACCAGCGTGAGCTGTTTTGGGCTTTTGTTGTTTACTGTTTTGCTGATCGGCTGCGGCAGTCGTAGCGATTCAGGAGTCAGCAGGATGACTTCTGCAAATCAAGAACCAATGCTTCTTGTTGACGATGAGGGGCCAAGGAGAAAACCGCGAAGCTTACGATTCGATCGAAGAAAACGAGTTCTTTGAGACGCTCGTCAATTACTTCCCCTATAAATACGACGAGCCATCCGGCGAGTTACCGTTCTCCGTATCAACAGAAATCGCGGCATGTCCCTGGGAGCCGGAGCACCAGCTCATGCGAGTCGCGTTGCGCGGTCGTACCGTAGATTTCGCTCGGCGAAAACCTTGCAATCTCGTCTTCTTGATGGATGTTTCTGGGTCGATGAAATCCTCCGACAAACTTCCGCTTGTAAAAACCTCGCTCGAGATGCTTATCGGAGAGCTCGATGGCGACGATCGTATCGCGATGGTTGTCTACGCCGGTAACAGCGGCTTGGTACTTGATAGCACACCGGTCTGTGAGTCACACAAGATTCTGTCAGCGCTGGATCGACTGTACGCGGGCGGTTCAACCAACGGCGGAGCGGGGATTGAACTCGCTTATCATGTCGCTCGTGAGAACCAAGATTTTCGTAACGACAAGAAGGACGCGGGCGAGATCGGGTCAGGTCACACGGTCACTGCTTTCTACGAGCTGATTCCAAAGGGAGCCGAGATGCCAAGCAAGCTTGGTTGCCCAGCAGAATTCATCGAGCAAAAACACGCCGAGCAAAACCAAGCCTTTAGTGACGATACAGAAACGATGCTAACGGTTAACTTGCGATACAAACAGCCTGATTCTGACATCGGACAGCAGTTCCTAGTACGAGTCGCCAATGAAGCTCTGAATCGTGAACCCGCATCGAACGATTTTCGATTTGCGACCAGCGTCTTAGCGTACGGAATGTCGCTTCGCGACAGTCAGTACGCTGACAGATCAACTTGGGACTGGGTCATATCGAATGCTCAAGACAGTAAAGGCAAAGACCCATCTGGGTTGCGAGGCGAATTTGTGTAACTAAGCTGGTAGGGCGTAGTCATTCTGCATTGCTCAATTAGCCGTTTGGGCGCTAGCCCCGGTTAAACGCGTGAACCGGGGCTAGCGCCCAAACGGCTAATACACTGAAACGATT
>Ga0105047_10007031_pt1 | contig 19019 bp, 9 predicted proteins | sample MAT04_FD_78384 | JGI IMG/M metagenome (GOLD analysis project Ga0105047, IMG submission 78384) | Freshwater microbial communities from Lake Fryxell liftoff mats and glacier meltwater in Antarctica - MAT-04 (megahit assembly) | ecosystem: Environmental > Aquatic > Freshwater > Ice > Liftoff... | reverse complement strand
GCCTTCACACGGCAGAGGTCACAGGTTCGAATCCTGTATCGCCCACTCGAGAAACCCCTCCTCAGCGGGGTTCTTTCTGCGCTTGAGGTTGTGGGCGGTGGTTCCTGGCTCAGGTGGGCGACTCGGCGGTTAGGTACGCCGGGATGTCGCGTCGGGCGTGGAGGACTCGCCAGATGTCGATGCGGTCGTCGTCAGGCACGTAGAACAAGAGGTACGGGAAGCGCTGGAGAGGCCAGCACCTCAGATCGGGGATATCGAGCTCGAAGGCGAACCGAAGCGAGCCGATCAGGGGGTATTCGCAGAGGTGGGTGATCGCTGCCTCGAGCTCATCGACGAAACCGAGCGCTGTTTCGGGGCCCGCCTCGCTGCGGTAGTGGGCCACCGCCTCCTCGACGTCGTGCTCCGCGACGGCGCGAAGTTGGGCGTGCACAAGCCCGATCTCAGCTCGCGGCTCGGTCTCGGAGCGAGGCGAAGTACGCCGCGTCGGCAGTGACGGTGACCGGGGCTCGAGCGCCTTCGAGGAGGGCTCCTCGAAGCTCTCGGCGGTCGTGATCGCGCCTGATCAGCTCGCGGACGTACTCGCTGGTGGACCCGAAGTTCCCTTCGTTGACTTGGGTGTCGACGAAGGCGCGGAGCTCGTCGGGGAGCGAGACGTTCATCGTGGTCATGGCGGCCATCGTAGCCTCTTGGCAAGATTTGCCAATCTATGGCCCGCATCGATCGAACGGCTGCGTTGGATCCGTCGCCGACGAAGTCCCGCGGAGTGGTGGTCCTTTGAGGTGTGATCCTCGGTGTGTTCAGCCCGCCAAGTGGGGCCGGCGATCGCGTGGCGCCGACACCTCAGCGCAACGTCCGCCGAGCGTCCTTCATCAGTAGTGCGAGGTGGAGCTCGTCGGTTGGGCTGGGGAGCAGCTCGGGGATCAGGTGCAGGTAGAAGTTGCGTGCATCTTCGGACTCGGCGTGGATGAGCAGTCCTCGGCAGCCGATGTCGTCGGAGAGGTCGACGAGGCGAGTGACGACGTCGGCGAGGAGGCCAGCGCCGAGGCCATGGCTCTCGTGATCGGCGTGCACGCCGAGGCGAGCGAGAAGCGCCACAGGTTGGGGATACCGACCAGCGCCCATGCGGAGGCGTGGGGGAGCGGACTCGAGGTCGAGCTGGGCCATGCGCCAGGCGTAGTACGCGACGACATCCCTGCTGCGTGGGCGTGTGACGACGAAGACCTCCGTGCCGCTGGACGTGGTCGACTGGGGGGCGCGGCGGCGAAGCCAGTCCGTCTGTTCAGACGAGCGGCAGATGAACTCGTTGAGGTGGTCTGCGGGTTCGAGGAGTCGAGGTGGCCGGTAGCGGGTCACTCGGCGAACGGGGACGATCGCTCCATCAGCCGCTTCAGTCCGGTGAGCTCTTTGGCGGGGTGACAGTTGATCCGCTCCCACTCCGCTGCCGCATCGGCGTCGAGCGTGAACCGATCCTGGACGGGCGGATGGCGCGGCGGGGGCTTCTCTGCGGTCTGGGGCTGGTTGCTCCGAAGCTGTCGACATCACCGGTTCACGTCGCTCTCCGACTTCGCTCGAGGGCTCGACCCCCCCCCGATCACAGCGAGAAGTGCGCAACGGTGGGTGCTTTCCCGGATCCGAGTCGACTCGCGGTGGCGAGCACATGGTTGGCGGTGGGCTGGCTGACGCTGAATGACCAGGCCGACGGGTCGCGGTCGACGTCGGGTGCGCAATCGAACCCGATCAACGTCGGGGTGGACAGGTCGAAGCTGAACGACCGCAGCGGCGTGGCGAGGCCGGTGCCCATCGCCTTGATGAACGATTCTTTCAAGGCCCACGTCCGCGTGAATCGCAACGGTCGCTCCGCCACGGGCAGCGCCAGGAGTGAGGCACGTTCGGCGCTGGAGAAGCTTGTTCGCGACATGGCGTCGAGGTCGGCAACGCGTCCGATGCCCTCGACATCGACACCGGCATCGAATGATGGGTTGACGATGATGGCGATCATTCCGGGAGTGTGGGAGAGGTTGAAGCGAAGCCCGTCCGGGGCGTCGAGGTTTCGGATCTCTGGGCGGCCGTTCTCGCCGGCATCGAAGCTCCAGTCCTGCGGAGGTATCGGCGCGTATCGGGACAGCGTTCGGCGCACCGCGATGTGGGCCGTGGTGAACAACCGGCGGTCGTCAGGGCGTCGAAACCGTCGAGCCCGGACCCGTTCGTCGGCCGAGAGCACCGCCAGGTCGTCGGCGGTCGGCGCGCCTGACTCCTTCGTGACGCTCGCCGTCCAGATGTGGAGCGAGTCATCAGCTAGAACGATCGGTCGAGGTTCAAGCGCCATGGGGTCGAGGAAGCGCGTGGGTCTCCACGCCTTCGAGGTGGACCACGACGGCGCCGTCAGCGTCGGTGACGACGACATCGGATCGCACCATCGAGGTCGTCGCCCTTCGTCCGACGAGGGTGGCACGGAGCGAGCCGGGGCGAGGACGATCGAGGACGCGGACGAGGGAGATCGAGGTCGGCAACGAGGGCCCGCCGAGCACGTGCTCGCTCCACAACAGGGCGAGTTGCAACGCGCCGTCGATCACACCGGGATCGGTGATCCAGGGCTCGCCGGGCCAGCCACGGTCGACGACACCGGCAACCGAAGCGGTGAGGCCGGCTCCCGCGTGCAAGCGGACATCGTGGAGCACCTGGAACGCCGGCCCGTGGAACAAGACGCCGCCCTGCTCGTAGATGGCGGGCAGATCGGTGGCGGCGCCGTCGAGGATCGGCGGAGTGGCGTCGTCGTGGTCGAGCAGAACCGCACGGCAGTTGTAGCGCCGGCGCCCGCTGCGGTCGACCAGTTCGAGACGAAGCGCTCGGCTCTGCTCGGGGGGCGTCACGATGCGCAGTTCGAGATTCTGCCCGTCATGGAAGCCGCTGGCGACGACACCGTTGAGCACCTTCACGTCGCGCAGTCCGACCGACTGTCCGTCGCCGACGGCCGTCTGTGCGGCCCGGGCGAACCACTCGATGGCATAGGCGACGGGGATCACCGGTGCCTCGTCGACCGTGTGGTCGACGAGGTGCGGATGGGTCTCCTTGTTGATGACGAGGAGATCTCGATCAGATCCCAGGAACCGCTCGGCCACGTCGCTGAGCCACGGCCCCAGCGAGGTCGTATCGGACTCGCTCGTGGCCGTGGCATGACGTCGAAGCTCCTCGGTCTCTGCGCTCGGCGACGCGCGGTCGACGAGGAGCTGCCAGGCCGCCGCATAGACCTCGTGGACGCCGGTCCGCCACTGCGAGTCGGCGACCCTCGACGCAAATGCTGGATCGGGTGCGTTGGGCTGTTCGACGGCGTTCGAGCCGCCGAGCCCGTTGATGGCTGACACCACGTGCTCGACACGGTCTCGCAGCGGCATCGCCCGGAGGGTGTCGGCTTCGATCGGCTCGCCGATCCAGTAGTCCTGGGCGGCGTGACCGTGGGGGAACTCGGCCTTGCCGGCGATCGGGGTGACGGGCAGTCCGCCGGTGAACCGAACCGGGACGATGGGCAGGTCCAGCTCGAGCGCCAGGTCGAGGAAGACCGAACTGCATCGTGTGGTCGGGTGGCGGCAACTCTGCGCACGGGTGCCGTCGGTGTGGACGAAGAACGAATGTGACCCGTCTGCCAGGCGACGCCGGAGACCGTCGATCACGTCGAACATGGAGCCGGGATCGTTCTGGTCGAAGTAGGCGATCTGCTCGACGGTTCGGGAGCCCGGGTACGCCTCCAGCATCCGCACCATCTCACCGATCCATCGATGCTTGTGCTTGACGTTGGAGACCGTGGTCATGGCCACATCGGTCAGCGCCGGTAGCAGGTTCGAGATCAGCAGGGACTCGATCTGCACCTGGTGGTTGGCCAGGAAGATGGCGGATCGTCCTTGCAGTCTCTCCAGCGTGTCAGGTCGTTCGGTGAGGACCCGACCCACATACCGCTCGAACATGCCGTCGAGAAGATCGTCTCCCAACCAGGCCTCGGGAGTGCCCCGGCGCTCCGTCCAGTACTCGTGCACCGCCTGTCGGCAGGCGGCCCCGTCCATCTCGGCACCGCTCGCGGGCGAGTCGGCGCTCTCGACGAGGCGCATGCCCATGTTCTGGACCTCGTAGATCCGGATGCCGTCGCACCACAGCGAGCCGGTACCGATGACGAAGGGTCCCCGTTCGTCACCTCCGATCTCGGTGATCTCCATGAGGCTCGTGATGAGTGCGTTCCTCGGGGTCACCTGCCCGCGGTACTTCCACGTGAGCGGCGCGTCGATCAGGAGCGGCTCGAAGCGCGGGTAGTCGAGACCGTCCCCCATGTCGGTGTCGAGCATGAAGAACTGCAGCAACTGCAGGAGCGCCTCGACGCCGAGCGAACCGGGCTGCACCGGATCCTGGAGGAAGTGCGCTTTGAAGAACCACTCGGTGACGTCGACGTCCTTCTCGCCACGGAGCACGCCGAGGCCGGCCCGGCCGGCCGACGCCACGTGGGTCGCCCGATCGATCATCAACAGCATCGGCCGCGCCAGGCGCGCCGATCCGGCGAAGAACTTGTCCGGACGACTGGTGAGGTCGACCATGGGTGGCGCGGCGAGCTCGAGCGGCAGCCGATGTTCGTCGGGTGTGGGCAGGCCGACCTGATGGTCGAACGCTTCGGGTGGGAAGAAGCCGAAGACCGTCGTCATGGTGTAGATGGATCGGTCGCCGAGGAAGCACTCGACGTTGAAACCCTCGATGACCATGCCGCCGGCCCGCGAGACGCTCGTGAGCTCGACGTGGGTCGTCAGGGTGCCGGCGGTGCGAGTCAGTTCGCGGGTGAGCGTGCCCGTGCCATCGAGGTTCCGGAACAGCATGTCGTCGTCGATGGCGGTTGCCGACCCGACGGCGGAAGCCACCCAGCCGCACGGTTGCAGCGCAGCCTCGAGCAACACGGCGAACGGCATCGTCTCCGCCCCGTTCTCCTCGAAGTACCAGGCGTCGTCGGGGATGTCGTACTCGCAGATGATCTTCATGCCCGCGGCACAGACATCGAGGTCGCCGTCGATGTGGGTGATGCGGCTGATGAAGTGATAGGGCGGGCCGGGAAGTCGCGGTGACCGGCGGGTGCCGTCGAACATCGAGTACATCGAGCCGAAGGCCTCGGACGGGCGGCCCCACGCGCAGGAGATCATGGCCTTCCAGTCGAAGGGGAATCCTTCGCTGTCGGTGGCAACCTCCGTGGGCTCGACGACCCCCTCGTACAGCTCGGCGCGTGAGGTGAGCGGCCAGCTCGGCGTCAGTTCCACGCCGATGCGGTGCGCATGGAAGGCGGCGTGGCCGTCGACGTAACCGATGACATCGGCGATCACCGTCGGATGGGGGCCGTTCCAGACCTCTTCGACGTTGACCTCGTACACGACCGCGTTCGTTCGCGGGTTGATCTCGCCCCGACACTTGAGCTCGAACGGTTGCCCGGGCAGTGGTTGGAACCGCCACCCATCGAGCTTCGTGGTGAAGCCCATGGCAGCCAGGTAGAAGGACAGCGCCTCGATGCATGCCTCCACCATGAAGTTGCCGGGCATGCACGGGTCGTTCTTGAAGTGGCCATCGAAGAACCAGGCGTCGTCGGCGATGGCGGTCTCGCAACGCAGGAACCCCCGACCCCACGGCCCGCCCGTCGGGTCGAAGGCGGTGACCTCGTCGATGAACAGGTGGTCACCCGACTGGATCTTGGGGGTGCGGGTGTGGGTCTGGGCCCAGGAGAACGCTGGCCCGAAGCAGTCGACGATGCGTCCTTCGCTGAAGGCGATCACCTCTTCGTTGGAGAATCTCGACTTGGTGCTCAGGATCGCCGGTGGGTCGACCCGTGCATCAGGATCGAGATCGCCCAGTGCTCCCTCCGGCGTCCACAACACGCCGAGCGCGTTGGCGAGCTCCTGGGGACTGAAGAAGCCGGCTTGCCCGTCTCGCACGGTGAGACGACGTTCGCCGTCGACGAGGCAGTCGTACTCGAAGAAGAACAGCCGGATGTCGCCGTGCTTGGCGTGGCCGGTGATCCGGATCTCGTACTGCAGGGTGTCGCCGGCCGAGGGAAGATCGCCGTGGTAGGTGAGCGTGCAGCCGAGCAGTCGGTACGCACGGTCGTCACTGGTGATCAGGTCGATGCCCATGTAGCTGATGAGCATGAGGTCGGCTTGGCCCGACTCGATCATGAAGCCGGTGGGCATGTAGCCGTCGTTGAGGTACCACGCATCGGCGACCACGTCGGTCTCGGTCCAGATGGTGCCGGTGCCCAACTCGCCGGGCGTGGCATCGAGACCCGTGACGCGATCCGCCAACAGCAGCGGCGGTTCTGGCATGCGGCACTGGATGACCCGTCCGTCCTGCGCCTCGAAGCGTGGACCGAACAACTCCGAGATGGCGCCGGACGAGTGGATCTCCAGATGTCGCTTGTCCCAGTGGACATTGCCCGGGCCAACAGTTGCTCGTTCGGTGATGCCCGTGATGTCGGTGATGCCCGTGCCCTCGGACAGCACGGCAGCGATCATTGGCGGTGATCCGGCGTGCGTCGACGTGTGGACCGCGGCCACCTGCCCGTCGAGGAACTGGTGGTGCAGGGCCGCACGCTGGTGGATGAAGCCCTCGTGGAGTGCCGCCATCTGCATGACCTGGGCATGGATCTGCTGGACGAGGGGATCCGCTGGGGGATCGCATGCCGTCACTGGCGCCGACGTGAGGGCATCGGTCGTTCCGACCGGAGGTCGCCACGGTGCGGGGGCCATGTGTTGACGCGCCATGTCGGTGGGGCTCTCCGTCTGGTCGTGACGAGGTGGAAGGCTTGCGGGTTCAGGGTGGGCGACGAACGAGCGGGAGCGGTCTGCCGAGGGCTCGAGCTCGGCGCTCGTGCTGTTCAGCCGCGTGGCCAGTCGGACGGTCAGTGCGTGGTGGTCGACATCGACTCCGGCCGCCACCAATGCGGCGGCGACCTCGAAGACCTGCTCGATGGACTTGTTGCGTCGGTCGAGCTGGATGGCCAAGTGATCTCGATCGCCCAGCACCTCGGAGATGAAGTTGGTGCAGGCCCCGGCCGGACCGTGCTCGACGAAGATGCGGACGCCGTCGGCATAGGCGGCTTCGATGGTGGCGGGGAAGTCGACGGTGTGCTCGGCTTGATGGGTGATCGCTTCGGCGCACGCCGTGCTGCTCACCTCGTAGGCCCCGTTGGTGCCGTTGGAGTAGTGCCGCACGCCGAGAGCGGGGGTGACGGCACGGGTGTGGATGTCGATCCACGCCTGGTGGAACCCGAGTCTGACCTCGGGCACATGGCACGCCAGGTTGTACGCCACGGGCCGACATCGGCGTCGCCCCAGTGACTCGATGACTCGCTCGCAGGCGTGCGCGTCGCCACCGATGACCGCATCGTTGGCCGTGTTGATGATGGCGAGGTGCACTCGGCGTTCGTCGGCGATGGCCAGGCGCACGTCGTCGATCGGGGCGAGGACGTTCCACACCGCCCACGTGGCCGACGGTTCGCCCCAGGCCCGGGCGACGGCGGTGAAGTCGACGCCCAGTTCGCCATCCATCATCCCGCTGGTCTCGATCTCAGCCCGCATGGCGGCTCGGTCGGACCAGACATCGAAGGCGAAGAGGCTGTTGCTCTCGCCCGAGGAGTACCCGATCGCCGCCGTGGGCTTCAGGGCCAGGATCTCGCGGGTGACGTAGGTGTGTGCGGAGCTCAACAACGACGTACCCCACAGGAAGTCGTTCGCCGTCGGCTGGCGCTGGGGATCCCCGAACACCCACGAGGCGGTCTCGCCGAGCGGGAACGACTCGGCGACCGAGTCGACGGCCTCCGGAATCGCTTGCAGGAGCTGTGCTCCCATGCCGGGGTAGGCAGCGCCGGCCGCAGTGAAGACGAAGGCCAACTCGCCGGCGAGGGGTTGGAGCTGGAATCGCACTCCCTCGCCGGGTGGGTGCCCGTCTTCGATGTGTCGCCGGGCCCGTGCGGCCCGCCGCTGCAGCTGTTCGTCGCCGTCGGCGACGATGACCAGTCGGGCTGGCCCATCGTCGCTCTCGTGGCCGACGTCGAGGCTGCGGAGCACGGCGGCGGGGTCAGCACCGGAGAAGACGTGGAGGCGGGGCGCGCCCGTGCGGCTCGGCCCGGGGTGACGACTCGCCTCGGCCAGCAAGATCGACCGGGCGGCGATGCCCTCCATGGCGTCGACCTCGACCGCCACCGTCCGGGGGCCGGCGCCTTCGGGAAGTCCGCTGCCGCTCGCCGGGTTCGAGGCCAGCAGCGGTTCGTCGCCGAGGCCGACGCGATGGTGCAGGAGGATGGCCGCGGCCGCGGTGTGGACCAGCCCGCTGGCGGCATGGGCGTGGCCGAACCGTGGCGTGAGGCTCGTGGCCCGGGCGCTGAGTCCGAGGACGAGGTCGGGGCGGTCCTCGAGTCGGACCCCGTGTTCGTCACGACGGCCGGCGGGAAGCAATGCGTAGATGGTGTCGCCGTCCCGTTCGGCATCGTCGAGGCGTTTGAGCACGATGGCCACGGCCGCATCGCCTGGCGTCTGGCGGTCGTCGGCGAGACAACGGGCTGCCGCCGACCGGTGCACGGACTCACACGACAGATCGACCGCACCCACGACGGCGGCATCGATGTCGCGCGCGTCGAGGGCGCGCGTGGCGATGCTGAGCGCGTCGAGCCCGCTGTGCTCTTCGGAGCTGACGGTGAAGCTCGGCCCGGCGAAGTCGAACTGGCTGTTCAGACGGTTGGCCACGATGTTCGGCATCGTGCCGAGCACCGCCGGCGCATCGAGCACCGGGCCCACCTGCTGGCGAGCATCGGCGATCCACGCCTCGGATTGGCCCCACGCTGCGCCACGGGTGGCGAGGCGCCAGCGAACACCGAAGCGAGCAGCCTCGGCGTCGGTCCCCATGCCGACGTACACGCCGGTGGAGGCTGGTTCGAGATGCTCCGTGTCGGCCACCGCTTCGTGGGTGACCTGCAACAGGGCGAGTTGCTGGGCCAGCGTCTTGTCGAGATCGTTGGGCGGGAACTTCTGCACGGCCAGGTCGAGAGCGATCGGCGGCATCGTTCCGAACCCGTCCTCGTCGAGGCACGAAGTGTCTCGCAGCAGGGCGTCGGTGAACGCCTGCCGGCCGACCGCCGACGCCGCGCGGACGGCGATACCCACGATGGCGATCGGCCCACCCGGACGCGGGAGCGGCGTTGGTGGTCCGCTGGCCCCCGCCGATGGCGGTTCTTCCACGATCAGGTGCGCGTTGTTGCCGCCGAAGCCGAAGGCGGACACGCCGGCCCGAAGCACGCCGTCACCGATGGTGGTCCGATCCCAAGGTTCCGCTTCGGTGAGGAGTCGGAACGGGGATGACTCGACGTCGGCGATTGGCTCGTCGACGTGGATCGTCGGTGGCCGGACCTCATGTCGCATGGCCTCGAGCACCTTGATGAGGCCGGCCACGCCGGCTGCGGTGATGAGGTGACCGGTGTTCGACTTCAGCGAACCGATGGGGAGACCCTCGCAGGCGCCGTAGACCGCGGCCGACGAACGGATCTCCGTCGCGTCTCCGACCGTCGTGCCGGTGGCGTGGCATTCGAGTAGCGACACGTCGGCAGGGTCGAGTCCTGCGATGCGAAGGGCTGCGCTCATGGCCCGAGACTGCCCCTCGCTCGACGGAACGAGCATCCCACGCCCGCGTCCGTCGTTCGAGAGCCCGACGCCGCGAATGACCCCGTGGATGACGTCACCGCCGCGGATCGCGTCGTCGAGACGTCGTAGGGCGACGAAGGCGCACCCCTCGGCGGGGACCAGGCCGTCGGCGCCGGCGTGGAACGGCCGCGACTGGCCCGTGCGGCTCAGGGCCGTCAGCGCCGAGAAGCCGAGATGGATGCAGAGGTCGTCGGCGCAGTTGACGGCGCCGGCGAGCATGAGGTCGGCCTCGCCGTCGTGCAGGCGATCGCAGGCGAGCTTGATGGCGTACAGGCTGCTGGCGCACGCGGCATCGAGCGCGTACGCCCCGACCCCGAGCCCGAGGGCGCGCTCCAACAGCAGCGCCGGCAGTCCGGACGTGAAGCGGTTGCGAGGATCGACCGGTGCCATACCGGCGGCAGCCAGGGAGTCGAGGCCGTAGCCCGGCAGATCGGCGATGGTGGTGGCTTCGACGAATGCCGCCATACCGGCCGACGGGAACGAGAGGTTGCCGAACACGGCGCCGAAGCGTTGCGGGTCGACGTCGGCGTGGCCCGCGTCTTGCAGCGCGGCCCTGGCCGTGTGCAGCGTCCATTGGAACACCGGATCCAGGGCGCGGATCTCCTCTGGCGGGACGGCGAACCCGTTCGGGTCGAACAACGCCTCGAATCCCCGGACGTAGCCGCCGCGGTCGGACCACGTCCGGTCGGCGCTGTCGGCTGGGCCGTCGCACAGCGCGTCCTGCGGGGCCAGGTCCCATCGATCGCTCGGCACGCGAGACACGAGATCGCGGCCCTCGACGACGGCGCTCCACAGCTCGTCGGGGGAGGAACACCCCGGGAGGAGGCAGGCCCGGCCGACGATGGCGATCGGTGGGAACGAGGTCACGACGGCGCCGACATCACGATGCTGTCGCTCAGCACGCCGCCCCCGAGGACGAGCTCGACCTCGTCGGTCTGTGGGCTCGAGAGCTCGTCGACCAGGAGGCGCGAACCCGCATCGAGGGGGATGAGGGTCGCTCCCATCGCCTCGAAGTGGGCCTTGAGCGACGGGCTGACCATGCCGCCGGCCCACGGTCCCCATCCGAGCGACTTCACGACGCAGTCCGACCCTCGGCGGTGACGCTCGGCCACCGCCACCTTGTTCAGGATCTCGTTCGCCATGGCGTAGTCGACCTGGCCGCGGTTGCCCGTGCGTGCCGCCACCGACGAGAACAGGCACAGCACCTTCAACGCATCGTCTTGCGTCGTGTCGAGGAGCACGCGGAGCCCGACGACCTTCGTGTCGAACACCGAGGCGAATGCGGCGTCGGACTTGTCGGCGATGAGCTTGTCGGCCAGCACACCGGCGCCGTGGACCACGGCGGTGATCGGCCCCAGTTCGGCTCGTACCGAGTCCAACGCCTCGGCCACCGCCTGGCGATCGGTGATGTCGACGGCGACGTAGCGCGCCCGGCCGCCGGCCCGCTCGATCGCCGCCAGCGTGTGGCGGACCTCGCGGGCGGCGAGGATCTGCCCGGATCGGCGCGCCAGGACCGCCGGCGTGACGGATTCGCCGGAGGCGGTTGCCTCAGCCAGCAGGGTCTTCTTCAGGCCCGCATCGTCGGTGGCGGCCGCGCAGCTCCGGGGTTCGTCGGCCAGCACCGAACGGCCCAGGAGTGCGAACGCGGCGCCGGACGACCGGGCCAGTTCGATCATCGTGGCGGCGGTCACGCCACGCCCACCTCCGGAGACGACCACGACATCGGAGACGCCCAGCGGGGCGGTTCCGGGTGTGACCGCAGCGAGCTCGCTGTGCAGCGTGGTCCGTGTGCCGTCGGCCGAGAGACCGACTTCGATCTCGGCGCCTCCGGCCAGGAGTTCGGTGGCGATGGCGGTGGCGATCGCACCCGCGTCGCGATCGCCGCGCTCGATGTCGATGGCGCGCACGCTGGCATCGGGCCACTCGATGGCGGCGGTTCTGATGAGCGCGGTGAGTCCGGCGCTCCAGGCGTGCAGGGGGTTGGGGGCACCGATCCCGAAGTCGCCACCGAGATCCGACACGGTGACGAGCAGGCGAGCCGCCTTCGGGCCCGTTGCCAGGGATCGCGCCACCACGAAGGCCTCGCGGTTCACCGCCAGCGCATCGTCGACCGTGGCCATGCGCCGGAGGCCGCCGAGGAAGATGGCGCCGTCGAGCGAATCATCGACTTCGTCGACGACGGCGGCGGAGAGGCCGGCCGCCACGAGCAGCTCGGCCAGGGCGGGGGCGACGCCGGTGTGGTCGTCGATCACCGCGATCGTCGAACCTCGGAGCTCCCGCAGCGGTGTGCCGGTGGCCGCCGCCCCGATCGAGCGGAGTCGGAAGCGGCCGAGCGGTGCGGAGGTGGCGGCGGCAGGGGCGGCCGCCCCACCGTCAAAAGGGGGCGTGTCACCTCCACTGATCTGGCCGAACATGTAGTCGACGATCTGGCCGAGGGTGACCAGTTCCGCCATCACCGCGGTGTCGACCTCGGGCAGTGAGGGGACCTCGACCTGCATGGCGCTGAGGATCTCGACGCGCTTGATGGAGTCGATGCCGAGGTCGCCCTCGAGCTCCATCTCCATGGTCAACATCTCGGAGGGGTACCCGGTCTTGTCGGCCACGACGGCCAACAGCAACGCCATGAGCTCGTCGGAGGACAAGGCGTGGGCCACCGGTGCAGGAGCGGCGGCGACCGGTGCAGGTGCGGGAGCGGGGGCGGCAGGTGCAGGAGCGGCGGCAGGCGCGGGAGCCGCAGCGACCGGTGCCGGCGCGAACGTCGGTGCCGGCGCGGGTGCGTACACCGGTGCCGGCGCAGGGGTGATGGCCGGCACGAGGGCAACGGGCGCTGGTGCAGAAAAGGCATCGGGCTCGGGGAACGCGCCTCCGGCGAGTTGGCCGAGGACGGCGAGGCTCTGCTGGCAGGCGGCCAGGAAGGCGGTGTGGGCACTGGCGGTCGAGCGGAGATACTCCGCGTGCGCTTCCGCGGTCTGGCGCTGTACCGACTGGTAGGCACCGAGCACACCGGTGCTCGGGGCGGCGCCGTTCGTGAAGACGACGGCAGGGGCGGGCGGTTGAGGCGAGACCATGGCTGGGGACCGATCGGGTGTTGGGGGGGCGGCGGCGAGCGACGCTGGAACGGGTTGCGGTGCGACCGCGGAGGGGACGAGCGGCACGTGAGGAGCATCGCTGCGGACGGGGTTCGGACCGACGAGTTGCGTCAGGTCGCGGGGCGGGTACGGCTTGTCGTGATTGGCACCACTGATGGCGATGGTGAGCTTCGGAGCGACCACGTCGACGGGGTTCTCGATGTCGGCGTACTCCTTCCACAGCGCGCCGAGATCCATGGCGACGCCCCGGGCGGCGAGCTGGGCGAGTCCACCTAGGAACGCGCCGAGGCCGGATCCGTTCTTCTTGTCGAGGGCGATGGCGGCATGGTCATCGCCGACGAGGATGCGGTCGACGAGGCCGGCGAGGGTTGATCCCGGACCGACTTCGACGAACGTTCGAGCGCCGTTGTCGTACATCTCCTGGATCATCTCCACGAAGCGAACCGAGTTGGCCAGCTGGCGCCCGAGCTGGTTGCGGACCGCCGCGTCACCGGCCGGATAGACCGACGCCGTCTCGTTGGCGTAGACCGGAATCGCCGCCGGTCCGAAGCTGATCGAGTCGAGCGACTGCGTGAACGCCTCACTCGCTCCGCTGACCACGGGGGAGTGGAACGCCGTCGCCACCGACAGGCGCTTGTACGTGAGTGCGGCCGAGCCGAGCGCGACCTCGATCTCCTCGATGGCCGTCGTTGGCCCGGAGAGGACCACCTGGAGGGGATGGTTGTGGTTGGCGATCACCACGTCGATGCCCGACGGCTCGACGAGGGACCGCACGTCGTCGATGGTGGCGGCGACGGCGGTCATGGCACCGGGAGTGCGGGCCGCGTCATCCATCAGCTCGCCTCGACGCCGAGCCACCCGCAGCGTGTCGACCTCAGAGAGCACGCCTGCGGCGTGGAGCGCCGTGATCTCGCCGAAGCTGTGGCCGCCGACGTGCGCGGCCTCGAGTCCGATCTGTCGCAGCACCCGGAGGAAGCTGAGGCTGGCGGCGCCGATGGCCGGCTGGGCCCACTGCGTCGCCGTGAGCATGGCGTCGTGTTGCTGGCGGGCGTCGGGGTCGAAACCAGGGACCGGGAACACGACGCTCTGGAGCGTGGCGCTCTCCCACTCGAGGTCGGCTGCGACATCCCATGGCGCGATGGCCTCGTCGAACTGGGTGGCCAGCGCCGATCCCATGCCCAGGTACTGGCTTCCCTGGCCGGGAAAGACGAAGGCGACATCGCCGTCGTGGGCGCCTCGGCCGTAGTGCACCTTCGTCGGGGTCGAGAAGGCGCTGGTTGGATCGGCCACGATGCGGTCGATGGCGGCGAGGAGTTTGGTCTCGAGGTCCTTCTCGTCGGTGGCGACGATGGCCAGTCGAGCATCGGCGCTCGGGTCGTAGGCCGCCTGCGACGAGTGTGCGAGCCACGCCAGGTACCCCGCCATGGAGCAGGCGCCCAGATGGTGGCGTGCCTGGGCCACGAGGTCGATGTGGTCGGCGCCTTGGAGCACGACGAGCTCGACGTCGTTGGTGCGAAGGCGGGGGGCGCGGACGCCGGGGCCGTCGTACTCCGACAACGCAACGTGGAAGTTGGAGCCGCCGAATCCGAACGAGCTCACCGAGCCACGGCGCTCGTGGTCGGATGATCGCACCCACGGCCGCGTGGTGGTGTTGAGGTGGAACGGTGAGGCTTCGAGGTCGAGCTTCGGATTCGGCTGGTCGATCTTGGCGGTCTGCGGCAGCACCTTGTGGTGCAGCGCCATGACGACCTTGAACAGACCCGCGGCGCCGGCGGCCGCCTTGGTGTGGCCGATCTGGCTCTTCACCGATCCGAGCGCGCACCATTGGCGGTCGTCCCGGCCAGAACCGTTGAAGGCCAACTCGAGACCACCGAACTCGGCGGCGTCGCCGGCGACCGTGCCGGTGCCGTGGGCCTCGACCAGTTCGACGGTGTCGGGCTGGTAGCCAGACTTCGCGTAGGTGTTCGACAGCGCCCGGGCCTGGCCTTCGGACACGGGTGCGTACACGCTCTTCGAGCGACCATCGGAGCTGGCGCCGACGGCGTTGATGACGCAGTAGATGTGGTTGCCGTCTCGTTCGGCGTCGTCGAGACGCTTGAGGGCGACCATGCCGATGCCCTCACCGAGCATGGTGCCGTCGGCCTGGTCGGAGAACGGGCGGATCTCCTCGGACGGAGACAGTGCTGGCGTCTTGGAGAAGCACATGTACATGAAGATGTCGTTCATGGTGTCGACGCCACCGGCGATGACGAGATCGCTGTCGCCGAGGTAGAGCTCGTTGATCCCCATCGACAACGCGGAGAAGGACGAGGCGCAGGCGGCGTCGGTCACGCAGTTGGTGCCGCCCAGGTCGAGGCGGTTGGCGATGCGGCCAGCCACGACGTTCCCGAGGAGTCCGGGAAACGTGCTCTCCTGCCACGCCGGGTGCAGGTCCGCGATCTGATCGCAGGCGGCAAGAGCAACGTCCTCGGGAACACCGGCGGACCGCATGCCCTGCAACCACATCGGACGGTTCATCCTGCTGGCCATCGCCCCGAGCAGTTCCTGGCCCGAGGTGACACCGAGGATGACCGAGGCGCGTGTTCGGTCGAGTTCGGTGAACTGCCCGGTCACGGCGTCGTCGAGCACTCGCTGGGCGACGATGAGGGCGAGCAGCTGCGCGGTGTCGGTTGCGGCCACCGCCACCGGCGGGATCCCGAACTTCATGAGGTCGAGATCGACCGGGTCGAGGAATCCACCACGACGCCCGTAGGTCTTGTCGGGCGCCGACATGTCGGGGTCGTAGTGATCGTCGATCAGCCAATGGCTGGCGGGGACATCCGTCATGCGATCGGTGCCGCGGAGGATGTCGCGCCAGAAGCCCGTCGAGTCGACGGATCCGGGGAAGAGCGCCGACACGCCGACGACGGCGATGGGTGGGCGCTGGGAATCGTGGTCGTGGTGCAAGTGACGTCCTGCTCGTGAGCGGAATCGACTGTGGTACCGGCGGTGCGGGATCAGTCGAGTGGCCGAGGCCGATAGGTGAACGCCGCCGCCGGAATGGCGACGCCGTAGCTGCGGAGTTGGTGGGCGCGGGTCAACACGGCGGCGCCTTCGAGCATGTTCTTGGCGACTTGGGAGACCGTGCGATTGGCGGGGTCGGCCAAGAACGATCCCGCCGTCCACGCGTTGAACGCCCCCATCGCCGGCCCGCACCAGATCTGATAGTCGAGACGGCGGTCGGCTTGGCCAGCGATCGCCCATTGGCTCGACAGCCCGAGGTAGCTGCGGAAGGTGAGGGCCATCTTGTGGCGGGGGTCGGATTCGGCCTTGGTGACCTCGTCGGAATTGCGATCCATCCAGAAGGCGCGAGTCGTTGCCCAACACTCGTCGATGGTCATGCCCAGCGTCTTCGTCTCGAGCTCCTGGAGCTCGTCGGCGGGGATGGCGTCGAGCGAGCCATAGGAGCGGTAGAGCCGGTAGAGCTGCTTGGCCCGTGGGGCGAACATCGTGCCGCGCTGCAACACCTGCAAGTCGACACCGAGCTCGAACATGTCGGCTGCGGGGGCCATGGCGATGTCAGCAAGGCCGGCTTGCGCCAGCATCTCCTTGCCGTCTGCCGACAGACCGGACTCGACGCACGCCTGGTTGATGGTGCCGGTCAAGACGAAGGAGGCGCCGAGGGCGAACGCCGAGGCCACCGCCTGGGGCGTTCCGATGCCGCCCGCCGCGCCCAGGCGGATCGGCCGGTCGTACCCCCGAGTGGCACAGATGTCGCCCAGCAAGAACTGGATGGAGGAGAACAAGGGGCCCAGCGGACGGTTGTCGGTGTGGCCGCCGCTGTCGCTCTCGACGGTGAAGTCTTCCGCCACCGGGAGCGTTGCCGCCAGGCGGCCCTCCTCGGCCGTGAGCTCGCCGGTGGCGACCAGACGATGGAGCAGCGACTCGGGCGCTGGGTTCATGAAGTGGGCCGCCACCTCTGGACGGGAGATCTTGGCGAACACCATGTTCGGTCGCTGGACGACGCCGTTCCGATCGACGTAGAGGCCGCGGTAGGCGTACCGGACGATGGCCGGCGTCAGGGACATGTAGGCCGCCGCCTCGACGCGGCGAACGCCGCGTTCGAGGTAGAGGTTGGCCACGGCTGCCTCGAGCGCGGGCTCGTTCGGGGAGTGGATGAGGTTGCATCCCCACGGCGCGGTTTCTCCGAGGACGCTGACCAACTCGTCAACGGCGTGCCGCACCCGTTCGAAGGCCAGACCGCCGGCACCGAAGAATCCCAGGCACCCGGCCCGGGCCGCTTCGATGACCAGTTGGCTGGTGGCGATGCCGTTGGCCATCGCACCGGTGACGTAGGGAAAGCGGGTGCCGTGGGCCTCGTTGAAGCTGCGGTCGCCGAGCCATTCGGGGTACAGCGGTGGCAGTACGGCAGCCACCGGCCAGGCGCCCGGCTCATGAGCGCCGGTGAGGGTGCCATCGACAGAGATGCCGACCTGGCCCGTGGCTGGGTCAGTCACCACGGCCGCGATCTCGCGTACCCGTGGGATCGCATCGAGGAGCTCGCCGGGTGCGAAGGCGGGCATGGCGGTGGCGGCCCACCCCGCGATGGCCGATTCGGACCCCACGGCCATGTTCACCCGCCCACCATACCCTGTAGTATGCGCGAGCGCCCATCGGCCGGCCGTCGCGGAGTCGACCTCGGCCAGTCGCCGGGCGAGCGCTACTGTCGCGGTCTGCGGATGCGTCGTTTGGGGGTTTCGCCATGGAAGCCAAGACCAAGGACGAGTACTTCCGCGTCGCCCTCGAGCTCCTCGCCGACCACGGTGCGACGGGCGTGACGATCGCCAACCTGTGCACGGCGCTCAACGTGACGAAGGGTTCCTTCTACCACCACTTCGAGAGCGGCCCGGACTTCATGCGAGTGTTCCTGATGGACTGGGAGCGGAAGTACGCCAAGCCAGATGTCGAGGACGCTCGCGGCATCGCCGACCCGGTCGAGCGACTCAACCGGCTCAAGCCGCTCGTCGTCGGGCTGCGCCACGAGGCGGAGAGCGCCATCCGTGCGCTGGCCAGAACCGATGACTTCGCCGCCGAGGTCCAGAGTCGAGTCGACGCTGAGCGACTTCAGGTGGTCACCGAGTCGATCGTCGCGCTCGGCATCGACCCGGCCGAGGCGAGCGACTTCGCCTACACCGCCGTCGCCATGCTGATCGGCGCCCAGCACATGAGCCGACCCGTCGATCGTGTGCAGCTGGCGCGTCAACTCGACGCCTTCGAACGGTGGCTCATCGCCGTGCGAGCCCTGACCGCCTGAGCGCACGGTGCTCGTCATGGCTTTTCGGCACCCGCCTACGAAGCGCCGGCCGGTCGTCGGCGCGCCGTCACGGTGGGCAGTCGTTGCACCACGTCAGGTTGGAGATCGAGATGTGCTGTCCGGACACGTATCCCGGTGGATTCAGCGAGCGGAGGTGGACCACGTTGACAACGGTCACCGGTTGCACGAAGCAGAGCTCGACGTTGCCCGCGACTGACGTGCTGGTGTCGGCAACGGGGCCGACGCCGGTCCACGGGGAGGCAGCGGTGCCCAACCCCGTGATGTTCGAGCCAGGCACACCTGGCCCTCCAGGACCGAGAACGGCGAACGCGACGGGTGTCGCTCCGTTGAACCCCTGGGCGAAGACCCGGTCGATGAAGGTGGCTCCCGACAGGCTGGCGTCGATGTCGAGGATCGTGAACGTGAGGTTCCTGATCGGCCGGGAAAAGGTCATGGTGTGTGTGACCTGCGTGGCCGGGGAACCGCCGTCCCGCATGCGGGCCTTGAAGTAACTCGTGAAGCCGCCGTTGTTCGAGGCGTTCTGCACCTGGTAGGTGGCGCCAGGGGTCAGACCCCCCTGAGCGTACGGACCGGGGCTGAAGATCTGGTTGTTGGTGTCGGTGAGGGTGAGGATCATGGTGACGTTGAATGCGGCGTTCGTCGCGCAGGTGACCGTCCTGCCCGTGCCGTTTGGGAACGAGGGCGAGCCACCGCCGAACGCCGAGATCCAGTTGAACGTGGTCACGCTCGCGCACGGGACGCTGCCGAGTGCTACCGCCCTGTCGAGCGTGAGCACTGATGGCGCGACCCAGAGCCCTCCCGCTACGGCACCTCCGAGGGCGGCTCGGCGGAGGAACTCCCTTCTGTCGTCAGTGCGGGTGCTTTCGCGCACGGCTTCAGCTACCTCGGCCTCATGCATCTCGTGCTCCTCGT
>Ga0105047_10007030_pt1 | contig 19022 bp, 24 predicted proteins | sample MAT04_FD_78384 | JGI IMG/M metagenome (GOLD analysis project Ga0105047, IMG submission 78384) | Freshwater microbial communities from Lake Fryxell liftoff mats and glacier meltwater in Antarctica - MAT-04 (megahit assembly) | ecosystem: Environmental > Aquatic > Freshwater > Ice > Liftoff... | reverse complement strand
TTGACCGAGAGAGACCGTCGGTGTACTCGGCAGCGCGGCCTGAGCGCGTCCTGGCACCATCGAAACGGCGCGTAAGTGCTGGTCACAGGGTCGGAATGGTAAGCTTCCCAAGCTGAGAACGCGGGTTCGATTCCCGTCACCCGCTCCACGAAAGCCCAGGTCAAGGGCAGTTTTCGAACTGGAAGAGACTCAGCATCGGCGGCCTGGCGCTGACCGCGTTTGGGCAGGTCAGAGGTCATGTGAGAATGGCTCTCAACTATTTCGCGGCCTGGACGCGGCCTGAGAATGCGAAATTGCTGGTCACAGGGGTGAGATAGTCAGCCGCGCCGGCAGATGTTCTCGGATCATGTCCGCAGTTGACCGCCGTGCTCCCCGGCCGACCGTACCGGGCACCGTGTCCTAGCGAAGCCTGTCGGCTCGCCCGGCGCCTTGACTCGCCCAAATGGCGAATCGCCTTGCGGGCCGTCGTCGACGGCGATTTCTCGGATGACGCGAGATATCGCGCTACGCGGCTGCTCGGAGCCTGCGAACGAACCACCCCACGCCGGCACCCCGCCATCGGATAGCGCACCGGGAGGCCGGACTTCGTCGCCCTCAAGCCGGTGCTGATCTTGCGGTAGCTCGCGCGGACCGGTTCCAGGAATGTCGGCTTCTCGGGCTGGATCGGCAAGCTCAGCGGCGCGGATCACGCTCCAGCAATACGGGGCGGTGAGTCCCGACTCCAGGTGATGAGAATCCACGGATGATCGGGGTAGTCGTCCCACGCGGCCTCGACGCCGGCGAGCGCTTCTCGGGCGGCCTCGTCGATCGCGATCGAGCGGCAGACGGTCCACGGGATCTCCGTCGCGACGCTGGGGTCGCGCGACCCTCCGGGCCCATCGCTACGGAGGTCGAGTCCGACGATGAGCGCACCGGACTCTGCAAGTCCTCTGATGGCAGCATGGGCTTGACTGCGGGACCACATCACCTCGCCGCCCGCGAGACCAAGTGCGGTCGCTCGTACCTGCTCGTGAAGCTCCTGGAGCGCGGGCGAGTCCGCTGCCCTGCGCTTCGCAACCGCTTCTTCGTCGATGACGCGTCCCGCGAACGCGTGAGTGAGCCGTCGGAACTCCTCCGGATCGTCGTCGTACCGGGTGAGCCTCGCGAGCCAACGATCGAGCTCTTGCTCGACGTGGCGATCAGAGTGGTAGTACGGCCGACCCTCGACACGTCCCCATGACGAAGAAGGTTGCGGTTCTCGGAAGGGTGGGTCATGTCGAACCCATGCAGCGTCTGGAGGGCGCCTTCGACCATCGGTTCCAGCCCCGCCCAGTTCTCCTCGACCCAGGGCTTCGCCCACGCATGGATTTCTTCACGAGTCGTCGTCCCCGCGATCAACGCACGCCACCTCCGCTCGACCTCGGTGCGCGTTGGCGGTGTGTCCTGTGTCATCGTGTCGCCAGCTGCACGGCTGGAGTCCTTATTCCTCGCCGACGAGGAGCTCGACAGGACCGCCGTCGGGGTACTGGATGACGATGTGCATCTCGCCGCCTGTGGCCTGGACGAAGCGCTTGAGCGTCGAGAGCAACATGTCGCTGCGGCGCTCGAGCCGGGACACCTCGGACTGGTCCATGTCGAGTAGGTCAGCCACGGTCGACTGCGTGAGTGCTCGTGCCTCCCGCAGTCGACGCAGCGTCGCTTGGCGGCTGTTGATCTCTGCCAACACCGTGTCGTAGCGCGCCTTGGCGCGTGGCTTCGTTTCCAAGAGCGCCTTGAAGCGCTCGTGCGCCGTCTCGGCCTGTTCCCATTCCGCGTCGGTGATGGTGGCGTCGGCGACCTTGGCATTGTCGGTGGGGATGGGGCGTGTGCTCATCGGTTGCCTCGTTTCACGATCGGGGAGGTGTCGGTGTGCTGGCGGCAGTAGTTGTCGAGGCGAGCCTCGGCCTCGTTGAGGTTGACCGGGTACCAGTGGTTGCCCAACGCGGTCTTGTCACCGCCGAGGAGGACGACAGCAACCTCGACCCCTGCAGCGTTTCTGCAGATGGCGTAGAGGATGCGGAGTACCGGCGGCCCGACGGCGAAGGGTGCAGCCTCTGATGGTGGCGTTCGCCGTAGCGCGTGAATGTCATAGCGGGAGGTCACGACCGGATGAGACTCCTCCCATCGCTCGTCGTCGAGTTCCCGACCGTGTTCCTCAAGCGCCGTGAGCAAAGCCATCACCTCCCCGAAGATTCCCTCATCAGCGTCTGCTAGCTCGATGAGCCATCGTTCGAACAACGGGTGGTATCGGATCTCGACGATATGCACTTTAACATATATGTGGTCGGATGCATAGCCGAATCGCTGTTTCGAGGTCGGCGGGCCAGGCCCGACCCGTCCCGACGGAGGGTTGTTCATCCGGCCGCCGGTAGCGCCGCGCAACCACTACATCGAAGCCGGGATCCTCGACCTGCTCGGTCCTCTCCGCAACGCACCCTCTAGTTGACGTCGCTGCGGGGCCGCCGCGGAGAAGTCACACGCCGTCGACGGGGCCGACAGGCGAGAATGCTCGGCGTGGCGGCCTTGGATCATGAGTTCATTCGAACCGAGGAGGATCGCTCGTTCACTCCGCGCCTGCTCGACCTCATACTGGACGCCCCCACCGGTTCTGCGGAATGGACCGATTCCGCGCGCACCCTCGCCTGTATCGAGGACTATCGCTCAGTGGGGCCATTGGCGCGCTTCATCGAGGACCGCGCTCGACCGGAGGAGGCGAGGCGCGAGATCGCTCGCACGCTGGCCGGGTTCGATCTAACGACGACGTCTGCTCAACGGGTGACGTGGTGGAGATCCGGTGACGGCGTCCTCGCTGAACACGGACTTCGACTCATGCAACGGTCCGAAGGCGACATCGTCGCGGCAGTTGCCGCCGACCGCGATCATCCGTTGCGGGCGGTCGCGATATCGACGCTCGAGTGGGGCTTCGAGGAACCGGAGTTCCAGGAGCTCAAGGTCGACGGTCTTCGTAGCGACCAGCCCGACGTTCGGGTAGCTGCCGCGTGTGCGGCGGGCTGGGACGAGCCTCTTGCCGCGGAGCCGGTGCTGCGTGATTTGTTGGCCGACAACGATCCCGAGGTGGTGAAGGTCACGGCGTACGCGCTTCAGTACTTCCCGTCGCTGACCACGCTCGAAAGCCTGCGCTCGATCGCAACTGGTGACAACAGCGATCTGGAACGGCAACGCGCCGAGAGCGAGTCGTTCCTCGTCGGGTGCATCGAATCAGAGCTGAACCGGTGTGACGACGCCGTCCGGGCAGCGCTACGGCCCTGGTGCGAAGCGATCGGCTTCGAGGTGCGAGACGAGCCGATCGCGCAAGGGTCGCCCCAGACACGGCCCGAGCCCGAGGTTCTTGATCCCATGGCGGAGCCCGAAGCGTTTGAGGATGCGGTCGACACAACCACGGGTTCGTTTCTGGCCAAGGCCAGAGCGCTTCGTTCGATCAGATGGTCCGACATCGCCGCTTCGGATCGACCTGGCATGGTCCGGCGCCTCGCCCAACATGAAGATCCTGAGGTTCGGACCGTCAGCACGGTGGCGCTGAGCCGATGGAACGTCGCTCACGTCCTCCTCCATCTGCTGCAGGATGATCACGCCGTCGTGCGCAAGTGCGCAATGTATGAATTGGCGAACGTCGAACCCGACCCCCACATCGCCGACATTGCGCGTGAGCAACTCGGGAACGTCAGCGGCATCGCGTCCGGTGAAACTCTCACCACCTTTGCCCGACACGCTGAACCCGTCGACCGTGCCCAGTTCCTCTTCGATCTCGCTGTCGTCGACCCACGCGGCATCGTCCGTGAGAGCTCGGTCCGGCTCCTCGCTGAAGCCGGTGAAGTCCAGCGGCTGAGACGGCTCATGCGGCTCCTCGATAACCCGCCCGAGGTCAACTGGTCATTTCACCTTGCACTGCTCAACACGGATGCCGTCACCGTGGCCAACCCCGAACGCCTGGCCGATCTCGCTGCGGTCGACAACGTCTACATCGCCGCAGCGGCGACACGGGCCATCGAGGCCAGACGATGAACCACAAGGAAGCTCTGACGAAGCTCGCCGACCACGTCGGCTTCCACGGGCCGCTGGCCGACGAGCACGAGCGCTACAGCCTCTATCTCGCGGCCCTTGACCAGATCGAGCTCTGGCCCGACCTACGCGGATGCCTACGAGACGACCCGAACCCAACCATGGCGACCTCGGTCGTGGTGTCTGCCTTCGACCGTGTCCCCGCCGATGAGCGACGTGTGTGGGCCGATCTCGTCCGCGACACTGAAGGTGCCACGTCGCCGTCCAACAACTTCCTCGATCGCCGCCTCGTCGAACACGACATCCTCGATCTCGTCACCAATGATCCGGACGCGATTGAAGGCGTAGCTGAACGCATCAATGAGGTCGGTCACACGTTTCAGCGTCGAATCGTCGCCAAGACGAGATCGCCCGAGGTATTGGGCATCCTCGCCGAACGAGGATCACGACCAACCCGGCACGCGGCACGAGAACGACTCCGAACCCTCCAGCGTCCAAGCCCCGAAGCGACGGCGTGAGCCGTGGGTGTCGCCAAAAAGGGCAAGCGGAAACTCACCGTGGATGGCCGCAGGTATCTCTGGTACATCGCGCAAGACCTTGACGCGGCCGGCATGGTCGCGCTGAACGTCCTCTCGAACGACAAGCGGTTCATCGTCCGCTACTACCTCGCCGAACCAGTAGCGACACGCCACGTAGTCGTGATCGGCGCCGAGTTCGCCGGCCACACGCGCACCGGACCCGGTTGGAAGCGATACCGGTGCCCGCAGTTCGGCACATCCTCCGCGGTCATACCAGCAGACGTCCGATCCCTCATCATGTGGTGCCACGCCGAAACCAGCGATCGGCACGAGGTCGACTGGCGAGGCCAGGTTGTAGGCCCCGCAGGCTGATTCGTCAATCAGACACGACGCGGCACGGTTGACATGATCTCTACGGCAGAACGGAACCTGGCGCCGACGGCTGCAAGCATCGCGAATGTCGCCCGGTCCGATGATCAGAATCGACCAGACTCGGGCTCTGTGACCTCGCTCGACCTACTTGTGCTGCGGTGCTCCGACATCGACGCGACGCGAGCCTTCTACGAACTCATAGGCATCACTTTGGACCGCGAGCAGCATGATGCGGGCCCCGAGCACTACGCGGCGAAGCTCGACGAATTCACGATCGAGCTCTACCCGGCATCGCCCGCTCGACCGCCCGAGGCCGGGCTCCGCATCGGCTTGCGGGTCAACGACGTCGACAGGGTTGGCGCGACGCTCCGCGCGGCCGGTCACCAAGAACGCGATGCCCCCGGTTCACGGTCGTTCCTCGATCCCGACAGACGCATCGCGGTGATCACGGGTGGGCCAAGCACCGATGGATGAGCCTCCAGCCGACGCTGTGACCCGATTCGCCGAGGCAGCGATCACCTTCGTCGCGGGCGGCCGAGGCCAGCCCCTCGTCGACGCCGCCGCCCAGGCCCTCGTCGACGGACTGGATAGCCCGACGCTACGTGTGCTGGCCGGCGCGCCACGGGCGAGTGCTGATGAGGAAGCAACCGAGCTGGCGTCGGACGTGTTCGACGAACTCGGGCTCGACATCCCAGCCCGATTCTCGACTGACGCGTACCTCGCCGCCGCTCGCGCTACCGCCCAGGAGTACCTCGCTGGCCATGGTGCGCTTCGAGACGCGGCCCGAGTGCTCTATCGCGCGTACGTGTCGGCCGGATACCCGCCAGAGCTCTCGGACTTCTCCGGACTCGACGACCTCTACGACATGCTCGAGACGAGGGTGATCGCAGGCTCCGTCTCCGACGCCGACAATGCCACGGCCGAAGCACTGCAGCGGCTGTGCTCAACAACCACCATCGACTCGCAGCTCAGCGTGGCTGACATCGTGCGCCGCTCGTTCCTCGACGGCCAACTACGCCACGAGGAGCCACCACCGTGATCCGCCTCCTCCGTCACGGCGTCGGTCAACGTCTGCGCATCTGGAGCGACGGCGACTGGCCGACCGACCACGTCCCCACCCGCGGCGTCGCCATCGAGTGGGTCGGTCAAGTCGGCCACCCCACCTCGTACGTCCTCCTCGGCGGATCGCCGTCCGACAAGTCCGGCGTCACCGTTGGCGACTACGGGCCCGTGTTCGAAGACGCGCTCGCCGGTGCTGCGGACGTCGTACGACTCGGTCTCCTGGACGAGTACCGCGGCGCGGTCGACGAGGTGCTGGCCAACCCAACCGACGACGCCCGACCGATGACGATCTCGCTCGCCGCTCACGGCGAGGCCGGGTCATCGATCGTCGCGTTCCGCGCGGGCACCATCTTCCTCACAACCATCTTCGAGCGCGTGGCGTCTCTCGATGACGCCGAGCTGTGGGCGCGCTGGCGGGCGGCTCTCCGACAGGCGGGCGCGTTCTCAACACGGAAAGCTGAGGACGCGGCAGCTGATGTCCGACCCGAGTCGGAGGTGACCCACGGTGACCGCGGTTGACCGCAGATGCACTCCGCTGCGCAGCCTGAGCGCGTCCTGGCACCCGTGAATCGGCGCGAACCGGAGGTTAAGGCGTCGAATAGTGAGCTTCCCAAGCTGAGAACGCAAGTTCGATTCTCGTCACCCGCTCTAGTCAAACCCGCAGCTCAGAGCCACTTTCGGAGGACTCGAGCCTGCGGGTTTTCTCGTCTCCCGGGGCGGCGTGCCACATGCGTGCCACACCGGATCGGCCGTGCCATAGTGACGGCGTGCCTTCCGAGCGCTCGCCCATCCCGCGACCCTTGATCGTTGTGTTCGTCGTCACCGTGTCCGGCATCGCGGCCGGGGCCTGGCTGGGCGATCACCGCCTCGCACTCGGTCTGTACTTCGTGATCTGGGGAGCTTCTTGGTTCGTTGGCAGCCGCGCCATCGTCAAAAACCCGGAGTATCTCGAGCACATGTCGCGATCAAGGGCCCGGCTTCCCTGGTACCGGGACCGAGTCGACTTCGTCGAGCGGGGTGTTCGCTACCAACGCAGGGTCTTCAAGTGGCTGTTCGAGCCAGTCGGCGTCGGGCTCACCCTCGTCGGCATCTTCATGTTCGTGGGCCAACTCCTTGGACGGTCGGCATGATCGCGGAATCCCCCACCGCGTCCGGTCGTCAGGAGTTGGCGTAATGGCATCGGGTAAGGCGGCGTGGGGCAGCGTCCGCAAGTTGCCGTCGGGTCGCTACCAGGCGCGCTACCGCGTTGACGGCAAGCTCATCTCGGCCGACACGACGTTTCGCACCAAGCGCGACGCCGATGCGTACCTATCGACGATACGCACCGACATGGAACGCGGCCTCTGGGTGAACCCGGCCTCGGGCAAGGTCTCGCTCCGCGAGTACGCCACCACCTGGCTCGATCAGCGGCCTGACCTTCGGCCTCGCACCCGCGAGCTCTACGAGGGTGAGCTCCGCCTGCACATCCTCCCCCCGCTCGGCGACATCGATCTGGCCAAGCTCACGCCGAGCAAGGTCCGCGAGTGGAACGCGGCGATGCTCAACGCCGGCAAGCCCGGCCCGCCAACCGCGGCCAAGTGCTACCGGCTGCTTCGCGTGATCCTCAACACCGCCGTCGCCGACGAGCTCATCGTGAAGAACCCCTGCATGATCCGCGGCGCCGGCGTCGAGAAGGCGCCCGAGCGGCCGACGATCCCGATCGAACAGGTCCACGAGATCGCCGACGTGATCGATCCCCGCTTCCGGGCCATGATCCTGACCGCCACCTTCACGGGGCTGCGTCTCGGTGAGATGCGCGCGCTCACCAGAGAGCGGGTCGACCTGCTGCACTCGACCATCAAGGTGGTCGAGCACTACCAAGAGCTCGCTGACGGCACGTTGGTCATCGGACCGCCGAAGTCCGACGCTGGCGTGCGCGCCGTGGCCATCCCCGCCATCCTCAAGCCCGAGCTGGAGACCCACCTCGCGGAATGGGCCGCGCCCGGCAAGAAGGGCCTCGTATTCTGCGGGACCAACGACCAGGTGCTGCGCCGGGCGAGCTTCTACACCGCATGGAACCGGGTGATGAAACAACTCGGTATCGAGGGCCTCAAGCCCCACGACCTACGCCACACCGGCAACACCCTCGCCGCCGCCACCGGAGCGAGCACCAAGGAACTGATGTCGAGGATGGGCCACGCCTCACCCCGCGCGGCGCTCATCTACCAACACGCCACCGAGGACCGCGACCACAAGATCGCCGGCGCCCTCAGCGACATGATCGAGAAGAAGCTCAAGCAACGCCCGACCGGTACGGACGGCGCGACGCCGATCGGTTGAGGGACAACCCCCAGCTGGAAAACTACTCCGCGCCCGTCGGAATCTCTCCGCCCCAGGTGAGCTGACTCAGATCTGCGGAGTAGCTCGTTTCGACGAGCTCAAGAGGGACCTCCGCCTTCGTGCCGACGTCGATGTGGGCGACTACGCAGACGTCTGATTGGACCCGGGTCGCCGCCTCAGCAAGCCAGACCCGCCCGGGCTCTCTATCTTCGTCCCCCACCACCACGGCGAAGAGCGCAACGCGCGGCGGATCTTGGTCCTCGTTGAACTGCATGAACACATCGTGGACCCGAAGCGCGGTCTCCCTCCCTCCCTTCGCTCCACATCGCTTTGCGACCTCGCGCGCTGCCGGCACCAGTGCCTCGGGTACGGCCGGGCGGTCGTATCGCAGCCCGAGCCAGGTCTTGAAGGCTGTCGCCCGATGATCGGCCAGCGGGTCGGATCGGCGTTCTGCGTACCTGTGCAGGAGCGCAGGCGTGAGATGGAGGCGAAGGGCTCCGGCCTCGACGTAGAGGTCGTAGGTAAGCCGGATCTTGTTGCTCCGGATGCCCCAGTCGGCTGGTGGCTCTTCATCGAACACGGGTCGAACTTCGACAAGCGTCTTGGAGGATTCGAGCGGGCTCGACCGAAGGTCGCAATCCTGCGTGCACACGACCCACCGGCCGTGGTCCAGGGAACGGACCGCTACCTCGTTCGGTTTGTCACCTACATCGAGGCTGGATGCGGTCAGCTTGGCGAGGAATACGCTCCCTTGTCGCCAACCCGTGTTGTAGAGGTCGCCGGCGGTCATCGAAGATCACGACAGCTCGTCGGCAGCGACAGAGTCGGCCCGACCGGGAGTGGCTGGCCACATGCCACTCATCATCCCGCTTGTTCTCCGAGGCCGTATGACGTCGAGCGCGGCGAGGTAGGCGTCCGCCGCTTTCGATTCGCTCAGAAGGTCGAAGGCCGAAGGCCGACCATCGGGCTGGGTGGAGAGCAATCGGTCCGTTTCGTCGCGCTCACGGCCAGCGAGGACATGGATTCGCTGGACAACCTCATGCACGCCTTCGAGTCGATCGCGATCGATCGAGGACCCGGTTGTAGTCCCGAGCTCCAGCGCGCTGACCGTTGGGTGTGTGGTCCCTAGGACACGTGCGAATTTTCGATGGGACCATCCGGTCCACCGCAACACGTCTCTGACGCTTCGCTGGACGGCTGGCGCGGGCTTCGCTGATCGATCAGGAACTCGCACCCACCAGTCGAAGAGATTCTCGGGCGGGGAAGGCCTTGGCGGGGCGGTCAAGACGGTTCCTGCGCCAAGGAAAGCGGGGATCGACAATGCCACAGCGATCGACGCGCTAGCGGTCGCTTGTTTCAAGTCCAAAATGCTCGCCCCCCTTCTCCGTCAGGGCCCAAAAGAAGAACCTATCGATCTGTTGGTGGAACAACCCGAACTGGCGAATCAGCTCACCGGCGTCGAAGCGCTGATGACCCTCCGATGAGATATCGATATCAAGCAGGAACGAATCCTCCTCGACTTCTACCGGTGGCACACCTGGCACCGTGCTTCCGCTCGGCACAGCCCCGTGCCTGATCGTGGCCTGTACCTCGGCCGGCGGCCCGGCGAGGTCTCCAATCGGCTCACGCGCAATTACGCCCTGGGTGATCGACGCCCGCAGGGACCCCTCGGGAATGACGTCGGAACCTGCCCAACCGAGGAGTTCGGGACGGAACCACTCTCTCCAGGCCCGATCGACCCCGGGAAGACCAGCCGCCACGGAGAGATACCTCACCCCCAACCTGTCGCATCTCGGTACCCCGATCTTCGCCATCGACTCCAAGAGAATCTCGAACTTCGCTGCGAAGTGCTCAACAGTTTGGTACGAGCTCCCAACCGACAACGTCGCGCTCCCAGCGCCGACGACAACCGTCTCACCAACGTCATTCGTGAGCTTCCAGGTCACCGATTCAGCACCTCCGGATGCGGCCGGACCGGCCGGGCCGAGGACGATCGCCATCTCCTGAATCTTCTCTTGTTGCATGTACGGGAAGGCGTCCTGCAGATGGCCCTGGAGTGGGGCGATGCCCGCCATGGTTTCGAGCGACGCAATCAGTGGGTAGCGCACCTGGGCCAGTGCTTGCACAAGAGGGGCGTGGGTGAGCGTGTAGAGGGGTGGGTCGGGAACGTCGAACAGAGGCACGGCTGCTCCTAGCGGCTAAGGCGCTTTCCAATCGCTTTCCACTATACAGACGGTGACAAGGCCGCGTGAAACTAACTGAAATGCTATTCCATAACCGTTCATGCGCCTGACAGAGTCCGTGACGATCATCCGACAGGCCCAGGCGGGCGACCTCTCTCGTTGCCAGAGCTGCCCGGTCTCATCAGACGGCGAGGCCCACCGGATCGAGCACGGTTGGGCTCTGCCTCGTCGGCAACCTGAAGGGAGCGCCGCGACCGGAAGGGCGGCAAGCGCGGGGGTCGGAATCCGATGGCCAAGCTGGGGCCGAGTGATGGTGGTTCTGGGTTGAGGGCTCGTTGGACGGGTCGAAGCTCTTGTCGCACTTCGATGGGCAGCGGAGCGGCCCGACCGTCAGCGAGCGTGCGCACGCGCGGGTGGGGTCGGTGATGCCCGCCTCGGCCCGGTGGCGTTCGATCACGATCGCGCCTCGCTTCCAGGTTGCAAGCCGATGGGCCTCGGCGGGCACGGGACCAAGTGTGTCGGCGAGATAGGGCGGGGTGCTTTCCACCAGTCGGTCAACGCGCTGAACGAGCCGCCCCTCGTAGGCGTGCTCGACGTGGATGAGCCGGCCGGTGTCGGGCTGGTGCTCGGTCAGGAATCGGACTCGCTTCTCCTGGTGTTGCAGGCCGCGTGAAGTTCGCCACCGACGCGGTCCGCACCTTCCGTTGCCCGTTCGACGAGTTGCGCAACGCCGTCATCTCGGCCCGCGTCGAGCGACCCCGGAGGGCTTGTCGGCGAGCGTGTTGCATCCACCGACCACCCGCGCCTGATCGGCCTCGAGTTGGCGGTGCCGCTCGGTGAGGGCCCGCACGTCGGGGCTCCGGTCCGGCGGGCATTCCGCCAGCACCGCTTTGAGGTGTCGCTTCTCGGCGGCGAGTTGTTCGAGCGGCCACGCGCCGAGGGGGGTCACCGGTGTGATGGCGAAGATCTGGCGCTCTTCGATGTTGAGGGCGTGGCGCACGAGGTCGGCGGGATCGCCGAGCTCGGGTGGGCGGCCGTGGCCGGCGGCGGTATCGGGTTCTCGGGCGCCGATGAGGTAGAGGTGGTTCGTGTCGCGCCCACGTGTCGCGCCCGCGGCTCATGCCCACGTAGCCGCGCCCTCGGTACAGCTCGTCGGTACCGAGCAGCAGTCCGTGGTCGACGGTCGCGCCTTGAGCTTTGTGGATGGTCATGGCGTAGCCGTGCGTGATGTGGCCGGCGTCGAGGTACTCGGTCGGCAACACGATGCTCCGGTCGGTGCTTCAACCGTGACGGTCCTGCCGTGCGAGTCGACTTTGGTGATGACGGCTCGGGTGCCGTTGCACACGCCGAGGCGGCGCTCGTTGCGGAGGCAGATGATGTTGTCGCCGGCCTGGAACGGCCGGTCGTCGACCACGATCTCGCGGCGGTTGCGCTCGTAGGCACCCAGGGCGTTGTCGGGGTTGCCGTTGCGGAGGTGTGAGAGCGCGTCCTTCTCCCAATCCGCTCGTTGACGGCGGTTCTCGATCAGCTCGATGGTGTCGAGCCGGCAGGCGAGGGCGTTGAGGACGCCGCCGGCATCGATCTCCGGGAGCTGGGCGGGGTCACCCACGAGGACGACGAGCGCGCCGGCCTGGTGGCCGGCGTCAAGGATCGGGGCGAGGGTGCGGGTGCCCGCCATGCTGGCCTCGTCGATCACCAGCGCGGTGCGGTAGTCGAACCGGACTCGCCCCGCGGCGAGGTCGATGTTGAGCATCGCCAACGTCGACGAAGCAATACCGGCGGAGGATTGCAGTTCCTGCGCCGCCCGTCCCGCCATGGCCGCGCCGATCACCCTGTAGCCGGCCAGCTCCCAAGCTTCCCGGGCCGCGTCGAGGGTGTAGGTCTTGCCGGTTCCCGCGGCGGCACAGACGATTTGGACGCCGTTGCCGTCGCGCACGAGCCAGGAGACCATCTCGACCTGTTCGTCGGACAGCGTGGGCCGTTGCACGAGGACCCGGGCCAGGATGGTTCCGTCGACCAGCCCGGAGCCGTCACCGACCCGGCCGATGGCGGCGCCGACCAGGCGCTGTTCGATGTCGATCAGTTCGGCCGTGCTCCATCGGCTGCCGGCGATGGGGGCGGCGACGATGCTGCCGTCGATCCGGCGGACGATGTCGGTTCCGGTGAGCCCTACCGTCGTGTCGGACTGGATGAGGCGGACAACTTCGGGCCGCTCGACGAAGTCGACGGCGAGCGTCTCGATCTCATCGACGGTGGCGCCCTCGGGCAGATGCGAGGCGATGCCTCGCAGCACGTCTCGCAGGTCGAACGACGACGACTGGGCGGTGAGCCCCTCGGGACTGAGGAGGTGCTCGAACAGTGCGGCGCGTTCTCGCCCGTGAGGACGTGCCCGTCGACCAGGCCGACGACGTCGGCGAGGGTGGCGGGGTCGATGCCGATCTCGGCGGCCTTGGCTTCCCACAGCACGCGCATCGACGCGGCGTCGATGGTCTTGTCCTTGGCGGTGCGGGTCTCGAGGGTGGCGAGCTGCGCGGCGCGCGACGACCGGAACCCGATCTTGTCGAGGTGTTCCCTGATCTCGCGGCTCCTGTCCGAGAAGTGATCCAGGACGGCCTGGTCGATGCCGACCAGGTCGGCGATCCCGTTGTTGATCTCGCGCCACTGCACGCCGAGGCGGTTGGTGAGCTCGTGTCGGAGGTGGGCTCCGTAGAGGAAGCCGCCGGTCTTGGCGTACTGGTACATCAGCCGGCCGTCGAGGGTGCGTCAGTGGCCGTCATCGCCGGGGGCCATGTTGGCGACCAACACGTGGGTGTGGAGATGCGGATCGCCGGCTCGGCTCGTGCGGTGCCGGAACTGGGCGGCGACGAGGCCTTGGACCTGAATCTGGGTGAGACCGTTCTTGCCGATGCGCGAGCGGGCTGCGGCGTTTTGCATGTAGCCGAACGCGGCGTCGACCGCGGCGTCGTGCGCGGCGCGAACCTCCGCCGCGATGTCGTCGCCGCCAAGTGCGAACAAGACGGACACGGACTTGGGTGCTCGAAGGCACAGGTCGTAGCCGGCAACGGTGCGGCCTCGGAACGGGGCAAGCATCTCGCCAGTGCTCGGGTCGCGCCCCTCCCAGACCGCGCGCAGATCTTCGCTGGTGACCTCGCCGTCGAGGTCGGCGAGGAGCATCCCGGCGGCGGCGACGGTCCATTGCCCGGGGGCTTCGCCCACGCCACGGTCGTATCCGTCGATGCCGCGCGCGACGGCCTCGATGTAATAGCTGTCGGCGCCGACGTCGCTCTTGCCGATGCTCAACACGTCATCGACCCGTCGATAAGTGAGGGTGAGACTCGCGCCGCGCGTGTCCGTGGCCGGTCGAGCCGGTCACGGTGAACACGACCAGGGTTTGGGAAGTCCCAAACGAGTTCCCAACCGGCCGTTGGGACCAGGCCTGCCGACGACGGATCGGGCGGCATCGCCAGATGCAAGTCCGTGGCCGAGAAAAGAGGAGGGAGGGAAGGGAACGCGCCGGGGCCAGGAGGCGCGGCGAGAGGAGACGGGGAAGGAAGGCGACGGCGGAAGCGCAGCGACGAGAGCGAGCGGGGCGCGGGCACGGGCCGAGGAGCGAGGGAAGACGGCGGCGAGGGAGGAGGGGCAGTCGAAGGGCCGTAGGGCGGAGAAGAGCAAGTGAGGACACGGCGATCAGTGACCGGCGTCGAGCAGCGAGAGCTGCGCACTGTTGCGAGGCCTCTCGTCAGGGCGGTCGTGGACGCCCGGTGCGTGGTTCGCGGCTTCGGAGCTGGGCGCCCCAGGTGTCGTCCGCGTCGAGGCGCGTTCGACTGACAAGCCGGCCGCGTCAAGATCGACGCGCCGGATCGAGCGGCCGAAACGACCTGAGCGCTCGTCCCGCATATCGACACGATTGACCACGCACGCATCGAACAGACGTCGGATCGCACGGGCGACGGTGTCCTTCGAAAGTCCGGTGAGCGCCGCAAGGTCTCGCACACTCGCGTCGACCTCTGCCACGCCGGTCGGCTGCCTCGACGACTCCGCGAGGGTCTCGAGCACCACCCATGCCGTCGGCCCGATCTGACGGCGCAGTGACTCGGCGACGGGCACGTCGATGATGAGGGAGTGCGCATCAGGCCGCATTCGGGTTGTCCATCTGCGCGTCGATGCACGCGAGCAACGCCTTCTTCGGAATGCGCAAGCAGCGGCCGATGGCGATCGAGGGCAGGCCCTCCTTGCCGCCGGTTCGCCGGTAAGCGGCCACCTCGCCGTAGGCGCTGGTTCGGCTGATCCGCAGAATGTCTGCGGCCACGCCGACCCGAAGCATGTCGGGCATGTCGTTGAGCTTCACGGGTACCTCCTCGAGAATCCGCCCCGGCTTCCGGGACGGAGTGATGGGCAATTGGTTCCGCACATGGCCAAGGCCATCGAGGAGCCCGAAATTGGACGGAACAGCCCCAGAAGTTGGCGATGAAACGAGTGACGGAACGAACCCTCTACTTCCAGGACTGCGTCAGTTCGAGGGATTCGGTGACGGTGGAGTGACCAAGTTCACGCGCCGCAGCCCCGCTTGAGGGAGCGCCCAGCGCGGCGGTGCCATCGGGATCTGATGGCACCGCTGCAGGCCGAAGGTTGGGCTTCGCGGTCACTGTCGATCGGTTGCACCGCAGCTGGGAGCGGGCTGGCCCGTGACGCCGGCGCCGCCCTGGCGACGATCGATGGCTACACCGACGACGTGACGTCTCGGCTTGCGTCGACCGAGCGGGTCGACCGGGCATCGCCCAAGCGGTCAAGCGGACCCGAAAGGCGGCTTGCGACGGCCGCCCGCCGATTCACAGCAGCACGGTCGACGGCGGCGGCGTTGACTCGGCGGTATGTGCGGATCGTCGGGGGCCAGCGAGAACTGCCCGCTCGGGCCAACAAGAGTGCACCACGGCCGACCGCGCGACGTGGCGAACGGTGAGATCCCTTACACGCTCGCGATCGAGCGCAGAACCGGCGATCTGCCGCGTTCGCGAGCCGTTGATATGCCGCGCTTCGGCAGGACGCTATGGGACGCTGCGTCCACCGGATCGGGTCAACTCCAGTCTCGAGTGGAGAACTGGGACAAGGCTGCGGCTGCTGGTTCCGTAGTGTGTCGATGTGTTCCTTGCCGTCGACGAACCCAGGTTGCTGGGCAGCGATCACCCTCGTCTGGTCTTCGGTGAGGAACCGAAGCCGGCCGGTTCTTGGGCGGGGCGGCGGAGTCTGCAACTCGACAGCACGCCGGCATTCGAGCTGAGCTACTGGTGTGGCACCTGCCAGTTCCTGTTCCGGCGCCTCGAAGGCGCCAACCGCACCGTGTCGATCGACGAGCTCGAGTCCACGCTGACCACCGGCCTCGACCGGATCGACGACGAGGTCGTCAACGCGTTCGGGGATCTCCTCGCCGTCGGGAGCTACCTGCCCCTCTTGCTCCAGATCAGCCCCGTGCTGCAACGGCCGGGCCGCGACGGCGACTACTTCACCGATGAACAAGTCCAGACCTGGGGTCTGGAATCGTTCTGGGGCCTTCCCCACTACCCGCAGACCCCGTACTACCGGACGTTCGAGACGACGGTTGGGTCCGACGCCCACCTGTTCGAGTTCGTGGTGCCGATGGTCCCCCCGTCATGGAACTCCGCGGCCGTCATGGTCCGGCACCAGGAAGCGCTCGCCGTGTCGGCGCGGCCAACCGCGGTGGCCGTCTCCACGCTCGACATCTGTGAGCCCGCCGTCGACCGGGGAGTCAACGACTATGCGCATTGGGGTCTGACCCACTTCCTGCTCGATGGTCACCACAAGATGCAGGCCGCCGCCCAGGCGGGCCGACCGCTTCGGCTGCTCTCCCTACTCTCGATCGAGTCAAGCCTCGCCCCGCCAAACGAGGTGAACCGCGTCGCCGAGCTGCGCGCTCAATCGCACGTCGCACGCGCCTCCGCTCGAAGCTGACGAAGGACACCGCCATCCATCCCGACCGAAAGGGTTACGACCAACCGGCGATCGGCCCGCCGCTCGCTTGTCGTTAAAGCCCGCGTGTTCGGCCTTGGCCTCCGGCGTCGGGCGTCGATAGAGCACGCGGCAGCCTCGACGTTGCCACATCCGGTCCGGAACCCGGCGGTCCTTCGTCACTGGAAGTGCGCGGCGGCGGCCTCCACCTGGCCGCGGAATCGTTCCTGCTCGGCGGTACGGACCTGGAGGCTGTCGACGCCGTTCAGTAGTCCTGCCGAGCCGTCGATCAGCTCGCGGACGATGTCCGCGTGGCCGGCGTGACGCTGCGTTTCGGCCGTGACGTGCACCAAGATGTGATGCAGCGTAACGGGAGCATTTCCCCACCACCAGACGTGGCCGACCGCATCCAACGCGAGTTCGTTGATCGTCGCGTCCGAGAAGTCCCAGGCCTCGCGGAAGTCGTTCACGATGTCCTCGCGGGCCTCGTCGGGGGTGGCCCAGAACTCAGCGGAAGGCCCTGCGTCGCCCGAGAACCGCGCGGCCAGCGCCTCGTTGGATCGCCCGAACACCTCACCGAAGTACCCGAGGTGCGTAGCCGTGCAGTGCTTGACCAGGCCGAGCAAATTCGTGCCCGTCGGCGTCAGGGGCCGCCGGATGTCGTACTCACCGAGGCCGTCCAACTTCCAGACCAGCGTCTCGCGCGCCCCACGCAAGTAGCCGTGCAGCTCTCCCTTCACATCCAAGCTCGCCATGCCAGCCCCCGATCCGTCAGGGCATGATCGCAGCAACTCACCGCTGAGCGCCCAACGATGCGCCTTTCGCAACTCGGGCGACTTGTCGGAAGAGCCGTGAGTACATGCCACGCACCCGGCGATCCGCCCGATTGCGTCCCGTGGGTATGCCCGCTGTGATCGGGGACGGTGCCCGGTGCAACCACCGTCAACCGAACCCGCAGCAGACCCTTCCTCGCTGCAGTCCCGGCGTTCAGTCGCGGCCGGAGTACGGATCGCGGGCGCGCGTTCAGGGATACCCGGAGCAAACGGCTACTGGGGTAGTAGATGGGCGTGGCGGAGTTCCTCGATCGCTTGCTCGGGTAGGCCGACCACGTCGAGGTGGACGATCGACCGGGCACCGGGACCGTCGATGATGTCGACGACTCGCGCAAGGAACGGCTCGTCAGCGTCGCCGGCTACAACAAGAGCGCCGACTTCGACTCGCTCGGGTTCAGCGGCGGAGTCGAGGAACGTCCAGACGAAGCCGCTCTGGTCGGTGTGTTGGACGTCAGCGGGAAGGGTCACGACGACTTGTTCGGTCACTGGGCCCTCCTGAGGTGTACGGGTTCGCAAGGACATCTCCGAGGACCTCGAGGATGCGCTCGGCACGCTCAGCAGTGTAGGTCTCCAAGGTGACGCTGTAGTGCGGGGCGAGGAAGGTTGGGAGCGACTCAAAGCCGGCATCGGCGAGCGCTTGCACCGACACGGCCGCATACCTGCTCCTCGTTCGCAGCCTCGGCCCCGAGAGGATCGACTCGAGCGTCCATTCGCCCACGGTCACCTCCGCCGAGACGGCCGAGAACGGCTCGCCGGCGCGGCTGAAGCGGTGCCCCGTCGCGTCCGCGTTCCGGAGCAGGCCATCGACGGTCAGCGGCCAGCCCCGAACCCACCAGAAGGGCGTCACCGTCGAGGCGTTCGTCCCTCAACAGATCCTCAATCGGCTCCAGCTCGTCCATGCCAAACATCATGTCTGCTGACGGCGAACGTTCGGAACAGGCGGCCCCGGGTCTTCCGTCACAGGGCCGGGCACAATCCCGCCCCGATCACCCGCATATCAGCCGCATATGGGCCGTTCCGACGCACTCTCCTATCGCGGTCGCTCGCCTGGCGACCACCACCCTGTGTGACGAGACGGCCTTCACCGGTCGAGCTCCGAGGACCGAGGACCGGGGCGTTCGACGACTTCAGGCACTACAGGACCGTGATGAGTGTCCCGATGACGGTGACGATCGGGCGCGATTGCCTCGTCGAAACCTGCCCTCGGGATCGGACGCGATCGTGTCCCGCGGGGGCATAGTCAGCCGGGTTCTCAGCTGACTATGCGGCAGCGCCCGAGGGCCTCGCTGCTCGTGCCACACCGCGTTGCTCGGAGCCTTCGGGCCAGTCACGCGTGGCGTGGCTGACCGCCCGTTCGTCCTGACGGCCCGCGCCGCGGTCGTGCCACATCTCGAAACGCGGATGACCGAATCAGGCTCGCTCTTTCGCCTGCCGCCGTCCTCAGCTTGGCGACTCCCCCGCCCACGCGTGGCCACCGGCCATTTCGTGCCACATTCGTGCCACATCGGAAAGAATTTCGGTGGTACGGGGCGGACGGGCTGGTACCAGGAAAACAGGTCTGACCTGCCCATATCACCAAATGTCCAGGTCAACGAATTGGCCTGGATCGAATTCCCAAGCTGAGAACGCAAGTTCGATTCTCGTCACCCGCTCCACACAAGCCCAGGTCAAGGGCACTTTTCGGGCCGGCAGAGACTCAGCATCGGCGGCCTGGCGCTGATCGCGTTTGCGCA
>Ga0105047_10007028_pt1 | contig 19023 bp, 19 predicted proteins | sample MAT04_FD_78384 | JGI IMG/M metagenome (GOLD analysis project Ga0105047, IMG submission 78384) | Freshwater microbial communities from Lake Fryxell liftoff mats and glacier meltwater in Antarctica - MAT-04 (megahit assembly) | ecosystem: Environmental > Aquatic > Freshwater > Ice > Liftoff... | reverse complement strand
GCTCGCCAGGAATGCCGAGCCGGCGGCAACCGGCGGAGTCTTGGACTGTGAAAGACTCGGCGGATTACCATCCGCCGCTCGCCAGGAATGCCGAGCCGGTGGCAAGCGGCGGAGTCTTGGACTGTGAAAGACTCGGCGGATTACCATCCGCCGCTCGCCAGGAATGCCGACCCGAGCAGCCGCAACTCCTTTCCACAGATCACTGCTTCCCGCCCCGGCAGGGCTGCTCATCAGAAACAGGAATGCCATAGGATGTAGTCATCGACGAAGTCGATGTGTGACGCCTGACTCCTGACTCCTGACCAATGACCCCTGCATGAAATACACCGACGCCGGGCTGAACCTGGAGATTTACGCCGAGACGATGGCGGGGATCCTGCCGCTGCTCGCGCGGACTTGGGACCGCGCCCGCGTGGTAACGGCGCCTTTTCCGCCGCGCAAGGGGGGCAAAGGCTCCGGCGGTTTCGCGTCGCTCTTCGACTTCAACCCGGACGGCCGCTACAAGAACCCGGTGCTCGTCAACTGCACCGACGGCGTGGGGTCCAAACTGAAGATTGCCCAGCTCATGGGCAAGTACGACACGGTCGGCATCGACCTCGTCGCCATGAGCGTCAACGACCTCATCTGCACCGGCGGCGAACCGCTGGTGTTTCTCGATTACCTCGGGATGCACGCTGACGATACCGCACTGACGCTGGAAGTGATGAAGGGGATCTCCGCCGGTTGCGTGGAGGCAGGCTGCTCGCTGACCGGCGGCGAAACGGCGATTTTGCCGGACTTCTATGCCGCGGGCGACTTCGACCTTGCAGGCTTCTGCACGGGTGTGGTGGAACGGGACGCCATCATCGACGGCCGAAGCATCCAAGCGGGCGATGTGGTGCTCGGTCTGCCGTCGTCCGGGTTTCATTCCAACGGTTACAGCCTCGTGCGCAAGGTCGTCTTCGAGACCGCGAAACTGAAGGTGAATGATCCGATTCCCGAGTTGGGCACGACCGTCGGTGCGGCGTTGCTGATGCCGACGACGATCTACGTGAAACCGATTCGGGCCATGCTGGCGACGCAGAGCGGGCACGTGTCCGGGTTGGCGAACATCACCGGCGGCGGCATTCCGGACAACCTCGGCCGCATCCTGCCGCCGGGATTGCGCGGCATCATCGCCCGCAACAGTTGGCCGCGACCCGCGGTCTTCCCGTGGCTTCAATCGCTCGGCGACATCGACGAAGCCGAGATGGATCGCGTCTTCAACCAGGGCCTCGGCTTCCTGATCGTGTGCCGGCCCGATGTCGCGGATGCCATCGCTGCGCAACTCGGTGCGCTTCCGGTGGGTAGCATTGTTGCCGGCGAAACCGGCGTCGAGATTCGGTGAATCCTTCAACGAAAAAAAGCCTGCGGGATGCTCCCACAGGCTTTTTTCGTCGGCTTCCAGTCGAGTTATCGCGTGGAACCGTCGGCGAAGTTCACCGTGTAGTTGCCGCCGGCGCGGACGTCGAGTTCACGAAACTTTTCCATGATGCGGCCGTCCGCATTCCACGTCGCCTTGACCGTGTAGGTATAGGTTGTGCCCGCGACCAGCGTGGGCGACTCGAAGGTGCGTTCCATGCCGGTGCTGATCGTGCTCGAGTCATTCAGGAACACGCGGGCTTCAGAGGTCGGAAGTATGACTTTGACCTTAGCGGTGGTGGCGCTCGTGTCGTTGCTGCCGTAGTTCGTCTGAATGATGCCCGAACCTGCCGTGGCCGGCATGGCAATCGTGTTACCGGGCATCACGATGGTGGAGCCCGGCTGGATGGTGGTGCCGTTGTAGCTCGGCGCTACCATGGAATCGTTGCTGTAGTATGTTCCGTTGTTCGGGTAACTCGAATTGCGGAAACCGGCATTGTTGCCGAGCGGGAAGGCGCCGCTGTAGCCGTTTTCGTTACCGCGATACCCGTTGAAATAGCCGGGAACATAGCTGTTGTAGGTGTTGTTGCCCGTGAAGCCGTTGTTGTAGAAGACTCGGCCGACGGTTTGGTCGCGGGCAAAGGTCATCCCGTTGTCGAACCGCTGGAAGCCGCTGTTGAAGCCGTTGGGCTGAGCGATCGGATTGTTGTAGAAGACACGGCCGATTGTTTGGTCGCGTACGGCTCTGGCGCCGCCCATCAGTCGGCGTTGCGCCGAGGCTTCGCCGGCCGTGACTGCCAGTACCAGCCCTGTCAGGCCCATCGCAATGAGTGATTTTCGCATCTGCTTTCTCCTTGGTGAATCGTCGAGCAACCGCAAAAACCGAAACCATTCCGATCGAACCCCAACTTCTGAGGCTTGCGATGCTCGGTTCCACCACTTGCAGCTATCGTGCCGAACATGCGTGGATTCGAAAGTGGGCATGTGAACGTTCTCGGTTCCGGAGATGATGTTTCTTCATTCCCGACGTGGCTCGGCGCCGGAAAGGGAATCGACGTATAAACATGCCTTACCCGCCGCTTGTCCGTTACGCGAGAACGCCCCATGCCGATGCCGGTGCTTTCGCTGCCGATGCTGCAGAAATGGGACTGTCACAGTTGCGGCGACTGCTGCCGCAGCTATGCGATCCGCGTGACCGATCTGGAGAGTGCGAAGATCGACGGCCAAGGCTGGGACGCCGAGGCCGACCTGGGCGGCCTTCCCGCCGTCGTGCCCGACGGCCGCAAGGGCCTGCAACTCAACCACCGGCCGGACGGCTCCTGCGTCTTTCTCAACGCCGACAACACCTGCCGCATTCATGCGAAGTTCGGTGCGGCCGCGAAGCCGATGGCCTGCCGCATCTACCCCTTCGTGCTGGTGCCCGCCGGCGACCACTGGCGGGTCGCGCTGCGGCTGGCCTGCCCGTCCGCCGTGCGGAACCAAGGCAGGCCGATCGCGGATCATCAGGCCGACCTCGACGACTACGCCGGGCTATTGGAAGCGGACGCCGGGGCGGCGCTGTCCCACGGTGCGGGTGGCCTGTTGCCGCCGCCCGAGTTGGCAGCCGGGCAGGCCGTGCCGTGGGCGGATCTCGTCCGCTTCACGTCGGCGTTTGCCGGAATCATGGCGGATGAAGCCGAGCCGGTCGAACATCGGCTCCGGCGCTGGATCGCACTGGCCGCCGTCTGTCGCACCTCCCGATTCGACCAGACGAGCGGCACGCGCTTGGAGGAATTCCTGCAGGTCGTCTCCGCCGCCGTGGATGACGACGTGCCGACGAATCCGAACGATGTACTCCCGCCGAGTCGGGCGGGCCGGATGATCTTCCGCCAGTTTCTCGCGGTCTACAGCCGTCGGGATTCCGGCCGCCACCCCGGCATCGCCTCGAGCGGCCGCTGGACGCGCATCCGCGCCGCCTGGCGCTACGCCGTCGGCCGCGGTGCGGTCCCCAAGCTGCACGGGCTGTTCCCGGAGACGACGTTTGCCCACGCCGAAGCCGCCCACAGCCCGCTTCCGGCCGAAAGCGAAGCCCTGTTGAAGCGCTTCTTTTTGTTGAAGCTGGAGTCGATGCAGTTCTGTGGGCCGAGCCACTTCCACCGACCCTTCTGGGCCGGGCTGGATGCGCTGATCGTGACCTACCCCGTCATCCGCTGGCTGGCCAACGTCTTCGCCGCCGGCGGCCGGCACAGCATGGCAAGTGCCGTGGAATTGGCGGTGCAACAAGTGGACGACAGCTTCGGCTTCAACCCGCTCCTGGCCGCCGGCCGCCAAGCCTGGGCCATCCAAACCCTCGCCGACCGCAACGACCTGGCCAAGCTGACGGCCTGGTACGGTCGGACGATTCGATGAGCGGACGGCAGGAGCGGCGGGTGGCGAGCCAGTCGCTGCTCACGCCGGACTTCCGTCGCGCTGGGTTTGCGGGACCGCCACGCTTAGAACCCCGAGCGCGAGACTTCCAGCACCCGGCACATGTCCATCACCGGCCATTCGGCCCGGCGCAGCGACCGCGATTCATACTGCTTGGCGAGCGGGCGACGTCAGTCCCCTGAGTGCTTCCGGTTTCCGACGACACGAAGCGCTCAGGGGACTGACGTCTCCCGCTCGCCAAGAACGTCTGTGGTCGCCTTAGTTTCACCTGTTGCATACCACGAGGATCACCGTGTTGCGGGTGAAGTCGTACTTGCGGGCGGCGATGCGGTGTGGTGATCCGGCGAATTGGTCGAGCCAGATCGGCTCGGGGATGAAGAGATAGGATTCGAGCGGCATGCTCAGGAACTGCTTCGCTTCCGCGGTATCCTTCATCACGGCCACGCGGCGCTCGGCGTAGAAGACGATGCTCTGGCTGTCCGCGAAGTAGTTCAGCGTCGCCAGGCGGATCTCGGCCTCGGGCTGCCTGGCACCGCTCGTCAGCACCAGCGTCTTGGCGGCTTTGTATTCGTCGATCACGAGCGCCGCACCGCCGGCGACGAAGCCGACCAGCCCACACGCCGCAACACTCATCGCGATCGGTACGACCCGGCGGCGGTCCGTGACGATCGCCCAGGCCATGACCGCGGCGGCGACCAATGGGAACAAGCCGACCCAAGCCCACAGTTCCAGGCCGGGGAAGGTCCGCAGGCCCTTCACCTCCAACGGCACCACACCGGAGAGCACCATGAAGCCGATGAGGAACGCCATGCCGGTCAGCGCCATGCCGGCAACGGCGGCCCACCAGAACCACCGTCGCGGCGCGATCTCCTTCCGCAGCCACTGCATCAGGAACCGCGCGGTCAGGATCGCGAGCGCGGGGTAGACCGGCGCAATGTAGTTCGGCAGCTTGGTGGCGAAGAAACTGAACGGAAGGACATAGGCCGCAATCCAACAGAGCAGGAAACGGTTCGCCCGCATCGGTGTCGTCAGTTCCCCGTCGTTGCGGCGTGTTCCCTTGACGGCGTACCAGAACGTCCCGCCGAGGATGCTGCTCCACGGTGCGAACAGCACGATCAGGCAGAGCAGGTAGTAATACCACGGCCCGGCATGGTTCTCCTGAGCGATCGCCATGCGGTTGATGTTCTCGTTCCGGACGAACTTGAAGAGCCATTCGCCGCGCGTCTCGGCGGCAACGAAGCCGACCCACGGCACGACGACCGCGGCAAAAATCCAGACGCCGTAGGAAAGGCGATGATCGAAGAGCCGCTTCCACTCGCGGTTCCAAAGGAAGTAGGCCACGAAGGCCAACGCGGGAATGCCGAGGCCGACCGGCCCCTTGGCCAGTACCGCCAGCCCGCACGGCAGCGCAGGCCATATCAGCCAGTTCCGGCTGCCGTGCTCGTGCATCATCCAGACCATCGCAAACGTGAGGACGGTGAAGACGATCAGCGGCGCATCGGGCGTGGCCGCATGGCTCAGCAGGTTGAACTGAATGGCACTGATCAGGACGATGGCCGCGAGCAACCCGGTGAGCGCGTCGAACATGCGCCGGGCGAGTTCGTAAACCGTCAGGCAGGTGACCATCGCCAGGATCGCCGCGGGCAGCCGGGCGGAAAATTCGTTCACACCGAGGGCGGTGTAGCTGAAGCGCTGCAGCCAGTACAAGAGCACCGGCTTGGCGGAGCGGAGTTCCCAGTTGAACGTCGGCACGATCCACGTGCCGGACTCCATCATCTCTCGGGCGCACTCGGCATTCACACCTTCATCCATGTCCCAAAGCGCGGGCGTGCCGAGGTTGGGCCACGTCAGCAGTGCGACGACGACGAACACGAGCGGATAATGGCGCTTTCGCATCGGCCGATCATAGACCGATCCCCCAGGCACAACAAGGCGAAGGAGACTGACGGGGTGTGCCGGTTTCAACGAGCCTCCGGGCTTGCCCCGGAGGTGGGACGCCAATGCCATCCTTGGATTTCGTCGAGCTTGCGCCTTGGGACGCCGTCCCCTCCTCCGGGACAAGCCCGGAGGCTCGTTGAAACCGGAGCAGTGGTCGTATCCTCCGGGATAAGCCCGGAGGCTCGTTGAAACCGGAGCAGTGGTCGTAAGCTGCTAACTATCACCCATTCGACGGCCGAGCCGGGAAGCCCGCGATGAACGACCTTGCCCCTTTCGCCATGCCCGACGAGGCGACCCGCGGCCGGCGTCACCCGGAGCCTGCCCATCCGTTTCGGCTGCCCTATCAGCGGGACCGCGAGCGGATCGTGCATTCGTCCGCCTTCCGACGGATGACCGGGAAGACGCAGGTCCTGCCGGCGAGCGTCAACGACCACCACCGCACGCGGCTCACGCACACGCTGGAAGTCGTGCAGGTGGCCCGCACCGTCGCCCGCCGGCTGAAGCTGAACGAAGACCTGACCGAGGCGATCGCACTCGCCCACGACATCGGCCATCCCCCCTTCGGCCACGCCGGGGAAACGGTGCTCGACGAATGCCTGGCGAATGCCGGCGGCTTCAATCACAATTTGTACGGCCTCCGCCGAGTCGATGAACTCGAAGCCCGCTATCCGGACTTCCCCGGTTTGAACCTCACCTTCGAAGTCCGCGAGTCGTTCGTGCGGCACGCGGGCAAACTTGCCGACCCCAAGTTCGCCGAGTTCGCCGCCGCGGGCGCGGAACTGCTGGAAGCTTCGGTCGTCGATCTGGTCGACAGCATCGCCTACGACACCCACGACGTGGACGATGCCTTGGGCCTCGGCTTCATCACACTGATCGACCTCGAGGAACTCGGCCTCTGGCGCCGGGCTGCGACCCCGGTGCGGCGAGCCTATCCGGCCCTCGACGGCTACTCGCTCCGCACGGCGGTCGTACGCGAGCTGCTGGCCCTGCAGGTCGACGACCTGCTGGGCGAAACAACGCGTCGCCTGGATGCAGCCCGCATCCGTACCGTAAGCGACGTCCGCGGCGCGAGTGTGCCGCTGGTCGGCCTCTCGGAGACCATCGCCAAGGAAAAGGGCGAACTGGAACGCTTCCTGCGCGAGCGCGTCTACACGCACTACCGGGTGCTGCGAATGACGGCGAGCGGCAAGCGGATGATCCACGCCCTCTTCGGAACCTACCTGGCTTCGCCGGAACTGCTGCCGGTGCGGCACGGCCGGCGCCTGCGGGAAATGACGTCGCAACCCGAGGTCGTGGTCGGAGATTATCTTGCAGGCATGACGGATCGTTTTGCGATTCAGGAGTATCGAAGGCTTCACGCCGCCCCTTCGGAAGTCTAGACTAACCGGATCATCTTCATCATCGCTTCATTCCGAAAGGGTTCGTCATGCTTATGTGGTTGCTGCGTGGCTGTTACGTCGCGCTGTTGGTCGGGATCGCCGTCTTTGCAGGCAGCTTCTTCGCGACGGATGAGCAGGTGTTCAGCGGATTCGCGGCTGGGGGCACGATCCTCGCCATCGGCGGGTTGGTGCTGTTTACCGACGTTCGCGAACGGAACAAACAGATCGCCACCATTTCAGCCGTCTATTTCGGGCTGCTGTTCGGTCTCCTGATCGGCTGGCTGTTCGGGCTGGTGATCGAGCCGCTGATCGATTCGTTCTACACCCATCCCGACCCGGCGCGCGTGAAACAACTGCAACTCATCTGGCGCTTCGCGGCGACCGTGGTCTGCTGCTACATCTCGGTCTCGACGCTGTTGCAGACGCGGGACGATTTCCGCTTCATCATTCCCTACGTCGAATTCTCCAAGCAACTCAAAGGGAACAAGCCGCTCGTTCTCGATACCAGCGTGATCATCGATGGCCGGATTGCGGACCTGTGCGAAACGCGAATCGTCGACACCAAGCTGATCGTTCCCCGATTCGTGCTTCAGGAACTGCAGGGCATCGCGGACAGTTCGGACAAGCTCAAGCGCAACCGCGGCCGCCGCGGGCTGGACATTCTGAAAAAGCTTCAGGCGAACTCGAAGATCGAACTCATCATGCACGACGGCCAAATCGGTGAATCCCGGAACGGCGACAAGATCCGCGTCGACGAACGGCTCGTGCTGTTCACCAAGGGCATCGGCGGTCGGGTCGTGACGAATGATTTCAACTTGAACAAGATAGCGCAGTTGCAGGGTGTGGACGTGATCAACCTGAACGAAATCGCCAACAGCCTGAAGACCGTGGCCCTTCCGGGTGAGTACCTTCAGGTGAAGGTCATGAAAGCCGGGGACCAGATCGGCCAAGGGGTCGGCTATCTCGAAGACGGCACCATGATCGTGGTCGAACAGGGCCGCAACTTCATCGGCCAGGAAGTGTCGCTGCTGGTGACGAGCGTTCTTCAAACTCCGGCCGGCCGGATGATCTTCGGCCGGCCGGAAGCGCGACCCAGCGGCGGCTTCAACCCCGTCTCCGGGACGACGACCCCCGTATCCGGCACGACCGCAACCGGGCACGGCACCGGCAGCACGGCTGTGGGCATCGAGCCGGTCCGCCGCGACCCCGATCCGACTAAAACCTGATTCCGCCGGGCACGACCCGGTGGGCACCACCGGGGAGTTCCTTGCCATGTCGATTCGTACTTTCCTCACCGTCGCCGCGGCCGCCGGCCTGTCGCTCTTCGCGATCGCCGCCGACCCGCCGCCCGCCAAGCCCAAGCCCGCCGGCGACCGCGACGACGCTCCGCTGGTCGAAGCGGTGATCGCGGCACGGAAGTCCTATCAGGAGCAACTGCTCAAGCTTTACGACCACTACATGCTGGTCAACGACCGCGAACGAGCCCGCTGGGTGACCGAGGAACTCAAATCCTACCACCTCGCCTGGAAGCCGTCGTACCGCTTGGACATTCTCGACGTGCCGCCCGCGAACTTGGCCGGCGAGTTGAAGAACGACCCCAAGGCCAACGAACTCTTCAAGCTCGCCTCCGAGTACAAAATCAAGAGAGACACCGGCAACGATTACATCCTGAACCAGCGCCGCGCCGAACTCCTGTTTCAGGACATCCTTCAGAACCACCGCACGTCCGACAAACTTGCCGACGTCGCCTATGAACTCGGCGACCTCTACGAAGGCAAGGCCTACCGTCAGTACGACCGCGCCGCCCTGTACTTCGAACGCGCCTTCCAATGGCGCACCGGCACCCGCAGCGACGCCCGCCTCCGGGCCGCCCGCCTCTACGACAAGCAACTTAACGAGCGATCCAAGGCCATCGAACTGTACCGCGAGGAAATCCAGAACGACACCGAACCCAGCCGCCTGAAGGAAGCCGAGAAGCGCCTCGGGGAACTGACCGGGGCTAAGAAATAAGGGGGAAAAAACGGATGGCCTGCGGAGACGCACGTGTATCTGATGTACGCGGATGAAAGCGGCGACACCGGCCTTCCGGCGGACAACTCACCGACTCGATACTTCTTCTTGAGCGGTCTGGTCGTCCATGAACTGGATTGGCAGGAGACGCTGTCCGGCTTGCTGGATTTTCGGCGTTGGCTTATGAACAGATATGGGGTCTTCACCGATGCCGAACTGCGGCTGTAAAAAAAGGGGGGCCTCCTTGCGGAGGCCCTGGGGGTTCCTACAGCCCGAATACTCGGGGTTCAGAACCGATGAAATCTGCCCGCTGAATTCCAGCAAGATAAAAATGCGCAAAAGAGTTTCCCAAACCTCGATCCAACCCTCCGTTTCCCCGCGCGTTTGCTCTTGTTTGGTGCGCAGGCGCTGATAGTTTGGTCAATTCATGCACGGTGGACGACAACGTTTCCAGGGCGGATTGCCATGAAGGTTCGGAGCAGCGTCAAGAAGATTTGCGACAAGTGCAAGCTGATCAAGCGGCACGGGGTCGTCCGCATCATCTGCGAAGACCCGCGCCACAAGCAACGCCAAGGCTGATTCTCACTCACGCGACCATCCAGCAGAGACTGATATGCCTCGTATCCAAGGCGTCGACATTCCGCCGAACAAGCCGACCCACATTTCCTTGCGTTACCTCAAGGGAATTGGGGCGATCACGGCGCTCGAACTGTGCGAAAAGGTCGGCCTCGACCCACAACGCCGCGCGTCGGAACTGAACGACGACGAAGTCGCCCGCCTTGCGGTCATCATCGACCGGGATTATTTGGTGGAAGGTGCGCTCCGCCGCTTCGATGGCGGCAACATTCAGCGCCTCAAGGAAATCAAGTCCTACCGCGGCGAACGCCACCGCAAGAACCTGCCCTGCCGCGGTCAACGCTCCAAGACGAACGCCCGTACCCGCAAAGGCCCCCGTAAGACGGTCGCCGGCAAGAAGGGCGTCAAGGACAAGTAACAGCGGTTGGCTCCTCGTTCTTCGTTCTTCGGCCGGCTCTTGGGAGCGAGCGAGGTTCGATCGGGGATTTCGAGATCGCGAAGCCCGAAGAACACGGTACGAAGAACCAGGAACCGAGAAGTCATGGCGAAGAGCAAGAAGAAGAAGCAGCGTCGCAACGTCGTCAAGGGCGTGGCCCACGTGCAGTCGACCTTCAACAATACGATCGTGACCATTACGGACACGAACGGCGACACGCTGTGCTCCGTCTCCGGCGGCGGCGTCGGCTTCAAGGGCAGCCGCAAGAGCACCCCCTTCGCAGCCCAACGGGCCGCCGAGGAATGCGCGGGCAAGGCCCAGAAGTTCGGCCTCCGCGAAGTCGAAGTCCGCGTCAAGGGTCCGGGCGCCGGCCGCGAATCGGCCGTGACCGCGCTCCAAGCCGCCGGCCTGAACGTCCGGGTGATCGAAGACGTGACCCCACTCCCGCACAACGGTTGCCGCCCGCCCAAAAAGCGCCGCGTCTGATCGTGGTCCGGACTCGAATTCATGCCTGCGCGGGTGTCAGTGCCGCCGCAGGCATGCTTCGTTTCCCGGTGACTGCCGAAGCAACCTCTGGAGTTTGCCCGGCTTTTATTTTCAGCGACGGTTATTCGTCGCCTGATACGACCCCAGCTTCACCCCCAGCACTGACGACTCGTTTTGGTGTCACTCGAAATGGCAAGGTTTCTCGACTCGGTCTGCAAGCGTTGTCGCCGCGAACAGATGAAGCTGTTCCTTAAAGGCTCGCGCTGTTTCTCGCCGAAGTGCCCCATCGACCGCGAGGCCCCGCCGCCCGGTATGCACGGGCTGCGTCGCTCCAAACAATCCGAATACGGCTTGCGTCTCCGCGAAAAGCAACGCCTCAAATTCTTCTACGGTGTGCTGGAAGCCCAGTTCAAGCGCTACTTCGACCTCGCGACCCGCTCGCAGTCGAACACCGGTGAAACGCTGCTCGCGATCCTGGAACGCCGCTTGGACAACTGCATCCATCGCCTCGGCTTCGCCACAAGCCGCGCCGGTGCCCGCCAGATGGTGTCTCACGGCCACGTCGAAGTGAACGGCAAGAAGTGCGATATTCCGAGCATGCTCCTGAAGCCCGGCGACAAGGTGCGGGTCAAGGTCCGCGCCCGCTCGCAGACGCTCGCGAAGCTCAATCTCCAGGCCATGCCGCCGCAGGTGCCGGACTTCCTCTCGATCACGAACAACGAGGAACCGGAAGGCGTGATGATCCGCCTGCCCTCGCGCCAGGACGTCGATCCCCGCATCGCCGAAATCCGCGAGCAGTTGATCATTGAAATCGTCACTCGTTAGTCCTCTTAGGCGAGCGGCGGCTGGTAAGCCGCTGAGTCTGGTTAGTCAAAATCAGACTCGGCGGGTTACCACCCGCCGCTCGCCGAAAATACCCCTCCGCCGCGAACGGATGGGGCTTTTCGGAAGACCGTGGGATGCACTCTTGCCGGGCTTCGGACCCTTCCGCGTCGCATCGCACGACGCCGGAATCCGAAGCCGAAAGCTGAGTGCTTCCTCCAGGAGGGTTGTGCATGCGAATTCGTTGGCGCGGGCTGGAATTGCCCAATCGTGTGGCTTCGGAGCGGTCCTCGCTCACGGACACCTACGGAAAATTCCACGCCGAACCGTTCGAACGCGGCTTCGGCATGACGGTCGGCAACAGCCTCCGTCGCATTCTGCTTTCCAGCCTCGAAGGCTCTGCGGTCACGCGGGTCTCCATACAGGGCGTCCAGCATGAAATCAGCTCGATCCCCGGCGTGATCGAGGACGTCACCGACATCATCCTCAACATCAAGTCGTTGGTGGTGAAGAACACGTCGGATCAGCCCAAGATCATCCGCATCGACAAGCACGGTGCCGGCGAAGTCCGCGCGTCGGACATTCAGCACGACGAATCGGTGCAGATCATCAACCCGGATCACCACATCTGCACGATCACGTCCGACGTGCCGTTCGTGATGGAAATGACCGTGGAAAACGGCCGCGGCTACCGCACGGCCGAAGACAACCTCCGCGAACGCGAGATCGGCGTCATCCCGGTCGACAGTTCGTTCTCGCCGGTCGTCCGCGTCAAGTACGACATCGAGGAAACGCGGGTTGGCCAAAAGACCAACTACGACCGGCTCATCATCGAAGTCTGGACCAACGGCACGGTCAGCCCGCAGATGGCGGTCGTGGAAGCGGCCAAGATTCTGCGCAAGCACCTGAACCCGTTCATCCAATACGCCGAACCCGGCCCCGAAGTCCCGCTGGACGAGGGTGCGATCGAAATCGGCCGGCCGGAAGCGGGCCCGGTGAACAACGAACTCGAACGCAAGCTGAACATGAGCCTCGCGGAACTCGAACTTTCCGTGCGGGCGACCAACTGTCTGGAATCCGAAGGCATCGCCACCGTCCGCGATCTCGTGATCCGCTCGGACGACGAACTGCTCGAAGTCCGCAACTTCGGCGATACCACGCTGAAGGAAGTCAAACTCAAGCTCCAGGAGCACAACCTGCACCTGGGGATGAAAACCAGTCGACGTTAGCAGATCGGCGAGCGGCGGGTGGTAATCCGCCGAGTCTGGGATCGACAAGACTCGGCGGGTTACCACCCGCCGCTCAATGAATTCCAAGTCGCCTTCCTTGGCACGGGGCGACTTTCCCTTTACCCTCCAAAGAGGTGTTTGCCATGCGCCATCGTCGCGCCGGTCGGAAACTCAATCGCAATGCCAGCCATCGCCTGGCGCTCTTCCGCAACATGAGCCGAGCGCTCATCACGCACGAAAGCATCAAGACCACAACGCCTAAGGCCAAAGAGCTGCGGCGGTTCGTCGAACCGCTCGTCACTCTCGCCAAAAAGGCCGCACTGGCCGACGACGGGACCAAGGAAGGCAAGATCAAGGCGCTGCACTATCGCCGGCAGGCGATCATGTGGCTCGGGCCGACCGCCGGCACCGGCGTGTACGACAAGGAAGACAATCTGCTGGAAGACGGCAACGACACGGTTCTGAAGAAGCTCTTCAACGTGATCGGCCCCCGCTTCAAGACCCGCCCCGGCGGCTACACCCGCGTCCTGAAGCTCGCGGGTCGTCGCCTCGGCGACGGCGGCGAAACCTCGGTCATCGAGTTCCTCGGCGAAAACGAAGGCAAGGTCGCCCCGCCGACCGCCGCACCGGCTCCAGCCATCGAAGCGTAGGCCGAACGGCAAACCGAAATCCATAAAGCGCGGCCCGTACGGGCCGCGCTTTCTTTATGTGGATGGTTGGATTTGTAGAGTCGCTGAGCGTTCCTTTTTGAAAACCGACCGATTGTGGACGACATATGGTGTTTGTAGACCAGGTCTACGACTCTGGCGGGGTTGTCTCGTGAACATTGAACCATTCTTGAAGCCGAGGCTGATCGGCCATCGCTTTGACGGTGGTGTCGTGCCGCTTCACGTGCTTGCTGATTTCGCGGTGCTCGAACAGATGATTGTCGAGATCGCCAAGTGGAAGTACCGTATCGACCATCCGGAACGCAAACGCGTGCCGCGCGGGTTTACGGAGGGCATTTCGCTGAAGTTGACGGGACTTGAAGAAGGGAGCGCGATTCCGATTGTCTCGATCTGCTTCGCGGTCACGTCGCTGTTTCCAACGACGAATTCTTACTTCCACGATGCCAAGTCGGATTTGATCGGCTGCATTCATGAGGCTGAGGAAAACAAGCCGATCACCAAACTCCCCCCCGGACTGTTGGGCTTTTTCGCCAAGTTCGGACGCAGTCTCGAAGCGGGTGAATCGATCCTTTTCGTCGACGGCAACGCGGCTCCTGCAACCCTGACGCAGGAGTCGAGGCACCGCTTGGTGATGGCCTCCACGATCAGGGAATATAGCGAAGACGTGATTCTTCACGGCACGATCACGGGTATGGAAGCCAGAGATGAGTGGTTCAATTTGGAACAACTGGACGGCACCATCATCGAGGTGCATCACGACGCAATTCATTTCGACACGGTGCTGGCTCTCTTCAACCAATACGCGGCTCTTCAAAAAGTCAAAGTGCGCGTGCATGCTACGGGACGATTCGACCGGGACCGAAAGCTGAAGACGATCGAATCCGTGGAACGCATCGCCGTGGTTGACGCGTTGGACGTGCGACTTCGAATCGAGGAACTGAAACTCCTCCGGCCCGGTTGGCTGGACGGAACCGGACGAGTGTCGCCGAAAGCCGAGCTCGACCAGTTCGCCTTGCTTTTCGAAGCAAACTATCCGGAGGATCTACAACTTCCTTATTTGTTCCCGATGCCGAACGGTCATCTCTCGGCCGAATGGAGATTATCCGATTGGTCGCCGTCCATGGAAATCGATCCCGTCACACGGCGCGGCGAATGGCACGCGTTAAACCTCGAAAGCAACTTGGAAGAGGAACGGGAACTCGATTTCACGAATATCGAAGACTGGGTTTGGGTTGCCGATCAGGTACGCAGTAAAGGCGGGATAACGGAATGACGGCTGAGACTTTGCTGCTGCGACAGATACACCCGAACTTTATCCTGAATGGATTTGCCGGCTCCGTGGCGTTTCGTCCGAACGATTCGGACGGCGGACTGATGTCCGTCTACGACGGCGACTTGATTTCGCCGCTGAATGCTTGGATCCACTACACGACCGAGCAACGCTTGAAGTCCTCCGGCACAATGGCGATTTCCGTCGAGGAATGCGACGTCGCGGGACTTCCGGCACGTCCAGACCCGGAACCGTTTCTCGAACACGCCGTCGTCGATTTCACGGGATTGGATGCCAAACAGTGTCGGAACGTAAGCAAGAAACTCCAAGCGAAGGCGATCGCTCGCGGCTGGTTGCATCGCGCGGATCAATCGGCTTGATGTTCGTCGAATCTCGCTTACCCAGCCCATACGAGGCGGATCGTGCGGTCTCAGAGGGCGGCTGGACCCGCGTCATGAATCGCGCGGCCCGTACGGGCCGAGCTTTCTTCGTTGGATGCTACACCCCCAACCCCACAGGTTTCTGCTTATCCTTGAAGGTCCTTGCATCCCGACTGGGCATGGGATAAACTTCTGCTCCTGCCGGTTCTCGCTTCTTGGTTGTCGGAGTTGCTCCCATGCGTGCTTCAATGTCGTGTCGCGGCCCGTCGCGTCGCGAGATTCTCCGGGCCGGGGCGTTGACGCCCCTGGGCCTCAGCCTCGGATCGCTTTCCGCACGCGAGTCGGTGAAGCCGCGGGCCAAGTCGGTGATTTTGCTGTTCATGTGGGGTGGGCCGAGCCATATCGACACATGGGATCCGAAGCCGTATGCGCCGGTTGAGATTCGCGGACAGTTTAAAGCCGTCTCGACGGCGGTGCCGGGGATTCAGATTTCCGAGCACTTCCCGGAACTCGCCAAACGGGCCAAGCAGTACGCGATCGTGCGCTCGATGTCCCACACCGATCCGGCGCATCTGTCGCCGACGCATCATCTCATGACGGGTCGGCTCGCGTCCAAGATCAATTCGGATGCGGACGGCCCGAGCCGGTCGGATGCTCCCTGCCTCGGAGCCGTCGTCCAGCAGCATTACCCCAGTGGTGCCCTGCCGAGCGCGGTGACGTTGCCGTGGGCCGTCTACCACCCGGCAGCACCCGGCGGCACTGCACCGGGCCAGAACGGCGGCTGGATGGGGCGGGCATTCGATCCCTTCCTCGCCGTCGGCGATCCCAACCTTCCGCATTACAAGATCGGTGGCCTCGGCCTCGGTGCCGATGTTCCGGCCGAGCGGCTGATTTCGCGGGCCGACCTGTGCCGCGATTTGGATAAAAGCGGCGGACCGATGGACGATGTGTCCGTGCTTCGCAACCGGGCCCTCGGGCTGCTCACTGCGCCCGCCGTGGCCAGTGCGTTCGACCTGACCAAGGAATCGCCGGCGACGCGCGATCGCTACGGCAGGCACCCGCACGGGCAGAGTGTGTTGCTCGCCCGCCGATTGGTGGAAGCCGGCACCAAACTCGTGACGGTGAATTACCCGGACGACGGCCAAGCCTTCTGGGATACGCACGGCAACAACTTCCCCGCGCTGAAGGATCGACTGATGCCCCCTGCGGACCGCGCCTTCTCCGCACTGCTCGACGATCTGAAGGACCGCAGCCTGCTCGAAGAGACACTGGTCGTCTGGGTCGGGGAATTCGGCCGCACGCCGAGGGTGGGGAACAACGGCCGCGAGCATTGGCCCAAGTGCTATTCCGCCGTGCTCGCCGGCGGCGGTATCCGCGGCGGTGCGATCTACGGAGCCAGCGACCGCATGGGTGCCCTACCGCTCGAAAACCCCGTCTCGCCGGCCGACCTGACCGCGACCATTTATCACGCGCTGGGCATCGACCCGCAAGCCCCCGTCCACGACCGCCTGGGCCGCGAAGTCACCCGTACCGAAGGCACGCCGCTGCGGGCGCTCTTCGGGTGAGCATGGTGTTCCTGCAGTTAATCGAGGTTGACGACCTCGCCGCCCGCGACGCTCGTCATGGCGACGACCAAATCGTGGGAGCCATAGGTCAGCCATCGCACGCTGCCGTCGGCCATGCCGAAGTTCGACCCACCGCCGTGAAGGCTCCAGAAATGATGGCGATCTCACGGATTGCCGACCACCCCCGGCCCGAAATGGAGAGGTTGTCGGCAGGGATCACCGAGTAGAAGGCTTTCGCCGGTCACGTACAGAACCGCGTCCGGCCCGTAGAACCGCTCGACACCGCCCGGCAAATCGAAACTGATGAAGGTGTACCAGCGGCCTGCCTGAAAAGTCGCCGGTGGAGGACGCTCACCCAGCAAGATGGTTTGGCTGGTACCATCCCGAATGTCGACCATTCGACGCCCGCGTGGGTCGCCAACGACGCTTCCGCGCGGACCAAAGGCGCCGATGTAGTCCGTCATGGCGACGATAAATCCGTTCGGGTCGGTTACGGGAGCCGACAATCGCGAGTCGGCCGGGCAGACGTAGACCTTGATCACGGTTGCCAAGCCGATGTGAGGCGGATTGTTGCGGATTCCGTAGGGAGCAACTCGATTGGCTTCGACCGTGGCCGCAGCCAAGTGTGCTTCGCCGATCTGTGCAAGGATCCGTGCGGTCCAACTGATCGAGTGATACTGCTCTGCCTTCCATACGGTTGCGGGAATCCATGGCGGAAAATGCCCGTGCGAGTCGTGATACCCGTGGAGTGCCAACCCGAATGGATTCGATCGGCCCGACGGAACTGTAGAGCAGCACGACCTGCTTATAAAGGAGACCCATACCGGAGGCGTGCGGCAAATGGACTTCTCCCGGCCGAGCTTCGACCGGAGCCACAATGCAGCCCGTGACGCGAATCTTTTCCGGTGTCGCTCTACCCGCTATGTGAACGAAAATCGTCGCGTCGATTTGTCCCGAAACAGACATGCAAATGGTCACCTTTAAAGTGCCGGTCATTACGCCTCCTTCAGCGGTTGCATTCGTGGATTCCGGCTCGTGGAGTTCGACCAGCACGCGCGTTGGATCGTCCGATTGGACTCGTTCGATTCGGCGCGGCGGAGACGCGCGATCCAACAGCGTCACGGTATGCGATTGGTCCGAACCGAGTGAAACGGAACCGAGTGAAACGGAACCGATTACAATCGACCGCGGCAAAACGGAAATCGCTCCGAGGATTCGTTCGACGGTGAAGACGACGGACGCTTCCGGCACGTGCAGATCGTTCGTGCGGAAGCGTACAACGGACTGCAACGTTGATCGACTGGACATTCGGCATGACGGCGATAGCGGATTGTCGTGGATTCACCGGCCGTCAGCCGCACTTCAGTGAAGCGGCAGTAATTTCCGTCGATCTGTCGATCCAAGCCTTCACAGACGCAGCCGGAACGGAAATCCGTCAGAACGAGTTCACCCCTGCCTGCGTTTCGGATCCACAGTAAGCCTTCAACGGGTTGGTACAGTTCTGCCGCCCGCAGAGAACCTCCGATTCGCAAGCCAGCACCGGAAACGACGGAGGCTGACTGCGTCATCCCACGTACAGGACCATCGAAATGAGACAGCACTGGTACGAAATTTGGTCCGACGAAAGTTTGGCTACACCATACTTCCTCCTTGTCATGCCGGACGAGCAAATGTTAGGGGGCGTAATCGTTCTCGACCCGAGGCGAGAAGAGGGCGAAAAGGCGTGCGGCAGGGTCACGAGTCGGCTCCGGCTGGAACGAAACGACAGAAAAAATGATCCTACCCGCCGCTGCGGGTGGCGTCCAGTTCGCCCCGCGACGTTGCGGATGCCACGGTGCGGGGGTTGATTTCGCCTCGCTTAGGGCGCACCTGGAAGTTTGCCGACCTCATCAAAATCGTCCGCGACCTCGCGCTTACCTACGCGGTCCTGAAGCTCCACCCCGAAACCGCCGCCCAGGCCGAGGATTTGAACGGCAAGCTCGGCAAGAACATCGTCGCGTCCCTGCGGAGTTTCATCGGCGAAAATGTAGATCGCCGCGGCCGGCTGAGAACACAGCCCGGTCCGTTTCTCGCTCGCCGAAATCGCCTGCGGTCGGGCCTGCCTGCACCTCGGCTACGACCCGGCCGTATCGGTCGCTCTCCGCGGCCTCTATGCCGCCACGCTCGACCTGCTCGGCGATCAACTTCTGGAACGCACGGGTCACGACGAGAAGACCTGGTGGATTCTCGATGAACTGCCGCAACTCCCTCCCGTGCGGGCGGCCGATGCGAACTTATTCGCGTGTCGTTTGTCCGTCCATGCGATAGGGCTTGCTGAAAATGCCGATCGGGCATCTGTCCGTACGAACCGCGAAACCCTGATGTTCGGCGAGGTCAATTCGTGGGCAGCCCGTTCGCGATCTGGTTGGAACGAGTCCTCATCCACGGCGAGTCGGTTCAAGCCTCGGCCCCGGTTCCCAAGGCCGAGGATCGCGGTCG
>Ga0105047_10007026_pt1 | contig 19025 bp, 19 predicted proteins | sample MAT04_FD_78384 | JGI IMG/M metagenome (GOLD analysis project Ga0105047, IMG submission 78384) | Freshwater microbial communities from Lake Fryxell liftoff mats and glacier meltwater in Antarctica - MAT-04 (megahit assembly) | ecosystem: Environmental > Aquatic > Freshwater > Ice > Liftoff... | reverse complement strand
GTATCGGGTTTAGCGGCTTTTGCCGCCCAGCATGCTGCCCAGTACGCCGCGGATGATCTCCCGGCCCACGGTCGAACCCATGGTGCGTACAGCGGACTTCACCATGGCCGTGGCCAGCCCTTCGTGCTGGCCACCGCGTGGACCGGTAGAGCCAAACAGCACATCGCTCAATCCGCCAAACATGCCACCGCTTTTCTCGGCACTGGCGCCTGCGGTACCCGTCTGGTTGCTGCCCGCCTGGGCTTGTGCTGCGGCGGTGCGCGCTTTGAGTTTTTCGAACGCAGACTCCCGGTCCTCGGTCTTTTCATAAACCCCCGCCACCAGCGAGCCTTGCATGAGGGCCTGGCGCTGTGCTGGGGTAATGGGCCCAATCTGGCTGCCTGGGGGCAGTACATAGACCCGCTCGGTCATGGTGGGGCGCCCCTTGTCGTCCAGCAGGCTGATGAGGGCTTCACCCACAGCCAGTTCGGTGATGGCGGTTTCAATATCCAGACCCGGCTTTTGCCGCATGGTCTGCGCCGTCGCCTTGACCGCTTTCTGATCACGCGGGGTGAAGGCGCGCAGCGCGTGCTGCACGCGGTTGCCCAGCTGGGCCAGCACGGAGTCGGGAATATCCAGTGGGTTTTGCGTCACAAAATACACGCCCACGCCTTTTGAGCGCACCAGTCGCACCACCAACTCAATGCGCTCGATCAGCACCTTAGGGGCTTCGTTGAACAGCAAATGGGCTTCGTCAAAGAAGAAAACCATCTTGGGCTTGTCCAGGTCGCCCACCTCGGGAAGCTGCTCAAAGAGTTCGGCCAGCATCCACAGCAAAAACGTAGCATACAAGCGGGGAGAATTCAGCAACTTGTCGGCCGCCAGGATGTTGATGACCCCCTCGCCACCCACGGTCTGCATGAAGTCGCTGATGTTGAGCATGGGCTCGCCAAAAAATTTCTCGCCGCCTTGCGACTCCACCTGCATCAACCCGCGCTGGATGGCGCCAATGCTGGCCGCGCTGACGTTGCCGTACTGGGTGGTGAAGTCTTTGGCGTTGTCGCCCACATACTGCAGCATGGCGCGCAGGTCTTTAAGGTCGAGCAGCAGCAGGCCGTTGTCGTCGGCAATCTTGAAAACCAGATTGAGCACACCCGCCTGGGTTTCATTCAGATCCAGCATGCGTGCCAGCAGCAAGGGCCCCAAATCACTGATAGTGGCGCGCACCGGGTGCCCTTGCTCCCCGAAAACATCCCACAAAGTGGCAGGGCATGCTATGGATTCAGGAGCATCCAGCCCACGTTCCTTAAGGACGGCAGCCAGTTTTTCACCGATGACTCCGGCTTGCGAGATGCCGGTCAGGTCGCCCTTGATGTCGGCCATGAAGACCGGTACCCCGATGCGGGAGAAGCCTTCGGCCAGGGTTTGCAGGGTGATGGTCTTGCCGGTTCCGGTGGCTCCGGTAATGAGACCGTGGCGATTGGCTTTGTCCGCCAGCAAATGGCATTGGGTGTCGCCATGCTGGGCAATGAGGATGGATGCGTCAAAGGATGAAGCCATGGAAGCCCTAAAAAGTACAATTCAACTCATAGCGTAACGAATTTTTTAAGGAATCCCCGTGGCAGGACACAGTAAATGGGCCAATATTCAGCACCGTAAGGGTCGTCAGGATGAGAAGCGCGGGAAGATCTGGACACGCATCATTCGCGAAATTACGGTTGCCGCCCGGGCGGGCGGCGGTGATCTGGGCACCAACCCGCGTCTGCGCCTGGCGGTAGAGCGGGCCAAGGCGGCCAATATGCCCGCAGACCGCGTCAAGTACAACATTGACAAGGCAACCGGCAACGCCGAAGGTGTGAGCTACGAAGAAATTCGCTACGAAGGCTACGGTATTGGTGGCGCCGCCATTCTGGTCGACACCATGACGGACAACCGGGTGCGCACCGTGGCTGAAGTTCGCCACGCTTTCAGTAAATTCGGCGGCAACATGGGCACTGAAGGTTCCGTGGTTTTTCAGTTCAAACACTGTGGCCAGTTGATTTTTGCGCCGGGGTCCAATGAAGACAAGATCATGGAAGTGGCGCTGGAGGCCGGTGCCGAAGACGTGATTACAGATGACGATGGCGCCATTGAGGTGCTGACCGCCTATGCGGACTACGAGACGGTCAAACATGCGCTGGAAGCCGCCAGCCTGACCGCTGAGGTGTCTGGCGTGACCATGCGGGCCGAAAACACAATCGAGTTGACGGGTGAGGACGCACAGCGCATGCAAAAGCTGCTGGACGTACTCGAAGACCTGGACGACACCCAAGACATTTATCACAACGCTGCACTATGAACGTACTTGTAATTGGCGGAGGCGGCCGTGAACACGCCATGGCCTGGAAGCTCGGGCAGTCTTCCAAAGTCCAGATGGTCTACGTTGCCCCGGGCAACGGTGGGACCGCGATGGACGGGCGGTTGAAGAACATCGCCATCACCGATGTCGTGGAATTGCGCCTTTGGGCGCAGGAAAACAAGATTGGCCTGACCGTGGTGGGGCCGGAAGTTCCATTGGCCGCTGGCGTGGTGGACGAGTTTCGCAAGCATGGTCTGCGCATATTCGGGCCTACTAAAGCCGCTGCGCAGCTGGAGAGCTCCAAAGCGTTTTCCAAGGCTTTTATGCGCCGCCATGGTATTCCCACGGCAGAGTACGCCACGTTCTCTGAACCGGTTGCCGCACATGCGTATGTCAACAAGATGGGGGCACCCACCGTGGTCAAGGCCGATGGGCTGGCTGCGGGCAAAGGCGTGGTGGTGGCCATGACACTGGACGAAGCGCACGCGGCCATTGACTTCATGCTGGGTGACAACACCCTGGGTGTGGCGCACAACGATGGCGACGATGGTGTGGCCGTGCCGCGAGTCGTGATTGAAGAGTTTCTGGAAGGCGAGGAAGCCAGCTTCATCGTCATGTGCGATGGCAAGGATGTGGTGGCATTGGCCACCAGTCAGGATCACAAACGCCTGCTGGATGACGACCAGGGACCGAACACCGGTGGCATGGGGGCTTATTCGCCCGCACCGGTGGTGACGCCGCAAATCCACGCCCGCGCCATGCGCGAGATCATTCTGCCCACACTCAAGGGCATGGAGCAGGATGGCATTCCGTACACCGGTTTTTTGTATGCAGGTCTGATGATTGATGCGCAGGGGCATGTCAAGACACTGGAATTCAACTGCCGCATGGGGGATCCTGAGACTCAGCCCATTCTGATGCGCCTGAAAACCGATTTTCTGGACGTGCTGTGGGCCGCAGCCGAGCCAGGTGGGTTGGCAAATATGGAGCTGGAGTGGGACCGCCGCACGGCGCTGGGTGTGGTCTTGGCCGCGCATGGTTACCCGATGTCACCGCGTAAGGGCGATGTCATTGAAGGGCTGCCGTCGGAGAGCGAGAACGCCATGGTGTTTCACGCGGGAACGGAGCTGCAGGATGGCACGGTGCGCACCACCGGTGGACGGGTGCTGTGTGTCACTGCCCTGGCAGAAAACGCACGGGCTGCCCGCCAGGTGGCTTATGAGGTGGTGCACGGCATCCGGTACGACGGCATGCAATACCGCACCGACATTGGTCACCGGGCTGTCAAGCACTGACGCCATGAAAAGGGATATGGGATGAGCGATTCACGCGTGGGCTCCGTGCGGACCTATTTGACGGGCCTGCAGGACCGCATCACCACGGCCCTTGAAGGGCTGGATGACACCGGCTTTCTGGCGGATTCCTGGTCCAAAGCGCCAGGTGAGCCCTTGCAGGGCAGCGGCATCACCCGCATTTTGGAGGGCGGCTCTGTGTTTGAGCGTGCGGGTTGCGGTTTTTCGCATGTGCGCGGCCCGGCTTTGCCGCCGTCGGCCACGCAGCACCGGCCTGAGTTGGCAGGCGCGCCATTTGAGGCCATGGGCGTGTCGCTGGTGTTTCATCCGCGTAACCCCTACGTGCCCACGGTGCATATGAATGTGCGCATGATTTCTGCGGGTCATCCGGGTGAGGAGCCGGTGTGCTGGTTTGGCGGTGGCATGGATCTGACTCCGTTTTACGGGCAGGAAGACGACGCCCGCCACTTTCACGCGACCTGCCGCGACGCGCTGCAAGCGTTTGGCGAGGACAAGTACCCCCATTTCAAGCAGTGGTGCGACGAGTATTTCTTTCTGAAGCACCGGAACGAGCCGCGCGGCGTCGGCGGCATCTTCTTCGATGATTTTGCGGAGGGTGGTTTTGAAAATGGTTTTGCTCTGATGCAATCAGTAGGCGACGCTTTTCTTGCCGCCTATTTGCCCATTGTGGAGCGTCGCAAGGACACGGTTTACGGCGAGCGCGAGCGCGCCTTTCAACTGTATCGCCGAGGTCGCTATGTCGAGTTCAATCTGGTCTGGGACCGTGGCACCCATTTTGGACTGCAATCGGGTGGGCGTACCGAGTCCATTTTGCTGTCTATGCCGCCTTTGGCGAGCTGGTCTTACCAGTCCATTCCCGAAGCGGGGTCGCCTGAAGCGGCTTTGTATGAGCAATTTCTGGTGAAGCGGGATTGGGTTTGAGCACTCAACCCGGCCAGGCCCGGCGCCTTGGTGTTTTCGGCGGAGCCTTTGATCCTCCCCATTTGGGGCACCGGGCTTTGGCGCAGGCGGCCCTGGCGCAACTCGGGCTTGATGAGCTGCGCATCATCCCGACGGGGCAGGCCTGGCATAAAAGTCGAACCCTCACCTCTGCAGAGGACCGGTTGGCGATGGCCCAACTGGCCTTTGCGGATATGGCCCGCGTGGTGGTTGACCCGCGGGAAATTCAGCGGTCGGGTGCCACCTACACAGTAGATACCTTGCAGGAGTTGCATGCGGAGCAGCCGGGTGTCGAGCTGTTCCTGATCCTGGGTCAGGACCAGGCAGAAGCCCTGACAAGCTGGCACCGTTGGGAGGAAATTCCCCGACTTGCTATAATTTGTGTAGCTGCTCGCGCAGATTTTGCGGGGGCCAATGGCACATTTGATGCCTTATTGTCGGATGCGCCCACCTTGCGGCGGCTGGAAATGCCGTCAGTTGACGTCAGCGCCACCGATATTCGCCGCCTTGTGGCGAGCCACCAAAGCGTTGCCCCTCTGGTTTTTGAACCCGTTGCGCGTTATATTGATCACCATCACCTCTATCGAACTGCCTGATGACTACCTCCACCGTTGCCAAAAAAGACATTACCAAACTCCAGCGAGCGATCGTCGACGGCCTTGAAGACGTCAAAGCCCAGGACATTCAGGTGTTCGACACCGAGCATTTGTCTGCCTTGTTTGAGCGGGTGATTGTGGCGTCGGGTACGTCCAACCGGCAAACCAAAGGTTTGGCTGCCAGCGTACGCGATGCGGTGCGTGAAGCGGGTTTCCCCAAGCCGCGGGTTGAAGGCGAAGCCAATGGTGAGTGGATCATTGTCGACTGCGGCCAGGCGGTGGTGCACATCATGCAGCCCAGTTTCCGCACCTATTACAACCTGGAAGAGCTGTGGGGTGAAAAGCCGGTACGCCTCAAGCTGGGCTCTGCCAAGCCAGCCATGGCGGAAAGCGCCAAGCCGGTCAAGCCAGCACCTGTTATTGAGATGAGTTTGAAGCGTTCCAATGCGGCCAAAAAAGGAGTGCAGGAAGCGTTCCCGTCCAAGGCCCAATTGAAGAAAACCGAGGCCAGCAAGGCCGCGGCCGCCAAGAAAGCCCCGGCACGCAAGGTTGCAGCCCCTAAATCAGCGCCCAGAGTAGAAGCCGTAAAAGCGGTGGCAGCCAAGACGCCGGCGGCCAAATCGACTCCTGCGAAAAAGGCCGTAGCAAGGAAAGCGGTGGCAAAAACCGCAATCAAACTGGTCGTGAAGGCGCCTGCCAAAACGATCGCCAAGACAGTTGCCAAAAAAGCAGCTGCCAAGAAGCCCGCCGTTCGCAAGACCTGATTCGCCTGTGAGGCTGGTCATTGTTGCCGTGGGTCTGCGCGTGCCTGATTGGGCGCAGACCGCGTGGGACGATTACGCCAAGCGGTTTCCACATGAGTTGCGTGTGGAACTCAAGGCCGTCAAGACCGAACCCCGGGGCTCCAAAACCCTGGAGACGCTTTATGCGGCTGAACGCTCACGCATTGAGGCTGCTATCCCCAAAGGGGCTCGCATCGTGGCGCTGGACGAACGTGGCACAACACTGACTACGGTTGCACTGGCGGGAAAGCTCAAAGACTGGCAACTGGGTGGAGATGACGTGGCGCTGGTGATCGGGGGGCCGGATGGACTGGACCCCGCTTTTCGCAAGGCTGCCCATGAGCGCATTCGTTTGTCAGATCTGACCTTGCCACACGCCTTTGCCCGTGTGCTGCTGATTGAGCAGCTGTACCGCGCGTGGTCGATCAATGCCAATCACCCTTATCACCGCGAATAAAGTAGACATGACCCCCACGTTTGGCACTGACTTCATCTATCTTGCGTCGCAGAGCCCGCGGCGCAGCCAGCTACTGGACCAATTGGGAATCCAGCATGAATTGCTGCTGCCAGACGCGGAGGAAGACGCTGAAGCACTGGAAGCCTTGGTGTTCAGTGAAGCCCCCAAAACCTATGTACAGCGCGTGACTGCATTGAAGCTGGCGGCTGCGCAAGCGCGTCTGGCAAGGCGGCAATTGCCGCCTGCTTTGGTGCTGTGTGCAGACACCACCGTGGCAATGGGACGGACCATTTTTGGTAAACCTGAGGACGCCGACGAAGCCAAGCGTATGCTGCGGGCCCTATCCAATCGCCCCCACCGGGTCATCACTGCGATTGCGATGGGGCTGGGGGATCGGCAGGTCATGGCATGCAGCGAATCGTGGGTGACGTTTGCCGACATGAGCGAGCGCGACGTTGAGGCCTATGTAGCGACCGGAGAGCCCATGGGCAAGGCGGGCGCGTATGCGGTGCAGGGCAGGGCCGCAGCGCATATCGCCCACATCAGCGGAAGCTATTCGGGCATCATGGGATTACCGTTGTTTGAGACGGCTCAGGCCTTGCGTTCCATGGGTTTCGCCGTCTGAAGGTTTCAAGCCGGACCGAACTAGACTCAGTGCCATGCAACAAGACATTCTGATCAACTGGTCGCCACAGGAAACCCGGGTGGCGATCATGGAAAACGGCGCGGTGCAGGAGTTGCATGTGGAGCGCACGCTGGAGCGTGGTCTGGTGGGCAATGTCTATCTCGGCAAGGTAGCCAGAGTCTTGCCGGGCATGCAGTCTGCCTTCATTGATATTGGGCTGGAGCGCGCCGCGTTTTTGCACGTGGCCGATGTCTGGCACCGACAGCCCGATGGCGAGGCGCCCTTCATTGCCAAAGGAGCAGCACCGCTTATTCCCATTGAGAAGCAAATTTTTGAAGGCCAGGCTCTCTTGGTGCAGGTCATCAAGGAGCCGATTGGCACCAAGGGTGCCAGACTGTCCACCCAGATAAGTATTGCCGGGCGTTTGCTGGTGTTTCTGCCGCAGGATGACCACATTGGCGTATCGCAAAAGATACCAACCAGCCAGCGCGATGAGTTGCGCGCCCGGTTGCAACAGCTTGCCGGATCACAGGGCGGCGGCTTCATATTGCGCACCAACGGCGAAGACGCGTCGGATGCCGAGTTGGCTGACGACATTGGTTACTTGCGTAAAGCCTGGGCCCGCATCAAGGACGCGTCGCTCCGGTTGCCCCCGCAATCCATCCTGCACCAGGATTTAAGCCTCTTGCAGCGCGTGTTGCGCGATCTGGTGGGTGATTCAACCCAGACGATCCGGGTGGATTCCCGTGAGCAGTTTGAAGCGCTCAAGGCCTTTGGAGCGGAGTTCATGCCCATGGCGTCCGAGAAGCTGCAGCACTACAAGGGCGAGCGCCCCATTTTTGACCTGTTTTCCATTGATGAAGAAATAGCCAAGGCACTTGGACGCAGGGTGGAACTCAAGTCGGGTGGTTACTTGATCGTGGATCAGACGGAAGCGCTCACCACAGTCGATGTGAACACCGGAGGTTTTGTCGGTGCCCGTAATTTTGACGACACTATTTTCAAAACCAATCTGGAGGCTGCGCAGGCGATTGCCCGGCAGCTGCGATTGCGCAATCTCGGCGGCATCATTATTGTGGACTTCATCGACATGGTGCGCGAGGATCACCGTGACGCCGTTCTGGCTGAATTCAAGAAACAATTGTCGCGCGACCGCGTCAAAACCATGGCGGGTGGGTTTTCCCAGTTGGGCTTGGTAGAAATGACGCGCAAACGCACCCGCGAGTCTCTGGCGCACATGTTGTGCGAACCCTGTGCCGCCTGTGACGGCAAAGGCATCGTAAAGACCCCGCGTAGCATCACCTACGATATTTTGCGCGAAATATTGCGCGAGGCCCGGCAATTCAACCCGCGGGAGTTTCGCGTGGTCGCGTCACCCAAAGTTATTGAACTGTTTCTGGACGAAGAAAGCCAGCATCTGGCGAGCCTGAGTGAATTCATTGGCAAGCCGGTGTCTTTGCAGAGTGAGGCTTCAATGGGGCAGGCGCAGTACGATATTGTTTTGTTGTGAACCCGCCAACGTACCGACTACCGATTGCTAAAAAGACGTGAACTATCGCTCTACCAATCGGTCGCCGATTCCAATTTTGACCTACCACCAGATTGCTGTAGCACCGGTGAAAGGCGCTGCATATCGGAGTTTGTACGTCTCACCGTTGGATTTTTCGCGTCAGATGGCCTTACTCAGCTTGCTTGGATACCAGGGGTTGTCAATGAGCGCCTTGCAACCCTATTTGACAGGTGAGCGGTCCGGCAAGGTCGCTGGGATTACTTTTGACGATGGCTATTTGAACAACTTGGTAAATGCGGTGCCTGTGTTGCAGCGCTACGGGTTCTCGTCTACTTGTTATGTGGTCAGCCAGAAACTGGGTGGTACGAATATTTGGGATCTGAATGTCGGAATTGAGCAAACTGCTCTTATGTCATCGGTAGAACTGATGCAATGGGTACAAGGTGGCCAGGAGGTTGGCGCGCACACCCGGAATCACGTCCACCTGAAGGAGCTTGACGCGTCCTCTTGTCAATCCGAAATAGTCGTGTGCAAAGCCGAGCTGGAGGATGCGATTGGTCAGTCGGTGGAACATTTTTGCTATCCATACGGAGAGTTTTCTGCTGAGCATGCGAATATGGTGAGGGCCGCGGGATACATGACTGCCACCACGACGCAGCGTAGTCGCTGCATGGCTGGTGAGGATTTCATGGCCCTGCCCAGGGTGCCGGTTGTTCGCTCGTCGACCCGGTTGGCATTCTGGATGAAAGTCGCTACAGCGTATGAAGATCGGCGACGGGTGTAATGGGGTCGGTCCACTCGAAGCGGCTACGCATTGCGGTCCTCAATCGTATTTTTCGTCCGATTGGTGGTGGTGCCGAACGCTATTCAATTGCGTTGGTTGAGCAATTGGCCCAGCGGCATGATGTGCATGTGTTTGCGCAGCAAATAGACCACCATTGGCCCGGGGTGACCTACCACAAGGTGTCCGCACCCTTTTCAAGGCCGCGCTGGATCAACCAACTCTGGTTTGCGTTTGCCACTTGGTGGGCGACACGCCGCGGGTTTGATGTGGTGCACTCGCATGAGAATACCTGGCATGGTCAGGTCCAAACGGTTCATGTGTTGCCAGTCAAATACAGCTTGTTTCATGGACGCACCGGCTCGCGCTTGGCCTTGCGCTGGTTGAAGGTCATCACCAGCCCGCGATTGCTCACTTACCTCCTTCTGGAGCGTAGCAGGTACACAGTTCACAAGCAACGGATCATCGTTGTGACGTCCAACAGTTTGGCCTCCATCATGGCCCAAACCTATCCTCTATCCGCAAGTGCGGTGCAGATCGTGACGCCGGGTGTGCTGTCTATCCCAGCTGCAATCAGTAGTGACGAAAGACGTGATGCGCGTCTGTTGCTAGGATTGCCTGTTGTGGGGCGTTGTGTCTTGTTTGTTGGGAATGATTATCGGAAAAAAGGGCTTTCGGCCCTGATTGAGGCAATGCGGTATCTGCCTGAAGAAGCCTATTTGGCAGTCGTTGGCAATGCAGCCCAGATACCTGGCTTTCGGGATGAGGTCGAGGGCGGCGGCATAGGAAAGCGGATATTTTTTTTGGGAGCCCTGGAACAGATTAACGACGCCTACCGTGCGGCTGATTGCCTTGCCCATCCCACCCTGGAGGATACTTTCGCTATGGTCGTTTTGGAAGCAATGGCCCACGGCTTGCCTGTTGTGGTGAGCGATGCCAGGTTTTGCGGGATTTCCGGACTTTTGACGCATGAGATGAACGCCCTGATTCTGGAGAATCCACGCGATGTTCGTGCGTTGGCGAGCGCGTTGGACCGAGCGCTGTTTGAACAGGACTTGACAACGCGAATGACCGCATCCGGGAAATTGTTTGCTCAAGCTCATCTCTGGTCTGAAATGGCGCGTAAGCAAGAAGCAATCTACTACTCCGCTTTGAAATCAACGAGCTAGCCTGATGCGACTGGCACATCGGCTTCATCTGATCCATGGAGACCGAGTTTGTACAGCCGTGCATAAGGACCATTTTTTTCAATCAGGTCTCGATGTGTGCCGGTTTCGACGATTTGTCCGGAGTTCATGACGACAATGCGGTCAGCATGCATCACGGTGGAAAGCCGGTGCGCGATGACCAGCGTGGTTCTGTTCTGCATCAATCTTTGCAATGCATCCTGAACAGCCCTCTCGGATTCTGTGTCCAAAGCCGATGTGGCTTCATCCAGAATCAGTATGGGTGCATCCTTGTAGAGAGCGCGCGCGATGGCAAGTCGTTGCCGTTGCCCTCCGGAAAGCTGAGTGGCATTGTGGCCGACGATGGTGTCGATGCCCTGAGGCAAATCTTGCACCAGCTGTGCCAGATTGGCAGTGTGGAGACATTGCGTCACTCTGTCGCGGCTGATCTCCATTCCGAGAGCCACGTTGGCCAAAATGCTGTCATTGAGCATGATCACGCTTTGGCTTACATAAGCAATCTGTGAGCGCAGTGCCTGCAGCGACCAATCCCGCACATCATGGCCATCCAGAAGTACCTGCCCTGAGCTAACATCTACAAACCGGGGAAGGAGATTTGCCAGAGTCGTTTTACCTGACCCGGAGCTGCCGACCAGCGCAACCGTTTCCCCGGACATCATATTCAAGTCAAGGTCTTTGATCGCGAGTGTTGAACTGGAGGGGTAGCGGACACTGACTCGTTTAAAGCAGATATTCCCCGCTGCATGCGGTATGGAGAAATTGCCCTCAATTTCGTTTGGCGTTTCCTCGATCAGGGACAAACCTCGTTCCAACGCTACGAGACCACGGGTGATTGGGCTGGATACCTCGGACAATTGGCGGATCGGCGCAATGATCGTCAGCATGGCGGTAACAAACGCAACAAATCCCCCTACAGAGGTGCCGCTGCTGGCACTTTGGACAAGTGCGACCGATATAACAGCAGATAAGGCTACTGCAGCCAGCATTTGCGTCATGGGGGTCATGGCAGCTCCCGCAACCGTTGATTTCATGGCCAGGTGCCGCAGTGCTTCTCCAAGTTGAGAGAAACGGTCGGACTGTGATCGCTGCGCTGAGTAAAGGCGTATATCCCTATGGGCCAACACGTTTTCCTCGACTACATAGGCCAACTTGTCGGTTGCTTCCTGACTCGCTTGGGTAAGTCGATGAACTCTTCCAGTCAGTACGCGCATCACTAGCGCAACGGCAGGAAAGATCGCAGCCACAATGAGGGTCAATTTCCAGTTGAGATAGAAAAGATACCCGACGAGCGCCAGCAAAGTCAGGCCGTTTCTGACAAGGCTCAATATGGAGTTGACCAGCATTACTGCGCCAGTCTGAACTTCGTAGACCAGGGTGTTGGTCAGTGCACTGGAAGTTTGACCTGAAAACAGTTTCAAGTCGGCGACAAGTATTTTGTCGAACATTGCATGGCGCATGTTCTGGAGCCCACGATTGGTGATTTTTGATAGCCCGATTTGCGATATGTATCCAGCCAAACCACGGACCCCAAAGAGCAATATCAAAGCGACCGGAACAGTCCAAATTTCAAGTGTTCCCTGTTGGAACCCACGATCCAATAGCGGCTTCAGGAGTGCGGGGATCAGCGGCTCCGATGCAGCCCCTACGACTGCGCTTGCCGCTACCAGTAGCCATGTCCCAGGGTAGGTACCAAAATAAGGCATCAATCGCCGTATGCGGTCAATCACAGTGGTTGCTGGAGGTCTTTTCAAATCGGGTTGAACCGGTGGGGCGGATTGATCGGGTGTCACGTTCTGCCCCCAATAGGCGGTGGCATTTGTGTCCATCCGACTTGCCTTGGAGAGTGACTTCGCAGTCCCAGTGCCATCATGAGGCCGAGGCTGATACACAAATAGTCGCCCATCAAATCGTCAAACAAAGCGGAGTTGAAGAGGCACGCAATGGCAATGCCAGCCAGGATCGATAACGTGGCCCTGGCGACAGCTGTGGGAAAAAATCGGGTATCGCGGATCACTGCAACCAATAAAGCAACCATAAGCAAGGGGCCGCCAACGCCTAACTCAACACCCCACAAAAGATACTCCTGGTGCGGATTGCTGAAGTTGCTGACTCCGAAGGTTTGGGTTGCTGTGTCTCCCTCCAGGCGTTTGACGGCGGGTGTCCAACTGCCCACACCGTATCCGTTCCAGGGCCTTTCATATATCGCCTGAACTGAGCGTCGCCAAGCGTTGAGACGCCAACCGGAGGAGCTAGTCGTTTCGACTTGCTTGGTGTAACTCTGCGATTCGACAATTACCTGGGATATGCGCTCTCTCACTTGAGCGGATGAAAAGTACAGACCCATGACGACAACAAGGGGTGTAGCGATGAGGGTAATCAGTCGCAACCGCTTGTTCATCGCCCACATGGCAGCGAGAGACAGCATTGCCAAAGCGACCAGATAGCCAGTGCGCCCTGGAAGGAGCAGCAAGACATTGGAAAGAGCGGCCAACGCCACCAAACCAGCCAACCAACGGGGCCAGAATCTTTCTGGTGCAAGGTGCCAGAAAATGGCGGCCATTGTCGCAAACATGATGGATTGATCGAGGTAGCTCTCGGCGAAAACCACAGACCGGTTGGCGGGGTTTGTTGTTGAGTCGGAGTGCAAGAATGGAAGAATTCCGGAGGCGAGTACCCACGACGCGATCAGAACAAAAAGCTGCCCAGCAGCAAGAAATCCAATAGCTAACCGAGCTTCCCGCTCTGTCCTTATCAAGAAAATCAGAAGCAAGATGCCCAGGAGCTTGGCGTGCTTGACAAAGATGCTCAAGGCAAAATCCATACTGACCTCGGTCCACAGGAGGCTGAGTGCGAACGCAATCAGGATTCCGAGTATTGTCTTTGTTGTCCAGAGTCGCTGAAAGGAGGAGTCGCTCCGGTTATTGACGTACCCGGTCAGCAGATATCCCAATCCCAAAACAAACAGAATCAATTTGGAAAGGCTGATCCAAGCCATCGGCAAACTTACTGAAACGGCGGCGAGGCATACAAAAATCAGACGCAAGCTCCAGCCGGCATACGGCGAACGTGTGGTTGGTGTCATTGACAACGATGGTTACTTCGGGTGGTTGACGTGCACGGGAGCCTGCCATTCGACACCCTTCTGAATTTCAATAGCTTTGACATACCGGTAAAACGTGCCTTCAAAGTTACCTAGCGCAATGACAAAGCCCGCCCAGCCATCCAGGAAGCCCAGTTTGAAAACGTAGTGCTTCACAAAGGCCCAGAGCCCGTGCGACAAAGCGGTTCCCATCGACAGGCGGCGCTCGGATATGCGTTGCGCACCCAGCGATGAGTAGCGGTTGGCCTTGTGCATCACTTCGCCCATATTCTTGAACGGGAATTGCCAGATAGCATTTTGAATGTGGCCGATTGGTTTGGCAGAGTTCAGCACATAGCCTTCATGTACGGCTTTCAGCTCGTAACTCATGCAGTCTTTACGAAACAATTGCGGCTGGCGGTAGTTGGGGTACCAGCCCGAGTGTTTGATCCAGCGACCCATGAAAAAATTGCGCCTTGGCATCCAGTAGGCATCCGCTGCGTCGGGGCTGGCGATAGTCGCACGGATCTCTTTTTCAACTTCAGGGGTGCACCGTTCATCGGCATCCAGGCTGAAGATCCACTCGTGCGTGCAGGCGGCAATTGCCTGGTTGCGTAAATCCCCGAAACCCTTGAACTCCACCTGGACGACTCGAGCGCCCAGGCGGGTAGCGATCTCCTGTGTCCCGTCCGTGCTGTAAGAGTCCACCAGAACCACCTCGTCGGCCCATTGGGCGCTTTCGATGGTCGCTGCGACCTTTTCTGCTTCGTTGTAAGCGATGATGTAGACGGATATTTTGCTCATCGGAGATGTTAGTATTTGGCGCCTGTCCAGCGCAAACGGCACTTTGCCAGCCGTCGAGTCTAGTTCAAAATGGATACTTCCGATCTTGTTTCAGTGGTCGTCACCACCTACAACCGCAGCGATGCCTTGCTGGCGGTGCTGGACGGTTTGACCCGTCAGACCGATCAGAACTTTGAAGTCATCGTGGCAGATGACGGGTCCCGTTCGGAGCATCAGCAGCGTATTGTTGGGTCGCAAGCCGCACGCACGTTGCGAGTGATCCATGTGTGGCACCCTGATGTCGGCTTTACGGCCTCCAGTATTCGCAACCGTGGCGTGGCGAATTCCTGCGGGAGATACCTTGTTTTTCTCGATGGTGATTGTGTGCCCGAGGTTGATTTTATTGCCAGACACAAGCTGCTTGGGCAAGAGGGCGCCTTTGTCAACGGAAGCCGCGTGCTGCTGTCCGCAGATCTCACCCAGGGTGTACTCGCTGGCGCAGAGCCCATAAGTGGACGTTCCCCCTGGTTTTGGCTCACGCAGCGTGTTTTGGGTCGCGCTAACAAGCTTAGTGGCTTGATCAGGTTGCCTGATGGCTCTTTTCGTGTGAGGCACACGTTCTCCTGGAAAGGAATACGCAGTTGCAACATGGGAGTTTGGAGGTCCGATTTTGAACGCGTCGATGGGTTCGATGAGTCGTTTGTCGGCTGGGGGCATGAAGATGCTGACTTTGTGCTGCGCCTCCATCACAGTGGAGTGGCCAGGAAGAATGGTTTTTGTGCGACAGAAGTCTTCCACCTCTGGCATAAGGAAGCTGCGCGTGACCACGAGTCGCAAAATGCCCGAACGGTGATGGAGCGGGTCACCTCGAAAGTGACTCGCTCAACGACAGGTTTTTCACATAAACACGACTCTGAAGGGGTTGTGATTACAAGACTGGGATAATGACGCCATGTTGAAACGTTTTTTGTTTGCTTTTTTTGCAGGTCTTGTGTGCCTTCCCGCTTTTTCCCAGTTTCGGGTTGAGGTGTCCGGGGTCGGCTTGACGCAGTTACCGATTGCTGTGCTTGCTTTTCGGGGTGATGACGCTGCGCCGCAGAAGATTGCGTCCATCGTGTTGGCCGATTTGGAGCGTAGCGGCCAATTTCGTGCCGTGGAAGCCGGTGGTTTTTCGCTGGATGAGGGTTCCCGTCCCGAAGTGTCTGCTTGGCGCCAGAAAGGGGCCGACGCATTGGTAACCGGCAGCATCACGCGTCTTGCGGATGGTCGCTTTGACGTACGCATGCGGCTTTGGGATGTGGTCCGTGGTCAGGACCTGGGCGGGCAAAGCTATGCCGTGACTCCTGGTGATCTCCGACTGGCCGCGCACCGTGTGGCAGACTTTGTTTATGAGAAGCTTACCGGTGACAAGGGGGTCTTCTCGACCCGTATTACGTATGTAACCAAAGTGGGGCAATCATTCAACTTGTGGGTGGCGGACGCGGACGGCGAGAGCGCACAAAGCGCGTTGAACAGTTCGGAGCCTATCATTTCTCCATCTTGGGCGCCGAACGGAGCCCAGATTGCCTATGTGTCCTTTGAATCCCGCAAGCCCGTGATTTTTGTACATGATGTTGCGACTGGCAAGCGCAGGCTGGTCGCCAACTTCAAGGGTTCTAACAGTGCGCCGGCTTGGTCACCGGATGGAAAGACGCTAGCGGCAACTTTAAGTCGTGACGGCGGGTCCCAGTTGTATCTGATGGATGCGACCGGCGGCGAGCCAAGACGGCTGGCGCAATCCAGTGCCATCGATACCGAACCGACCTTCACTTCGGACGGTAAATCCATCTATTTCGTGAGCGACCGGGGTGGCTCGCCGCAGATCTATCGCATGCCCGTAGCCGGCGGCACTCCAGAACGGGTCACGTTTTCAGGCACTTACAACATTTCTCCATCGCTTAGTCCCGATGGGAAATGGTTGGCCTATATTTCCCGAATAAGCGGCGCCTTTAAACTGCATGTTATGGAGATTGCGTCGGGCGCGGCGAATCCGGTGACCGACAGCACTGCAGATGAGAACCCCAGTTTTTCTCCCAATAGCAGACTCATTATTTACGCGACCCAGCAGCAGGGGCGAGAGGCGTTGATGACCACAACGCTTGATGGAAAAATCAAGGCCCGCCTGGCGGGGAAAAGTGGTGACATTCGGGAGCCTGATTGGGGCCCTGCGCAAAAATAATTGCAATTTAACTAGGAGTATTGGATGAATCGACTGATATTGGCGGTTGGTATTGCTGCTTTGGTGACCGCTTGCAGCTCCCCGGTCAAGCTGGACAATGTGCCGGTTGAAGACAAATCTGGCGCGGGCGTCGGATCAGGCGCAATGACTGGGGGCAATGCTGGCGGTGTAGGTCAGGGCGGTGTAGGTCAGGGCGGAGTCGCTGCTGTCGACCTGGGCAAGGCCAATCAGGACGCGGCTATGCAATCGACCGCCCGCATTGTTTATTTTGACTACGACAGCTTCGTCATTCGGGCGGAATTTCAGTCCGTCATTGAAGCCCATGCCCGCTTCATCAAAGCCGATAAAAACAAGAGGGTTGCGATTGAAGGGCACACCGACGAACGCGGTGGACGTGAATACAACCTCGCTTTGGGCCAGAAGCGGGCAGAGGCTCTCCGCCGCGCGCTGAGTCTGCTGGGCGTTTCTGAAAATCAGATTGAAGCCGTGAGTTTCGGCAAGGAAAAGCCTGCCGAACCGGGCTCGACGGAAGCAGCCATGGCGAAAAATCGCCGTGCTGAAATTTCTTACCGATGAAACCTTTCTCGCTCTATAGGGCTGCACGAGCGGTGCGCGTACCTTTGGTCGTTGCAGTAGTAACCACCTTTGGTCATGCAAGCGCCGGCCTTTTTGATGACGAAGAGGCTCGCAGGGCCATACTGGATTTGCGCCAAAGAATTGACACCGTCCGATCTGATTCGGACCAGAAGCTCGCAGAGGAGACCAGGCGCTCGGTTGAGGATACCTCTCAGTTGCGCCGCAGCCTCATTGACTTACAAAACCAGCTCGAAATCACCCGTGGTGAATTGGCGAAGCTGCGTGGTCAAGACGAACAGATGGCCCGTGAATTGGCTGAGGTCCAAAGACGTCAAAAGGATGCAGTGCAGTCTGTAGATGAACGGTTGCGCAAATTCGAACCTGCCCGCGTGACACTGGATGGTCGCGAGTTTGTCGCAGAAATTTCTGAGAAGCGTGACTATGAAGCGGCCATGGCCATTTTTCGCAGAGGCGAGTTTGCTGCGGCGCAGGTTGCTTTTGTCGACTTCTTGAACAGGAATGCGAACACCGGGTACCGTCCGTCTGCATTGTTTTGGCTTGGCAACGCACAGTACGCCAGCAAAGATTACAAGGACGCGCTGATCAGCTTCCGGGCGCTGGTCTCATCGACTCCCGACCACATGCGCGTCCCTGAAGCCATATTGGCCATTGCAAACTGTCAGCTGGAAATGAAAGACACCAAGTCGGCACGTAAAACGCTTGAAGATTTGGTTGCCAAGTATCCAGGATCAGAGGCGGCAGCCGCAGCCAAAGACCGTTTGGCGCGGTTTCGGTAATCGACATTGACTGACGTGCCTGCCCGGCTCGGGGAAGCCCTGCCAGAAATTGATGCATCAGCCCTGGAGCGGCGCTTCTCCGGGCTGGATCGCTTGTACGGCGTCGCTCCGGCCAAGGCAGTGCGTGGTGCACATGTGGCCATCGCCGGCATTGGCGGAGTGGGTTCGTGGGCTGCTGAGGCTCTGGCTCGAAGCGGGGTGAGCCAGTTGACGCTGATTGATATGGACCATGTGGCTGAGTCCAACATCAATCGACAGGTCCACGCTTTGACTACCACCCTCGGTATGGCAAAAATTGAAGCGATGCGGCAGCGCATCGCGCTCATCAACCCTCAGTGCACGGTGATCTGCATTGATGCATTTGTGGAGCCAGACAATTGGTTGTCCCTGGTTCCTGGTGGCGTGGATGCGGTCATCGATGCGTGCGACCAGGTCCAAGCGAAGACTGCGATGGCGGCCTGGGCACGGCGTAGTAAGTCGCTCTTTATTTGTGTTGGCGCAGCGGGCGGAAAACGCTACGCACACAAGGTCGACATAGCGGACCTGAGTGAAACCACCCATGACCCGTTACTCGCGCAAGTACGCTATCGGTTGCGCAAGTCACACAATGCTCCAAGGGAGGGTAAGAAGATGGCGGTCCCGTGTGTGTTCAGTCGGGAGGCCGTGGCCGCCGCCGATGCTTCCTGCTCCATACAAGAAGACAATTCGCTCAACTGTCACGGTTACGGCTCGCTGGTAACGGTGACCGCTACATTCGGTTTGTGTGCGGCAGGTTGGGTGATTGATAAAATTTCTAAGCGCTCTCAAATCGAGAGCGAAAAAACGTTATAATTTAAAGCTTAGCAGGGTGTAACAAGTAACATTGATATGGCCTGTCGGGACGTTAGCTCAGTTGGTAGAGCAGCGGACTTTTAATCCGTTTGTCGTGGGTTCGACCCCCGCACGTCCCACCAGTATTTTGTAAATGCCTGGTACCTCACGGTTCCGGGCATTTTCATTAGTGGTTGCGATTTTTCGGGATCTTAGCTCAGCTGGTAGAGCAGCGGACTCTTAATCCGTAGGTCG
>Ga0105047_10007025_pt1 | contig 19027 bp, 21 predicted proteins | sample MAT04_FD_78384 | JGI IMG/M metagenome (GOLD analysis project Ga0105047, IMG submission 78384) | Freshwater microbial communities from Lake Fryxell liftoff mats and glacier meltwater in Antarctica - MAT-04 (megahit assembly) | ecosystem: Environmental > Aquatic > Freshwater > Ice > Liftoff... | reverse complement strand
GGATTCGAACCATCGAAACATTACGTAACAGATTTACAGTCTGCCCCCTTTGGCCACTCGGGAACTCCTCCATATATGGAGCTGGCAATAGGAATTGAACCTACAACCTGCTGATTACAAGTCAGCTGCTCTACCGTTGAGCCATGCCAGCATGCATCTTTTTTTAAAATTTTATTATGGTGGGAACAACAGGGTTCGAACCTGTGACCCTCTGCTTGTAAGGCAGATGCTCTCCCAGCTGAGCTATGCTCCCATAAATATAATAACTGTGATAAATGGTGGAGGAAGATGGATTCGAACCATCGAAACATTACGTAACAGATTTACAGTCTGCCCCCTTTGGCCACTCGGGAACTCCTCCACATATGGAGCTGGCAATAGGAATTGAACCTACAACCTGCTGATTACAAGTCAGCTGCTCTACCGTTGAGCCATGCCAGCATATTATATTTTTTATGTGTTTATCTTGTCGACAAGAATTATTATATAACTTTAAATAATTAATATCAAGTTCATTTACTCGCAATTAACGACATCTTCTCTATATTGCTATAATTATCTCATATTTGCTCAATATTAAGCATTAATATAATTTATTATTTTAAATAAATAAAACAGTATGTTTTCATATATGGCCTCCTAAAAGGAGGTTAATATAGACTTTCTACAGCATCCATATCTATAAACTTTCCAGCAATTTTTCTCACTTTTTCATACTCTTTTATTGATAAGTCATCTTTTAATAACTTCAGAGCTTTAAGAACACCTTTCTCTGTATCCTTTGCATACAAATATCCCTCCATTTTTTTATAATTTTCTTTACCTAACTTAAGACTTATATACAATAATTTCAATTTATCAGAATTGCTTAGATTTTCTTGTATTTTCACTGTTGATACTTTAAATACTGATTGTTCTTCTTTAGTATTATAATTTTCCAAACTGTCATCGCTTTCAATATTTTTTTTCACAGCTTTTTTTGACGAATCTAAATTTGATTTGCCACTATCTATTTCATCACCCTTTTGGGGTTCAACTATTGATTTTTTCTCAGATAGATCCTCCTTTTCTAAATAATCTTTTGCAATAGGAACCCCTTCCTCAAGTTTTTTTACAGTTTTACTCTGATTATTCTTAGTCATAGTCTCTTTTGGAATATAAATTTTGCTATTCACCGGTTCTGGTTGCTTAAATAATTTATCTTCATACTGCTTTAGATTAATTATATAACTACTGTAATAACCCATAGTGATCACACTTACAAAAGTAGCGCATACAATGATAAACAATAAATATTTTTTCTTCATATGAACATCACCTCAAATAATTAATATATATATAGATTATTTTCCAATTAATAGTTTTTTTATACTTATATAATAATAATACCCAAATTTTTTTCATATAAATTATTGATTAGAAAAAAATAATACCCTAGCGAAATACAAGGAGGTATATTTCTTGAGTAAAGCTAAAACCCATTATAAAGATCCTTTAGCATACTACACAATTTCTAATTTTCTAAAAAACTATATTGATAAAAACACTTTAATTGTTTGCATAGGAACGGATAGATGTATAGGCGATTGTCTAGGTCCTTTAGTTGGTACATTTTTAAAAGATAGTTCTTTTCCCTTACCTGTATATGGCACAATAGATGATCCAATTCACGCCTTAAATATCGATAGTAAATTATCCAAAATAAATGCTTTACATCCGAATTGTACAATAATAGGTGTAGATGCATGCTTAGGAGATGCTTCAAACATCGGCGAAATTCAAGCTAGGAATTATCCGATTCATCCTGGTAAAGGTGTGGGTAAAACACTTCCTAAGGTAGGTACTGTTTCATTAATAGGTATAGTAGATTCAAGTGATGATAGTGAACTGTTCACTAATAGAAACATAAGATTAAGTTTAATAATGGAAATTGCTAATGTTTTGAGCAGAGCCCTTTTGCATTCATATTATTTATATTCTCTTGATAATGAAGAAGATAATTCAAATCCCATTTAAGGTAATCAGATTAATCCAACTCAAATAATTATTCATGATTTTAAATTTAACACTCTTTATAAATTTATAAACTATATATGACATAAAAATAAGCAATACAATTAAATTAATAATTGTATTGCTTATTTTTATAGCTTGTTTACACTTTTTAGTTTACTAGGTATTGGTCTCCTCCATTAAATGAATTATCTAACTTATCCATATACTCCAATACTTTGCCTGTTCCCAGTACTACACATGAAACGGGATCCTCTGCAAGATATACCGGAACTTTAGTAATTTCTTGAATAAGCCTATCTAATCCTTTTAAAAGTGAACCTCCACCAGTCATAACTATACCTTTATCAGCTATATCTGCTGAAAGCTCTGGTGGCGTTTTTTCTAACACAGAATGTGTACATTCTGCTATTAACTCTACCGCATCTTTTAAAGCTTCTCTCACTTCTTCTGATGTCACTGCTAAATTTTTAGGAAGACCCGTAACTAAATCCCTTCCCCTTATCTCCATAGTAGTTTCTTCTTCTTGTTTATAAGCACAACCTATGTTGATTTTTAAATTCTCTGCAGTTCTCTCTCCAATCATTAACTTATGCTTTTTTCTAATATACTTTATAATATCGTCATCAAACTTATCTCCGGCTACTTTAATTGATTCTCGTACAACCATGCCGCCTAACGAAATAACTGCAACATCAGTAGTCCCACCACCAATATCAATAACCATGTTACCACTTGCTCTAGTAATATCAAGACCCGCTCCAATTGCCGCCGCTAGAGGTTCTTCTATAAGATAAACTTTCTTAGCTCCGGCATTCTTAGCAGCATCTTCTACCGCTCTTCGTTCTACTTCAGTTGCTTCGCAAGGAACACATATTACAACTCTTGGAGCTGATAGCCTTCTTTTTCCACAAGCCTTACTTATAAAATGCTTCAACATTTTTTCTGTTATATCATAATCTGAAATAACACCATCCCTCATAGGACGAGTTGCCACAATATTGCCTGGTGTTCTTCCTATCATTTGCCTAGCTTCTTCTCCAACTGCCAATACTCTATTATTATTTTTATCTATGGCAACAACAGAGGGCTCTTTTAAGATAACACCTTTACCTTTAATATATACAAGTACTGTAGCTGTACCTAAATCTATTCCCATGTCTGTACCCATTCTAAAAAAAAACATCTCAAAACTCACTCCTGCTCTTTAGTATATTCAATATTTATTGTTTAATATCTATTGTTTAATATTTAAATTATACTAGACTCTATTCTATAAAGCTATAAAAATATCCTCTTTTTTAACTTTATTAATTTTGAATGTTTTTTGCTTGAGATATTTTATCCCTTTTATCCTTCTACTGCCTTGTATTTAAGTCGTGTTGCTCTTCCTCCTCTGATGTGTCTCTCAGATTTATTTAAATCCAAAATTGTTTTTGCTTGGTTAGCAATTAGAGGATTTATTGTAGGCAATCTTTCCGTCATATCCTTGTGTATAGTACTTTTGCTAACTCCAAACACTTTGGCTGTTCTTCTTATTGTGGCTTTTGATTCAATAATATACTTTGCAACTTCTAGTACTCGATCTTCAATATAGTCTTTCAAAGTGTTACCTCCTTGACCCTTCTCTATTTATAAATATGCAATAACTTGCTTTAAAATTCCATTACAATTAGTCATTTGACCATATATTTCAGAAAAATGACTAATTGATATGGTTATTGATTATTTTTTTGTTGCTAGGGCTTGATATTTATCATATTTTACATATTTAGCAGGATCAATAAGCTTATTACTTTGTAAAACTTCAAAATGTAAATGCGGTCCATATACTTCATTACATGAATTTAACGAAGTGTTTCCTACAGTACCTATTTGCTGTTTTTTAGTAACTTTATCATTTACTTTTACTAACATTTTTTGTTGTAAATTAGAGTATTTAGTGGTAAAGCCATTTCCATGATCTATTGTAACAATATAGCCATTTTGATCATCAAGGTCTGTACCAGCTTGTTTCACAACGCCATCCATAACTGATACAACTGGCTCACCTGTTTTTGCTTGAATATCAATACCTAAGTTTGTTCTATTGGTATTATCAGTCAAATACACAACCGTACTAATATCTTTTGAATATGCTCTTGCAAGTAATCCATTAACTACTGGTTTTGCAAATGTAGCGTTAACTGATTTAGATACTGGTGCTGTTAAATTTTCAGTTGTAACCTTTTTAATATTAGGTACCGGTTTAAGCACCTCAGATTTAGCTAGATTTTCTTTTTTTACTTGAAGAGCACCCTGATATTGTTTTTCTTGCTCTTGAAGCACCTGTTGTGCATTTTCTTGTTCCTTTTGTATTGCATTTTGATTACTTACTACTTTTTTATTATTACTTGCCGTTATAGATGCCACCGAAGCTACAATACATAAACAAACAAATAAAATTACGTAGAAGCCTTCCTTTTTAAAAAAATTTATTGCTTTGTTGTTTGATTTCTTTTCCATACAAACACCTCCATTTGTATTTTTGTCCATATTATAATAAAACATACATATTTTAAAAATTTATTTTAATATTTTTAAATTTTACACTGTTTATGTACATATTCATGGTTTATAGCTTATAATTTAGCATTTTTATTTTTAATTCTAGTCTTATAAACTAACTTTTCTAAAAAATTAAGCTGCTCTATCCTCTATAAAATAGGATAAGGCAGCATAATGGACATGACTTTTCATTTAGATATACCAGTTCCTTGATAATAATGATTTAATATTTGGATATAATTTTTGCCTTCTTTAGCCATGGCATCTGCACCCCATTGACTCATTCCTACTCCATGACCATATCCACTACAATCTATTTCTACACTGCTTGAATTAAACACTATATCAAAATTTGATGACTTTAACATTAACATGGTTCTAAATTTACTGCCTGTCATGGTTATACTACCTACTTTAATATTTTTAACACTTCCTGCCTGAGTCCTATCAATTATTGTTATTTGTTTCTTTATACTAGCTGAGGTTACCTTAGCATTATTATAATTATTATTTATAATCCGACTTAACTCTTTGTATCCAAAAACTTTACTACTCTTAAAATTTGGTGCTCTTTCCTCACCTCCACTTTCTACACTCCTCAAATAAGGTATACTATTACTAAATACCTCCTCTGAATTTTCAGTTTTACCACTGCTAGTTGCAAAATAGTAAGGTTCCATTACAAGGCTATTATTATAGGTCAAAACTTGCCCTTGTGTACTCTTTACAGCTGTTTCAATCTTATCCCAATTCTTTTTTGCTGAACTTTTATCCCATAATTTGATACGTTCCTCTTTAGTCATATAAACTTGACAGTGAACCGTATCGCATAAATCAGCCCCATTAGCATTTTTACATGCAATTCCACCTAACTCAGTAACATGAGCTAATGCATAAGTTCTAACCGCCACTGCTTGGGATTTTAAAGCTTCTAGCCCAAACGCAGCGGGCATTTCTGCCGACACAACTCCAGCAACATATTCTTCTAAGTTAATTTCTCTTATAATATTTTGTTTTGATATGAACACTTTAACTTTAGAAATTTTGGGAAGCGAGACATATTTAATCACATCTTCATTCTTATTTTCATATTTTTTTATTTCAGTTGCCGGGTTCTTAACTTTATTTAAACCTTTATTATTTCCTACCCCCACTATCAAAACAGAAGTTATAACTATAAAAGCCGTAAATGCAGTGATTAATAAAAGTACGTTTTTCAAATGTACTGTAATAATAACTCTTCTCATTTTTTTCTCCTCTCGTTATAAAATAAATATCACTTTATACATATTAAACAATTTTAAATAATATTACTTTATTCAAACCTCTAATTTCTTAAGTAATAAGAAAATATAAAACCTATAATTATAGGCATCCAAAAAAATAACTAATTATTATACTAGTTTATTTTTTAAACGCCTCACATAAAAGAATTGAAATATAATAATATCGTTTATATTCCAATTCTTAACCTTTCATTTAATTGTTATTTTATGAAAAATATTATTTTTATATTAATTACAAGTGCTCACTCTTTCAATGTCCGCTCCTAATCCCTTTAATTTCTGTTCAATAGAAACATAGCCTCTATCAATATGGTAAATATCCTCTATAATAGTGGTACCCTCAGCTGTAAGTCCTGCTAATATTAACGCTGCTCCTGCTCTTAAGTCTGTTGCTTTAACTTCCGAACCTGTAAAAGTATCTATACCTTCTATTACAGCACTCCTACCATTTATTTTTATATTTGCTCCCATTCTCTTTAGTTCTACAGCTTGCATAAATCTATTTTCAAAAACAGTTTCTGTAATTATACTTGTACCTTTTACAGTACATAATAAACTCATCATTTGAGCTTGCATGTCTGTAGGGAATCCTGGGTATGGCATAGTTTTTATATCAATTGGTGTTAGCTTATTCCTACCATCAACTATTATGCTATTCTTATTAATTTCTATGGCTACTCCCATTTCTGTGAGCTTTGCTATTATTGGTTGTAAATGAACTTCATTAACACCATTAATTTTGAATAAACTTTTTGTTATTGCAGCAGTTATCATAAATGTACCTGCTTCTATTCTGTCATATATGGGCTGATAAATAACTTCTTTAAAATCTTTAACTCCTAAAATTCTTATAGTATCTGTTCCTTCACCACTTATTTGTGCTCCCATTGCCTTTAAGAACCTTGCCAAATCTACAATTTCTGGTTCTTCCGCTGCATTTCCTATTATCGTTTCTCCCTCTGCTAGCGTGGCCGCCATCATTATATTTTCTGTAGCACCTACTGAAGGATAATCTAAATATATGTTGCTGCCTATTAGTTTCCTCGCCTTTGCTTCAACATACCCGTGGCCTATCGTTATTTCTGCACCTAAGGCTGATAATCCTTTTAAATGGAGATCAATTGGCCTAGTTCCAATATTGCATCCTCCTGGCAAAGAAATTTTGAAGTTACCAAATCTTCCAAGCATAGGACCCATTATTAAAAAAGATGCCCTCATTTTTCTTACTAATTCATCTTGAGCCTCATTATCAAATAGATTAGCGGTATTGATTTTCACTCTGTTAGTTAATTTATCTATACTAACATCTGCTTTAAGCGATTTCAATACCTCACAAATTACAAATACATCTTCGAGCATAGGCATATTTTCGATGGTACAATTATTACCGTTTAATATTGTTGCTACTAGTATAGGAAGAACTGAATTTTTAGCTGCACTAATATTCACTTCACCTTCTAATTTTTTACCACCTTTTATGATTAATTTTTCCATATTTTTCCTCCATTATATTGTTAATTTTTAGTAAGTTATAATTATTTCAGGTGTGCCTATAATAATGTAACTTCCTGATGAATAATTACATACAGCATAATTAAAATCAATTAACTTGTTATTGTTTACCTTTTGATCATATTTTTTGGTATATGCCACAGTACTCAACCCATTATTTATATTTACAGTTTCAATGTTTTCGGTTCCATAAGTTTTTAATATTCTTATTATTTTTTCATTAATACTATAAATATGTTCTATTCCTTCATTTACACTACTATCTAAAATTCTTGCTTTTAAGTACTGAAAATATTTAATGTTTTCTCCTCTATAACCAATACTATTACTAACTTTATTTTTAAGTAATTGCAAATTATTTTCTTCGTCTATCTTACTTATATTTATAGTTACAACCTCATCATTATTGTATTTTAAGGCCTCTATATATCCTTCAACATTTTCACCAGAAAAATCTATACAATAAGAATCTTTATTTTCAACAATATTTAATTTTATTTCACTATTATTAAGTTCTAGTGATCCTATTAAATTTTTACAAACTTCTTTTGGATCCTCATCAGTTATGAATGATGTCTTCAATCCATATTCTACAGTTTTACTTTTAGTTTGAAGCAATATTTCATCAAATAAATTAACTTTATCCTCTGCATTTGATAATTTAACATTAATTTGTAAAATAATTAAACATATTACTATACTCAAAAGTACAATACTTTTTCTTTTCATTTTATCCCCCTACCCTTCAATTAAATTCTTGACCAAAATTTATATTTTTATTCTATAAACAATGGTTTATTAATATTTTTTCTATCAATAAAATCATCCCTCAGCACAAAAGTGAAGAGGGCTATATATTCTTTATATTATTAATATATAAAATTTCAATTAAAATGTGCTTAAAACAAATTAATGTCATTTTTGAATAGAATTTTGAGTAATTTTAGCAAATATTAAATTATAAAAATAAAAAAAATGGAGATAAATTAATATCTCCATTTTATAATAACTATTTTTTTGTTTTCATTCTCATAAGTGATCTTAAAATAGCATTTTCTGTTCTTTTAAAACCAGTCCCATCCTGATGAAGTAATCTCTCTTCTGCTCTTTCTTTAGCCTGTCTTGCTCTTTCCACATCTATATCCTCTGGCCATTCACAAGCACTGCATAACATTTCTACTTCACCCTTTTTCACCCTTAAAACCCCCGTTGATGTAAAAGCTTTTAACTCTTTCCCATTCAACTCTACAAATGTTGTAACTGTTGGTTTAAGTGGGGATACCATAGGAACGTGATTCGGAAGAACACCAAATCTACCATCATCACTCTCTGTATTTAAACTAAGGATTTCACCACTATAAAACTCCTTTTCTGGAGTAAGTATAGTAAGCTTCATATGATTTTCCATATAAATACCCTGACCTTTCATTGTACATATTTAAAAATACCTTATTCTGTAGCCATAGTTTTTGCTTTTTCTACTGCTTCTTCTATAGAACCAACAAACATAAAGGCTGCTTCAGGTAATTTGTCATGTTTTCCTTCAAGTATTTCTTTAAATCCTCTTACCGTTTCCTTTACTGGAACAAATTTACCCTTCATTCCTGTAAATTGTTCTGCTACAGTAAATGGTTGAGATAAAAATCTTTGAACCTTTCTGGCTCTTAATACTACTGTTTTGTCTTCTTCAGATAATTCATCTATCCCTAGAATTGCAATAATATCTTGAAGTTCTTTATACCTCTCAAGTATATGTCTAACTCTTATTGTAACATCATAGTGCTCTCTACCAATTATTCTAGGATCAAGCATAGTTGATGTAGATTCTAGTGGATCAACTGCTGGGTAGATACCAAGCTCAACTATCCCTCTAGAAAGCACTGTGGTAGCATCAAGATGACTGAATGTAGTAGCTGGAGCTGGATCTGTTAAATCATCTGCTGGTACATATACAGCCTGAACAGACGTAATAGACCCTTGTTTTGTAGATGTAATTCTCTCTTGTAATTGTCCCATTTCCGTAGCAAGTGTTGGTTGATAACCAACCGCACTTGGTATTCTTCCAAGGAGCGCAGAGACCTCTGAGCCCGCTTGTGTAAATCTAAATATATTATCTATAAATAGCAATACATCTTGACCTTGATCTCTAAAATGTTCACACATAGTAAGACCAGTTAGTGCAACTCTCATTCTAGCTCCAGGCGGTTCATTCATCTGCCCAAAAACTAAAGCTGTTTTAGAAATAACTCCTGACTCTTTCATTTCATTGTAAAGGTCATTACCTTCTCTCGTTCTCTCACCAACTCCAGTAAATACAGAAAGTCCATTATTCTCTTTTGCAATATTATTCATAAGTTCTTGAATAAGAACCGTTTTACCAACTCCTGCACCACCAAAAAGACCAATTTTACCACCTTTTTGATATGGTGCTATTAAGTCTATCACCTTAATACCTGTTTCAAAGACTTCCGGTTCAACCGATTGTTCTTCAAAAGTTGGGGCTAATCTGTGAATAGGCATATATGTATCTACCTTAACTTCTCCCATTTCATCAATAGGCTTTCCAAGAACATTAAATAACCTTCCCAGTACTACATTTCCAACTGGTACTGTTATTGGATTTCCTGTGTCAACAGCCTCAAGTCCTCTCCTTAAACCCTCCGTGCTTTCCATAGCTATTGATCTAATAATATCATCACCAATATGCTGCTCAACCTCAGCTACAACAATTCTATCGTCCATCTGAATTTCAATGCTGTTGTATATATTAGGGAGACTATCTGAGTCAAACTTTATGTCTATAACAGGCCCTATTATTTGTACTACTTTTCCTATGTGTCCTGGCACTTTCCTCACTCCTTTTTACCTTTGAGCTTCCTTATCTCAAATTACTTTTGAGCTTCAGCTCCTCCAACTATTTCCGAAATTTCTTGTGTAATTTCGCTTTGTCTAATTCTATTGTAACTTAAATTAAGTTTATCAAGTATATCATTAGCATTGTCAGTAGCTGATCCCATAGACTCCATTCTAGCCCTATGCTCACTGGCTTTTGAATGTAGCAATGAATTTAGCATTTTACCACTTAAAAATAATGAAATTACTTCATATATTGCTTTTTTATCCATTGCTTCAATATCTACATACTCTTTACTACTATTGTCTTCGCTATGAGAATTTAAAGGAAGTACCTTGTCAATTCTAACTTCATTTTTCAAGGCTGAAATAAGTTTTCTATAAACAATGTAAACTTCACCTACTTCACCACTTGTAAACATACTAAGCGCATGATTAACAATAGTTGTAGCTTCCTTTAAGCAAGGTGGCTCTAAAATTTCTACATATTCAGCCACAGTTTCAATATTAAGCTTTTTAAATATAGCTCTTCCCTTTTGGCCTACAACAATTATATTATAATCTTTCTCATTTGTTTTTATTTTATTCACGATTTCGTTTACTACTGACCAATTAAAGCCACCACAAAGACCTGTGTCTGAGGTCAATACAACATACAGTTTTTTGCTGTTATTATTTCCTCGCACATAAATATTATCACCTTCATAATTATCTTTCACTTGCTTAATTGTTTCCTCAAGTTTTTCTAAATAATTATTACTAATATTTACTTTATCGTTTATTTTTTTATATTTGGAGGTAGCAACGAGTCCCATGGCTCTGGTGATTTTTGTAGTGTTTGTTATGGATTTTATTCTTCTCTTAATTGCAACAAGCCCCATACCTGACATGTTTCACCTCTCCTCCCCCTCCATAAAAATATATGAAGGCAAATTAATTATCACCTAAAGGTGCTGTATTAACTCTTTTCTTTTAAATGTGTTAATACTTTTCAATTGAGAATATTTTTTTAAACTCCTCTATAGCGTCAATAAGATGTTGTTTTAGTTCATCATCTATTTTACCATTATCTAATATTGCTTTACCTACTTCTCTATGATGTGTATCCATATGCTCCAAAAATTCACTCTCAAACCTAGTTATTTGATGTACTGGAATATCCGTAAGATAATTATTAGTTCCAGCAAAAAAAATCATAACTTGCTTTTCTACTGACATCGGCATATATTGATCTTGTTTTAAGATTTCAATTAATCTTTTACCTTTTTCTAGTCTCATTTTGGCATCGTGATCAAGATCTGTACCAAATTGAGCAAACGCTGCAAGTTCCCTATATTGAGCAAGTTCTAACCTTAAAGTTCCAGTAACTTGTTTCATTGCTTTTATTTGTGCATTTCCACCAACTCTTGATACCGATATTCCAGCATTAACAGCTGGTCTTTGGCCTGAATGAAACAATTCAGCCTCAAGAAAGATTTGTCCATCTGTTATAGAAATAACATTAGTTGGTATATATGCAGTGACATCACCTGCAAGGGTTTCTATTATAGGAAGGGCAGTTAATGATCCCCCGCCTAATTTATCTGAAAGTTTTGCCGCTCTTTCCAGTAGTCTTGAATGAATATAAAATATATCTCCTGGGTAAGCTTCTCTGCCTGGTGGTCTACGAAGTAATAGTGACATAGCTCTATAAGCTACTGCATGCTTAGATAAATCATCATATACTATTAATACATTCTTACCATTATGCATAAAGTATTCTCCCATACTGCATCCAGCATATGGTGCTAGATATTGTAGTGGTGCTGAATGAGAAGCTGTAGACGCTACAACTATTGTATAATCTAAAGCTCCCATTTCAGATAATGTATTAACAATATGAGCAACAGTAGATTGCTTTTGACCAATGGCTACATATATACATATAACATCTTTGCCCTTTTGATTTAAAATAGTATCTATAGTTAGTGCCGTTTTACCTGTTTGCCTATCTCCAATTATAAGTTCTCTTTGACCTCTTCCAATTGGTACCATAGAGTCTATCGACTTTATTCCTGTTTGAAGTGGCACTTTAACTGATTGTCTTTCAATAACTCCAGGGGCTTCTACTTCTACTGGCCTTGTCTCAGTAGTCTTAACTGGACCTTTACCATCTATTGGTACACCTAAAGCATTTACAACTCTTCCAAGCAGTGCTTCCCCTACAGGAACCTCCACCACTTTACCCGTTCTTTTTACGATATCCCCTTCTTTGATTCCCTTTTCTGGTCCCAAAAGTACGCATCCAACATTATCCTGTTCTAGATTTAATGCCATACCAAATATTCCATTAGGAAATTCCAAAAGTTCATTTTCCATGCATTCATCCAAACCATACACTCTAGCAATTCCATCACCTATTTGAATTATGGTACCTGAGTCAACAGTGTCAATTTTCTTTTCATATCTTTCTATTTCTTTCCTTATTATGGATGTAATTTCTTCTGGTTTTATATTCATAAACTCACCTCTATTCCTATTTAAACATTAATTTTTTCATATCCTCTAGTTTGCTTTTTATTGTGCCATCAATAACGTCATCGCCCACCCTTATATATACTCCACCTATAACATTCTTATCCAATTTTTCTTCAAATATAATCTTCTTGTCATACATTTTGTATAATTTCATGCGCAGCGTTTCTCTTTCAGAGTCCCTAAGAGGTATTACTGTCTTAACCTCAACCAATAGTGTATTATTACGCTCTAAATTGATTTTTTCCATTTCTTTAAGCTTTTGCTCAGTAAAAAGTATTCTATCTTTTTCTATAAGAATAAGTAAAAAAGATAAAAGGTCCTCATCAATTCTACCCTTAAAAATTCTGATAAACATCTTCTTTTTTTGCGAAGTACTTATTTGTGGAGATTTAATAACTTTTAGAAACTCGGCATCATTCTTCATAAGTGAAACAACTTCTCGAAGGTCATTTAAGTATTCTTCTACTTTGCCTTTTTCCTCAGCAACTGTATATAGTGCTAATGCATATCTTTTGTCTAAGTATTCATACATATTAACTACCTACCTTAGAGATAAAATCCTCAATCAATCTTCTATGTTCTTTTTCATCTATATGCTGTTCAAGAGCTTTTTGAGACAATATCAAAGATAAATCTATAACTTGAGTTTTAATTTCACTTTGTGCTTTTTCTTTTTCTCTCTCAATTTCAAGCCTTGACCTTTCAATAATAAGTATGGCTTCTTGTTTTGCATCTTCAATCAATTCTCTTGATATTTTTTCTGCCTTTTGCTTGTATCTTTCAACTATTTCCTTGCCTTCTTTTTTTGCTAACTTTAATTTCTCAACATTTTCTATTTTATATTTATTAGCTTCCTCTTTATCGTTCCTTGCCTTTTCAAAAGAAGCATCTAATTCCTCTTTTCTTGTAGCCAGAATCTTATTTACTGGTTTAAACAGATAATGTTTAGCAATGAAAAGTAGTATGAGGAAATTTATCATTGCAGCTATAATATTACCTAAGTTCATCTCTATCATATAAAATCACGGCTTATAAGATCCTTCTATCCTTATGAAAACCGAGACTTTCACCTACCTTCCTTTTACTATTTCACTTTAGCCTTTTACGCCAAGTAAAATTAATAATAATGCTATTAAAAAACCATAGATAGCTGTTGCTTCAGATAACGCACCACCTATAACTAACGCCCTAATTATTTTGTCACTAGCTTCTGGCTGTTTTGCAATACCCTCTACTGCCTTTGCTGTAGCATTTCCTGTTCCTATTCCTCCACCTATAACCCCGATAGCTGCTATTCCTGCCGCGATTGCTGACATTCCTGCGATAAATCCTGCTGAATCCATAAAATATACCTCCTATTTATTTTTATTTTAGTGTTCTGAAATTATTACAATATTAATCATTGTTAACATTACAAAAATAACCATTTGAATAGTGCCATCAAATAAATCAAAATACATATGTAATGGTATTGGTATTCCCAGTTGCGCCACCCAAGTGATGCCACTCAGTCCACCATACACTAATTCCATAATTATAGTTGCTGCAAACATATTTCCAAATAACCTTAAACTTAAAGATATCGGTAACATAATTCTCTCCATTATATTAATGGGAAGTAATACTGCTACTGGTTTTGCATAACCAGTAAAATAATGTATGATACCTGCTTTTCTAATAGTGTATCCCTGTATCACTATAAATGTAATTAAACCCATTCCCAAAGTTACACTGTAATCTGTAGTAGGTGGCTTTATTCCAAACACTCCTACGAAATTCATTGCTAAAAGATAAATTCCTAGTGTACCTATAAATGGAACAAAACTTTTAAAATCTTTACCCATAGTCTCTTCTACTGTTTTTCCAACAAATTCTACAAGAATTTCAACTACACTTTGTTTTTTGTCTGGTATTTTTTTAAGATTTAAATTAATAAATGCTATTAGTAAGCTCAGTACCAAAACTATTACCCACTGTATAATTAAACTAAGAGTAATTTGAAAATTATACCCAAATATATTCACACTAGGCAATTGTGTAATTTGTCCCACTTACTCACTTCCCTTCACACTCTTTAATATTAATTCCGTAAAGTACTAGAGAAATAAACTGTGAACTATACCCTAATATAAACGCAATTATAGCAAACTCAAGATAATTAAAAACTATTAAGCCTATTCCGCAAATTAAAATAACTCTAAAAAAAAGTCCTAAAAATGTAATAAATCCATACTTTTTTTTTCCTTTGCTTAATATAAAATTAACAGACATTAAATTAAATAATAAACTAATACTTGCTAATACTAGACCCAATAAAAAAAACACTGCGTATTTTTTATCAATAAAACAAATTATAATAGTTCCAATGAGTGCTATAAACAAATTAAAAAAATTAATTTTCTTATACATATGCGTCGACTTAATATTCACGCTCCTATTCTCCTCGCTTTTTACTAATAAAATTAATTATAGTCTACTAATTTTCATAAATAAAACCTATAATTTTCTCATATTTAGATATATAAACACGCATGAGTCTATTATACATATAACACCTCATTCATATTCTATTTATCTCTATATTATCGCATATTTTGGCTTATCAAATAATTAATACTCACATTATTCAATTAATCTATTTATTTTAATATGCCCAATATTCAAAATATTCTCAATTACTATTTTAATTATTTAAATAATATTGATTTCATTGACTTTTAAGAACTTTTTAATATAAATTTTATTTAGTTAAACATTTACAAAAAAATAAAAATAAATATATTTATAATTAGTTTTTTCTTTTTCATAAACAATTGCAATTAATTTTTTTTATCATCTCAAAAATATTTATAATTTGTTCATTGTTTATGTTATTTTAATCTTTAAGGGCTGAAATTATACGTGATAATCTTCGTATTTTATTGGATATAAGCTTTTAAATACCTTATATCATGATATACAATACATTAAAGCCTCTTTTAATATATCATAAGTTTATGAATTTTTTAACATTTAAAACTGTTACTATGATAATTGTAAAAGCAAAAAAATATAAGGCTAAGAATTAAATTTCTACATTCTTAGCCCTATTTTATCTCAATCTTATATACATCTTAATTTCGATTTTTATTAAAATAATTTAACAGCGAATCAACTATTTTACTAGAAGCATTTCCATCGCCATAAGGATTAATTGATTTGCTCATTTGATTATACTCCTCTGAATTTCTAAGAAGCTTATTCGCCTCTAATACAATCTCATTGACATTTGTACCAACTAGCCTTACTGTGCCTGCCTTCTCTGCCTCTACACGTTCCGTAACTTTTCTAAGCACTAAAACTGGTTTACCTAAATGAGGAGCTTCTTCTTGAATTCCTCCTGAATCAGTCATTACAAGGTAACATTTTTTCATTAAATTGTGAATTTCTTTGGTATCTATTGGCTGAAGTAAGTGTATTCTATCCAAATTGCCTAAAATGTTATACACCATATCTTTAACTACTGGGTTTGGATGAACTAGATACAATACTTCTACATCTTTATTTTCGAATACAACATTTTTCAAAGCATTACATATATTTTCAATTCCAGCTCCCCAATTTTCTCTTCTATGTGCTGTAACCAATATGATTTTCTTATTTTTATAGTCAATTGCATTTAGTTCACAATTTTCAAAAACATAATTTTCTTTAATTGTATACTTCATAGCATCAATAACTGTATTTCCTGTAACAAAAATTCTACTCTCGTCTATTCCCTCTCTTAGCAGGTTTTCTTTAGATATATTGGTAGGTGCAAAATGTAAATCCGCTAAAGCTCCAGTTAACTTCCTATTAATTTCTTCTGGATAAGGGAAAAACTTATTATGAGTTCTAAGCCCCGCTTCTACATGACCAACTGTTATTTTCCTATAAAAAGCTGCAAGAGACGCTGCAAACGTAGTAGTAGTATCTCCATGTACGAGCACTATATCCGGCAACTCTTTTTCAAATACATTCTCTAATCCTTGAAGTACAGAGCAGGTTATGCCTGTTAAACTCTGTTTCTGTTTCATTATATTTAAATCATACTGAGGTACTATATTAAAAAGTTCCAAAACCTGATCGAGCATCTCTCTATGCTGAGCAGTGACACATACTATGCACTGTATCTGAGGAGTTTTCTCTAACTCTACAATTAAAGGTGCCATTTTTATAGCCTCAGGTCTTGTACCAAATATTACTATAACTTTAATACTTTTCACCAGGGTACCCTCCTAATTTAACTCAATTTAATTATTAAATACGTCTAAATTAATCTCTATGTTTAAAAACGCCATATTTCCACGCTGTTGAAACTGTTATAACTGCTGTTAATCCCAATATAAAATATGCCCTTTGATTACTTATTTGCATAGCTATAATTGCAGCTCCGCCTAAAACAGCACTTATAAAATACATAATAATAACAGCTTGTTTTTGACTGAGTCCCATATCCAAAAGCCGATGGTGCAAATGTCCCTTATCTGCTTGCATTATAGGTTGCCCATTAGCTTTTCTTCTAATCATAGCAAAAAGAGTGTCATAAATAGGTAATCCAAAAGTTAAAATTGGTACTGAAATCACAAAGGCTGTTGCAGATTTAATAGCACCTTCAATTGAAATCGCAGCTAAAAGAAACCCTAGTAATTGAGACCCCGTATCCCCCATAAAAATAGAAGCTGGATTAAAGTTATATGGTAAAAATCCTAAAATCGCACCACTTAAAATAGCAGTCAAAAATGCTGCCTCCAATCTTCCATTGATTATAGAAACTATCACTAAAGTAACAGAAGATATAAATGCTATCCCCGCTGCGAGTCCATCTAACCCATCTATTAAATTAAATGCATTAGTAACGGCTACAATCCATATTATTGTTACTGGTATATTAATCCACCCTATATTTAGATAAGGATAAAATTCTCTAAATGGATTAGTTATAATTGATATCCTAATACCTGATATTAAGAGACATGCCGCCGCCGAAACTTGTATTAAAAGCTTATATTTAGGACTTAGATCTTTAATATCATCTATCATCCCGCCCATAACAATTATAGTTGCTCCTATAATTATGCCTAGTTGAGATTTTGTTAAAATGCCATTATATAAAATTATTCCTAAAACAAAAGATATAAATATAGCCAGTCCTCCCATAAGCGGAACAGGCTTACAATGAACTCTCCTTGCATCTTTAGGAACATCAATTGCATTAATCCTTATAGCAAATTTCTTAACTAAAGGAGTGATTATAAAAGAAATTAAAGCCGTAATTATTGCTAAAACATAAATATTACTCATAAAAAAACCTTTCTTTCACAAAAACAGTGTTTTTATTTGATAAATATAGGTTTAAATTCATGAAATTAATAAATAAATATAATTTACAAAATTCCATAATTAATATCCACCATCACCTTGAAGTGAGTCATCATTTTCTATCCATTCCTCTACACACACAATTCTATATTGTATTTTATTATCTCTAATTATCACTTTCTGTATGCCTGAATTAATTATAAATCTCTTACATAAGGAGCATGGAGAAGCATTTTCAACTAATTCGCCACTATTTACCTCTTTCCCAATTAAATATAAAGTTGCTCCTAACATATCATTTCTTCGAGCTGATATAATTGCATTTTGCTCTGCATGTACTGATCTACAAAGTTCATACCTTGTTCCCCTTGGAACTTTTAGTTCTTCTCTTCTACAAACACCTAAATCACAACAATTCATTCTTCCCCTAGGTGCTCCAGAATACCCAGTTGACATAATTTCATCATTTTTCACTATTATAGCTGCAAAATTTCTCCGCATACAAGTGCCTCGCTCAGATATCGTTTCACATATATCTAAATAATAATTATGTTTGTCAATTCTTGCCATAATTATACCTCGCATAAATATATTTTAATTATGTAGATGAGATATAAAAAACTAAATCTATAATCTAATAATCAATCTCTATTATTTTACACTATAACAATAATAATTTAAAGGGTTTAATATACTATAAATATAAATATACTATAAATTTCAAAAAACATATACTATTATAACTGCGTTTTTCTTTAGCGAACTTTTTCGGTAAATATTTCTATTTACCAAATCTTTTGCACTAATTAATTTAAACGCATTTTACATAGTATATGCTTTTCCTACAATGCTTAGTTAACAACACAATTGTTATAATATCAAAGCGTACTAGATAAACTAAATTATTACTCCATTTATACCAATAGTTACTTCTTTATATGGTACTATTATTTCAGCTT
>Ga0105047_10007023_pt1 | contig 19028 bp, 18 predicted proteins | sample MAT04_FD_78384 | JGI IMG/M metagenome (GOLD analysis project Ga0105047, IMG submission 78384) | Freshwater microbial communities from Lake Fryxell liftoff mats and glacier meltwater in Antarctica - MAT-04 (megahit assembly) | ecosystem: Environmental > Aquatic > Freshwater > Ice > Liftoff... | reverse complement strand
CCGAAGATGGTTTCGTAGGCGGCTTGGTTGGGCCAGCCCGGTGCCGGCGGTAGCGCTACCACCACCCATGCCATCAGCGCAGCGAACGCCATCGCACCAAAGCCGGCCCAAATCACGCGGCGCGTACGCGCATAGCCATAGACCTCGGTGAGAATGTCGCCGAACACGTAGGACATGGGGAAAAAAAGTACGCCCGCACCAAACGTAAACGCACCGATCAGCGGCAAATCGATCTGCGCCGGCTTTGCCGGACCAATCAAATTCGAACAAATGAATACGGTGACAAACCCGACCATCACCAGGTCAAAAAAACGGTAATTCCGACTAGCGTGCATCGGCGGGCTGGCGGTCTGCTGAACGTCCTGCATTGATGATTCGTCCTTCGGTCAGATTCTTGTGGGGGATGCTTGCCGTTGCCGACATAACTCGTACATCGCGATCGCGCCGCATGAAGCGGCGTTGAGTGACTCCATCGCGCCCGGCATCGGGATCGTCACACGTGCGGTCGCCGCCGCGATTGTTTCGGCCGACAGGCCGAGCCCTTCGCTGCCGACGAGTATGGCAACTGGTCCGCGCAGATCCGTGTCTGCGAGCCTGATGGTGTTAGACGCATGCGGAACCATGGCAATCGATACGCCACGGTATCTCGCAAGAAACTCAGCGACGTTGTCACCCTCAACAATGTTGACGACAAAGTGGGCGCCCTGCGCTGCACGCAAAACCTTAGGCGACCAGGCAAACGCGGTACCCGCACCGCACAATACATGCGCGACGTTGAACGCAGCCGCACACCGGAGCATCGCGCCGACATTGCCCGGGTCTTGTACGTTTTCCAGCACCAGTACCGCACTGGCGTCAATCGGGATCGACTTTGCCAGCGGCGTCGCAACGATGGCCATGATTGACGCAGGCGAGTCCAATTGAGACGCTTCGGCGACCAGTGCATCCAACATCACGGTTGGCTTGATGCCCGTTTCAGCCAGACGATTTCGCAGGCTGACGGCATCCGCCGAATCCATGGACGACTCGCGAATCACCACCACTTGCGGCACGCCGCCTGAACCAAGGTAGGCGTCGACCAGATGCGCGCCGTCGAGCACCGTCAGGCCGGTTTTTTTGCGCTCACGCGACGAATGCGCCAACCCGACCAGCAGCTTGGCGGTCTGGTTGTCACGCGAACGAATGACGAAGGGGGCGGATGTCACGCGGGGCAGACTCAGCAAACACCAGCAAAGACGCGCTGCTTCAGCCATTTTTGCCTGAAGGCGCCCATCAAATGGCGACTTTCAAACGCGCTTGCTGAACGGTCGCGGCACGCACCGGCGCAAAGCTGGTTCGATGGATGTCGCACGGCCCTCGCCGCTGGAGGGCCTCCATGTGCAGTCGCGTACCGTATCCCTTGTGCTGGCTGAATCCATAACCGGGATACACGCTGCATAACCGCACCATCTCACGATCACGCACGTTCTTCGCGAGAATAGACGCGGCAGAAATTTCGGCAACGTGCCGGTCGCCGTCAATCATCGCCGTGGCCGGGATTGCCACCTGCGGAATGTGCAGACCGTCGACAATCACGGCGTAGGGCAGCATCGCGAGAGACTCGACCGCGCGCTTCATCGCCAGCAGGCTCGCCTGCAGAATATTCAGCCGGTCAATCTCTTCTACGGTTGCGAACGCGACGGCAAAGCACAGCGCGTCGCGGCGGATAACCTCTTCGAGTTGGTGGCGCTTCTTTTCACTCAAAGCCTTGGAGTCGGCCAGTCCTGCGATTGGCTTGGCGGGGTTCAGCAGAACGGCCGCCGCGTACACGGCGCCGGCAAGCGGGCCGCGCCCCGCCTCGTCAACGCCGCATCGAAATCCCTGCACAGGCAATGCGGAACTAAGCGGCAATGCGCGCTCCGTTAACCGCGTCGGCGGGCAACGTTTCCACATTCGCCACCGGATGGAGCGACAATCGCGCTGCCAGCATCGGTCGTAGCGCCTCGACCACACGTAAAGCGTTGCCAACGGCGAGGGTATGGTGCATCTGTGCGAACCGCTCACGCAAGCGCTCTGCGGCATCCCGGTGACGAATCCAATTGCCCATTGCCTGCGCCAGATTCTCCGGCGTCGCATCGTCCTGCAACAATTCAGGCACCAGCCACTCCCCGGCCAGAATGTTTGGCAGGCCCACATACGGCAGATACGCCTTGCGCTTCATCATGCGAAACGTGGTCGGTGACATACGATATGCGATGACATGCGGACAGCGCAGCATGGCCGCTTCCAGCGTCGCGGTGCCGCTGGCGACCAGTGCCACGTCTGCTGCGGCAAGCGCAAAACTGGCGTGGCCGAAGAGGATTTGCAGCGGAAGATCCTGCGCGCCAAGTTTCCATTTCATGGCGTCAAACTGTTCCCGCGTTTCGCGCGTGCCCAGCGGCACCAGAAAAGTCGCTTCCGGAAACTTCTCGTGCAGCACCTTCGCCGTCTTGAGAAACAACGCGGCGTGGTAATCGAGCTCTGTTTGGCGGCTACCGGGTAATAATGAAATCACCAACTGGGTTGGTTTAAGGCGCAGGTGCGATCTCGCCGACTCGCGCGGATTGCCCGCTGAAAACTCGTCGGCAAACGGGTGGCCGACGTAGGTTGACGCAATCCCAGCCGCATCGTAGATCGCCTGTTCGAACGGAAAGATGGTGAGCATGTGATCGACCGCAGTCTTGATCTTGTGGATCCGCTCACCGCGCCACGCCCAGATCGAAGGACTGACGTAGTGCACCGTGGTCACGCCGGCACGCTTGAGATCGCGTTCAAGGCCGAGGTTGAAGTCAGGCGCATCGATACCGATGAACAACGCCACCTTTTCCTTCAGCAGCTTATCGCGCAGCGCACTTTGCATCGCAAGAATCTTGCGGAAGCGTTTCAATACTTCAACGTAACCGCGCACCGCCAGCAGCTCCATGTCAAACCATGACTTGGCCCCGGCCGTCTGCATCTTTGGGCCGGCGATACCGACAAACTCGACCTGCGGATACGCAGCCTTTAGTGCGCGAATCAGCGATGCGGCGATGGCATCTCCGGAGGGCTCGCCCGCCACGATACCAATTTTGACGGTCAACGCGCTCATCAGCGAACGATGCCGCGTGTGGATTGCGCCAGAAAATCCGCAAGCACGCGGATTTCAACCGCACCTTCTTGCGCCAATTGCGCCTTCGCATCCGCAAAGTTCAGACCGTTGCGGTAAAGCATCTTGTAGGCGCGCTTGATATTGCTGATTTGCTCGGCAGAATAACCGCGGCGCTTCAGCCCTTCGCTATTGATGCCGGCCGCCGCCAGCGGGTTGCCACCACATGTCACGTAGGGTGGAATATCCATCAGCACAACACTCGATACGCCGCACATGACGTGCGCGCCAATCTTGACGAACTGGTGCACCCCGGTAAAACCACCGAGCGTCGCCCAGTCGCCGACGTGAACATGCCCGGCCAACTGCGTGCAGTTGGCAATGGTCGTGTTGTTGCCCACCACGCAATCGTGCGCGACGTGCACATACGCCATCAGCCAGTTGTCGTCTCCGATGGTGGTGACACCGCGATCCTGAACTGTGCCGCGGTTCAGCGAACAGAACTCACGGATGGTGTTGCGGTTGCCAATGACGAGCTTGGTTGGCTCGCCCTTGTACTTCTTGTCCTGGTTTGCTTCACCGACTGACGCCGAATGATAAATGCGGTTGTCGGCGCCGATCTCAGTGTGACCGGTTACAACGCAATGGTGGCCTATGCTGGTGTTGTCGCCGATCACGACATCGCCATCGACAACAGTGAACGCGCCAATCGAGATATTGGTGCCGAGCTTCGCGCGCGGATCGATGACAGCGGTGGGGTGAATCTGCGTCATGGCGGAAAATTATTTGGGGGCTTGAGGGACGTCGCGCATGGTGCAGAGCAACTCTGCCTGACACGCCAGTTGTTCGCCGACAAATGCTTGTACGGCAAACTTATAAACGCCGCGTTTTTCTCCCGACACCCGCGATTCGAGGATCAGCGTATCGCCCGGCGTGATCGGCCGCTTGAACCGCGCGCCATCAATCCCGGCGAAATAATAGACGGTCTTGTCGTCGGGCTTGATGCCCATGAGTTTGAACGACAAGATCGCCGACGCCTGTGCGAGCGCTTCGATAATCAGCACGCCAGGCATCACGTGGTAGTAGGAAAAGTGCCCCGGAAAATGCGGCTCGTTGACCGTGACATTCTTCAGTGCGCGAATCTTCTTATTCTCGAGATCAAGCTCGATGACGCGGTCAACGAACAGGAACGGATAACGATGCGGCAGATAGGCTTTGATTTCTTCGATATCCATCACAGCGGCTTGAGTCATGTTGAGGTCCCCGGCTTTCTGATTTCTTTTGCGACGGTCTTTAGCGTTTCCACGATCTCATCCAAATGCCGCAGTTGCGCGGCGTTCTTTAGCCACTCGCGATGCGGCATCAACGGCAATCCGGAGCTGTACATGCCGGGCTCGGTAATGGATTTGGTCACGAACGCGTTCGCTGACAGGACGGCGTCGTCACATATCGACAGGTGACCGGTTATCGACACCGCGCCGCCGATCATGACGCGCTGTCCGATCGTCGTGCTACCGGCGATGCCGGTGCAGCCGGCAACGATACTATGGTCGCCGATGCGGCAGTTGTGACCGATCTGAATTTGATTGTCGAGCTTCACATCGTTGCCGATGACAGTATCTTCGATGGCACCGCGGTCAATCGTCGTGTTGGCGCCGATTTCGCAATCATCGCCAATAACCACCCGACCGGTCTGAGGAATCTTCAGCCAGACGCCATTCTCATTAGCAAAGCCGAAGCCATCCGCGCCGATCACCACCCCTGCATGAATTGTTGTGCGGGCACCAATCTGGCAGCCGGCATACACGACCACGCGTGCGACCAGTTCGCTGTTTGCCTCGATGACCACATCGTCACCAATAACGCAGCCCGCCCCCAAGCGAACATGCTCGCCTATCACGCAATGCTCACCGACCGAGACGAACTCAGCGATCGATGCGTTGAGCGCGACCTTGGCGGACGCGGCGATTACGGCGCTGGCGTGCACACCGGCGGCGTGCGACTGGCGCGGCGCAAACAGTTGTGAGACGCGGGCAAAATAGGCATAAGGGTTGTCGACCACAATCCTCGGCAGATTACTACTGTCGCGGTCTGCTGGAGCCACAATCACCGCCCCCGCCTGAGTCAAAGCCAGCGAGCGGCGGTATTTGGCATTGGCGAGGAAGGAGATCTGCTGTGCGGTGGCACATTCGAGCGTACCCACCCCGAGCAATGGCTGCGCAACTTCGCCAATCGCTTCGCCGCCCAGCACAGAAATGAAATCACGGAGGAACATGGCACTATTTTCGCACGACCGCCCGGGCCAAGTGAGGACGAACGTTCTCTGACTAAGCCCATGTTGGCGGGGGCTACCGACAAACTCGCCTATCGGCGGCCTTCTTCAGGCAAAAAAGGCTTGGAACTGCGCGAGTGACGGGCACTTTCGCAATCTTGTCTTGGCGCCTATTTGTCGCCGAGCGCCTTGATGACGCGGTCGGTCAGATCAATGCGCTGGCTGGCGAAAACCGCCTCTTGAACGATCAGGTCGAACTTCTCCTTCTCGGCGATCTCGCTGATGATCTTGTTTGCACGTTCCTGCAATGACACCAGTTCCTCGTTGCTTCGCAGCGTCTGGTCTTCCCGCAACTCACGCTGCATGCGCTTGAAATCGCGTTCGAGCTGCGCCAGCTGGCGCTCGCGTGCCGAGCGCTCCGCTTCCGGCAGGGTAACCGACTCTTTTTGCAGGGTGACCTGCAAATCGCGTCCCTGCTTCTCCATTTTCTCGAGTTCGACCTCGCGTGTCGAAAACTCTTTCTTCAGTTTGGCCTGCGCCCGCTTGGCCGCACCCGACTCCCGCAAAATACGTTCTCGATCAACGAAGCCGATCTTGAACTCTGCGGCAACACTTGACCCTGCCGACATCGCCAGCGCGATGAGCAGTGCAACGACGGGGACTAGCCTTGAGAGCGGAATGGATCGAGCCATGGCGGTGCAACCTACACAGGATTTGAGACCACCAATTAAAACACTTTTCCGAGAAGGAACTGGAAGCGCTCGATACGGTCGTTTGGCTTCACGCCAAACGGCTTCGCCAAACTAAATTTGAGCGGACCGACTGGCGAGAACCAACTCACCGCTATACCAGCCGAGTAACGCAGGTCACCGAGCAACAATTTTTGGTCTGCTCCCCAGACATAGCCAAAGTCACCGAAAGCGGAAAGCCGGACTGACTTTTCGGATTTCACACCAGGCATTGGAAACAGCACTTCCACGTTAGCAACCAGTCGCTTGTTGCCGCCGGTGTATTCACCGGTAAAGAAATCACGCGGACCAATGGTGCCGGTTTGAAAGCCACGGATTGAATCGACGCCACCAGCGTAAAAGTTCTTGAAAAACGGCAACGGCTTGCCACCTAAGCCGTCGGCGATGCCGAGTTCGGCGTTCAGAGACAGAGTGATCGGCCCCCAGATCGGCCGGAGATACTGGGCCTTCGCCTGGGCACGGTAATACTTGAGGTCACCGCCCGGCAGCCCTGTTTCGAGGCCGAACTCCAACAGGTAACCGCGCTTCGGAAAGTAGATGCTGTCGCGCGTGTCGCGGGCGTAACCGAGCGTGCCGCGGATGGTATCGCTCTTGGCACCGAATCTCTCCACGTAATCAAAGTAGCGCTGTGGGCTGAAGCTGTCGAGACCGATACTGGTCCGCTCCCAGCCAACGCCAAAGTTGACAGCGTCGTACTCGGTCACCGGTACGCCAAAGCGAACGCCAGCCCCCGCAGCGCGCGAGCGGAAGTCGCCGGTATTCAGACTCGCCGTGTTGAGTTCGCGCTCGTAGAAATCCAGTCCGCGCGAGATACCATCGGCCGTCCAGTACGGATCAAGGTACGAGACCTCGTATGCGCGACTGATCTTGCTGCTATTAATACGAAACGATAGCTGGTTGCCGGTACCAAAAATGTTTGCCTGTGAAACCGATGCCGACACGGTCAGCCGATCCGGTCCACTGCCGTAACCGACACCGAACTGCAAGCTTCCGGTATTGCGCTCCTTCACCGTGACGTTCAGGTCGACCTGATCATTCGATCCCGGAACGGCCGGTGTGTCTACCGTGACTTCCTCGAAGAAGCCGGTGCGTTCCAGACGTTCCTTGGATCGGTTGATCTTGTCGATCGAATACCAACCCGCTTCTAGTTGACGAAGCTCGCGGCGCACCACGGCGTCGCGCGTCCGGCTGTTTCCCTGCACGTTGATGCGACGCACGTAGACACGACGGCCCGGATCCACAAACATCGTGAAGGATGCCGTCTTGGCGACCGTATCGCGTTCCGGCACTGGATTGATGTTCGCAAACGAATAGCCGTCGTTGCCCAACCGGTCGTTGATCGCCTTGACAGAATCGACAATCTTCTGACGCGAGAACGTCTCGCCAGCTTTGAATAGCAGCAGGCTGCGCATCTCTGACTCGGCAATTTTGAGTTCACCGGAAAATTTTACGTCAGAGATCTTATAGATCTCGCCTTCGGTGATGACAATGGTGATGAAGATCTTGTCTTTCTCAGGGGCAATCGACACCTGTGTCGAATCGACGTTGAAATCAAGGTAGCCACGATTCAGATAGTACGAGCGCAGTTTCTCAAGATCGCCGCTAAGCTTCTGCTTCGAATACTGGTCATCTTTGGTAAAGAAGGTGAACCAGCCTGATGTTGTCTGCTCGAATTCCTTGAGCAGAGTCGACTCAGAGATTTTTTTCGCACCGATGATGTTGATGTCGACTATTCGAGAAGGCTCGCCCTCTTCAATGGTAAAGGTCAGAGAAATGCGATTGCGTTCCAGCGGGGTCACGGTCGTACTGACTTTCGAGGAGTAGAAACCGCGACTCGTGTACTGGCGCTTGATTTCTTTTTCAGCCCGGTCAAGCAGTGAGCGGTCAAAAATCTTGGCCTCGGAAATACCCGCCGTTTTCAGTCCATCCTTGAGGTTGTCCTTGGAGAACTCTTTCGCACCGGTGATTTCAATTTGCGCGATTGCCGGGCGCTCCACAACAAACACGACCAGCACGTCGTTCTCGACTTCAAGTCGGACGTCCGTGTAGAACCCGGTCGCGTAGAGGGCCTTGATCGACTGCGCAGCCTTGTCGTCGTCCATCCGCTCGCCGACCTTGATCGGCAAATAGCTGAACACGGTGCCCGCTTCGGTACGCTGGACGCCTTCCACGCGGATGTCGCGCACCACGAACGGCTGGATCGCGAATGCGGCGAGCGAAACAAGGCCGCTAAAGAGCGCGATCAGCAGACGTGGAATGGGACGCAGAACGAATGCAGCAGGGGTGTGGCGGGAAGATCGAGGCATCAAAAAAGTCAACCAGAAACAAGACGAAAAACGTCGTTATAGAAGGCAAAAGCCGAAAGTCCAATCAGCAGCGCAAAGCCCGCACGCTGGCCAATTTCCATGGCTTGTTCCGAGAGGGGACTACCCTTGATTAGCTCCGCGATATGATACAGCAACTGCCCTCCATCCAAGACCGGAATCGGCAGCAAATTCAGCACCCCTATGCTGACGCTAATCAACGCCAAAAACGTCACATACGGCAGCCATCCGAGTTTGGCGGACTGACCGGCATAGTCGGCGATGGTGATCGGACCTGAGAGGTTTTTCCATGAAATGTCCCCTGTCACCATGCGACCCAGCATCTTCAGGCTGAACGCCGACATATCCCAAACCTTGCCGATAGCCTTGGGGACCGACTCAAACACGCCATAGCGAATATTGATGAACAGCGCCTCACTGGCACCGCGATCGACCTTGGGCGAGACGCCGATGCGGCCAAACGTACGCCCAGCGTCCGTCACGGTGGCGGGGGTCACGATGGCGTCAAACTTCTCCCCACGCGTCTCCACCACCAGCGGCACCGGGCGCCCCGGACTGGCGGACACCACGGCGACAAGTTGGCTCCAGTCGCTAATTTCCGTTGCACCCGCAGCCACAATCCGGTCCCCCGGCTTCAGTCCAGCGTCAGCAGCCGGGCTGTTGGGGGTGACCACGTCGAGGACCGCGGCAATCGGCAGACGATAAGCACCCAGCCCCAGTTTTCCAGCGAAGTCACGATCAAGGTCGGCCTTTTCAAGCGAGGCCGTCGAGAGTTGCCGCGCCTGTCGACCGCCGCCCTTGGTTTCAACTTCAATAGTTGCAACGGCGCGTGCTGAGGCGATGTCGAGCAGCTCAAGACGCGCATCACCCCAGGTGCTGACTTCGCGACCGTTAATCGTAACGATCTTGTCGTAGCCCACAAACCCCGCAGCCGCCGCCGCACTGCCAGCCGGTGGTTGTGCAACATACGGCACTGCGCCCGGTTGGCCGGTCACAAACACCACCCAATACAACACTGCGGCCAGCAGAAAATTGGCGGCCGGGCCGGCGGCGATGATGAGCATGCGTTGCCAGATCGGCTTATTGTTGAATGCGCGGTCGCGCTCGTGCTCTGCCACCGACTCATCGCGCTCGTCAGCCATCTTGACAAAGCCGCCCAGCGGAATTGCGGCGAGCACCCATTCTGTTTGATCAGCGCCGAACTTGCGCACCCAAAGCGGGGTGCCGAAGCCAATCGAAAAACGCAGAACCCGCACACCGCAGAGGCGGGCGACGACAAAATGGCCGAGCTCATGAATCGTCACGAGCACACCGATCGCCACTAGAAACGCAAGAATACTATTGAGCACGGACACTTTTTACGCCTTGTTGTGTATGGATGGCTTCACTACGAACCCGTCAGTCCGCCAGACCGGCCTGCGGCCGAGGGAAGCGGACTGTTTAGACAGCAACCCGCTGTCCTGTTCTGACAGCCAGCGTTTGGGCCTTTGCCGCCCCTCTGGCAGCCGCATCCGATGCGAGAATCTCATCCAGCGTCGCCGCCGGCCCGATGGCGGCTCTAGACAGCACGCGTTCGATCACTATTGGAATATCGACAAAGCGCAACCGCTCGTCCAGAAAAGCTTCGACCGCGACTTCATTGGCCGCGTTCAATATCGCTGGCGCGGTCCCCCCTCGTCGCATTGCCTCGTACGCCAACCGGACACAGGGGAACCGCTCGAGATCAAGCGCTTCAAACTCGAGCTTCCCAACCGCGGTGAGATCGAGCGCGCCGACGCCGGCGTTGATGCGCTCGGGGTACGCGAGTCCGTAGGCGATGGGCGTGCGCATATCGGGGTTGCCCAGTTGCGCGATGACCGACCCATCACGATACGTGACCATTGAATGCACTACGCTCTGCGGGTGTATGACAACTTCGATGGTGTCCGGTGCGGCACCGAACAGCCAATGTGCCTCGATCACCTCCAGCCCCTTGTTCATCATGGTCGCAGAATCGACTGAGATTTTTCTCCCCATGACCCAGTTGGGATGCGCACAAGCCTCAGCCGGCGTGACATCGACAAGACTGGCAGGCGCGCGCCCGCGAAATGGGCCCCCCGAGGCCGTCAGCACAATCTTTTCGACGCCGACCGCGGCCAACCCGGCCGGGTAATTGCGCGGCAGCGATTGAAAGATGGCGTTGTGCTCGCTATCGATGGGCAGCAATCCGGCACCGTTGTCGCGAACCGCATCCATGAACAGCCGACCGGCCATCACCAGCGCCTCCTTGTTGGCGAGCAAAACCGTCTTACCGCTGAACGCAGCCGCCATTGAAGACTTGAGGCCCGCTGCTCCAACGATGGCGGCCATCACGGTATCGACGTCGGGGTGGGAGGCGACCGCTTCCAACGCGGCTGACCCCGCGAGCACTTCGGTATCAGGACTTCGAGACTTCAACATATCACGCAAGCAAGACGCCGCATCGGCGTCGGTCATCACCGCGAATCGCGGCGTGTACTTTTCACAAAGCATCGCAAGTTCAGCAACTCTGGTGGCGGCCGAAAGCGCGTATGCGCGGAATCGATCGGGGTGTCGGCCAATGACGTCGAGCGTACTGAGCCCGATAGATCCGGTTGCGCCGAGTACCGCAATATTCTTGATTTTGTCGCGGTCTGTCATACGCGCTGCATCAACATCAAGTACAACCCGGCAACCGGCAACGTCGACGTCAACGCGTCGATCCGGTCAAGCACGCCGCCGTGGCCTGGCAGCAGGTTCGACGAGTCTTTCATGCCGACGCCCCGCTTCATCCAAGACTCAAACAAATCGCCGATCACCGACAGCGCTCCTAGCAATACGAACATTCCGAACAACAACCAACCGTGCGAATTCAGCTCGCGCGCCCAGCCGTCACCTCTGGCGATTGCACCGGCCGCCAGCGATTGCCATGCAAAGAAGTAAAGCGCGACGCCGACAATCGCGCCTGCTGCCCCTTCGATGGTCTTTCCCGGACTGATGGTTGGTGCCAGTTTGTGACGACCAATGCTCTTACCAACAAAATAAGCAGCGATATCGGCAATCCATACGATCATGGCGAACGTCAGTAGCATCCACGGACTCATGTCGTGCAGCGCCAGAAATGCAAGCCATGTCGGGAACACGACGATCCAGCCGGCAATCGCGGCGATCCAAAAACTCGCAGGTCCTTGCGGTCGCCAGTTGTTCGAGAGCCACAACGGCGCTGCAATCAACCAAAAAGCGGCGGAAATCATAAAGCCAGCGAGCGCCAACTTGCTGAAGTCCAGCAGGCTGCGGTCGAGGTACGCGGTAAAGATGACAGCCGCCACGCACATCGAAAGGAGGAAATATGCGCGCTTTCCGCCAGCCGGAAATCGACACAATCGGCTCCACTCCCAGCAGGCGACCAGCGCAATTCCCAGCGTGAACAGATCCCACGCCCAGTTCGGAAACGAGAACAGCGCGATGAACACGATTGGCAGGATTACCAGCGCGGTGATGATGCGGGTTTTCAGCATGCGGGTTGGCGTTGAGGCGACCGAATGTGCCGCTACGCCGCGTCGGGCGCGGATTCGGCTGCCAACCCTTGCGCCTGGGCCAACTGGTCGCTGGTACGACCGAAGCGACGCTCGCGCTTCGCGTAGGATTCGACAGCTTTGAACAAGCTGGCGCGATTGAAGTCCGGCCATAACTCCTGCGTGAAGTAAAACTCTGTATATGCCAACTGCCAGAGCAGGAAATTACTGATGCGTGCCTCGCCGCCGGTTCGAATGAACAGGTCGGGCTCCGGCGCGTAGGCCATCGACAAGTGAGGCGTCAGGTCGGCTTCGGTCAGTTCCGAACGCGTGCCCGGTAGCGAAGCGCCGCCTGAAAGTGCCCGCACGGCGCACGCTTTGTTGAGCGCCTGCAGTATGTCCCAGCGACCACCATAGTTGGCCGCCACTGTCAGAATTAGTGCGCTATTGTTCGCGGTGAGCGCCTCGCTTGCAGCGATCTTGTCGCGGATGCGGGCATCGAAAGGCGTCAAGTCTCCGATCACCTTGAAGCGAATATTGTTGGCATGCAGCTTCGAGACCTCACCATCGAGCGCCAACAAAAACAACTGCATCAACACCGACACTTCTTCCTGCGGGCGCCGCCAGTTCTCGGACGAGAACGCAAACAGCGTCAAATACTTGATGCCAAGCTCGCCGCATGCCGTCACCGTGTCGCGCACGGCTTCCACGCCGCGCTTATGCCCGGCAACGCGCGGCATGAAGCGATTCTTCGCCCAGCGGCCATTGCCATCCATGATGACGGCGACATGTTGCGGTACGTGGGTGACATCGGGAATACCTTGCGTGGGGCTCTGGTATGTCATGGTCAATGGGATCGCTCCGCGCTAGACGGACAGCAACTCCTTTTCCTTGTCATGCACCAGCTTATCAATCTCGAGCACAAACTTGTCCGTCATTTTCTGGACCTCATCCTGCGCTTTCTTCTCGACGTCTTCGGGCAATGCCTTGGCTTTCAGGGCGTCCTTCAACTGGGTGTTGGCGTCGCGACGGATATTGCGCACCGCAACTTTTGCCTCCTCGCCTTCGACCTTTACCATCTTGGCCATCTCACGGCGCCGCTCCTCGGTCAGCGACGGCATCGGCACGCGCACCACATCCCCCGTTGTGGAGGGATTCAATCCCAGGTCGGAATCGCGAATCGCCTTTTCGATGACGGAGGTCATCTTCTTCTCAAAAGGCTGAACAATGATGGTTCGTGCGTCAGCGACGTTCAAACTTGCCACCCCGGTCAACGGCGTCAACGACCCGTAGTAGTCAACTTGAACCTGGTCAAGCATGCCGGCATGGGCGCGGCCGGTGCGAACTTTTGCCAGGTTATTCTTCAGCGCATCAATGCTCTTTTGCATCTTTTGCTCGGATGTCTTTTTAAGGTCAGCAACGATCATCGTGTTCTCCGAATACGGTCAATCTGTACTTGCCTTAAGCGTGAACGAGGGTTCCCTCATCCTCGCCCATTACCACCCGCTTAAGGGCACCTTGCTTAAATATCGAGAACACATTGATCGGCAGCTTCTGATCGCGACACAGCGCAATGGCGGTTGCGTCCATCACCTTGAGGTTCTTGATCATAGCTTCGTCAAAAGTGAGCGAATGATAGCGCGTCGCCGTTTTATCGGTTTTGGGGTCGGCCGTGTAAACGCCGTCGACCTTGGTCGCCTTTAAGACAATCTCGGCTTCCATCTCACGCCCACGCAGCGCGGCTGCGGTATCTGTCGTAAAGAAGGGATTGCCGGTACCGGCGGCAAACACGACAACCTTGCCCTCTTCAAGATAGCGCATGGTCTTGCCGCGAATGTAGGGTTCGACCACGGGCTCGATATTGATGGCGGACTGCACACGTGGTGACAACCCCACCTTCGAGAGGGCGTCCTGCAGGGCCAGCGAATTGATGACGGTGGCCAGCATGCCCATGTAGTCGGCTGTTGCACGATCCATCCCGGCGGCACTGGTCGAAACGCCGCGGAAGATATTGCCGCCGCCGATCACGATGCCGATGGCAACACCCATATCAGCGACGTCCTTGATCTCACCGACGATCCGTTCGATGGTCGGGCGGTTGATGCCAAAGGCGTCGTCGCCCATCAGTGCTTCACCCGACAATTTCAGGAGAATGCGCTGGTATTTCGGCGGCATGGGGGGAGTCGTTGACAAGGCGGGCGACATTGCGAAAGTTTCTCCTGGACCTTATTTGACTGCGGATATGCCACCATCATCTCAGCAGATTGTGGCGAAAAAAATTCCTTTGCGCCACTGCGGCCCGAACCTGCGGGCCGCCGGGTGCAATCGCTACGCTTGGCGGTTACGGGGCTTTTGCCCTCGCGGCCGCGGCCGCTGCCTGTTCCGCGACCTCTGCCGCAAAGTCGGTCACTTTCTTCTCGATGCCCTCGCCGACAACGTATAGCGTAAAGCCGTTAATCTTGGCACCCTTTGACTTCATCAATTGCTCAATTGTCTGCTTGTCGTCCTTCACGAAAGGCTGCGACAGTAGCGAGACTTCCTTGAGGAACTTGGCGATCGAGCCATCAACCATCTTGGCCACGATCCCGGCCGGCTTTCCTGACTCTGCAGCCTTGGCCTCGGCCACCGAGCGCTCCTTGGCAATGTCTTCCGCAGGCACACCGCTCGCGTCCAGCGATTTTGGCTTGGTTGCCGCGATATGCATCGCCACGTCCTTGGCCAGCATCACGTCGCCACCGGTCGTATCCACTAGGGTCGCAACCTTAGCCCCACCGTGGATGTAGGACGTCAACGCACCGGCCGCCTCAACGCGCTTGAATCGACGGATCGAGAGGTTCTCACCAACCTTGCCGATCAGGGCCTTGCGGGCGTCGTCGACGGTGGTGCCGCCAAGGGGCATCGCCGATAGCGCTTCAACGTTCGCCGGATTCGATTCTGCAACCATCTTCGCTAGCGCCGAGGACATCGCGAGGAAGTCGTCATTCTTGGCGACAAAGTCGGTCTCGCAGTTCACTTCGATCATCGCACCGAGTTTTTGATCGTCAGAAATGTAAATTGCGCAAACGCCCTCGGCTGCAATACGCGAGGCCGCCTTGGTCGCCTTGTTACCCAGCTTGACGCGCAGAATCTCTTCGGCCTTTGCCATGTCGCCCGCTGCTTCCGAGAGCGCTTTCTTGCACTCCATCATCGGCGCGTCAGTCTTCTCACGGAGTTCTTTAACCATCCCTGCTGTAATTTCTGCCATTACCGTTTCCATTCCTGTTTGCCACAGCCGCTTGCCGCACTTGATGATTTGGCACCGTTACTCAGCGACCGCGAAATTAACTTAACAAATTTACTTGATTGCCTGAAGTTCAAAAAAAAGGGGCCGGAGCCCCTTTTTCCCGGTTCGTTCGATCTATTTTGCTTCTTCGTCGGTCACTTCGACCAGCTCGTCGGATGCCTTGACCATCTCATTGATGACCTGGCTCTTGCCTTCGAGAATGGCATCGGCGATGCCGCGCGCGTACAAGCGAATTGCGCGGGTCGAGTCGTCATTGCCGGGGATCACGTAATCCACGCCATCAAGCGAGTTGTTGGTATCAACCACACCGATAATCGGCACACCAAGCTTCTTGGCCTCTGTCACAGCAATCTTGTGGTAGCCGACGTCGATCACGAATACGGCATCCGGAACGCCGCCCATATCCTTGATGCCGCCCATGGCGCGCTGGAGTTTCTCCAGTTCGCGGGAATAGGTTAGCGCTTCTTTTTTCGACAGCTTCTCGAGCGAGCCGTCTTCGACCATCTGCTCGAGATCTTTCAAGCGCTTCAGCGAGCCCTTGACGGTTTTGTAATTGGTGAGCATGCCGCCCAGCCAGCGAAAATCAACGAACGGCATCCCTGCGCGCGTGGCTTCTTCCATGATGATTTCACGGGCTTGACGCTTGGTGCCGACGAACAAGATGGTGCCTTTGTTCGATGCGAGTTGGCGTACAAACTTGAGTGCGTCCTGGTACATCGGGAGCGACTTCTCAAGGTTGATAATGTGAATCTTGTTGCGGGCACCGAAGATGAACGGTGCCATTTTTGGGTTCCAGAAGCGGGTTTGGTGGCCGAAGTGGACACCTGCTTCCAGCATTTGACGCATAGTGGTCGACATCTGTTGTTCTTTCAAAGAGTTAAGGTTAGGTCTAACACTCGCTGTACTGCCCCCGGAGGAAACAGACCTTAACGGTGCGAGTGTGACAATTTACGAAATTGCTCACCGAAATTTTCCGCGGAAAACTCAGAAAGCCTTTGATTATAAGCACAAAAATGCCAAAAATGCAAGCTGCATGCAGGCCGCGACCGGCAACCCCGCCATGAAAAAATTCCGATTCAGCCTCGGCTTGATCGCGCGATTGGGGATTGCCGCCGGTTTTTCATACCTTGCCTACAAAGTCGGCGGCGGCCACAAGGACGGGCTGGTGCTGCTTGTCATATCGGCCCCAGTCTGGGGGGTGCTGCTGGCTAAACCAATCCTCGAGTTCGTCAACTCCTTCTTGGACTTTGCGAAGAAGCAACCGTACGTTCCCTGGCAAGGCCGCTACTACGAGTTTCAGGGAAAACAAATCCGAATCTTCGAAGACGACGGCGTGCTTTGGTTTGTCGACCGGGACGTCCTGCGTGTGCTGGACAAAGCGCCGACGCCGGCCATGCGCATCGCCTATGGTGAAGTCGACTACAAACCGGTCGAGGAGGCCGGGGGGATGGCGTTCTCGGAGCGCGTCGTGCTGCGGGTTGTGTCGCTGATCCGGCATCCGGACGCCGGGAAGTTCAAGTTCTGGATTGAGCGCGAAGTCATCGCGCCGCATCACAAGAAGCGCGAGATTGCCGGCCTGCGGGCACCCAGCAGGTGAGCGGGCGTATCACGCGTGCACCCGGCCCAGAGCGAGGATGCATCGGACGCCACTGCTATAATCTGGTTCGACGTCGGTAGTGCGGTGCGTTCTGCCTGCCCCCACTTCACCCGCGCTTCCCGTCAGCCCTGTGTGAAGCGTCGACGTCTTGAACCTCGCACCGACTAGCCATGACCACCGTCCTCAAATCTGAAGCTGACATCGAAAAAATGCGTGTCGCCGGCCGCCTGGCTTCAGAGGTGCTCGACTACATCACGCCATACGTCAAAGTTGGCGCGACAACCGGCAGGTTGGACAAGCTCTGCCATGATTACATGGTGAACGTGCAGGGCACCGTTCCGGCAACGCTCGGCTATGCGCCGCCGGGGCATCGCCCTTATCCGGCGTCAGTTTGTACGTCGGTTAATCATCAGGTGTGCCATGGCATCCCGGGCGACAAAGTCTTGAAGCACGGCGACGTAATCAACATTGATGTCACGGTAATCAAGGATGGCTACCACGGCGACACCAGCCGAATGTTTTATATCGGTGAGCCCTCCATTCAGGCAAAGCGGCTGTCGGAAACTACGTACGAAGCGATGTGGCGTGGTATTCGAAAGGTCAAACCGGGCGCGACGATCGGCGATATCGGCAACGCGATTCAAGTGCTCGCCGAAGGTAACGGATTTTCGGTAGTCCGAGAATTCTGCGGGCATGGTATCGGCAGAAAATTTCATGAAGACCCGCAAATCCTGCACTATGGCAAACCCGGTCAGGGCATGGCGCTCAAGGCTGGCATGATCTTTACGGTCGAACCCATGATCAACGCCGGCAAGAAAGACATACGCATGCTGGGCGACGGCTGGACGGTCGTCACCGCCGACCATAGTCTCTCCGCGCAGTGGGAGCATACCGTGCTGGTAACAGAAGATGGTTTTGAAGTGCTGACCCTCTCAGCCGGCTCGCCTCCTCCACCGGTGTCTGCCACGGCCACGGCGCACGCCTGACGTCGGCTGTAACGGCGTATGGTCGATCCCCGTACCCGTATCGCCTATATCAAACCAATTCGCGATTGGTTGCAAAGCGAACGCGCCAAACTCAAACAGCAATACCTCAAATTCCCGCAACCGGACCGCAATCTTCGGCATCACGCTGGCCTGGTGGACGAGGTCATCACGCGCATCGCCGAGGACGTCGGGCTACCCCCGGACATCGCGCTGGTTGCCGTAGGCGGCTATGGACGCGGATTCCTGTTCCCGGCGTCGGACGTCGATGTACTTGTTCTTAAGCCCGACGACGCACCGACGGCGAGCGCATCCGTATCCGCATCCACCTCCGCATCTGCCTCTGCCATCGAGGCCTTTGTCAGCCTGCTGTGGGACGTTGGTCTGGAACCGGGCATTTCAGTTCGATCGCTCACCGAATGCGTAAATGAAGCCACCAAGGACATCACCGTTGACACCAGTATGCTCGAGGCACGCTGGCTGTGGGGAGACCGCGCACTCGTCTCGCGGCTTACCGAGCAACTCTCGTCAGCACGCTCACTGCCCGCTTTTCTTGCGGCGAAGCTCGAAGAGCAGCGCCGCCGGCACGCCCGCCACCATGACGTCGCGCTCAACCTTGAGCCCAATATCAAGGAAAGCCCTGGCGGATTGCGCGACCTGCAAACGGTACTCTGGATCGCACGTGCCGCCAACCTCGGCGGCGATACTCTTGCCGACTGGCCGGCACTCGCCAAAGCGGATCTGATCACTGACGACGAGGCGACGCTGATCGCCAAACACCGACGCGTACTCATCGATTTGCGTATCCGTCTGCACTATCTGGCAGGGCGCCGCGAAGACCGGCTGGTGTTCGACCATCAAACCATGCTGGCCGAGCAACTCAAACTCAAGCCCACGCGTGCCAAGCGTCCGTCTGAGGTGTTGATGCGCCGCTACTATCTGTCAGCCAAAATCATCTGGCAGCTGAACTCAATTTTGCTTGCGAACCTCAGTGAGCGCATCCTGCGCAAGAAGCGCGATGTCGTCCGCACCGTTGCAGCGGACTTTGAACTTGTCAACGGCAACATCGCCGCAATCGATGTCTCGATCTTTCAACGCGATCCGCGCTCAATCTTCCAGGCGTTTTTGGCGTTGCAACGAACACCTGAAGCGGAATTCTTCGCCGCGGAAACGCTGCGCGCGATCTGGCGTGAAGTCCCCAACAT
>Ga0105047_10007021_pt1 | contig 19030 bp, 14 predicted proteins | sample MAT04_FD_78384 | JGI IMG/M metagenome (GOLD analysis project Ga0105047, IMG submission 78384) | Freshwater microbial communities from Lake Fryxell liftoff mats and glacier meltwater in Antarctica - MAT-04 (megahit assembly) | ecosystem: Environmental > Aquatic > Freshwater > Ice > Liftoff... | reverse complement strand
CTTTGGGCTTCTTGGGCACTACTCTGCTAGCTAGCTTTGGGCAAGATGCAATGCGTATTGGCGGTAGGTATGTAAATCTAGACGCGTTAAATTCAACAGGCTCAATAGTAAATAATAGAGTAAAAGGAATAAGCGACAATGTTGCTTCAATCTTAAAAGCACCACAAACACTAATAGCACCAACCCCAAACCCGGACCATGTTTTTCCTGCCTTAACTCGCGTAGAAGCTGCACAAGGCAACTATCCTATTCTGATGTATCATCACATTGGTGCAGAGTTTAACCCCTATCTAGATGGCCACCCAGAGAGAATAGATAATAATGTAACTGTGCCAGCAGACTTTGAAGTGCAGTTGCAACAAATAGTTGCGAGTGGCCGCCCTACTATCTTTCTAAAAGATTTATATAACCAGAATTCGTTGTTTCCACCAGTTGTAACAGCAAACAGCGTGGTGCTAACAATAGACGATGGCTATAGAAACTTATATACCGCTGCCTTTCCTTTGTTAAAGAAATATAACGTTAAAGCCACAGTGTTTATTATTACCAGCAAGGTAGGAGGAGAATACTATGTTACCTGGGACATGCTGCGAGAAATGCGCGCTTCTGGCTTGGTAGATGTGCAAAACCATACAGTTACTCATAGGGCTCTGCAGACATTAAACCCAGTGCAGCTGGCTTCGGAGTTTCACGACAGTAGACAAACTATTTGGCGCGAACTAGGAACAGATAGTAGGTTTTGTGCTTATCCTGGCGGCAGTTATAACGCCGCTGTAATTGCAGAAGCAAAAAAAGAAGGCCTAATAGGCTGTGTAACCACTGCCAGTGGCAAAGCAACCCCTTCTTCAGACTCGTTTACTCTTCCCCGAAAAAGGATATCTTACGGAATACAAGATCAAGACTTTATATTGCTGCTAAATTAAGGTACAAACTTATATGGCCAAAGCAGCAAAAGTAGTCACAATTGGCGGACTCTCTATAGATCTTACCTATTTACTAGTAGATAACGCGTTTTCTGGTAAGAAAGTTGGCTATGCCCAAAGAGTTACCTTAGAAGCTGGTGGCAAAACATTTAACTGTGCCACAGCACTTGCCCGTTTGGGAATGGACGTAACCATGATTGCCACTTTGGGCGAAGATCGCTTTGCAACAGACCTAGAAAAAGCATTAGAAGCAGAAAAAATTTCTACAAACTATTTGGTAGAAGTGCCAAACGGCAAAACAATTATTACCTCTATTATGACTTACGCAGACCCCAAACAAAGTCATAACTTTGTAACTTTACAGCCAGATTTAAACGCCCTTAAGGTACAAGATATTATTAAGCGCACAAAGGTAATTACTGGCAGCGACTATGTATTTGCAAATAATGAGGCTAGCCCCGAAGTTATAACCGCCAGTTTGCAGTTAGGGCGTATAAACGACAAAGTTACGTTTTTTAATCCTTCTCCTATCTTTGAAATGGAGAAAAATATTTTTCCTTATGTAGATTTTGCAGTGTTTAATAAGAGCGAGATAGATTTCTATATGCCCAACCTAGACCGCGAACAGCAAGTTAAGAATATTCTAGATATGGGTGCCAAGAATGTTGTTTTAACTCTTGGAAAAGAAGGTTGTGTGGCAGGCAACAGAAGATGGGTAGATTATTTTCCTGCTTTTAAGGTTATGCTTATAAACGAGGTTGGCAGTGGAGACGCTTTTTTGGGCGCCCTAATTTATGCTCACTCGCAAGGGTTAGACTTCCGCGACATGATCAAGTTTTCTTTATATTCTGCAGCTATTAAATGTATGCACGAAGAAGTGCGTGGTGGCATGCCAAGGTTGGCTCAGGTAAAAAGCTTTTTAGACAATTTGCAAAAAGATGACAAAAAATAAGATCCCGGTAAATGTTTTTACTGGCTTTATAGGAGCAGGCAAAACCACAATTATTATGCACTTACTGCAGCACCTACCTTCTCCAGAAAAAGTTGTCTGGCTAAAAAACGAGTACGGAGACGTAAATATAGATAAGCTGCTGGTGCAAAGTACAAATGTTAAAACTGCCGAAATTCTTAACGGCTGTATTTGTTGCGTGCTTGTTGGTCGTTTAGAATCTGCTTTAATAGAAATTGTAGCAAAATATGCTCCTTCTAGAATTATTATAGAAAGTTCTGGCACAGCTCACCCCGGGCCAATTGCCCGTGAGGTATTAAAAAACAAAGATCTGTATTTAGACGGAGTAGTTACTATTATTGATGTCTTAAACTACTCTGCTTTGGAAGAAGGCGGAAAACTAATGGCCGAAATGGAAGCTGGCAAATATACAAACCTTATTGTGCTAAATAAATATCCTAAAGAAGGCGACCTTTCGGTAAACCAACAAATTAAACTAGAACGCACACTAGAGCCTGTCTACGACATGTATTTAGATATTCCTAAACTGATGTCTGTAACTGGTGAAGTTCCTGTGTCCGACCTAATTGGTTTGGCACCGGTTACTTTAGAAGAAGAGCCACTTAGCAAAAATGATGAAGCAGACGATCATGACCACTGGCAGCCAGACGTAGTTGTCTTACAGTACCCAGCTAGTAAAAATTTTGATATGGTTAAAATTGCTACTACTCTTACTTCTCTTCCCAAAAGTGTTTATCGCTATAAAGGAGTAGTAAAGATAGATAATAACTGGCAAATATTTAACGGTGTAAATGGTTCTATTGCTTGGTCTTATGGCGTTACTGCTCAGGAATCGGAATTGGTCTTTTTTGGTGCTAACATAGAGAAAGAACGTGTTAATTTGCAAAAACTTATAGATGCTACAACTGTCTAATACCTACAAAAATCTTGTTATTTTTCTTTGTGTTGCTGCTATTATTGGTGCTGCAATGTATCACGCGGTAAATGCTAGTGTCCTTAATAACGAAGTTAGGGTAATGGCTACTTCCGGATTACTGCAAAACAGACAATCTGTACAGAAAATAACAATTTACGCCACAGACAGAGGCTATTCACCAAACAAAATTAGCCTACAGAAAGATGTGCCAGCCGAACTTACAGTTATTGGCAATACCTATAGTTGTGCTTCAAATATTGCTCCTAACAAATTATGGAGCGATACAAAAATTATTTCCTTTGGCAATAAAACAGAAATTTCTTTTACTCCTAAAGATCTTGGCAGTTTTCAATTTGAATGCACCGGCGGCCTCTTTGGCGGTGTTATAGAGGTTGTATAGTAAAATAAACAATGCAAATTAAAGAATCGGTCGCAGCACCAGTAAAACTTAGTCTAGAGCCAGAAGTAGTTTTGTTAGATGGCGACGATTTTTATGGTTTAGTGCTAGACATGGTTTTGTTCAACTTGCGCCATTCTTCTTCTCGAAAAATTTCTGGTTTTGGTGGAGCGCAGCAGCTTATTGCTGGTTTACAGACAAATCCAAAAGAAAAAATTATTGTCATAGATGAATTCTTTATTCCTGTAGAAGCAGATATGAAGAAGCTTGTAGAGACATTAAAAGCTGCCAATCCTAAAGGAAAGCTAATTGTGTTTACAGTTTCGAAGCCAGAAGAAATTGCCAACCAAAATCTTTATGATTACATGGTTGTAAAGTCTAGTCGCTCTAACGAACAAACTCTCATTAAAGCTTTATCTGAATGTTTAGGGGTAGAGTTTGTAATGAATAATAACGAACCAGAACGAGAATAGTATCTGCTAAGCAATTTCTTGCGCTAACATTTCTATATTTTCCTTTACATATGTGTCTAACCAATCAATTCCTAAAGTGAATTCTGGTTTTTGCACTTTTTGCTTTAGGTCGTTTAGTTTTAACGCCAAGTTTTCGGCATTAAAAATTTGGCTAATAATTTCACCATTTTTATTAAAAATTTTGTAACCTTGCGCCCGCATTATATTTAGGCTTAGGTTGCGAATTCTAGATACAGAAATTGCTGCAATTGTAGAAAGTACAACTTCTTTTAATACTTCTGGGTTTACTCCAAATGTAGAGCTGCTAGCCTTTATGCGTTGGCTTACTTCCTCGAAATAGACCTGGCTAAAAGATCTTGCCTGGGCACCAATGTCTGCAATTATGTTGTTTAACTGATCGCTTGCTTGCAAGAACATATTAAAGTCCTGAGGAGTAATAGCCAAGATTGGCCTAGAGGCTACGGGCATTGTTTCTATCTCTGTTTTTCTGGTTATTGTATCTGGGTTGGAATAAATTCCTAGCTGCTTAAACGCTGCTACATACTTTAAAGGATCGCCTGTAATTTGTTTCTGGGCTTCGTCTACAATAATATCTGTAAAAGTGGCAAAGCCTACTTTTCTATTCTCTGGCAATTTAATGACAATTACAGAGCCAGGTTCTTCTTCGTCTGTTTCTGCTGTTACGTTGGTGGTGTTTGTCTTTGTGCGGGCAATTTCGTAACTATATACCAAATTACTAGATACAGTTGCTCTGCCTTCTGTTAGCTTTAGTCCTTCTACAGTTACTTCTTCTATCTCATCTGCGGAACCCTTGGCGTGCAGAACGTAGCTAGTAGAATCTAATGCGCTTTGCACTAATTCTTTATGTAGTTCTAATTGAGGTGTTTGCATTAACTATTATAGTTTATTAGGCAAATTAATTTGGATAAGGCGTTGAAGTAACTTTTCCTTGAGGAGTTGCTAGCCTAGGATCTCTTGTTGGAGCTACTTCGCCAGAGGTATAAGAAACAGGGAAACTTTCTGGTTCATTGCTAGGTTCTATGGTTGGCAAAGGTTGATTTATGTTTAGGCGCTTAAGCATGTCTTCTGTATATGTAGACAAAATTACGCAAGCAAAAACAGCAATTGCCAAACCAATTACTAGGAAAAGTTCTAAGTCTGCTTTGGCACGAGTTGTTTTTTGCTTGGCCATACTAGAAACACTAACAGTTTTGTGGTTTATAGTAAACGCTATATCCTAAGTATGCTACTTTTCGGTGTACCCAAGTTGCAGAATCGTTGTAAAATATAAGGATGCAAACTTCAGACAAAGACGAAAACCGAAACGACCCTAACAATTTCATAATTGTTAAAGGTGCTCGTGCTCATAACCTTAAAAATATCGATGTTAGAATTCCAAAAAACAAACTAGTAGTTATTACCGGAGTCTCTGGTTCTGGTAAATCTTCGTTGGCGTTCGATACTATTTATGCAGAAGGTCAGCGTCGTTATGTAGAATCTTTATCTGCCTACGCTCGCCAATTTTTGGGAGTAATGGATAAGCCAGATGTAGATTATATTGAAGGTCTTTCTCCTGCAATTTCTATAGATCAGAAGAGTGCTTCTCATAACCCTCGTTCTACTGTTGGCACTGTTACAGAAATTTATGACTATTTAAGACTTTTATTTGCTCGTGTTGGGCATCCTCATAGTCCTACCACCGGTGCTAGGCTTAAATCTCAAACTATTTCTGAAATTGTAGATACAATACTTGCTTATCCAACCAAATACGCAACACCAGAAAATGAGCAAAAAATTAAAGTGAATATTCTTGCTCCTGTGGTAAAGAACCGCAAAGGAACCTACGAAGAACTATTCGCCAGATTTTTAGCCCAGGGTTATGTACGCGTGCGCGTAGACGGCAATATTTACTCTTTAGAAGAAGAAATTAAGCTAGATAAATTTGTAAAACATAGCATAGAGCTTATAGTAGACCGTTTGGTAATAGAGCCTAGTAAAACTACAGATACCGAATTCGTAAAGCGTCTTAGCGACTCTGTAGAACTGGCTGTAAACTTGGGTTCTGGCGAACTCTTGGTTAACTTGCCAGACCTTTCTATAAAAAAACAAAAAGACGACTTTTACTCCGAGCAACTTGTAGACCCAATTAGCGGAGAATCTTTTCCTAAAGTAGAGCCGCATAGTTTTTCATTTAACTCGCCTTTTGGAGCCTGCGAAGCTTGTAATGGCTTGGGTGTTATTAAAGAAATAGACTCCGAGCTTATCTATAATCCAAGGCTATCTGTTCGCGAAGGCGGCATTTACCCCTGGGCAAATTTGGCAGAAAACCCAGATTCTTGGGCAATGCAATTGCTAATTGCTATGGCCAATGGCGAAGGAATAGATTTACGTGTGCCAATGGGCAAACTTACACCAGAACAACTAAAACTTATTTTCTTTGGTAGCAAAAAGACATATTCGTTTAACTACAAGCGCGTTACAGACGGGCTTACAAGCAAGTACGATAGAAAATATGACGGTGTAATTCCGCATTTAATGAAGCGCTATAAAGAGTCTGAAAGCGACTACGTAAAGAACGACATAGAACAATATATGAGCGAAAAGATTTGTCCTACTTGTTTAGGCAAACGCTTAAAGGGCACTTCTCTTGCAGTTACTATTTTAGGCAAAAATATTTATGAGGTTGGTCAGTTTCCTATTACCGACTTTTTGGCTTGGTTAGAATCTTCTAGAGAAACAAAATTTGGCGATCACGAAGATGCGCTTAAAGTGCAGGAACAAGAAATTGGCAAAATCATTTTTAAAGAAATTAGTACCCGCACCAATTTCTTGTTGGCAGTTGGTCTAGACTATTTAACTCTAAATAGAACCGCCAGAACATTGTCCGGAGGAGAGTCGCAGCGTATTCGCTTGGCTTCTCAGATTGGTACAGGTTTAACTGGTGTTTTATATGTATTAGACGAGCCTTCTATTGGTTTGCACCAAAGCGACAATGAGCGTTTGCTTACTAGTTTGCAAAAACTAAAAAGCTTGGGCAATAGTGTAGTTATTGTAGAGCACGATGAAGATACAATTAGGCAGAGCGATTATATTATCGATATTGGTCCTGGTGCAGGCGAACATGGAGGTAATTTGGTTGCAGAAGGAAAATATGAAGATTTTATTAAAAATGATTCACTTACAGCACAATACTTATCTGGAAGAAGATCTATTAACCGGAAGGAAATAGATAAAGATGTAAAAATTCTGGTGCCAGATCATGAAATTGTTGCCAAGAAGTTCGATAACAACCGTGTGCTTAAACTTAATGGTGTAACAACTAACAATTTAAAGAATGTAGATCTTACTTTGCCATTGGGCAAGTTTGTTGCTATTACTGGCGTTTCTGGTTCAGGAAAATCTTCTCTTATTAACGAGACTTTATACCCTATCCTTTCAAAACATTTCTTTAATTCCAAAGTAGATATTGGACCATATAAAGATATTACTGGTCTGCAAGAAATAGATAAGGTTATTAATATAGATCAATCGCCTATTGGCAGAACTCCAAGGTCGAATCCTGCTACTTATACTGGCTTGTTTGGTCCAATTCGCGAACTTTATGCTGCTACTTTAGAGGCTAAAAATAGAGGATATACCGCAGGCAGATTTAGTTTTAATACTAAAGGTGGTCGCTGCGAGAACTGTGGCGGAGACGGAGTTATTAAGATTGAAATGCAATTTTTGTCTGATGTTTACGTTACTTGCGAAATATGTAACGGTCAACGCTACAACCGCGAAACATTGCAGGTAGATTTTAAAGGCAAAAATATTGCTGAAGTTTTAAATATGACTGTAGAGGAAGCAAGTAATTTTTTTGAAAACTTTACTGCTGTGCACAACAAACTTTCTACATTGGTAGATGTTGGACTTGGCTATATTCGCCTTGGTCAGGCTGCTACTACTCTTTCCGGAGGAGAAGCTCAGCGTGTTAAGCTTGCCACCGAATTAAGCCGCCGTTCTACTGGCAAAACTTTATATATTTTAGACGAACCTACAACCGGCTTACATTTTGAAGACGTACGCAAACTATTAATTGTATTGCATGGTTTGGTTGCAAAAGGAAACAGCGTAGTTGTAATAGAGCACAACCTAGATTTAATTCGCACTGCAGACTGGATAGTAGATCTTGGCCCACGTGGTGGAGTAAACGGAGGAGAAATCTTGGCAGAAGGCACTGTTCAAGATGTTGCCAATAGCCCAAAAAGCTTAACCGGCAAGTGGTTAAAGCAAAGCAATCAGTGAGTCTAAAATAAGTCATTAGTAGGTCGAAATTTTTCAGACTTACTGATGCTTTGCGGTTACATGCCTAGCATCCAGCGCAGGAATGGCCAGACAAAGTGTAGATAAAGTTTTGAAGACTGAAGGCGGATTTGAAATGCCACCAGTTTCCTCCACTTTCTAGTGCAGTAAACAAAGAATTTCTTCTTGGAAATCTTTTTATTAAAAATTGGTACAACCATTATTCTCCTTAACGAACAATAACAAACATTCCAATTGGAATTAGAGCGACCAGTACTACTAGCCCACAGATAATCCAGAATGTTTTGTGCTTTCGGAATAGTGAAGATTTCTTCATTTCGTCTCCATTTTAGACTCACCAATTGTTAATGACCATAGAAACTAAGCGGGTATTATCGCACGATTTTATTAAAGCAACAATAATGGCAAAAAGTAATAATAACTTCAGAATCTTGCTCTATAATTGGTACTGTAATGCAAAACATATCTCGGCGAATTAAAAATCTTCATTTACCCAGTTTATTTTTCTTTTTGGCTGCACTAGGAGTATTTTCTATTCAGCTGGTTTATAACCCGGGTTCATTGCCTTTAGGGTTCGAGCTGGGCAAAGTATTTATGGTGCAAATGTTTGCAATTATATTTTTTGTGGCAATGTTTTCGTTTTTCTTACAAAGACTTTTTGAAGCACTTTCTGGCAATGCAAGTAATAGAACCAAATTAATTATTAGCTGGTGGTCTAATAGAGTTGCTGCTTGGGGTTACCCTGTCCTGGTGTTAAGTTGTTTGCTTACAGTTGCTTATTCGCCCTATTTAGAACTTAGTATATTTGGTAGTCAGTTTAGAATGGCTGGCATTTATACCCAGGTGGCCCTTATTATTATTTCTGTATTTGCGTACTTTGGTTACAAATATATAAATCGCAAACTATTAATGTTGGCAATTCTGTTCCCGCTAATCTGGCAAGCTATGATTGGCTACCTAGACGCCACATCTCTTACTTGGGAACTTATTCAAACTGGCTACTATGTAAATGGTAACTTCGGCCAGGCAAATTTCTTTGCTGGTTCTATGAATTTAGGCCTAGCCCTTACGTTGTTTATTCTGGTTACCAGAAAAAAGCACACAAAATACTCATTAATAGGGCTAATTTCCTTGGTGGTTCTATTTTTAGGAGCTATCTATTTATCTTTCTCTACTGGTGGTCTTATTTTTGCCGGTTTTCTTGTTGCAATTGCAGTTTTTGCAAAATTACCATTAAGTCATGTTGTAAAGAAATTTGTGCTAGTAGCCCTTATTCCATTATTTTTAGCAGCGGCCAGTTGGGGTGTTATTGCCAATGAGCCTGGTCGCTCATCTATTTGGCAGGCAACTGCACAAGTTATTCCTAGCCATGCTTTATTTGGTTTTGGAACAGATAGCTTAGGAGAAGAAATTCAAAAAGAAGGTTTGCTGCCAGGCCGTTATGTAGACAGAGCCCATAATATTTATCTAGACGTTATTTATACAAATGGTTTTTTTCAATTAGCAATTTGGTTGGCATTAGCCGCATATATTACTTACAAGTTATGGAAGTCTAAGGCAGAGCAAAAAAAAGAGGCAATGCCTCTACTAATAATATTGTTAGTCTTTTTACTTTCCGGAGTATTCCACGAAAAATCTATTTATCACTCTGCAGAGTTTATGTTTACTCTTGGTTGTTTGCTAAGTGTTTTATCTTGGTCTCCTGCCAACAGCTTACGCCGAAAAGATAAAAGCGCAGTATAAGTAACTAGTACTTTTACATTTGGCACTAAGTCTAGTGCAGAAGCCAACATATTCTCATTTTTAATTAGTTTTACCTTGCTCATTAGCTTATGAGCTGCGTACTTAATGCGCAAGTTCATATCTTCAGCGCGTGTGCCACCTAAATAAATGTTTTCTAGATTAAGGTCTGCAAGTTTTTCAATGCGGCTATCCCATAACCACGAAACGTCTCTGCCATCTGCAATATTGTCGTTAATAAGAATTGCTAGATTAATTGGTTCTTTAGTAGATGCTAGTAAGTCTAAAGTAAGATCAAACCCCACAGGGTTTTTAATTAAAAATAATTGTTTGTTGCTAATAAGTTCGCCTCTGCCAAATGCAGGAGGACAACTATTTATAGCTTCGCTAAATGAAATACCACCTACTAGGTTGGGATAAATTTCTTGTGCAAGAAGGGCTGTAAACAAAAATGAGTAACAACTATGGTAACCAGGAAGCTTTAAGCTAATTGGCAATTTAAGCCAGTCGAAATATGCTTGAAAGTTAGTATTAAGTTTAGGTAAATCTAGTTGTAATGTAGGTTTTAAATCTGCAATTAATTTGCCTGGCTCGTAATCTATAAATTCTGAGTGCTTAGCAATAGAAACAGTTAAAGCTGTATCTTGCGAACCTGTAGCCGAAAGTAGTTCATGACATTGCGGGTCGTCATAATTGGTAATAATAGTAACTTCTGGATATTCGTTAATTGCATTGGCAATGTGCTGTTTTGTTCTTTCAACCTCGCCGTAGGCATCTAGCTGGTCTCTAAAAAAGTTTGTAACCACAAGATAATCTGGTCGCAATTCTTTAATAATACGTGGCAAAGTGGCCTCCTCAACCTCCCAAATTGCCAATGGCCAATTTGATTTCTTGCCAAAGAAACTATAGTTTTTAATGAATTCTGCAATTAAGCCTCGCTTTAAATTTGCCCCTCTACTATTTACTAGAATTTCTTGATTAGTTAATCTGCGTAAAGTATGTGCCAGTAAAGTTTGAGTACTTGTCTTGCCATTTGTACCAGTAATTATAATGCAGCCGTTGTAGTAGTTTCTGGCAAAGCTTAAAAACTTAGGAGCTATTTTCTCTGCAATTAAACCTGGTAAAGCGGTGCCTTCTCCTCTTCTAAGCGAAAGAATAAAGATAATAAATTTTCCAACAATAATTGCCACAAAAAAGTTGAGCATATCTCATTCTACTCAATAATTCTGAAATTGTTCTGACTAACGGCGATATTTCTCGAGGAATTTTAGAAGTGAACCATCGGCAGTTACATATGTTTCGAAACGCTTGGGCTCGCTGGCTTTGCCGTATATAATTCGTAGTTTAATGTCGCTGCCCTTGTTGCTAGAAAGTGTAGATTTTATAAGAGTAAGCTCGTTTGGGTCGTCTACCCTGGTAATGTCTATCATTAGTTCGTTAAGTTTATGAGATTCGCTAGCAGGATAAATTTCATCTATTATTAAGTTTTTCTTACCGTCTCTATCTGCTACGTTGCCAATGAAAATGTAACTTTCCTTACTAACAAATTTGCCTTTAAGTTGTTCGTATTGCCTAGGAAAAATAACAGCATTAACAAGACCGTTCTGATCTTCAATATCTACCATTGCCATAGCTTTATTGCCCGCCTTGGTAAATACAGTTTTGCTCATGGCAATCATTCCCAAGAATTGATATTTCTTCTTTTCGTCGAAAGAAGGTGCGCCGTAACCTTCAGTAGTAACTAAAATTGAAATTGGTTTAATGTCGCCGTTTATTAACACTAGCTTGTACTCGTCTAAAGGATGAGCAGTAATATAGCTTCCTAGTAGTTCCTTTTCCCAATCTATTTTTTGCTTGTTTGGCACGTCGTCTAGTTGGGGCAAAGCAACAGTATTAAAGTTGCTACCAGTAGATGTTGTTAACGGAGCAGCAGAGAAAGATCCTCCAAATAAATCTACTTGGCCAATTGAATGCTGGCGTTGCTTTTCTTGGGCAACGCTAAATAGGTCTTCTGCAATTGCCAACACTTGGTTGCGCCCTGCAAAGTTATCGAACGCGCCAATTTTTGCTAAACATTCAAATGCTTTTTTTGTAATTTTGTATTTTATTGCTCTGTTACTAAAGTCTTCTAGGCTTTTGTATGGTCCGTTGGCATCGCGATCATCTATTAAGTCTTGCACCAAATTTACCCCAACATTTTTAATTGCACCCAAGCCAAAACGAATATAACTAGAGTTTTCGATAGTAAAGTACACTGCAGACTTATTAATATCTGGTGGCAAAATAGTAAAGTTCATTTTGCGCGATTCTGCCATATCTATAGAGATACGCTCGAAGTCTGTAAGATCTGAGTGCAGCAAACCAGTAATAAATTCAATTGGATAATTTGCCTTTAAATAGGCACACCAATATGCAATTAATGCGTAGCTAGCACCATGTGCCTTATTAAATCCGTAGTCGGCAAAAGGCAGCAAATAGTCCCAAAGTTGAGTGGCAATTTTATCGTCGTAACCGCGGTCGTTTACTCCCTTCTTAAAAATGATTTCTTCCTTTTTCATAACATCAAGCTTTTTCTTACCCATAGCTCTGCGCAACATATCTGCTGCACCCATAGAATAGCCAGCAACATCTACAGCAATTTTAATAACTTGTTCTTGGTAAATAGCAAAACCATGAGTCTTCTTCAGAATAGGTTCCATTTCGGGAATAATATAGCTTGCCGTTTTGCGTCCGTGATGACAGTCGATGTATTCGGGGATATATTTCATAGGGCCTGGTCTATATGCAGAAACCATAAAACATAAATCTTCTACAGATCTTGGTTGCAGTTCTCGTAAATACTTTTGCATAGGAGGAGACTCAAACTGAAATACTCCAACAGTTTCTCCTCTGCCTAGCAGTTTAAAGGTTTTTTCATCATTTAGTGGTATGTCGCGTGTAACAATTTTTACTCCGTGATATTTTTCTACCAGCTCTAAACAATTCTTAATAATTGTTAAGTTGCGAACTCCAAGGAAATCGAACTTCATTAAGCCAAGTGGTTCTAGCCATGTGCCCTCTTGTTGAGTTACTATTTTATCGGCGCCGCCAGTTTCACGTTGTACCGAAACATAATTTGTAATTGGTTCCGGGGTAATTAAAATTCCGCAGGCGTGAGTAGAAACATGCCTAGCAATGCCTTCTAACTTTCCTACGTCTTTGCGCAGCTGTTTTAATTGGTCGGAACTATTTACCAATGTCGCAAACTCTGCATCGGTAGTCATCATCTTTTCAATTGGGTAAACCTTTCCGAATAGCGTGTGTACCATTTTAGAAAGTTGGTCTGCCATCTTTAGGTCTACTCCGGTTGCTCTGGCTACGTCGCGAATTGCAGCTTTGGTTTTCATTCTTCCAATTGCACAAATTGCCGCTACATTGTCTTTGCCATATTTTGTTTCTACATATTGAATAACTTCTTCACGACGGTCGTCTTGGAAGTCCATATCTATATCTGGTGGTGAAGGTCTTTCTGGGTTTAAAAATCTTTCAAAATATAGCTCCCAGCCAATTGGTTCTACATTAGTAATTTCGCAACAGTATGCTACAACACTACCAGCACCAGAACCTCTAACACCTACAACTATTCCTTGCGATCTTGCCCATTTAATAATGTCTGCTACTACCAACATATAGTCGTCGTAACCCTTGTTATGGATAATATCTAGTTCGAAGTTTATTCTGTCTGTTAGTGCCTGGGTAACTTCTGGATAAATAACTTTTGCTCCTGCGTGGCTCATTTCATGCAAAATTACCTGAGAAGTTTTACCTTCATCTTTCTTTTCTGGGAAATATTTAGGTTCAACACGTTTAAAGGTAATGTCGAAGTTTTCTACCTTATCTGCAATATTAAGAGTGTTCTGAATTACTTCTGGAATATCCTGAAAGTGAGCAATCATTTCTTCAGGGGTTTTTACATATGTGTCTAAATATCCTAGCCTATGGGTAGGGTCATCTACTCTTTTTCCGTCTTTAATGGCGAATAAAATTTCTTGGGTATATCTATCGTCTTTGTTAAGGTAATGAGCGTCTGCAGACACTACAACCGGAATTTTGTGCTCTTCTGCAAGTTCGCGCATGCGGAAGTTGGCCTTCATTTGTTTTTTTATTAGTTTGGCGTCATCAATAGTAAGACCAGTAACAATTCCTTCTGAATATTCGTCTGTATTTTTAAAGCCATTACGTTGCAGCTCTATAACAAACCTGTCTTTAAAAGTGTGCTTTAAGAATTTAAGCCACTCAATTGCTTTTTCTTCTTCTCCTCTAGAAATATGTCTAGCAAGCGGGCCAGCCAAGCAAGCAGAAGTACAAATTAGTCCTTCGGAATATTGGGCCAGTGTTTCTTTATCTATTCTTGGTTTGTAGTAAAAGCCATCTAACTGAGCAATAGAAACAAGCTTATTTAAGTTTCTATAGCCAGTGGCATTAATTGCCAATACAACCAAGTGGTAGTAATTAATGCCATTAACCTTTTGTTTAATAGTGTGGCTAGCTGGAGAAAGATAGATTTCGCAACCAATGATTGGTTTAATGCCATTATCTTTGGCGGCCATCCAAAATTCGGTGGTACCGTACATCACTCCATGATCGGTCATTGCAACGGCTTCCATTTTATTTTCCTTAACCTTGGCCATAAGGCTCTGCACACGGTTAAGCCCGTCTAGCATGGAATATTCGGTGTGAAGATGCAGGTGGACGAAGCTCATATTTATATTTAATCTTAGCATTGGAACACAAAAACTAAGACCAAAATACTAGCGAAATTATGAGAATTTACTTAAGTGCTTATTGAAGCTGAGAATAAAAAGTGCTCATTTTTCCAACGGCACTTTCAATATTGTGTTGTCCGTAGGCTTTAGCTAAAGCGGCAAAATTTGTACCATACTTTCTGGCATATTGGCGCGAAACTTTAGGAATTAAATCTCGCATTGCGGCATCTAAACTTGAATATTGCACTTTGTTTAAATAGCCAAAACAGTTGTACTTTTTATGTGGTGCAATACAAAAACCAGACTCTACGCCAGAAATTGCCAACACCACTCTATAATCTGCTCCATTGGCTTCCGATAAGCGAATAAACATATCTGCGTAGTGATAATTTGCAATTGGGGAACGATGATATTTAAGGAAATCTATTACATCTTTAACTTTATCTTCATGAGCTCTGGCAGCAGAATACTTGCTTAACATTAACTTTTCATTGGTCTGAATAGTTTTTGCTGTTGTTAAAAACTCGCTGTTTAATGCAGAAGCTGCTTCTACGTTTTTGTTTTCTATACTAAACTGTTCTGGGTAAGCAATACTCATTACTCCTAGTACTTTGCCAGACTCTACTGCAGAAGGTTTTTCTTCAGAGTTTAATTCAGAGTTTAACCCACGGGCAAACACAATATTGCTCTTCATTGCTAGGCTTATAATGCCGAACAGCAAACCAATGCATAAACTATACTGTGTTATTTTAAGCAGCAACTTCATCTGAGTTATTAGGCTCTTCTGCTTTGGCTTCAACTAATTTTTCTTCATTCTCTTTGGACTCTGCTTGTGGTTCTTTTGGTTCGTCTTGTTTAGTAATAGTCTCTTTTTCCTTGGTGGTATTTTGGGCTAGTTTTTCTTTTTCCTTTAATTTTTTGTAAGCCTCAATTTCTTCTTCACTTGCTTGGTCATACTGTACTTTTTCTTCTAGAGTTAGTAGGTTCTTATCGTATTTTGGTTTTTCTGGCTCTGTAGGTTCGGCAGGTTTACGCAATGCTTCTCTTTGCATCATATGTGCTTCTAGTTCTTCTTCCTCCTGAGATTTCTTTCCCTTTCGTACAATTCCAATACCAATAATTATTAGTACAAGGCCAATAATTATAGCTACTACAAATGTGCCAATTCTAAGTATTTGGCTAGGTAAAGTATTGTTTCCTGTACTTTGTGTTTCTCTAACAATGGTAATAATTTCTTCAGCTTTTTCTCCGTTGGGCAAAGTGGCAATTACACGAATACGGTTATTGCCATTAACAAGTTCTATTTCCTGAGAAAATTTTCCTTCTGAACTAAGTGTTGGTTTTGTGGCCACAACTTCAGAATTCCGATACATCATAATTTCTGCGTCTAGGTTGTCTGAAGCAACTGTAATAGTTAGTTTTTCTTGATCTGTAGTAAAGGTATTCTCTGGTGCTTGAACTTCTGCATCGGACTTTGGAGTTAAGTTAGATTCGTCAATTCTTACTCTTGGTTTTAATACGTAAGTAGAGAAACCAGTAACTTCAAAGCTTAATTTGCCATCTGCAGAAAGTGCTACGTTGCTAACTTCTACTGGTTCATCTTTACCATCTTTAGCAATTAGTGCTGTAGCTTCGCCTGGCCAGTTTACTAACTTTATTCCAGACATAGTTACTTTGGCTTTTTTGTTTAGGAACTTTAAAACATTGGTATCTATAGAAACTCTGCCATATTTTTCTAGGTCTACATATTCTCCTAGCAATGCCAACTTTGAAGATTCCTCTGTATTACTAAAGTCTATAGTTCCCAAGTACTGCACTTTATTCTTCTCTGGGTTATCTAGCGTAAAGTTTGGATAAGCTGCAAAGTTTGCCAATGTTAATGAAGATAGTAAGGTTGAGTTACTACCTACTTTGGTAAATTGTGCTGGTAAAGCAATTGCTTTTACCAAAGCCAATGCTTGTTCTTGCTCTGTTGGCTTTTTGGTAAGTTTAAACTCTACAACTACAAACTTATTTGTACTTGTTAGTGTTACTTTCTGATTTTCTGAAACACCTGTAGACAAGATATAGTCGCTATTAGCAGGTATTTTAGCGCTAACGTAATAAACACCTAGTGGAGTATCTTCAAAATTTGTTGGTGTTGTAGTAGATGTTTTACTATCTCTTTCATTGGCACTACCAACAGAGTTTAAATAAAGAGTAAATGTTAGTCCAGCAACCACTGTGCTATCTGCCTTTGCAGTTACTTGAATTGCTCCTATTACTTCTGGAGCAGGCGTTGGGGTAGGAGTTGAGGTTGGAGTTTCTGCAACAATTGCATTGGCGCCATTGGAATAAACAATAGGTGCAACAACTGCCACTATTAATACCAATACAGAAAACACTGCGGAAAAAGAGCGTAACTTAACTAACAAAAACAGTCCTACAAATGATCCAGAGTTATTTGTTCGCATAGTCTAATTTAGCCTGTTTACTGATATTTAACAATAAGCCAACCCCTATTAGAGAAGAGATCATGGCACTACCTCCGTAGCTCATAAACGGTAGTGTTACACCTGTTAACGGTATTAATCCTACGTTTACTCCTAGGTGAATTGCTGTTTGTAAAAACAACCAAATTACTAAACCAAATGCAGTTAAAGCAGAAGCTTTGTTCGATGCAGCCTGAGCAATTTTTATGCCTCTTAAGAACAATAGTAAGAACACTGTTATTAAGGCCAAACTGCCCAATAAGCCAAATTCTTCGGCATACACTGCAAAAATAGTGTCGCTAAATGCTGTTTCTTGCAGATAAAAATATTTTTGTAATGATTGCCCAAAGCCATACCCAAGTATTCCACCTGTGCCTACCGCAATTAGTGTTTGTTGCAACTGATAACCGGTGTTTAACGGGTCTTCTATTACTCCTGTTCCAAGAAAGCCTAAGTATGTTTTAATACGTTGTAATCTATAAGGCTCTATTACTGCAAATAACACTCCCATTAATACTCCGCCGCTAGCTAGCAAGCCTGTAAACCAATTATGTATTTTAGAGTTGCTAGATAAGAAATACATTGCAACACCAATTACACCGATTATTGCGGCTCCTGCTAAATCTTTTCCAATAAATACTAGCCCCATTATTGGCACGAGCACCAAAGCAAAAGGCAAGAATTTCTGAGTTAAGTAGTCTACTAATTTAGTCTGTAAATTTTCTGCAGTACTCTTCCAGTCTTTAGATAAAATGTAGCCGTAGTAAAGACATAGTAAAGGCTTTGCAAGTTCCGATGGTTGCAAACTAAAAGGTCCTAGTTTGATCCAAAGCCTGGCTCCGTTAATTTCTTTATTTAGAAAGAGAACGGCAATTAATAACATACCAACAATTATTAACCCTGGTAAAGCAAGTGCACGTAGATGACTAAACTTCATCTTTACACAGACAAAACAGGCTATTAGTCCTACTACAATTGCTACTCCTTGAATTATAAAAAAGTGGAACGAGTTATTTGGAGCAAATAGTGTACTTGCACGTTGGCTAGCAACATAAAATGAACTGCTGTAGACCATCATCCACCCTACTGCTACCAAAATAGCAACACAAACTACAATAAATGGATCTACTCTTTTTTGATGATGTGAGTCTTCTTTATTTTCTTCTTTTCCTCTAAATTTAGCTGGTTTAGCAGATTTACCAGATCTACTATCACTATTATTAGATGAACTTCTGAAAAAGTTCTGAAAAAAAGAAAGTTTTTGTTTTGCAGATTCACTTCGCGCCGAAGCCTTACGTTTGGCAGCGAAATCGACCTTTTTAGTATTTTGTTTTCTATTCATTTTGAGCAGCAGTTATAATTCATTCTATATGGATACGGAAACAACAAACAACACAAATTTAATTCCTCGCAATATTCCTATTGCCGAAATGGTAGAAAAGTACCCTATGGTAATAGATTTTTTGGTGTTTGAATATGGTTTTCATTGTGTAAGCTGTTTTGTTTCTTCTTTTGAAGTGCTAGAAGATGGCGCCAGAGTGCATGGAATTGCAGGTGAAGAATTCGAAGAACTACTTACTCAAGTTAACAAACTAGCCAGCGGAGAGCTGGTATATGAATCGTAAAAGATCATGTATAATTGTGCCTAGTGTCTGCTAAGTGCTTACGCCGAGGTAGCTCAGTTGGTAGAGCACTCCCCTGAAGAGGGAGGTGTCGTCAGTTCAAGTCTGACTCTCGGCACCAGTTTTTAGGATATAATGGTCTATTGTTTTTGCGGGCGGTTAGCTCAATTGGTGGAGCATTCGGTTTACATCCGAAGGGTTATAGGTTCGAGTCCTATACCGCCCATGTTTTATATTCCTCGTTCACGGCTTCGGCCGATGCGGCCTGCAGATGTTCACTCGAAACATAAAACATGGTCCACTTTAAATCCAACTTTTATAATATGTGATTCAAGCTCTTGGCTGTAAGTGAAGGGTTAATGAGCGTTAGTGAATTTACCTGAACTATGGTCGCAGACCACAGATGTTTCGCAGACACTGAAAACATGGTCAATGAAAGGCAATAAAAAAGGCGACTCCGAGAGTCGCCTT
>Ga0105047_10007020_pt1 | contig 19032 bp, 21 predicted proteins | sample MAT04_FD_78384 | JGI IMG/M metagenome (GOLD analysis project Ga0105047, IMG submission 78384) | Freshwater microbial communities from Lake Fryxell liftoff mats and glacier meltwater in Antarctica - MAT-04 (megahit assembly) | ecosystem: Environmental > Aquatic > Freshwater > Ice > Liftoff... | reverse complement strand
ACAACCGCCCCCGGGGATGGCCGCCTATTCTAAGTTCTGTACCTGCTCGCGCATTTGCTCGATCAGCACTTTCATGTCGACCGAGATATGGGTCAGCTCCAGCGCAGCCGATTTCGAGCCGAGCGTATTGGCCTCCCGGTGCAGTTCCTGGATCAGGAAGTCCAGCCGCTTGCCGATTTCCCCCCCTTTGCCGATGAGCCGCTCAAGCTCGTCCAGATGCGACTCCAGCCGGGTAATTTCTTCCGCCACGTCAATCCGGATCGCAAACGCAGTGGCCTCCGCCAACGCCCGATCCTGTGCCGCCTCGGGAGCCGGCGCAGCACCGGTACCCTGTGCCGATTGCATGGCGTCGTTCCAGCGATCCAGGAAACGCTGGCGCTGGGCCGCGACCAATAGCGGCACCAGGGGCGTCGCCTGGCGGGCCAGGGTCCGGATCTCGCCGATCTTGTCGACCAGGGTTGTCGCCAGCCTTGCGCCTTCACGTTTGCGCGCCTGGACCAACTCGCGCAGCGTCTTTTCGGCCAGCGCCGTCAGCTCCGGGCGCCAGTCGCGCGCTCCCGATGGGTCGCTGGACGCCAACCGCAGCACATCGGCCACCCGCAGCGGCTGCACATTGGGAAGCCAGGCCTGAATGATGTCCTGCATCGACGCCAGTCGCTGCAGCAAGCGCGCCGAGGGTTCGGTGACCGATCCCGCCGTACCGCTTTCGACAGTTGCACGCACCTCGATCTTGCCGCGCTTGAGCTGCGCCGCCAGCATCTCGCGCAGCGTCGGCTCCAGCGGGCGTAGCTCCTCGGGCAGCCGGAAGGAGAGGTCCAGGAAACGGCTATTGACAGAGCGGATCTCGAGACCCAGCCAGCTTCCGCTGGCGGCCTTGGAGTCTTGGCCGGAAACCGCAGCAGCACCAGCGCTTTGGCCCGCCGCGTAGCCGGTCATACTGTAAACTGGTATTGAAATATTGGCCCCTGTCGGTCTGAAGAGTTAGTTGGGAGGGTCCCAGCGCGCCGTACGTTGGTGCTTGCCGCAACCTATTGCAAAGGTATGTCGAAGGTCAAACCCGCTGCGTTGCCACCCGATACCATGATTGGCGGATATCGCATTATCCGCAAAGTGGCTGCGGGCGGTTTTGGCGTCGTCTATCTTGCGCTCGACGCAGAGGGACAGCAGATCGCGGTCAAAGAGTATCTGCCTGCTTCACTGGCCTCGCGTTCGACCGGAGAGCTCGCCCCGCAGGTGCCAGCCGATAAGTTGTCGCTGTACCGGCTGGGACTCAAGAGCTTCTTCGAGGAAGGCCGGGCGCTGGCCCAGATCTCGCATCCGTCGGTCGTCAGCGTGATGAATTTCTTCCGCGAGAACGAGACGGTCTACATGGTCATGAACTACCTGGAGGGCGCGGCCCTGCAGGACTTCATCATCACCGCGCGGGACCAGAAGCAGCCCAAGGTGTTTCGCGAGTCCACCATCCGCTCGCTGTTCGACGAGATCCTGCGCGGCTTGCGCATAGTGCATCAGCACAAGATGCTGCACCTGGACATCAAGCCGGCCAACATCTTCATCACCGACGACAACAAGTCGGTGCTGATCGATTTCGGCGCTGCGCGCGAGGTACTGAGCAAAGAGGGTAACTTCATCCGACCGATGTACACGCCGGGTTTTGCCGCCCCCGAGATGTACCGCCGGGATTCGTCGATGGGGCCGTGGACCGACATCTACGCCATCGGCGCCTGCATGTATGCGTGCATGCAGGGATATCCGCCCAACGAAGCGCCCCAGCGGCTCGAGAAAGACCGTATCGCCACTGCCTTGACCCGGCTGCGCGGCATCTACTCCGACAACCTGATCGAGGTCGTCGAGTGGTGCATGGCACTTGATCCGCTGTCCCGGCCGCAATCGGTGTTTGCGCTGCAAAAAGAGCTGAGCCGCGAAGGCGAGCGCCGCTACACCAAGTTGTCGGTTGCCGAGAAAGTGCGCTTGCAGTTCGACACCATGGTCACCGATTCCAAGAAAAACGGCAAGGCACTGGCGAGTTCGGTCGTCAAACCCAAATGAAATTCTCCATATTCCAGGTCAGTCGCAAGGGCGGTCGTCAGCTCAACGAGGACCGCATGGGCTATAGCTATACCCGCAGCTCGGGTATCTTGCTTCTGGCCGACGGCATGGGCGGCCACCCCGAGGGCGAAGTGGCTGCACAGCTGGCGTTGGAGGCCATGTCGGCGATCTACCAGAAGCAGGCCACCCCCGTGATCGAGGACATCACTGCGTTCCTGACCTCGGCCATCATGGCGGCGCATCGCCACATCATCAAATACGCGATCGAAAAAGGCATGCTAGATACCCCGCGCACCACCATCGTCGCGGCGGTGGTGCAGAACGGCACCGTCAGTTGGGTGCATTGCGGCGACTCGCGCCTGTACCTGGTACGCAACGGGCAGCTGATGGTTCGCACGCGCGACCACTCCTACCTGGAGCAGCCGCCCAAGGGCCACACGGCCACGCGGCTGGCCGAGCACACGAATCGCAACATCCTGTTCACCTGCCTGGGTTCCCCGGCCAAGCCGCTGTTCGACATTGCCGGTCCGGTCGCCTTGCTGCAGGGCGACAAGCTGATGTTGTGCTCGGACGGTCTGTGGGGCACCTTGTCGGATGACGAGATCGTGGACCAGCTCAATGCCGGTGCGGTCGGCGAGACGGTGCCCGCGATGGTGGACATGGCGTTGCAGCGGGCGGGTGCCACCAGCGACAATGTCACCGTGATGGCGATCGAGTGGGAAACCCCGGACGCGTTCGAGCCCACCACCATGGACGACGCGACCGTCAGGACCGAAGACAGCTCGTACACCAGCACGGTGCAGTCGGGTGGCATGGACACCGACGAAGACGAACTCGACGACGCCGCCATCGAACGTTCGATCGCGGAAATCAACGAGGCCATCCGACGCTCGGCTGCCAAGCGGCGCTAGGCGTGCAGGGTGGTCAGCACACCACCCCTTTTGATTGGAATTCCCCCCTCATGACCAATATGCAACGCAGCGGCGCGCGCGCCGCCGGCCAACTTCGACCAGTGCGCCTGACGCGCGGTTTCACGGTACATGCCGAAGGCTCGGTGCTGGTCGAGTTCGGTGGTACCAAGGTCTTGTGCACAGCCTCGGTGGAGGAAAAGGTGCCCCCGCACAAGCGGGGCAGTGGCGAGGGCTGGGTCACCGCCGAATACGGCATGTTGCCACGCTCCACCCATACCCGTAGCGACCGCGAGGCGGCGCGCGGCAAGCAGAGCGGACGCACCCAGGAGATCCAGCGCCTGATCGGTCGGTCGATGCGCGCGGTGTTCGACCTCCAAGCGCTCGGCGAGCGCACCATCCAACTCGATTGCGACGTATTGCAGGCCGATGGCGGCACCCGCACGGCAAGCATCACCGGCGCCTATGTGGCGGCGCACGATGCGGTGACGCGCCTGATCGCCGACGGAAAAATCGCGCATTCACCCATCACCGCGCAGGTGGCCGCGATTTCGGTCGGCATGTCCGGCGGCGTCGCACTACTCGATCTGGACTATGGCGAGGACTCCTCCTGCGACACCGACATGAACGTCGTGATGACCGGCGCCGGTCATTTCGTCGAAGTCCAGGGAACAGCCGAAGGCGCAGCCTTTTCGCGCGCCGAGATGAATGCGATGCTGGCCCTGGCCGAGCAAGGCATCGTCGAGCTGATGCAGATGCAGCGCGCAAGCCTGGCGGCATGACCCAACCCACCATCGTGCTGGCGTCCAACAACCGCGGCAAACTGGCGGAGCTGCAGGTCATGTTCGCACCGCTGGGCTACGCACTCATGTGCCAGGCTGAACTGGGCATACCCGAGGCCGATGAGCCGTTTCGCACCTTCGTCGAGAACGCACTGGCCAAGGCGCGCCATGCAGCGCTGCACAGCGGCCTGCCGGCACTGGCGGACGACGCCGGGCTGTGTGTCGACGCCTTCGGCGGCCTGCCGGGAGTCGACACCGCGCATTACGCCACCCGGTTCGGCTATGCCAAGGGCGATGACAACAACGTGCGCGCCTTGCTCGAGCAGATGCAGGGCATCGACAACCGGCGCGCGGCCATGGTCTCGACGCTGGTTGCGCTGCGCAGCGCGCAAGACCCGGAGCCGCTGATAGCCGCAGGACGGGCCGAGGGTGAGATCACCCGTGAGCCCATCGGCAGCAACGGTTTTGGTTTCGATCCGGTGATGTGGTTGCCCGAGTTCGGCCAGACCTTTGCGCAACTGCCCGTTGCGATCAAGAACGCCAACAGCCATCGCGGCCGGGCGGCCCGGCAGATGGTCGAGCTGATCCGCGAACGCTGGGGCGTCTGATCCATGGTCGTGCCGGACCTGGCCCACCTGATGCGTCCGGGCAGCTTGCATCTGCGCGCGCTGCCACCGCTGTCGTTGTACGTGCACCTGCCGTGGTGCATCAAGAAGTGCCCCTACTGCGATTTCAATTCCCATGAGTTGGGCACCCCGCAATTGCCCGAGCAACGTTATATCGACGCGCTGGTGGCAGACCTGGACGCGTCGCTGGCGCTGGTCTGGGGGCGCACGGTACACAGCATCTTCATCGGCGGTGGCACGCCCAGCCTGTTCTCGCCGCAAGCCATCGACCGCCTGCTGGCCGATATCCGGGCCCGGCTGCGCCTGTCGCCGGCATGCGAGATCACGCTCGAGGCCAATCCGGGCACGTTCGAGCGCGACCGGTTCCGCGACTTCCGCCATGCTGGCGTGACCCGGCTGTCGGTCGGCGTGCAGAGCTTCAACGACCGGCACCTGAAGGCGCTGGGCCGGGTGCATGACCGCGCACAGGCGCTGGCCGCGGTCGAGGAGGCGGCGCAGGCTTTTGACACCTTCAACCTCGACCTGATGTACGCCTTGCCGGGTCAGACCGCGCAGGAACTGGTGCAGGATATGACCACCGCGCTGGACCTGGACAGCCCACATATCTCGATCTACCACCTGACGATCGAGCCCAACACCTATTTCGCCAAGTTCCCACCCGTGATTCCAGACCAGGACACGGCCTACGAGATGCTCGACACGATCACGGCGATGACGCAGGCGCGCGGCCTGGAGCGTTACGAAGTGTCGGCCTACGCACGCGCCGGCCATCGCTGCTGGCACAACCAGAATTACTGGCAGTTCGGCGACTATCTCGGCATCGGCGCTGGCGCCCACGGCAAACTCAGCTTTGCGCATCGGGTCGTGCGCCAGATCCGCCACCGCGAACCGCGGTTGTACATGGACAAGGCGCTGGCTGGCGATGCCGTGGCGAGCCACACCGAGGTGGCTCGGCGCGACCTTCCGTTCGAGTTCATGCTCAATGCCCTGCGCCTGCGGGATGGGTTCGAACTGGCGCATTTCACCGAACGTACCGGCCTGCCGCTGGGCGCCATCGGCGCGGCGCTGGAGGAGGCGCAGCGCCGCGGCCTGCTCGAGCGCGACCTGGCCCGGGCCTGGCCGACGGTGCGCGGCTTTGACTTCCTGAGCGACCTGCAAGCCCTGTTCCTGACCGACTCCGACCCGACCTGAACCGTTGGCACGCCGGTGGGGTCGGCGGTATAGTGGGCCGGCAACTCAGGGGGACAAGGCATGTTCTCGATCTACGGTCCGACCGGGCGTGAATTCAAGGGCACGCTGGAGCAGATGCGCCTGGTCCGCCAGGTGCATGCCGCCAACCGGACGCGGGCGATCGAGCCAACGCTGCGCGACGGCCACGACAGCGCGATGCGCGAGGCGGTGGAGTTCGGCACCCCGCTGGCTGCGGGCGGCACCCATCAGCGCAGTGCGATTGCAGCATACGCCGCGAACCAGCAGCCGGCGCACCAAGCCTGGCACGACCTGCCAGCGTCAGACGTGATGCATGCACCGGTGCTGACGGTTCGGCAGGATACCCGTGTCGACGACGTATGGCGTCGGCTGGTGCGCCACGGCCGCGGCCAGGCGCCGGTCGTCAATGCGATGGATGTGCTGGTGGGCATGGTGACGCGGCCGGCGCTGGTGCATTTCGAGCAGTGGCCCGATGCTGCGGCGGACCCGCAAATAGGGGCCGATTGGCGCGCGCAGGCCGTCGAGGCTGTCATGCTGACCCCGATTCCCAGTGTCGCGCCCGGCGCCGACATTCGGCGCGTCGCCCATGCGCTGGTGGACAGTGGCCTGCCGGGGCTGCCCGTGGTGGACGACGATGGCCGGGTCGTGGGTTTCGTTTCGCGGACCGACGTGCTGCGCATTGCGCTGAAAGACGCGGGGCTCGATGCCTGGAGCTGAGTTGCGGCTGCGGCGCCAACGCCGGTGAATTCATTTATCGATTCGACTGTGACCAGGGAGTGCTACAGCCATGCATATCTACTTTCCGGTGTCCCGGCGACGCGCCGGATCCGGTGACGAGCCTACAGCGGAACAACTCGCCGCCGACGCCGGTCAACTGCTGGTGCTGCGGGACCCGGACGACGAGTCCGAGTGGCAATACTTGGGCAATCCCGAGGTCGCGATGCGGACTTCGCTGACGGACGTCGTGGCCCGGTTCATCCAGGAATGCAGTGGCGCAGACGGTGCGATCGAGTCGCACCAGGTGGTTGCCGCGCTGCGGCTGCGCGACGCCTTGTGCAGTGCGGCCCAGCAGATCGACGATGCGCTCAAGGTCGGAAACGGCTCGGACCCGCTGCGCTGACCCTCACAGGATGGCGCCTGGCCGCTCCCCGCGTTCATAGACGACGTGGGCACGACCCACCAGCAAGGTGTCGAGTGTGCCGATGTTGTCGATGTCCTTGTTGGTGTAGGGCAGCCGGTGCAGCACGTAGCGCATCGCGTTGAGCCGGGCCCGTTTCTTGCAATCGGACTTGATCACGGTCCAGGGGGCATCGGCGGTGTCGGTCTCGAAGAACATCGCCTCCTTGGCCTTCGTGTAGTCCTCCCACTTGTCGAGCGAGGCCAGGTCCACCGGGCTGAGCTTCCACTGCTTGAGCGGATGCAGTTCGCGCTCCTTGAACCGGCGCCGCTGCTCGGCGCGGCTGACCGAAAACCAGAACTTGATCAGATGCACACCGCTGCGCACCAGCTGGCGTTCGAACTGCGGCGCCTGGTGCATGAACTCCCGGTATTCCGCCTCGGTGCAAAAGCCCATTACCTGCTCGACGCCGGCGCGGTTGTACCAGGAGCGGTCGAACAGCACGATTTCGCCTGCGGTGGGCAGGTGCTGCACATATCGCTGGAAGTACCATTGGCCACGCTCGACCTCGCTGGGTTTCTCCAGCGCGACGACCCGGGCACCGCGCGGGTTCAGATGCTCCATGACCCGTTTGATGGTGCCACCCTTGCCAGCCGCATCACGACCTTCGAACAGGATGACCACACGCTGGCCGGTCTCCTTGACCCAGGCCTGCAGCTTGAGCAGTTCGACCTGCAGGCTGTATTTCTGGCTCTCGTAGCGCTTGCGCGACAACAGGTTCTTGTACGGGTAGGTGCCATTACGCCAGTCGCGCGCCAGCGCGTCGTCGGCGGCCATTGCATTGTTGCCCTTGCCGTTGTCACCGTCGCGCAGCAACCGACGGACCTCGGCAATGTCGTCGGCCGAGCTGCCTTGGAGGAAGGTCTTGAGCGTAGACGCCTTGTCAACCGATTGGCGCAGTGCATCGTGCACTGCGGCAAGCTGCGCTTCCTGGGCCGACTCCCGCGCCTGGCGGGTCACCACCCGTTTCACCTGTTGCGGGGTACTCACGGCGATGGTGTCACCCGAGGCCGCCTTGCGGGGATGGGCCACCGGTTTGGCGGTCTTGCGGACGGGTGATTTGCGGGGAGTTTTTGCGGCGGTTGTCATGGGCCTCCTTCGTGTCGGCAACGGTTCATTCTGGGATCCACCGGGCCGGCTGTTGTTGATCGGTATCAAGCTGGCCAGCCTGCGTTGCGGATGTCTTGACATCGATACCGATAACCGGTCTCGTGTACGGTGCGCCGCCCGGCTTGTATATTCGATATTACGTCCAACCCTGATCTGCCCAGCCGAACATGACTTGCTTCGTCGCAGCACCCCCTGAGGAATCCTCGTCCGTCGCCAGTTGCCCCTGGGCTGACGTCCAGCAGGACGGCGCCAATCTCACGGTTGACAATTTTCCGACCACGTTGATCGTGACACTGGCCAATTCCCTGCGCCGCACGGTCACGGTGCCGTATTCCGAGCAGTTCGATCTGACGGTGTCCGAGTGGCGGTTGTTGTCTTTGCTGATGCACTATGTCGCGGTGCCGTTCGGCGAGCTGGTCACCTTGTCGGGCTCCGACAAGGCTCTGGTGAGCCGGGCCCTGCGCATGCTGCAGCAGCGCGGTTTTGTCGAGTTGCGCCAGCTGCGCGGGCAGGACAAGCCGCGATACCGAGTCACCCGCCGCGGGCGCGCGCTGCACGACAAGGTGATTCCGGTGGCACGGGCGCACCAGGCGCGGGTACTGGCGGCACTGACCCGGGACGAGCGGGTGGTTCTGTACACCGCATTGAAGAAGTTGCACGCGGCGTTCGGAACACCCGCCGCCGACGTCTCGGATGCCGGCGTGTTTCGGGATTGAAACGCCGCTGGATGGAATTCGTCACTCAGCCGCATTCGCGCTGTTGATCTGTCAACAGCATTGGGTTATTCTCGGGGCTTCGCGTGGTTTGATCCGGCAGGTGCTGAGTCGATCAAGGGCCGCACGATGGGGCCGCCGTGCCTGCCCGACACAACCCCGAGACTTGTTCAACCGAACCCTACCCAATGGAGCATCTGTCTGCCGCCGGATTGTTGCCCACCAGTGCCCGCTCGCTGGCGCCGCTGCGGCTGTGGCGACCCACCAGCATCGCGGACGCGGTAGTCTGCCTGAAGCATTGCGAAGCGCCAGTGCTACTGGCCGGCGGTACCGACCTGGTCGCCCAGTTCAACGAAGGCCTCTCGCCACGCTCGCTGATCGATCTCTCGCGTATGGACGCGATGCGTCAGTTGCATCAGCGCGACGGCGTGCTGCAGATTGGTTCCTTGGTGACCCACCACGACGGCTGTGGCAACGCGCATTTGCGATCCCGGTTGCCGGGGTTCGTGCGCGCCTGGGCGCGCATTGCCAATCCGCGTATCCGTTATCGGGGCACGCTGGGCGGCAACCTGATGGCGCGTCGCACCCGTTATGAAGGTGCGTTGTTGCTGCAGGCGCTGCGGGCGAAGCTGCATTTCAGCTGCGCAGAGGGAACCGAGCAGGTCGATGTCGATGCCCTGTGGCGCGGCGCCTTGCCCGAGCGTGCCTTGCTGACCGCGATCGAGCTGGATACCACCGACCTACTGGCGTTCGACTACGAGCGCAGCCTGCGCCCGCTGATGACACAGGCGCTGGCGGTGTGGCGTCAACCAGGCGGCCTGCAATTGATCCTGGTGCTGGCAACCGAATACCTGCCGCCAGTGACGCTTTCCGTTCGCCTGGCGGGACTGAGCCTGCCGCAACTGGCACCGCGCGCAGACGCTATTGCCCGCGACCTGCTGTCGGGATTGCCCTCGTCGTTCGCCGATGCCCAGGTCACCAGCGACTATGCCCGGCGCGCCGGCGCCGCATTGCTGGTGCGTCAATTGGAGTCCTTGCATGTCTGATACCGCGTCGCCGATCGGCGGCCAATCCGAATGCGCGCTGCGCCTGACCCTCAATGGCACTGAGCGCAGCCTGACGGTGCCGGTCGAACGCACGGCGGCAGACCTGCTGCGCGATGACCTGCGCCAGACGGGCGTCCGCATCGGCTGCTCGCGCGGCGTCTGCGGTGCCTGCGTGGCGCTGGTCGATGGCGTGCCCGCCGCCACCTGCGCGATGTTCGCATTCCAGCTCGACGGTTGCGCGGTGCAGACCATCGAAGGCCTTGCGAAGAGTGGGCAGCTGCACCCGGTGCAGCAGGCCTTTGTCGACCAGGGTGCGTTCCAGTGCGGCTATTGCACCTCCGGCATGGTCTTGCTCACCAAGGCCTTGCTCGAGCAGCATCCGCAACCCGACAGGGCCACCATCTGCGAATGGATCAGCTCGAATGTGTGCCGCTGCACCGGTTATGCCCAGATCATCGCGGCGGTCGAGCAGGCTGCTGCGCGACTGGCCGCCGAGGAAACGGCATGACAGCGGAGCAGCCCGTGTTACAGGTGGTCGGCACCAGCGCGCCGCGCAAGGATGCGTTGGAGAAGGTCACCGGTCGGGCGGTGTATTCGACCGACATCGTGCTGCCGGGCATGCTGCATGCCAAGGTGCTGCGCAGTGCGCGTGCCCATGCCCGTATCGTGTCGATCGACACGGCTGCCGCGCGCCGGGCCCCAGGAGTCCATGCGGTCGTCGCCGGTGCTGATCTGCCGGCGCACATCGTGCCTTTCTACGGATATTTCATCAAGGACCAGCCGATCGTCGCGCTGGACAAAGTGCGGTATGTCGGTGACATCGTCTGCGCAGTGGCGGCCGAGACCGAGGCCGCGGCCATCGCGGCGCTGCGTCTGGTGCGGGTGGACTACGCGGATTTACCGGTGGCTGCCAACATCGAACGGGCCTTGGCGCACGATGCCTGTGCCTTGTTCGACGATGCGCCCATGGGCGTGGTACCCGCCTACGGCGACGGCGCCAGCGCACAACTGCGTCCGCGCAAGAATGTCTGCTACCAGTTCAACTACCGCACCGGCGACACAGCGGCATTTGCGCGCTGCGACCATGTGTTCGAGGACGAGTTCCGCTTCTCGCGGATGACGCATTACCACCTGGAGCCCTTCGTCTCCGTGGCCGATGTGCGCGGCGACAGCATGCAGGTGTGGGCGAGTTGCCAGAACCCGTTCCCGCTGCGCAAGGAACTGGCGCGCATGTTCAAGGTGCCTGAAAACCGGATCACGGTTCAGGTGCCTTTTGTCGGTGGTGGCTTTGGTGCCAAGAACAATGTCAAGACCGAGGCGGTGTCGGTGCTGTTGTCGATGCTCACCGGACGGCCAGTGCGTTTCTGCCTGACGATGGAAGAGGGCTTCCTGACCAACACCCAGCATGCGGCCATCCTGCGCCTGAAGACCGGTGTCATGGCCGACGGCCGGCTGGTCGCGCGCCATAGTGAGATCCTGCTGGACGCCGGCGCGTATTCCGACGGCAGCCCGCTGGTGGCCGAGAAGGCCGGCTACCGCATACCCGGGCCGTACCGCTGGGAGCATATCGACACTGCCTGCCTGTGCGTCATGACCAATACCGCGCCTGCGGGTCCTTTCCGCGGTTTTGGCGGGACTCAGAGCAGCTGGGCATCGGAGTCGCAGATCGACATGATCGCGCGTCGCCTGGGCATCGACCCGTTCGACATGCGCAAGCGCAACCTGCTCAAGCTGGGGGAGCCGTTCGTGCCGGGGGAAAGCGGCATCGACAGCGACCTGCAGGAAGGACTGGATCTGGTCTGCAAGGAGATCGGCTATCACGAGCGCCAGCATGACACCAGCGGCACGCTGCGCCGCGGCATGGGCATTTCGATCGGTTTCAAGGATGGCGGCGGTGTCAACAAGCCGGCGCAGGCACGGGTCAAGGTGTCCACCAGTGGCGACGTGTTCCTGCAGTGCGGTACGGTCGAGATCGGCCAGGGCGCGCGCACCGCGCTGGCGCAGATCACGGCCGAGATCCTCGCAGTGCCGCTGGACAAGGTGTCCTGCGCACCGATCAACACCGACTACCTGCCGTTCGATCAGGGCACCAATGCCAGTTCAGGCATTGCGGTGATGGGCCAGGCGGTGGAGCGCGCGGCCCGGGGGGTGCGTGAGCAGGTGCTGGCATTCGCCGCCGGCCAGCTCGGCGTCGACGTCAGCGCCTTGCGGCTGGGCAACGGCGTCGTGTTGCATGGCGAGAAGGCCCATCCACTGGCGCCGATGGTCATGCGCCATTACGGCGGGACTGGCTTCGAGTTCAGTGCCGACGGTTTCTTCAAGGCCACCAGCGACCACCATGCACCGCTGGAGGCCCCTTGTGTGTTCTGGGAAATCGGCTGGGGCGCGGCCGAAGTCGAAGTCGATACCGCCACCGGGCAGGTAAAGGTGGTCAAGCTCGTGGCCAGCGGCGATGCCGGTCGCGCCATCAACCCGATCATGCTCAAGGGCCAGGAGGACGGCGCCGCCATCATGGGTTTGTCCCAGGCCTTGTTCGAGCACATGATCTACGATGACCAGGGCCACTTGCTCAACGCCGATCCCTTGACCTACCGGGTGCCGCTGGCCGAAGATCTGCCGCATGCATTTGTCACCATCACCCAGGAGCAGGGCCATGGGCCTGGCCCGTTCGGTTCGGAGGGCGCCGGCGAAGGCACCATCTTGCCGATCGCCAGCGCAGTGGCCAATGCCGTTCACGATGCTGTGGGGGTACGCATCACCTGTCTTCCGATCACCCCTGTCCGCGTTCTCGAAGCCTTGATCAACCAGCCAATCAACCAGGAGTCCGTCCCATGAATGACCGCCGCCTTTCGTCGACCCGCCGTACCCTCTTGAAGGCCGGCGCCCTGATGCCCGCTGTGGGCCTGCCGGGCCTTTTGCGGGCCCAGTCGAACACGCTCAAGGTGGGTGTGATCCTGCCCTTGACCGGCGTGTTGGCCTTCCCGGGCCAGCAAACCCGCAACGGCGCCGAACTCGCGGTCAAGATGATGAAGGACCAGGGCATCAATATCGAGGCCACCTACATCGACACCGAGTCCAAGGCCGAGACCGGACGGGTCGCAGCGGAACGCCTGATCCGCGATGGCCATTCGGTGCTGGTCGGCGCCTGGGACAGCGGCGCCACGATTTCCGCGGCGCAGGCGGCCGAGGCTGCCAAGGTGCCGCTGATCGTCAACGTCGCCTCGGCGCCGCAGATTACCGAGCAGGGTTTCACGATGGTGTTTCGCAACTTCACCAGTGCAGCGCAACTGGTCACCAGCGCGGTGCAGCGCATCAAGGAGTTGCCGCGCAGCGCCAGTTTCGCGCCCAAGACGGCGGTATTGACCCACACCAGCGACACCTTCGGCCAGGCCATGCTCGGCGGCGTCAAGGCCTTGTGGGACAGGCTGGGCGTGGATATCAAGATCATCGAGGTGATCAGCTACGACGTGCGTACGCGCGACCTGTCGGTGGAGATTGCCAAGGCCAAGGCTCTCAATCCGGACCTGATGTGTCCGATCACCCGGGTCAACGATGCGATCCTGATCGTGCGCGAAATGGTCAAGCAGGACTTCAACCCGATGGCCATCGTCGGCCCCGGCTCCCCTGGCCCGTACGAGAAAGCCTTCACCGATGCGTTGGGCAAGTATGCCGACGACTACATCACCTGTGTGCCGTGGTACGACCCGAGCCGCGCCACCGCCAAGGCGGTGCTGCAGCGCTGGGCCAAGGAATTCCCCGGCGAACGGCTGGAGCTGAACTCGGGCTTTGGCTGGGAAGGCATCCAGGTGGCAGCCGATGCATTCAAGCGCGCCGGATCAACCAAGCCGGCCGACCTGCATGCCGCGCTCAAGACGACGAAGATCGAGGAGCACCTGATGTTCGGCGGCCCGATCCAGTTCGACGAGAAGGGCCAGAACAACAATATCGGCGGGGCGATGCTGCAGATCGTCAAGGGCGAGCCGGTGCTGGTCGGCCCGGCGTCGATCGCGCAAGGCCAGCCCAAACTTCCGATGACCAAGTGGAAAGCGCGTGCATGATGCTCGCGTCGACCGCCGCCGCAACCATCCCCGCCCGGATCACGGGCGATGCTTGAGTTCTACGGCAATGTCATCGTAGGCGGGTTGTTGCTGGGCGCGGTCTATGCGCTGCTGGCAACCGGGTTGAACGTGATCTTCGGCGTCATGCGCATGGTCAACTTTGCGCATGGCGAGATGGTCGTGGTCGGCATGTACGTCGGTTACGGTCTTTGGGCTTGGACGGGCGCGCCGGCACTGGTGGCCGCGCCGGTCGCGGCGCTGCTGCTGTTCGCGATGGGTTATCTGTTCCAGCGCTTCGTGGCAAACCGTTTCGTCGAGGCGCCGCAGCACATGCAGTTCATTCTGTACATCGCGATCGCGCTGATCATCACGGGTCTGCATGCGGTGTTTTTCGGCCCCGATCCGCGCGGTATTCAGAGCGCGGCCAGTTTCGAGGTGTACCAACTCGGCATGATCCGCTTCGACGCAGTACGGACCCAGGCTGCCGTGGCGTCGCTGGTTCTGATTGCGGCGTTGTGGGCCTGGTTCCGGTATTCGCTCACGGGCAAGGCGATCGAGGCTGCAGCCGAGAACCGGGTCGGTGGGCAGGCGATCGGCATCCGGATTCCGCACCTGTTCGCACTCACCTCCGGTCTGGGTTTTGCCTGTGCCGGCGCTGCTGGTGCGCTGGTGGCGCCGATGTTCGACGTACAGCCTTATCTGGGCGGTGAGTTCACGCTGGTGGCCTTCATCATCGTCATCGTCGGTGGGCTGGCCAGCTTGCCAGGTGCGCTGGTGGGTGGCCTGCTGATTGGCCTGGCCGAGGCCCTGGCGGCCACGGTCGTGGCGCCGTCCATGAAGGCGCTGTTCAGTTACGGCCTGCTGGTGCTGGTGATCCTGCTCCGCCCCCAGGGGCTCTTTGGCAAGGTCGAGGTTTAGGGCGATGCTGAACATGCGTTCTGTCCGGATGGTGGTGTTGTTGCTGGCCGTATTGTTCGCCGGCCCCTGGTTGCTCGACGACTTCATCTTGTCGGTGCTGACCCTGGTGTTTCTGTTCGCCTCGGTCGGCCTGGCCTGGAATCTGATGATGGGTTATGCGGGTCAGCTGTCGCTGGGGCATGCGCTGCATTTCGGCGCTGGCGCCTATGCGATGGGCTTGCTGATCACCAAGCTGGGAGTCTCCGCCTGGTTTGGTCTGCCGCTGGCGTTTGCCGTGGGTGCCCTGTTTGGGGCCCTTGTTGGCGCGCTCGGCTTTCGCTTCGCGGTGCGCGGAGTGTATTTTGCGCTGCTGACGATCGCCTTCGCGGAACTGGCACGCATCCTGGTCGAACATTGGGCTTTTGCGGGCGGCAATGGCGGTCTGTTCCTGCCGGCGCTGACACCCGACAACCGGCCGCTGCTGAGCCTGCGCGGCGACTCCGGCTTTTTCTACCATGCGCTACTGATCACGCTCGCCGTGATCTGGCTGGCCTGCGCCTTGCTGGTGCGCGGCCGCATCGGCTATTACTGGCGCGCGGTGCGCGAGGATGAGGACGCCGCGCGTGCCATCGGGGTGCCGGCGACCCGGGTCAAGGTGCTGGCAGCGGCGCTCAGCGCGGGATTCACGGGCGTCTGCGGCGCCTGGTATGCGCTGATCCAGGGCAGTCTGTTCCCGGACAGCGTGCTGGGCATGCGCATGAGTATCGACCTGATCATTGCGCCCATCGTTGGCGGTCTGGGCACCTTGTTCGGTCCCATCCTGGGTGCGATCGTGATCCAGCCGCTCAATGAGTTGTCCAAGGATTTTGCGCAGGAGTTTTCGATCAGCGGTCTCAAGCTCATCGTGTACGGCGCCGTGTTGCTGGTGATCGTGCTGTTCGCCCCGCATGGCATCTGGCCGCCGCTGGCGCGCTGGTTGCGAATCGGGAGGCAGAAATGAGTTTGTTGGAGGTGCGCGGCCTGACCAAGGTCTATTCCGGCCTGACGGCGGTCAGTGGGGTGGACTTTTCGGTGCGAGACGGCTCGATCACGGCCCTGATCGGCCCCAATGGCGCCGGCAAGACCACCTGCTTCAACCTGATCGCCGGCGCCACCCGATGCACCGCGGGTCGGGTCATGTTCGATGCGCAGGACATCACCGGCATGGCGCCCGAGCAAGCCTGCGAACGCGGCATTGCGCGCACGTTCCAGATCGTGCGCCCGCTCACGGGCATGAGCGTGCTGGAGAACGTCGTGGTCGGCGCCTTGCTGCGCGAGCATTCGGTTGCCGCGGCCGAGCGTCAGGCCATGGCGGTGCTCGAGCGTATCGGCCTGGGTGCCAAGGCGCATTCCAGTGCATCGGCCTTGGCGCTGCCCGAACGCAAGCTGCTGGAACTGGCCAAGGCGCTGGCGACCCGGCCGCGCCTGCTGATGCTCGACGAAGTGATGGCCGGCCTGCGTCCGACCGAGGCCGACGGCATCGCCCAGGTGCTGCGCGACCTCAACGCCGACGGATTGACCATCCTGCTGATCGAACATGTGATGCGTGTGGTGATGGCGCTGGCGCAGACCATCGTCGTGCTGCACCATGGCGAGAAGATCGCCGAGGGTGGCCCCGAACGGATCGTCAACGATCCGAAGGTGATCGAATGTTATTTCGGTGCCGGTATCCCGGCCACGATGGAGCCTGTGCCGTGACGAGTGCCACGACACCCAGCTTGTTGCAGGTGCGCGGCCTGGAATCCGGCTACGCCGGCATGCGGGTGCTCGATGGCATCGACCTGGAGGTTCGCCGCGGCGAGACCGTGGCTGTGGTTGGCGGTAATGGTGCCGGCAAGACGACGTTGATCCGCACCATCACCGCCATGGTCAAGGCCACTGCCGGCAGCGTCGAATTCGACGGCGTGCCGCTGCTGGGCCAGAGCACCGACCGTATCTGCGAGCTGGGCCTGATCCAGGTGCCCGAGGGCCGGCAGATCTTTGCCAGCCAAAGCGTCGAGAGCAACCTGCGCCTGGGGGCCATTCTGCGTCGCTCGCGTGGCCATGAGGCGCGCACGATGGCGCGCGTCTACGCGATGTTCCCGCGCCTGGCGGAGCGCCGACGCCAGCTCGCGGGCACCTTGTCTGGTGGCGAGCAGCAGATGCTGGCCATCGGCCGCGCCTTGATGGCGCAGCCGGTGATGCTGATGCTCGACGAGCCGTCGCTGGGGTTGGCGCCCATCATCGTCGAGCAGATGTTTCGCACCGTGGCCTTGCTCGCATCCGAGGGCATGAGTATCTTGCTGGTGGAGCAGAACGTGGCCGAGTCGCTGCGGCTGTGCCAGCGTGCGTATGTGTTGGAGAATGGCGCCGTCGCACTCAGCGGCGACGGCCGGGACCTGCTGACCGACGACCGGGTGCGGCAGGCATATCTGGGGCTGTGAAAGCGGCCCCGCATTGAGGAGAAAAACCGATCATGCGACAGGAAATCGACACCGGACTGCCCTCGCTGGGCCAGCCGTTCAGCTGGGCTATCGCCGATGGGCAGATGGTCTACACCTCCCACGGGCCGGTCACGCCCGAGGGCAAGATCCTGCCGGGCGACATCACGGCCCAGACCCGGCTCACGCTGCGGAACCTGCGTGCGGCGCTCGAGGCCGCCGGCGGTTCTCTGGACGACGTGCTCCAGGTGCAGCTTTACCTGCTGGACGTGGCCGACATGAAGCCTTTCGACGCGGTCTACGCCGAGGTCTTCCGGGCGCCGTACCCGAGTCGCTCGACCGCGGTGGTGGCGGCGCTGGTCGGGCCGGGCATGCGCCTCGAGCTGCTGGCCACGGCCCGCATACCCTCGCGCAAAGCCTGACGACGCTGCGGTGATGCCGACGACGCAAACCGCGCCCCGTGGCCGCATTTTGCTGGTGGGCGCGACCGGCCTGGTCGGTCGGGCGGCTCACGCTCTGCTGACACCACGCTACGACGTGGTCACTGCCGGTCCGGACGGTTGCGACCGTTACCTGGATCTGGAAAATACCGACAGCATCCTGGCCGCGGTGGCCGATCCTGGCGACGGTGGCTGGGCCGCGGTTGCCTGCGCCGCCGGACTGGGCCGGTTCGCGCCGCTGCACACGATCATGCCGGCGCCGATGGCGCAGTCCGTCTATGGTCAGGGTTTGGCTAACAAGCTGCTGGGTCAGGTCAACCTGACGCTGGCGGCGCGCGAGCATCTGCGCGAGGGAGGATCGGTGACCTTGGTCACCGGTGTCGCGACGCAGCACACCCTACCCGGCGCTTCCGGCTTCACGATGGCCAATGCGGCGATCGAAGGCTTCGTGCGCGCCGCCGCGATCGAGTTGCCGCGCGGCATCCGCATCAACGTCGTCAGTCCCGGCGTGCTGGCCGAGTCGCCACCAGCCGTGTTCGAACTGTTTGCCGGCTTTGAACCGGTGCCGGCCGCGCGCGTGGCCAAGGCTTATCTGCGCAGCATCGAAGGCGGGCAGACCGGGCAGGTGTTCACGGTCTGGTGAATGCGGCGCACATCGGGGCCGATGGAGCACGGCAGGAGGAACAGCTGATGGAGCCGAATCTGCGCGTGGCCGCGGTGATCCTGGCGGCGGGCAGTGGCAGCCGGCTCGGCGGCACGGCCAAGGCCTTGATCCGGATCGACGGCGTGCCGCTGGTGCGGCGTCAGATCGACACGTTGCGCGCGGCTGGTATCGCCGACATCTTGGTCGTGACGGGCCAGTACCACGGCGCGATCGCGCAGGTGCTGGCGCCGACCGGCGTGCGACTGGTGCACAACCCGCACGCCGCGCGCGGACAAGCCCTGTCGGTGCGCCTGGGCCTGCAAGCCGTCGACACGCGGGCTGATGCGGTGATGGTGGTGTTGTGTGACCAACCGCTGCTGACGCCGGCGGACCTGATCGACCTGATCGCCGCATGGTCGGACCAGCGCGCGGTCGACCACGATTTCATGGTGCCCTGGGTCGCTGGCAAGGGGCGCGGCAACCCGGTGCTCGCGTCGCGGCGCGTAGTGCAGTCGATCCTGGCCAGCGGCCGGTATCAGGCCTTGCGCGACTACATGGACGCGCATCCGGAATCGATCCTGCGCTTGGACACGGCGAACGACCACTATATCGTCGATATCGACCGCACGCAGGATCTGGTGGACGTGGCGGCCCGGCTGGGCTGTGAGGTCACGCTGCCGGCGCTGGTTGGCCCCAAGCCATAGCGTCGGTGCAGGCGCTCAAGGCGCTTGCGCAATTGCGCGCAAGGGGCCACGCACCCTGGTTACAGCGCCATGCGCCGCGCATGCCGCACCACCGTGACGCCGGCCCGTGCGTGCCGGGTCGAGGGCATCACCAGCACGCAGTCGTCATAGGGTGTCACCACCGGTATCCCGTCGTTGTGGCCGATCACGGTGCCGGCTCGCGCCAGTGTTT
>Ga0105047_10007019_pt1 | contig 19034 bp, 18 predicted proteins | sample MAT04_FD_78384 | JGI IMG/M metagenome (GOLD analysis project Ga0105047, IMG submission 78384) | Freshwater microbial communities from Lake Fryxell liftoff mats and glacier meltwater in Antarctica - MAT-04 (megahit assembly) | ecosystem: Environmental > Aquatic > Freshwater > Ice > Liftoff... | reverse complement strand
GTGCAGCGCCAAGCCGATCTGCTTCAAATGGTTCTTGCACTGCGTCCGGCGGGCAGCTTCCCGCGCTTGCTGCACGGCGGGTAGCAACAACGCGATGAGAATCGCGATGATTGCGATCACCACCAGCAGTTCGATCAGAGTAAACGCCTTTTGCCTCGACTTCATGAGAATCTCCAAAATGAGGTGAAAAAAGAGCAGCCGCTGAAGCGACATCAAACCGAGTTAAGCAAGCAAGAGCGAATGCCTTGCATACAAACGTGCATAATCGCACTTCGTCATACGATTTGCAACATCCAAAAATGGCGATTTGTCACTTTGGAGGGTTTTACGTTGAAATATTTCTGTTCATCAGTCCAGTCCACGCGATTTCCCGACTGTTTCCTTCCCGCATCATCTCGATTCGTAAGCTACGTTTGACACAGTGTCGGTATCGGCGGTGGAGACTGTCCCGATTCCGTAAAGTGTGTAAAACCCCTCAAGTGTCTGCTGCTAAAGGTGTTAAAATATTATGGCTGCCCCGAATTCCACCCCGACTCGTGCTGGTCGTGCCGCCGCCTCCGAACTCGATTTTGACACTCTCAAGCGGCTGATTCACGGCAAGCTGGTCGAAAAACTTGATCTCACCCGCCTGGGCGACCTGGAAGGGGATACCCTCCGCCGGGAAATTCGCCTTGTTGTCGAACATTTGTGCGATACCGAAAACCCGCTGCTCAACCGGTCGGAACGCGAACGGCTGATTGAAGAAGTGCTGGACGAGACGTTCGGCTTCGGCCCGCTCGAAATCCTGCTCAAAGAGCCGGGCATCGCCGACATCATGATCAACGGCCCCAAGAACGTGTTCGTTGAAAAGGGTGGCCGGATCTATAAACATGAAGTCACGTTCCGCGATAATCAGCATCTATTGCAGATTCTCGACCGCATCGTCTCGCGCGTCGGTCGCCGGGTTGATGAAACGTCGCCGATGGTCGACGCCCGGCTGCCGGACGGCTCGCGGTTGAACGCGATCATTCCGCCGCTCGCGCTCGACGGCCCGTCGCTGACGATTCGCCGGTTTGGTTCCAAGCCGCTCGGCCTGGAAGACCTCATGCGGTTCGGCGCGTTCACGCCGGAAATGGCGCTCCTGCTCGAAGGTGCGATCAAAGCGCGGCTGAATATCATCATCAGCGGGGGCACCGGCTCCGGCAAGACGACGCTGCTGAATACGCTGTCGAGCTTCGTGCAGAACGATCACCGCGTAATCACGATCGAAGACGCTGCCGAATTGCAGTTGCAGCAGGAACACGTGCTGCGGCTGGAAACGCGGCCGGCGAACATTGAAGGCAAGGGACGCGTCTCGGCGACCGACCTTGTGAAGAATGCCTTGCGTATGCGTCCCGACCGGGTGATCATCGGCGAATGCCGCGGCCCGGAGTCGCTCGACATGCTGCAGGCGATGAACACGGGCCACGAAGGTTCGATGACGACGATTCACGCCAATACACCCCGCGACGCCGTCTCCCGCCTGGAGACGATGATCTCGATGGGCGGCTACGACATTCCGATGAAAGCGATCCGCCAACAGTTTGCCGCCGCTGTGGATTTGATCATTCAAGTTTCGCGTCTGCAAGGCGGGCCGCGCAAGATGACGCACGTCACGGAAGTCGTGGGCATGGAACAGGAGACGGTCGTGATGCAGGACATCTTCCTGTTCCATCAGGACGGCATCGACGAAACGGGCCGAGCGCACGGACATTTCGAGGCGACCGGCGTGCGGCCGGCCTTCATGGACCGCCTCGAATCCTCCGGCGTGCGGCTGCCGGGGAATTTGTTCTCGCACCGCGCGCTGGGACGGTAATTCAAGAGGCGTTAGGCGTTAGGTATTAGGCGTTAGTTAGAAGAAGAAATGGACGACTCAATCGGTTTTGATTTCTAACGCCTAACGCCAAACACCTTCGCTATGCACAATTGAAACGGACAACAGAGAATCATGGACTCCACCTACATCATCATGCTGGCAGCGTTCGTCGCGGCGACGGCGCTGGGGGCGTTCGTGTTCTCCTGGTTGAAAGACCGCCAGGGGACGAAGGCGGAAGACCGGCTGGAAGTTCTCGCCGGGATGAAATCCGTCGATGCCGACAACAAAGGCATCATGAAAGAGGATCTGGTTCACGCCAGTTCCGGAGCGATGACGGCCGTGATCCGTATGCTGACGGAGCGGTTCGGCAATTTGTCGCTGTTCTTCGAGCAGGCCGATTCCCCCATCAAGTTTGAAATGTTCCTGCTGATTTCCGCCGGGTGTGCCGTACTCGGCGTGGCGATCGGTGTGGTCGCCAAATCCCCCGCCCCGCTGTATCCCGTTTTCGCCTTGCTGACCGCGCTCGGGCCATTGATTTGGCTCTGGATGCGGCGGAAGAGCCGGTTTCACAAGTTTGAAACGCAACTGCCGGAAGCCCTGGAACTCTTGGGCCGGGCACTTCGTTCAGGACACAGCTTGAACTCGGGCCTGTTCCTCGTCTCGGAAGAAATGCCAGCGCCGATCTCCACGGAATTCCATATCGCGTATGAACAGCAGAACCTGGGCATTCCCATTGAAAAGGCCCTCAAGGGAATGCTCAAGCGGATGCCGAACCTCGACTTGAAGTTCTTCGTGACCGCCGTTGCCATTCAACGCCAGACCGGCGGCGACCTGGCGGAAATTCTCGACAAGATCGGCTACGTCATCCGCGAACGGTTCAAGATTCTCGGATTGGTAAAGGCCTTGACCGGTGAAGGCCGGCTTAGCGGAACCGTACTGATGGCCATGCCTATCGCGATTTTCATCGCCGTCTATTACCTCAATACCGACTACGTGATGCTGCTGTTCACAACGGAGATGGGCAAGCAGATGGTAGCCGGCGGCATCGTCATGCAAATTCTCGGTGCGATCTGCATCAAGAAGATTATTGATATCAAAGTGTGATTCGGTCCCGCCGTCGCCGACGGCGGGCTTTGGTGGACTCGAACTGAAAACGCTCATTATGGATTTCGTCGTCTTTCTGCCGTGGATGGCCGCTATTGCCGTGGGGGCCGGGTTGTGGGCCGTGATGGGTCTGTTCACTGGCGGGAAAGATCGCGCCACGGAACGGCTTGAAGAGTTGCGCAATCCGACATCCCGTGCCGACCAGGCTCGCAACGGTCAGAAATCAGGTGTGGGCGGCATGCTGGAGAAAGCCGCGCCGACCTTGTCTCGCGCACTCGAATCCAAATCGGAACTGGAACAGAACTCGCTGAAAGTTCGCATGGCGAACGCGGGATACACCAATCCCAAAGCGGCGGAATTCTATCTTGCCTTGAAGTTCTGCGCGCTGATCTCCGGGGTACTCTTGGGCGGCGGATTCGGCATGTGGAAATACGGAGCCACGCAATACGGTTACACGGCGATCGGACTTGGCGGCGGGATTGGCTTCTATCTCCCGGAAATTGTCTTGTGGTATCTCAAATCGAAACGTCAGCAGAAGATTTTCCTCTCCCTGCCGGACACGCTCGATCTGCTGGTCGTCTGCGTGGAAGCCGGCCTCGGTCTGGATGCTGGCATGCGGCGCGTCGCCGATGAACTGGACGAAACGGCTCCCGAAATGACAGGCGAGTTGAATCTGTGCCTGTTGCAATTGCAGATGGGTCGCAAACGCCGGGATGTATTGCACGACCTCGGCGTGCGTACCGGCGTCGATGATGTGAAGGCGTTGGCTGCGATCTTGATTCAAGCCGACAAGTTCGGTTCGTCCATCGCCAAGGCGCTGCGGGTGCAGTCCGACTCGATGCGGGTGAAACGCCGGCAGATCGCGGAGGAAAAAGCCCAGAAGACCGCCGTGCAGATGCTGTTCCCGCTGGTGCTGTTCATCTTCCCCGGCATCTTCGTGGTCCTGGTCGGCCCCGCGGCCATCCGCATGTGCCAGCAAATGCTGGTGGATTGAGTTGAGCTTTTGAGAGAATTGTGGAAGGAGTTGTCTCAAGTTCTGAGACGCCCCAGAGACTAAGTTCAGCTTCGCTCATCAGGGTGAGAACGGTGTGGCAATCTCGTGTTCGTGGTGGCAAAAGAATTTTGACCACACATCAAGCATGCCGACTTAGGACGCAAGGCATCTTATCGGCCGCCGCAACGAACTTGGAGCAATTCAGCACAAAAAGCGTTTTTATGTAAAGTACGAATTGCATAAATTCGTCTTTTGTGTCAAAATCGAATTATGCTCGCCACAAAGCAACAAATCTATTCTGTTTTACATGAATACAATCCATGGTGGGAAAATGCCGCGGATGCAGGCCTCCCATCGTGGGAGCGTGTCGCATCGGTGGAGCTGAAAGAGTGGATGATTTCGCCGCCTACGCCGCGAGCGGTACTCATCAGCGGCGCACGCCAAGTCGGCAAAACAACGCTGCTTCGTCAAGCAATTCGTGCACTGATTGAGTCGGGAGTTGCGCCCGGGCAAATTCTTTACGCCACCTTTGATCATCCGCTGCTCAAACTCACCGGCCTGTTGGACGTCGTAAAAATATGGGAGGAATTACATGCCAGAAAAGAGGGCGCATCGGAATATCTGCTGCTTGATGAAATTCAATATACAGCCGACTGGCAAACTTGGATCAAGCATCAGGTGGATTTCCATAAGCAACGTCGAATAGCGGCGACTGGTTCGGCGATGCCACTTACATTAACCAGCCCAGAATCTGGAGTTGGTCGATGGCATACCATAAAACTTCCGACCCTTTCATTCTTTGAATACTTGAAGATCAAGGAAATTCAGCTCCCAAACATCAAGGAAACAAAGTCGCTTCGTGACGTGTTTTCCTGGACTGATGCCCAAAGGATTAAGGCAGCGGAAAACGCGCGTAAACTTGTTCCTTATTTTCATGACTATTTACTGCGTGGCGGATTCCCGGAAACAGCGAAAATCGAAAACGTCACGACTGCTCAAAAACTGCTTCGTGAAGATATCGTCGACAAAGTTCTGAAACGAGACATGACAGCCTTATATGGCGTGCGACACATTTTGGATTTGGAAAAAGTCTTTCTGTATCTCTGTCTCCACGATGGTGGGATATTGGATATTAAGCACATCGCCGAAAACTTGGGGATGACACGTCCAACGGTCAATAACTTTCTGTCGCTACTCGAATCCGCGCATCTGATCTATCGATTGCACCCATACGGATACGGAAAGCAAATTCTAAAAGGGCAAGACAAGGTTTATTTGGCGGATGCTGCGATTTCAGGGAGCGTGTTGCTGAAGGGGAAGGCACTCTTGCAAGACACAGCCAAACTTGGTGTCGCTGTCGAGACAGCATTTTTCAAGCATATTTTCACGCGGCTCTACCAAACAAGTATCGCCTTTTCTTATTGGCGCGATCACAAAACGCATCATGAAGTCGACATAGTTGCCGAGGTAGGGGGATCAAGCGTGCCTTTTGAGGTAAAGTACTCCGGTTCTATTCAGGGTGCCGACCTAAAAGGAATTCGTGCATTCTGTGAGCAGAAAAAACTGCCTCGCGCCTATGTCGTTACTCGCGAACTTGCAGATTTTCGAGTTGTGACATCTGATTCCGGCACGCAGTTCCTTCAGATACCAGCCGTCTTAGCCTGCTACTGGCTCTCGAAGTCGGAACTGGAATAGCAAGGCGAATAAATCCTCGCCTGATGCTTTTCCCTGAATCCACATCAAATGAATACTTTCGTCTGGTCTCATCACACCTAGCAGCCATTACCCAAGAATAGTGCGCCTAAAGATGCAGCGGTCTGGGGCTTCGCAACGTCACCAATGCCAGCCATCCTTGCTTGAACCATCGACCTAACATTTCAAACCATTGCATTCTTTGCGCATTGTTTGTCCAATCGAATGCAAAGGAGTTTCTCGAATGACCAAGCGTGTTCTCAGCGTGGGCCAGTGTGTGCCGGATCATGGTTCGCTCAGCCGGTTTTTACTGTCGACCTTTCCCGTTTCCATCGACACGTCCGACAGCGCGGCGGATGCGATAGATCGACTGCGGCAGCAGGCTTACGATCTCGTGCTCATCAATCGGAAGTTGGACGCCGATTACACCGACGGGACGGAGATTCTGCGGCTGATCAAAGCAGACCCGCAGTTGGCACCGACGCCTGTCATGATTATCTCGAATTACAAAGAGCATCAGGACAACGCCATCATGCTCGGGGCCGAGTACGGCTTCGGCAAAAATGAACTCGGCCTGTCGGATGTCATCGCCCGGCTGGAGCCGCATCTGAAAGCGTGATCTTCGCGACGCTTCGCAGAGGTGGTCCCGCCGATGCCATCGGCGGGCTTTGCGTTAGAACGACCGCTTCACGGCGAACTCGGCGATTTCCGCCAGAATGGCGCGCGAGCGGGATTCCGGCAAAACTTCGAGTTGCCGGCGGGCATCGTGCGCGAACTTCATCGCCTGTTTGTGCGCGTATTCCATCGCATCGGTCTGGGCGAGATACGGGGTCAACTTCTCCCGCGTCGTGTCATCGGGATGGGCCAGCAACAGCCGGACCGCGGCGGCATCCGCATCCGGAAGCTGCTTCAGCAACCGAATCAGAGGCAACGTCAACTTCTGCTTCTCCAAATCCGAACCGAGTGTTTTGCCCGTCTTGCGTTCGTTGCCGACGAGATCGAGGACATCATCCGCGATCTGGAAAGCCATGCCCAGCAGCCGGCCGTAGCGTTCAAGATGCTGGACGATTTCGAGATCCACCTGGGCGTAAAATGCGCCGAGGTGTCCGCACAGGGCACACAGTTCGGCCGTTTTGCCGGCGATGATCTGGAAGTAGGCTTCTTCCGTCAAATCGAGATTGCCTCGTTCCTTGATCTGCGATAATTCCCCTTCGCACACCAGATTCGTCGCCCGGCCGATCATGCGGCAGGCGTGCGTCGTTCCCAGGCTGGCGGCGAGGTGGAACGAATGCGTGAACAGATAGTCGCCGAACAGCACGCTGGTCTCATTGTTCCAGCGGGCGTTGACGGTGGCGACATGCCGGCGGGTTTCGGCGTCGTCCAGCACATCGTCGTGAACCAGCGTGGCGATGTGGATCATCTCGACGACGGCGGAGAGGATTTTGTGCTCGTGCCGAATGCCGCCGCAAGCGTCCGCCGCCAGCAGTAACAGCATGGGGCGCAGACGTTTACCACGAAAGCGTGTCGCATGCTGGAGGATGTCGCTGACGTAGGGATTGGTGCTTTGCAGTTCCGTCAGCAGGATTTGCTCGGCTTCGCGCAGTTCGGTGCCGATCGCCTCTTCGACGACCAAAAGCATGGGATTCGACTTTGCAGCCGGATCGCCGGCGGTCCGTTCAGTCATGGTGACGCCTGTCGGTCTGAAAGGAAGGTTTCACCCGTATGAAACCGGCCTTTCGTGGAGGAATTAACAGGGTATCCGGATCGAATTCGAAACGCCACCCGGCGAAGCGGGAACGCATCAACGTCGCTGCACATTGTCCGCACGGATGTGTTCCCGTCTGACAATGGTGCCGTCTGATAATGTCAAGCACTTGCTCCGCAAGTGCATTTTTTCACTTGCGGAGCAAGTGCTCTACATTCTAAGCCACCCGCACGGTCCCGTGGATGTGATGTCACTCCCAGACATCCTCCTCCCACCCGTCCTTGATCTCCCCCCCTGTATCGCCGGCTGCCGCCGTCTGTTAAGCTGGGCGATTGGCCCTCATTTTGTTCTATCACACTCCGTTGAGACCCCCGGCATGAGCCGTTTGGAATTGATTGCGACCGCCGCCTTTGGCCTCGAAGCCGTCGTATCGCGCGAACTCGAAGCCCTGGGCTATCACGAGCAGATCGTGGAAGATGGCAAGGTCACGTTCGTCGCCGATGAACTGGCGATTTGCCGTTGCAACCTCTGGCTCCGCTCGGCCGACCGCGTGCTGGTGAAAGTCGGTGCGTTTCCCGCGACCGATTTCGGCATGTTATTCGATCAGACGCTGCTGCTGCCGTGGGCCGAGTGGCTGCCAGTCGATGCGAAGTTCCCGGTCTCGGGGAAATCGGTCCGGTCGGGCCTGTACGCGGTCTCCACTGTGCAGGCGGTGACGAAGAAGGCCATTGTCGAACATCTCAAGAAACACTCGAATCGCCATTGGTTCGAGGAGAATGGCCCCGACTTCCCCATCGAGGTCTCGATTCTCAAAGATCTGGCGACGCTGACAATCGACACCTCCGGCATCGGCCTGCATAAACGGGGCTATCGCCAGGAAGCCGGGTTCGCGCCACTCAAGGAAACGCTGGCCGCGGCGCTCGTCCAGCTGAGTTACTGGAACCCGGAGCGGCCGTTCCTGGACCCGTTCTGTGGTTCCGGGACGATCCCCATCGAAGCGGCGTTCATTGCCCGCAACAAAGCGCCCGGCCTGGATCGGCATTTCACGGCCGAAGAGTGGCCCCGTCTGACCCGCGAGTTGTGGAAGCAGGCCCGCGAGGAAGCGAAAGACAAAATGCTGCGCAAAGCGCCGGTGCCCCTCATCGGACAGGACATCGATTCCAAAGTCTTGAAGATGGCCCGCAAGCACGCGCAAGATGCCGGCGTGAGTACGGATATCGACTTCAAAAAAGACGACGTGCTGGAGTTGAAGAAGAATCGCGATTACGGCGTGATCGTCTGCAACCCCCCCTACGGCGAACGGATGGGCACGAAGTCCGCGGCGGAAGCCATCTACGACGACATGGCCGACGCCTTCGCCCCCTTCGACACCTGGTCGATCTACGTCATGTCCGCGCATCCCGGCTTTGAGCATTTCTTTCGGCGGCAGGCGAACCGCCGCCGAAAACTCTACAACGGCCGCATCGAATGCACCTACTACCAATACATCGGCCCCCGCCCGCCCGGCGAAGCCCCCCCGCCAGAACCACGCCCACTTTAGCAACGCTTCGCAGAAGCGTGGTGCAATCGCCGCCTCATCTATCTCTGCGTTCCCCGCTGCGTCTCCGCGCCTCTGCGTTAAAACGGATTGCTCCAGGTAAGCCCCCCCCAACATTCCTCTTGTCCAAATCGCCCGATCCCGGCACAATTCGCCCGAATTGAAAATCAAAACGGTCTCGCAAGGATGCGCCGATGTCGATTGCCCTGGATGCCGCCGTGCCGATGGCGTTTGGCGTCGACCCCACGCGCCGCGAACGCTACAGCCTGCGGCAGGCCCGCTATCACGCCATTGGCGAAGATGTCGGCCGATTGCTACGCGAGCGGCCGCAATCCGCCGGGCCGTTGAAACTGCTGGATGTCGGGCTGTGGAACGGCGTGTCGATGCGGTATGTCGAAAGCCAGCCGGGAGCTGAGCGGGTCGAGTTTCATGGCATCGACCTGAAACTGCAGCCGACGATCTATCAACCGCGCCGCTGGGCCAGCTTGCAGGAAGGCAATCTGCTCGATGGTTTCCCGCAGGTCGCGTCCAACCAATTCGATGTGGTGATCTGCGAGCAAGTGCTGGAACATTTGCCGTCGGTGGAGACCGCGATGGCAACCTTGTGCCGCATCCTGAAACCGGGCGGGACCCTCATCGTCGGCGTGCCGATCTTTCCGCCGGGAGTCGACTTGCTCCGCCGGCATCTTGTGCCGCGGCTCGACCGACTCGTCAAGAAACGCAAACCGCGCGGTCATTTGCAGGCATTCTCCCTCCGCTCGTTTGTCGAGGCCTTGCACGCGAATTGTGAGATCACCGTCGCCGAGACGCGCGGGTTCCGCATCCTCTCCGGCGGCATTTTGCGGCCGCTGGAAAACCACCGCTGGTGGTGGCAACTCGGCCGCACCTGCGGCCGTTATGCCCCCGCGCTGTGTACCGAAGTGCAAGTCGTCGCGGTGAAGAAGCTGTAGGCTCGCCGGGACATTTCGCGAAGCCCGGTGATTGCCGTCTTAGCATGGGGGGGCTGCGCTCAGAGGCTGGCGAACACTACACACTCGATTTTCCCGCAATCAAGACGTATCTGTGCATAGCCGTTTTGGAACAGACAAGTGCCGAAGGTGTGCTGGGCGTCGCGCGCACTGCTTTTCCGCAGGCTCCGAAGCAGTGGCACACTTTTTTCCGCCCCGTGCTTCACCCATCTTTCCTGATCAGCCACGCGCCGCCGTTGATTTCTGCGCGACTTTGGGCTTTGTTGCTGATCGACGCGATTTGCGTGCCGGCGATGTGTTCTCCGCCGGCAGCTTCATTGTCGCTTCCAGCAAGCCGCGCAGGCTGCGAAGGACTTTGTCCTTCTTCTCGATGGGCGAACCGAGCAGCGTGAGGCAGGCGGCCGGGACATCCAGGGCGGCGGCGATTTTGTTAAGGGCCACCATGCTCACGGTGTTGCGACCCTGTTCGATGTGCTGGATCGTACTCATGCCGGTTTGCTCGTTGAGCTGAGCCTGCGTGAGGCTGCGGAGTTCTCGGAACCGCGCGATCGCTTTGCCGAGCAATTTGTCGTCGATGTTCATGGCGTATCCTCTTGAGACTCACGGTCGGCCACAGCCTGCCGAACCCGCTCGATGGTTCTGACGGCGACGGCCACAAACCTTAAGATATCGTTGCGTGCCTGTTCCACCCCCACCCGCTGTATTCTTCTGGACAGCCCGGTGCTGATCTGGGCAGCGCTATTCAGCACTTTCACATATTCGCGAACGTCCCGAACCGTCAGTCGCGTATCCAAGGCTTCATGAGTCACCGCGATACAAACGTCCTTCAGTTGCTGCTGAAGATCGTCGGTATCCAAGACAACTCCCTTCCGCTTGAGTGTATGTAACACATACAGTTTAACTCATGTCGTGAGTTCGTCAAGGTGAGGTCTGGCTGGGCGGGCATTGTACAATCAATTCCCCAGATCCAAGGCGTGCCACTGCTTGGCCGTTTTGGGACAAGCAGTGCCGATGGTGTGTATGGCGACGATCGCACTGCTTCTCAGAAGACTTCGAAGCAGTGGCACTGAGACCGAAACGGCAACATCTCCAATGAGGTTCCACCCGCGTCCTGTGGCTTCATGTCGCTTGCGCGCGACATCAATTGAGGCAACCGATGCGACTCGATTTCGACTGGAAAACGGAACAAACGTCAACGATTATCCCATGCGTTGCCGGGGGTGACCGCTATGCGCAAGCGGTGATTTAGACCGATTTGCGGATGCGTTCCACGGCTTCTTCGATATTGGCACGGCTGTTGAATGCGCTCAAACGGAAGTAGCCTTCGCCGCTCGCGCCGAAGCCGCTGCCGGGGGTGCCGACGAGGTGCGACTGCGACAGGAGTTCGTCGAAGAAGTCCCAGCTCTTGAGATTACGCGGCGTTTTCAACCAGACATACGGGGCATTCACGCCGCCGTAGACCGAAAGCCCGGCCGATTTCAGGCCCGCGCAGAGAATTTTCGCGTTGTCCAGATAGAAATCAATCAAGGCTTTCACCTGCTGCTTGCCGGCGGGCGAGTAGACGGCCTCGGCACCGCGCTGAATCACATAGGGCACGCCATTGAATTTCGTTGTGTGCCGGCGGTTCCAGAGGCTGTGCAATTCGACGCGCGAACCATCCGCGGCGGTTCCGGTGAGACCTTTGGGGACGACGGTGAACGCGCAGCGGGTGCCGGTGAAGCCGGCGGTCTTCGAGAAGCTGCGGAACTCCAATGCGCAGTCACGGGCACCGTCGAGTTCATAGATCGAATGCGGAATGTCGGCTTCGGTGATGTACGCCTCATAAGCGGCATCGTAAAGGATGAGTGCGTCGTTCGACTTGGCGTAGTCGATGAACTTTTGCAGCGTCGCCTTGGTCGCCACAGTTCCGGTCGGGTTGTTCGGATAGCAGAGATAGATGAGGTCGACTTTTTTCGTCGGCAACTCGGGCGTGAAATTGTTCTCGGCAGTGACGGGGAGATAGACCAGCTTGCCATAGCGTCCCGTGTCATCGGCCGGGCCGGTGCGGCCGGCCATGACGTTGGTGTCGACATAGACCGGATAAACGGGGTCGGTCACGGCGATCGTGTTCTCGAGGCCGAAGATCTCGAGAATATTGCCGGTGTCGCATTTGGAACCATCGGAGACGAAAATCTCGTCGGCGGCGATGTTGGCTCCGCGGGCCTGATAATCGTTTTTCGCAATGGAGTCACGCAGGAAATCGTAGCCCTGCTCCGGGCCGTAGCCGCGAAATGTTTCGCGATGAGCCATCTCGTCCACGGCTTTGTGCATGGCTTCGGTGATGGCGGGGGGCAGCGGTTCGGTGACATCGCCGATGCCGAGCCGGATGATTTTCGCCTGCGGGTTGGCATCCGCGAATTTTTTGACTCGGCGGCCGATTTCGGGGAAGAGATAACCGGCTTTGAGCTTGAGGTAATTGTCGTTGATCTGAACCATGACAGACGTTCTCAGTCGCAAAGGTAATTGGGGGTGTCAGGCGAACAAGTCACGTTAGAGGCGTCCCCGAGCAGATTCAAGGCCGCGCCGCGGTCGATGCGACTCAGAACGGTGAACCGAAAAGGCAATGTTTCGATGTATTCCGATCCCTTCTCCCCTGGAAGGAAAAGGCGGCTGCTTTGGCCGGATGAGTGAGAATGTTTCAAGACATCTCCGCACCCCCGGCCCCTGACTCGACAGGGGCCGGGGTCTCTCCATAAACCCAGTTACCGTCGTAATTTCGCATCCCCTCGCCCCGTTGCGGGGGAACCGGGGAGGGCTTCACGACGGTTCCAGAGTGTTGATAGATGGGCCGTGCATGGGCCAAGACCCGCGTCGAGTCATGGCTAGTCCGTCACATGTACACACTCTGGCCCAAGCCCTGCTCGAGATGGCACGAGCGGGCACGCAGCCGGGATTAGTTCAGCGTCTTCTCGCCTTTGTTCCAGTTGCAGGGGCAGAGTTTGTCGGTTTGCAGCGCGTCGATGATGCGCAGGACTTCTTCGACATTCCGGCCGACGGACAGATCGTTCACGCAGGTCCAGCGGATGACGCCATCGGGGTCGATGAGGAACGTGCCGCGATAGGCGATCCCCTGGTCTTCCTTAAGCACGCCGAAGGCGCTGGACAGCGCGTGCGTGGTATCGGCGAGCATGAGGTGCTTCATGCCCTTGAGGTCGGCATGGCTGTCGCACCAGCCTTTGTGAGAGTACTGGCTGTCGGTGCTGGCGGTGAGGACGACGCAGTTGCGGTCGGCGAACTCGCCCAGGGCTTTGTTGAACGAGACGATTTCTGTCGGGCAGACGAACGTGAAATCGAGGGGATAGAAGTAGAGACAGACCCACTTGCCGCGATAGTCGGCGAGTTTGACCTCGACGAACTGTTTATCGGTGTTGTCTTTCGCCCGATCGTAGGCCGTCACGGTGAAATCGGGAGCGGGTTGTCCGACGCGCACTGTCATGAATCAAGTCCTCTTTTTGGGAGATGAACGGAAGTCACCAACGGCCGCACGAGGGCCGTGATTAGGGGAGACGGTAATCACGGAAGTATATCGAGACCGCCTGCCGCGACAAGTGACCGGCCGTAACCTTCAATTTGGACGATGGTTAAGGGGCGTGAACGACGCAAACTGGGGCTGCGGGCTGTCAAACTTTGCGGACTAGGCGAGCTTTATCAATTTTGCCGAACAAGCCGGTCGTAACGCCTGAATTGTCTGTGTGTGCTTTAACCATTGGAGGGATCGTAATCGCAGTTCGCCGGGGGGGCATGCCGATCCGATAGTGAGGATGCGGCGATGGGTGCAGTGCCTCGCCGAACGTGGGGCACGTTTCCAACGTGCCGCTATGGGCGCATAGTCTCAACCAAGACACGCATGTCGAACATTGGGGGACGCAGGGATGGGTCTGACATCTGCCATGAATACGTCGTTGAACGGCTTGAGCCTCAACGAAACGATGATCGACGTGCTGGGCAATAATATCGCCAACGCCGGGACCAACGGCTTCAAAGCCTCCACGGTCCGGTTTCAAACCCAGTTGTCGCGGACCTTGAGCGTCGGCTCGGCGGCGTCGGCGACCGACGGGGGCACCAATCCCCGGCAGATCGGCCTGGGGGCATCCGTCTCGGTCATCTCCCGCGATTTCACCCAGGGGAGCGTCACCAACAGCACCGACCCCGCCGACCTCGCCATTCAAGGCGACGGCTTCTTCATCGTGGATGGCAACGATGGGCAGGTCTTTTCCCGCAACGGCAACTTCTCGCTCAGTGCGCAGAATTTGTTGATCAACGATCAGGGATTTTTCGTGCAGGGCTATGGGATCGATCAGGACTTCAACCTGATCAATACGACCTTGGCCAATCTCTCGATTCCCATCGGCAGTCTGAACATCGCCCAGCGGACGGCGAATGTCGAAATGGCCGGGGCGCTGAAGTCGACCGGCGATGTCGCGACCGATGGCACGGCCATGCTCAGTGATGTGCTCACAGATACCGTCACCTCCGCCAATGCCACAGGCACTGCGCTGTTGGTCAATATTCAAAACGATCAGAACGGCACGCCGACGAACTTATTCACCAACGGCCAGACTCTGTCCTTCGCGCCGCAAAAAGGTGGCCGTACACTCGACCCCGTGTCGCTGACGGTGACAGCGACGACCACCATCAGCGACTTGATGACCTTGATCACTGATACCATCGGCATCGAAACTACGTCGGGTGACCCCAACATCCCCGTGCCGAACGATGGCGGAACCGGAATGGCTCCCGGAGCCACCATTTCCGCCGGGCGGATTCAACTGGTGGGCAACACGGGATCGGTCAACGATTTCACCATCAGCGTGGGCGATTTGCAGACCAACGGCTCACCGGTGCCGCTCCAGTTCAACAAATCGCAATCGGCGGATGGCGAAAGCACGGGCACCGACTTCATCGTCTACGATTCGCTCGGCCAAGCGGTCGAAATGAGGATGACGGCGGCGCTGGAATCCCGCACCAGCGGACAGACCACGTTCCGGTATTACATCGAATCGGCCGACGATGCCCGCACGGGGGTGGCCGTGGCCAATGGCGTGATTACCTTCAATGGCGTGGGCGAAGTCTCCGCCGGCGGGTTGACCACATTCTCGCTGGACCGCAGCAACACCGCTGCCGTCAGCCCCATGCAGGTCACCATCGACTTCAGCCAAATCTCGGGCATTCTGTCGGCCAATGCGCCGAGCCAGGTCGGTTTGAAGTATCAGGATGGTGCGGCCCCAGGCACATTGCAAAATTTCGTGGTCGATGAATCCGGCGTGATCAATGGCGTGTTCGACAACGGACTGACGCGGGTACTCGGCCAAGTGGTGCTGGCCCGCTTCGCCAATCCGGATGGTCTCATCGAACGGGGAGCAACCACGTTCAAGGAAGGTGTCAGTTCCGGCAGCGCTCAATTGGCGACACCCGGGACTTTGGGGGCCGGGACCATTCGGGCGGGTTCGATTGAACTGTCGAACACCGACATCGGCAAAAGCCTCGTGGATCTGATCGTGGCGTCGACAAACTACCGCGGTAACGCCCGCGTGATCTCCTCGGTCCAGCAACTGGTGGATGAATTGTTGTTGCTGGGACGATGAGCAGAGGCGTTAGGTCTTAGGCGTTAGGCGTTAGAAAACAAGTTTGCATGCTATGGGGTTTCTAATACCTAACGCCTAATACCTAACGCCTGGACCAATCTGATATTGCTCAATCTGAATGACCGATTGGCATGCGAGAGACCTTCTATGATCAAACTCACCCGCATCAATGGCGAAGAGTTCGTGCTGAATGCCGAGCTGATTCAGTACGTCGAGAGCCGGCCCGATACGTTCATCACGCTGACCACGGCGGAACGGTTCATCGTGCGGGAACCGATGGACGAAGTGGTGAAACGCACGCTGGATCATGCGCGGGCGGTGCGGTTTGTTCCCAGTTTCGCCCGTTGACCGTGGGTCACGTTTTCAACGTGACGCGGCGATTCACACGTTGAAAACGTGTGCCACGTAAAAGTTAACTGCTGCCAGCCTTTTTGAACCCAGCACAGCGACGTTGTGCCCTTACGCCAGACGGATGATCGTATCATGGAAAAAGGAACTGTCATCGGCCTGCTGCTGTGTAACGGCGCGATGGCCTATTCCATCGTCGTCGCCGGTGCGAGCTTCAAGGCGTTCATCGACTGGCCGTCGGTCATCATGGTGGTGATCGGCGGGTTGGCGGCGGTCGTCGTCGCTTACCCAATGGGGGTGTTTTTCAACATCCCCAAAGTGATCATGAAGACCATCTTTCCCAAAGTGCAGCCAACGATCCCGGTGATCACGCAGCTCATCGAGTTCGCGGAAATCGCCCGTCGCGACGGGATTCTGGCCCTCGAAAGCAAGACCGCCGAAATCAAAGATCCGTTTATCCTGATGGGGGTGCAGATGGCGATCGACGGCACCGATGCCGAGGTCATGGAAACCATCATGCGAACCGAGATGGAAGCCATGTCGATGCGTCACAAGCAGGGCAAAGCCTCGCTGGAAACCACCGCCCGGTACTCTCCTGCGTTCGGCATGATCGGCACCCTCATCGGGTTGATCATCATGCTCGGCAATATGTCCAACCCGGACGCCATCGGCCCCGGGATGGCCGTGGCTTTGTTGACCACTCTCTACGGTGCGTATATCGCTAATGCCGCCTGCCTGCCGCTCGCCGACAAGCTCGGCTATTACAGCAAACAGGAAATGGTGCTCCGCGAGATTATCGTCCGCGGTTTGATGGCCATTCAAAACGGTGATAACCCCCGCGTGCTGGAACAAAAGCTCGGCACCTTCCTGCCGGCCAAACAACGCGGGCAGATCGCTCGCAAGAAAGAAGCAGCGTGAGGCAATTTGGTCGCGTTTTGTGTTCCGCGAAGCGCAAGCGTTGGTTCGGCCCTTAGCACTTAGCCCTCAACCCTTAGCCCCACAATGGCCCTTCCTGAAGACGATCCGCCGCCAGGCGTTCCCGAATGGGTTGTGACCTACGGGGACATGATGTCGCTGCTGCTCACGTTCTTCATCATGCTCGTTTCGATGGCGGAGACGAAGACCGACGGCAAGATTCGCGCGGCACTGAATGCGCTGCAAGAGCAATTTGGTCCCGATATCGGCAAGCATGGCGCGCCCGGAACGTCGCTGCAGGAAACCAGCAGCAACGAGTTCGCCTCATCGACCGGCATGTCCTCCGAAATGGGAACCAAGCGCAAGGGCATAGAATCCCAGGGACGAAGCGGACCCTCGAAAACCGTCAAACGGATCGGTCACGGCACACTCATCACCCTGGGCGGACCATGCCTGTTTGAAACCTACGATGATCAGTTGACGGAAGAGATGAAGCGGAACCTCGAACAACTCGCCGCTGTGCTGGTCCATCGGCCGAATAAAATTGTCGTGCGGGGGCATGCGACCCGCGAAGTCGTGCCTCCGAATGTCGTGGTAAAGCCGGAATTTCGCGATCCCTGGACGCTGTCTTACGCCCGGGCACACGCGGCGGCGGCGTATCTGATATCCCACGGAATCGCGGAAAGCCGGGTGCAACTCAGTGCGACGGGCGACAGTGAACCGCGCATCATCTCTCGTAATAAAGAGTTGCAGCGAGAAAATCGCCGGGTTGACGTATTTGTGATTGACGAGTATACCACGCCACAAGCGAACTCGTCGGTCAGCGCGCCATGATCTGCGCGCGGAGCCGGTCGATTGCAGGGTCTTGGTGACTATGAAACTGAATCTGAAAACACTGATTGTCGCGGGGGGCGTGGTGGCAGCCATGGCCCTGGAAGGCGTGTTTTTTTTACTGTTGATGCCCACATCGCCTAAGCCGGCCGCCGGCGATGCTGCGGCGACAGCCACAGACGACGGTGAAGAGAAATCGGAAGCCGTGGTGAGCGAACTGGCGGAAGAGCCACTCGGCGAGCAGTTCAATTGCACAAACAACCAGCAGGAATCGATTGTTCATCTGCGTTTCAAAGTGGTGGCGGTGGTGAAATCAGGTCAACAAGTCGCCTTTCGGGATTCCAACACGCTGCATAAGACGCGTGTGCGACAGTCGATCGAGAAAATCGCCCGCAGTGCGAGCCGGGAAGATTTGGATGATCCGAACCTGAGTACGTTGAAACGGCTGGTTCGCGAAGAAGTCAATAAAGTGTTGGGCAAAAGCTTCGTGCTGGAAGCCGTGATCCACGATCTGAGCATGATCGAACAATAGAAGCGTGAGCTGTGGCAGGAACCGACGATCTCCTCAGTCCCGATGAGATTGAAGCGCTGATTCAAGCCGCGCGGGCTGACAGTCCGGCTCCCGGTCCGGCACGAGCCGCTGGCTCGGACTTGCTCGACGCCGGTGAAATTGAAGCGTTGATGCAGGGGAAGGCTCCGCCGCCACGCCAGCAGGCACCAGCGCGGCCTCGCGCGGCCAGCGCCGCGGAATCATCGTTGCATCAGGCTGAGTCGCAGCTCGCCGCGGCGATGTCGCATTCCGGGTCGCGCGGCATTCCAGCGGAACTCGGTTCCCCGTCGCCATTCAATTTCCAGGATTTCACGGCGAACTCGGGAGCCGCCGCCGAAGCGTTTCCCCTGTCGGCGTTGCAGGATGTCGAACTCGATTTGCGGATTGAACTCGGCCGCACGGAACTGCTGATCGACGAAGTCCTGAAACTCCGCGAAGGGTCCGTCGTGCCCCTCGACAAACTCGCCGGCGACCCGGTCGACATCCTCGTCAACGGACAACTCATCGCCCGCGGCGAAGTCCTCGTGCTGAACGACAACTTCTGCGTCCGCGTCGCCGAAATCCTGACGCCGGACGCTTGAAGGTTGCGGGCCAGCCAACGCCCGCCCGTTCTGTCCTTCTCCCGCTTTCCTGATCCCTTTGAGTATGAGAGCCCGAAGCGCGAGCGAGGACGTTTCGATTGTTCCTCGCTCGCGCTTCGGGCTCCCTCACGAAATCCGCCAGCCCTCATTTGCAAAAGTTTATTTTACTAAATACTTGACATTTCAAAATTGGAGTGTTATTCTAGAAACTCAACTCGTGAATCCCTCTAAAAATTGAACCGCTCGTTTTCCCGTTCTTCTCCGTTTGAAAGGGTTGTCGATGTCCGTCCCATCTCGTCCTCGCAAAGCGTTTACGCTGATTGAATTGCTGGTCGTGATCGCCATTATCGC